>Ga0187818_10000052_pt1 | contig 29857 bp, 10 predicted proteins | sample NC_wetland_sal_i_14_FD_130581 | JGI IMG/M metagenome (GOLD analysis project Ga0187818, IMG submission 130581) | Wetland sediment microbial communities from Neuse River Estuary, North Carolina, USA - SO4_3 | ecosystem: Environmental > Aquatic > Freshwater > Wetlands > Sediment | place: USA... | reverse complement strand
GCACCCGCGCTTCCGGCGACAAATAACTGAAGATGTGATTCTGCTGCTGATCGTCTCCGCGCATGCCTTCTCGTACCATACAAGGCTGTGGATTAGGAGTAGTTTTTCAGCAGCCTGCTAGAAGTCAGGAACTCGGGGAATTCGCGATTGCGCGATGTTGGCGATAGCGTCCTTTATCATTGACGATCCATGCGAATAGTTCCTGCTAATTGCGGGGTCTGTCTAACCTGGAACCAGGCACACGTTCGCACACAACTCTTCAGGATGAGCAGAATCGGGGCTAGCCGGGAAACGAGCCGACTCTTGGAATGTCAGTCGATTTAGGCGACTCTGCCCTCTGCCGTGACAGCGTCTGCGTGAATTGCGTTGAATTCGGCGAGTGTATTCTCCTCCATGATGGAGCCACGCTTTCTCGTTAGCTGATTTGTGTATTCCCGATCGATCGAAACCGAAGGGTCACATTTCATCACGCAGACCAGGTCGATTAGGCGCGTCCAGCGCACTAGTGTGAAGAAATCGGTAAACTTGTGGGCCTCGGTTGCGGTGATCCTGCCTGTATTTAGTAGGAAGGTGTTCCAGACCAAACCATCAAATATTCCTCTATCCATGAAAAGAAGATCAGTATTCTTGCCGACTGACTCAATTATTCCCTGAAGACTCTCACATGAAAGCCAAGCGTTACAATCCGGGTGTCCGTTTCTGCTATCGACCGGTGCAAGCGATGTGCGTTCAGAGAATATCTGTACACGAAAGCCGTTGCGTCTAAAGAAAAGAGACAGAATATCTATCGACGCCGTCTTCCCGGATTTCGGCGTGCCACTAAACTCGATAACAAGAGGACGCCTGGCAGTCCTTGCGTATAACAGCTGTCGAATTCTGTTCGCCTGCTGCTCCAGAGCATCGAGGATTACTTCCTGAGAGTTTGACATGGTTAATTAGCTAACTGAGGGCGAGCGTGATTTGCCTGACGAGTTACGGCTGTTATTCACCGAGCCCTATGGGGTTTTCTCCGGACCGGTACCGAAGACAGTTTGGCTTAGTAATCTGAGACGCTCGGCGAAATCTTGAGAACCAAAACCAGCTAGCATTGCTACTGCTATCCGCCAACCTGTCGTTCTCACGGCCGGGTGTGTTCCTCCAGCTTGCAGGAGACTAGTGTCGATGAAGAGCACACAGACAAGTCCGACAAAAAAGCCAAGAATTGGACGAGCAAGATACCAGCGCTGGGTTGGATGGTGAGTGAGCATGAAGTGTAGCGATTCGTCCTCATCGAGCGGATAGCCGGTCACTAATCAAGGAGGCAACGATAGCCACACAGAGCCCAAGAAATGGCCTACGACTCCGACGGATTTGACGTCCGCATCGGCAGTGGAATCCTCACAAAGCAAGGTGCGACTCATTTCCCCCATGTGATCGCCATCCACAAGTCTTCCATATCGTTGTTGTCGAAATACAACGTCAACGGAGGATGTGTGGCGTCGGAAATTGCCGCGGGCTCGGCAATTTTAGTAAGCGATCCCACAATCAAATTTCCCAGCAACGGATTCTTCGCCAGCGTATCGTTCTTCGCTCCGCTGGTGGTCTTGTCGGCGTGGTCGCTCATGTTGATCGACGAAGTATTATCGCCTGCCGCCATCTCAGCAAAAAATTCCACACCCTTCAACGGATTCGCGCCTACGATTCCCTGCGACCAGAAGGGATAAAGCTCGGGCGTCAAAGTCAACCGCAGTTCCGCCGAAGTCGTGCCGCCGCCGATGGTCACGTTCTGGAACTTCGCCCACTGCGAGGGGAATTCGTGGCGAATCGAGAACAGGCACACCGAACCGATGGTCTGCGCCTTGTTGATCAATCCTTGCAGGTTGCTTACCGCGGCCGCCTTCAGCACGTCGCCACCTTCGCGCGCCGTGTAGCGGACGTGCAACACCAGATCGGTGATGGTGTCGAAATCGAACTGCGGCACGTCGGCGGGTAACGTCACCTGCCACTGGCTGCCTGCGACTCCGGTGGCTTCAAACGGCAAGTAACGGTCGTCGCGCAGATTGGTTTCGAATAACCCGCTGTCGGATTGCGCTGAACTGGTCACAATCGACTGCACGGTGCCGTAGTAATCGTTGAACCGAATGTCGTCCGGCCCTTGCCGCGCGTATTTATTCCCCGGCAGATCGGTGCTGATGCGAATCGTGCTGCTCTGCAGCGTGAGCGTGCAGTTGACGCTGGTATAGGGGCCGGCCACGCACGGCAGCGTCAACGCGACCGCCTTGATGCGCCGGAAGTAGTGGCCCGGGCAATCCAGGTCGAATGCCTCCTCCGGCAGAGTGAAGGCGCAGCTTCCGGTGGCGCGCAGTTGAATCAGGGCCAGCGGATTGATCTGCAGCAAACTGATGTGTTTGGTCAGTTCGTACTCGCGCTGGTTCAGGTCGTGGTAGGCCATCTCCATGGCCTTGATGTCGGAGAGCAATCCCTCCCCTGCGAGCAGTCCCTCCGGCCCATCGAGATAGTTGAACTGGATGTAGCTCAGCGACGAATCGCCCAACTCATTCTGCAGCGCACGCTCCGCCTTCTTCGCCACTTCAAAAGCAAGCTGGAACGACGTGGCGTGCAGCGCCTTTACCTTCCGCTTCATCAATGCATAAAAGCCGGTGGTCGTCTCCTTCACCTGGTACCCGCCATCGATTTGATTGCCCTGCAGGAAATCGACGATCTCCTGTGCCTGCGACATCTGCTTCTGGTGGTTCGCATACTCTTTTGCGGCGATGGCCTCGCGAATCTGCGCCCCGCGAATCTGTTTCATGGTTTGCATAATCTCGCCTTTGGCAGTGTTGCTCTGGAAGGTCCAGTCCAGCTCGCGCCGGGAATACGACCCGAGCTTCGAAGCCTGGGTGGCTTCGAACGAATACTCCTCGCCGAACGCCCGCGCCGCCGACGCCAGTGCGGAACACAAAGAATGAAGGTGCTGTCCGCCAAAGTCAATGGTGGCGCCGCATCCCATAGGCTGCACATGTGCTTTGAACTGCGGAATAATCGCAAGTACGGCTCCGAGGGATTCCGACCCGCTGGCGGTGATTTGTGCGTCTCTGCTCTGGCCCAGCTTGTTCAGATCCTCCACTTCATACGTGGTCAAAGTCTGAATTTCGCCGTCGCTCACCGAAGTTGAATCTTTCGATATGTTGGGGTTGATCGGGTCCAGCGACAGCGTGGGCTCGCTGCCCGGGTCGCCCTGCGAGAAGTTCAGATTGTCGAGGCTGCCCGTATCCAGCGCGTCCAGCAGCGGAATGCTGCTCGTAATCTGCGCACCCGTGCGGCCCAGCATTGTCTGGTAGTACGAGTAGCGCGCGATGATGTTGTTCAAGGTCACTTGTAGCGCCTGCGTCGCCTTCTGCGCCTCCTGCCACTGCGAGTACTTCACCATCTCCGCCATTTGCAGCATAGCGTTCTCGTGTTGCGCTCTGAGTAACGACAAAGACTCGTTGTCCTGTTTCTCGATCGTGGCCTGCAGGTTGGCGCCCAACGATTTGACCTCCTGGCAGATTTCGGTTGCTTTGCCAACCAGCACCTGGAATCGCACCAGCGGCAACGGCTGGTTCAGTCCGCTCACGATCGCGCTCACATCCAATCCCGCCGCGGTCGCCCGCACCAATAGAGCCGGATCAATCGGAGGATCGAACAAAGGCAGCTTCTGGAACACGCCCTGCAGGTTCAGGCTGTTGTGAATTTTAAACAGCCGGTCGGCAACCGTATCCCAGTACGCCAAAAATTGGTCGTTACGTGGAATGCAAAAGAAGAGCGTCTTGCCCAGGCTGGGTAAAATCTGCGTTCCGTTCTGATCGGAACCCGTTCCCGACGGGGTGGTCAGATCGAACGGGATGTCGACCTCGATGTCTTCCATGATGTTGCCAAAGGCATCAAAATTCCCGCTGGCCAACAGTTGGTTGTAGGTCATCGGCTTCGCCGCGCCTTTATTCGGCACGGCTTGCGGCTTCAGCTGCAGAATGTTCGCCGCGAAAACGTAAATCTGCGTCGCTTCGTTGATGGTCTCAATCGTGTACTGCTGGAACAACGAATCGCCCCAGTCAATCAGGTTGTCCAAGTACGCCATTACCGTCTTCAACATGTAAGCCGTCGGCCGGTATTTGGCCACTTCCCACGGCTGAAACGGATTCTGCTTCCAGTCCTTAATCGAGTTGATCGTGTCACTTTGCAATTGCGCGTCCTGCCCCGTCGATAGATTTACGAGGATGTCCTGGATCATCTGCACATCCGTATATTGAAACGGCTGTACTTTCCAGAAGCGCTCCGGCGTGGGCCCGGGGCTGTTGTCCGTCGGATTGAAGATGTAGTGGAACCACTGCTGGGCGTCCTTGAACTTCTGGTTCTGGCTGAGGTGGATCGCCACCATCAGAGGGAAATGGAAGAACAGCTCCCAGTTGTAAATCGAGTACGCGCCGGAGGTTGTGAAGTCTATATTCTTGACCGGCGTCGGAGCCTGCACCCAGTCCGACGGATTGTAGTGAGTCGTATCGAAAATCGTTTCGTAGAAGAACGGTTGCGGCATCCCGCTTCGTATTTGCAGCGACAGCGGCGGGAGATTGACCTTCGATCCACCGCTGGCCAGCACCGCTTCCGTCGCGCCGGCAGATAGTTTCACCGTGGTGAAATCCGGAACGACGATGTCGGTCCCGGTGATCTGAATTCCGCTGCTCAACGAGACCGGCAGTTCGCCCGGCAACGGCAGGGGCGTATCCGCTCCCAGCGGTGAACTGGATCCATCGGTATGAAGTACCACGGTATTCTGGGGAATCGTAACTGAGGTTGAGTCCGGCAGCGTTAGTGCTGTTCCGGCGGGCAAAAACACACTTGAGCTATCGACCGACCGAGTGACGTTGATGCCCTGTGTCAGCATCGCGCGCGTGCTGCCAGGGATGACCCACAGCGGCTGCGGAGTCGCCGTCGGATTCGGCTGCGGCATGTACAGCGTGTCGGAGGCCTCCAGTTCCGACAGCCCTCCCTCCTGCAGGCGCTTGATCAGCGAGAGCTGCATTCCACTCATCCACGCGCGGTTCGCGGCCACGTAAGGATGAAAATGTGGAAAGAACTGATAATTCAGCTCCCGGTTCCTCACCGTGATGTAATTCGGATACGCCTGCCAGCCACCGCTGGTGGTGTAGTTCTGGTACGCCCGCGTGCCCGCATCGATTGTGCTGTGAAAACTCTGCCCTGGCTTCATGGCATTTCTCCCTTACGATTTCCGCCGCGCCAACATTGCGGCTCCCACTCTTGTTTTTGCTCCCGGCCCAGCCCCGATCAAACTCAGATGGCTGGGAGTTACCCCCGCCTTGCCAATCACCGCAATTCCTCCGCCTGCAACTGCGGCGTTGGTCTCGAAGTCGTTGATCCCGCCATTCTGTCCAATCACTGCGGTTCCGTACTGCACTGCCGTCGCCGGATTGGTCAGCCAATCCGTCGTGTCCTGTATGGCGTACACGGAATACTCCGGATCTCCTGGATTGATCGGAACCGGTCCCGCCGTCGGCACTTGCGCGATGACATTGATTTGTCCAATGACGTTCGGATAGTTCAGTGACGGCGCCGAAGATGGAATTGCCCACCACTCCCACTCCAGGATCGTTGTCTCAGTCAACGTGGGCTGCACAAAAAATGTGAGCTCATTATTGGTGTTGGCGTCGGCGCTGTCCCGGTAAAAGAACGGGCTTACCAGGCTGCCCGCCTCCTGCAGCAGAGGCTCGTTCTGGCCGAGAAAGCCCGAAGGCGGTACGACCGGATTGCCACACTCCAGCACTGCAAAGCTGTTTACTGTTTGCAAAATCGGTTCCGTGTCTGTGGTGGAGGTGCCATCGCTGGCAATGCCACTGGTGAACTGCGCCGTCAGATTTGTCCCTCCGGTGCGCAGCGTCGCCTCGATTCCGGTCGTTACGTACGGATTTGTCGGTGCGAGATTAAAGAAGTCATTCATCAAGGTGGGATCGCAATTCTTGCTCGTCACCCGGAACACGTAGGTCGGCTGTGGGCTCGGGCCAGATATGTGATGCCCATGGTCGTGGAAGTGATGGAACAAGGCGTTCTCGTATTGTGGGTCATCCACCTGGCCCGACGGGAAATCCAAGTGGATGTCTACCGCGCCTTCGCTGCCATCGTCCGCAACTTCCGTGGAAACTCGAATGTAGACGCTAAGCGGGTCAAACCCAGCTTCCACCGCAATCGCGCGCGACTTGCTCACATCAGTCGCGATCGGATTGCTCCATTTGCTCTGGAAATATTCCATCCAGTGCAACTGCAGCTTGTACAGTTGTTGTGGCGCGCCGCTGAAGATGTCGCTTGCCAAAGCGCCGAAGTTGAGACCACCGACCGGCCCCGATTGGTTGTTCGAGTCGGGCGCCGGCCCTTGCTGCTGCGAAAGGAAGGTTACCCAAAAAACGTTCAGCCTTCCGCGCCAGATGGCCAGCACAATGTGATCGCCGTCAATGTCCGGTCCCACCGCGTTCCACGATGCCCACGTTCCATTGCTGTATGTGCGGTAGAAGTATTTGTGAGGATGCGAATACGTGCGCCCTAGGACATGCAGTGTGCTGACGTCGTTCGCAGTCGCGGCCTGATCCAAATAGGTCGCTACAATGTCCAGCCGCGCCCTCACATCCAGGCCCTTCAGGTAAGTCATCAGCGCGTCTTCCACCAGATCGCTGGTTACGTCGCCTTGCAGCAGCGTGCTCTCCAGTGCCTGGAAGAGATCGGACTTGTCCAGCCGCAGCTCCGGATCCATCCAATTCTCGGGGAACAAGAAGATTTCGCGGTTCGCCTCCCACACACGATAACGCTTCATCCACTCCCATGAATCCGCATCGAGCGCATTGGGCGAGACATTCAGCGTCGCGTTCGAGTTCGCGTTTTCCAGATTCATCAGGCAGCGCTGCACGAACGTCTGCAACGACGACATCGCCAGCCGCAGCCGAGAGGTTTGCACCACCGGCTCCATTCCCGGGTCGACCAGGAAGTACTCGAACAGTTGCTCGGAATTCTCCAGATTCAGCTCCTGTACCAGGTACGCCACGAGAGCGTCGCGCTTTTTCTGCCGCAACTTGTCGAATACCGACTGTGCAATGGGACGCCATGCATCCACTGTGTACTGCGCCTGCACCGCATTCTTGAAGTTCGCCGCAATCTGGTCCGGTGACGGCGTGGTGGGCGCCTGTGGCGACACAATCAGCGTCGAAGCCGCCAATGACGCCATCGGAATTCCCACGATCTGTACTAACTGCAGCGCGTTCCAAATTCGCCGTATGCCAACATTGTTTGCGAAATGAGGATCGCTTCCGAGCGCCGCTGCCACGTCCTGCACGACTTGCGAATCGCGGCGCGTCAGATTGGCCAGAAGGGTCCACGGCGTGTTGGGCTCCTGTGGAGCGGTTTGTTGTGCCGCTTCGAACACATCCACGAGTCCGTCCGTGCCGCCCGCCGGGCCTTTGCGCAAGTCTGCATAATCCGCAAGTGTCAGGAATTGCGCAAACAGCTTGGCTGCATTTGCCGGCGAATCGTCGGACGCCTGCGTCGGCAGCCTGCTCAAGTCCAGACCGCTGAATTGATCCGCGTGTGCGACGAGATAGCTGATCTCGCGTTCGTCGAGCGCCATGACCTGCACGATTTGCAGCACCTTCGCCAGCAGTGTCTTTGCCCGCGCAAAGTTATCGACCGACTGCTCGGGGTAAAGCATGATCTGACTCAAGGGGCCCTTTGGCAGAGTCTCGCCTTGAACCAGAAGCTTCGCCCCATTCGTTCCCAGGTTCGAGAAGTCGAGTGTGAAGTGATACGCTACGCCGCCCTTCAACTGCACAAACTGGCTCACCTCCGCGCCCGCAGCCGCTGCTGGCGGAGTCGGCGAAATAATCGGATTGCTGAACAACGCCGTCGGGTCGGGGGAATCCAACTGGAACAGCGCACCCGCGCCCGCGTCTCCGAGCTCTGCAAAGAACCGGTACGGACCATCTGTCGTAACCTGCAGGTAGCCTTCAAAGTGGGCGCTTGCCGTCGGCGGAGTACTGTTCGTCAGGTCCGCCGTATCCGTGGTCGCTGCAACGCCCGTAGCCTTTGCCGTGCCGCTGCCATCCGTCGACGAGAAATAAGACGCGCTCACTCCCTGCTGCCCGAGCGCAAGAAAAGTCGCCAGCAGCGATCTGCCGCTAGTCGTCGGATCAGAGAGCAATCCAGCGTCGGTGACCAGCGCCGCGGTCAACCCCGGAACGGACGCCAGGGTCGACGACAGCGTCTGCAAAACGAACTGTTGCGAGAGTTTCCCCGACAGCAGTGGAAGAAATGCCTCGACCAGTTGCGCCTTGATCTGCTTTTGTTGTTTCGTCGCGTCCAACCCGACCAAGGGCTCGGCATACGTGTCGAGATCCGCTGCCAGCACGGTCAGAATTCCAGTCGCGAGAGTTTGAAATTCCTGCACCGCCTGATTGCGAACATCCTGCAGCAGGTTGTTGAGCAGCGGCGTTGCCACCGCCAATGTCCCAATCTGCGCGCGCACTGTGTCCAGAAGCACTCCTGTGCAGACGATCGTCTGCTGCTGGCCAACCGGGTCGTAGCTGAACGCAAACACGGGAGCCGGGCCCGTGACCGTTCCAGCCTGCTGCGCATCGCTGATCGCTTGAGCGAACGCGACCGGGTCGATTGCAGTGGCCGACGGCCGCGTCGACTCATACGTCTGACCGTTCACCCATATCGCCAGCAAAGAGCCGAGCAGTAGTTTGTAAGCCGGCGGCGTCTGCGCCTGAATCATATCCATCAGGTTGGAGAGCAGCGTGGTCAGCGCCGGAGAAAGCGCCACTGCGCTCAACGCTGTTCTTTTCTCGTCTGTAAGGACTCCGCGGTATCCGAGCCACTGCAGTTGTTCCGCCTGGTCGTAGCTCAGCGACAGCGCCGAATCGACCGCCATCAATGTGTCAGCCGGCAGCGGCGTTGCCACGCCAGTTTCGACGGCTTCGTATTCGACCAGGCTCGCCCACACTCCCAGAAGATCGCCAACCCGCTGCGCGAGAGCCTGTTGCGCCGTTGCCTGCACCTGGTCGAGCAGTGCGCTGAACAGCGGCGTGGTATTGATCAGCTCCAACTGTGCTTTCTTCCACTCCGTCAGCAGTCCTTTATAGGTAACCGACTGCGTGTCGGAAACTGGATCGTAGTTGAACGAAATCTCTGGTTCCTGCGCGAAGGGCGTCGGATCGATCTGGGTTCCCGCGGCCACGCCTCCTTGACTCGCCGTATAGCCCTGTGAATTCGTCAACAGCGAAAACAGATTCTTGAGGATCGTCGTCGGGAATAGCGATGACAGAATTTGATCGATAAGGCTCTCGGCCATGCTCATCAGGTTCGCCGGTACAGCATTCTGCGTCTGAATCTGTTGCAGTCCCTCCGCTAGGGTCTGCACCAGCGCGATCAGCGCGTTGGGATCGATCTGATATTTCCCCACCGGATCGAACTGTTGTCGCAGCAGATATTGCAAATCTTCTACCGTGAACCCGCTGTTTTGCACCGCGGCGACCTGCTTCACGAAGGGCAGCATCTGGTTATAGAGAATGTCGTCGGACAAAACCGAAATCGGATTCGTCCCCAATCCCTGGAACGGATTCAGTCCCGACATCGCCTTCAGCGCGATCATGTCCGAGACGGAAATCTGCAGGCACTTCGCCAGCGCGCTGTACCGATAGCATATTGAGAGATTCGTCAGCGTAAAGCTAGGCACCGTCACGTTATTGCCGCCGATTACAACCGTCACCGTCGTGACCGCCGGGCCCGCGTCGGCCAGAATCGCGGTGATCTCATCAGCTGTAAGCCCGAGCACACCTTGGATCGTGGGCTGGTGAGCCGCCAAAGTGTTCAGATTCGCCGGTGTCGCCGCAAAGTCAGTCAACTGGGTGGGGAACAGCCCATAGGGATCGTCGAATGCCCAATCGCTGTTCAGCACGCTTGCGGTCAAAAACAACTGTGCGTATAGAGGATTTTCCCCTTGCACCGGAAGATTCGACAAGAACGGCAGCAGCGCGGTCCGTCCCATCGCGGGCGCAAGCTGCGTGTTCAAGTCCTCCAGGTGCGCCAGATACACCAGCGCGGTCTTCCACGACGAACTGAAGCTGGTGGCAAAATTCGGATCGCCCCACGCCGGCAGGTTCGCGGGAAAGAAAAGTTGCATGGCACGGTCGGTCTCGTCGAGCGACCATCCCAACTTCTTCCAAAGCCGGGTAAACAAATTGAATTTCAGGAAATCGAGGGGCGTGGCGGCGGACCCGTCGGCATATTGCAAAGTTGTATCGCTAAAGTCGCAGCCCGAGTCAGGATCGGCCAACACCAGTACTTTCTTCGCATATCCCGGCGGCACCAGCGTTGTGAGCCAAGTCTGGCCTTTGAACGTGGATGCGCTGTTCTTCCCCGTGTACTGCGCCGTAATGTTCGCCAGCAGATCGGTCAGCGGACCTGGCGCCCCCGTATAACTCAGCGCGTCGCTTAGTTCAATGCCGAACCGCTGGAACTGAAAAATCAGCGGATACAATCCTGGATTGAGAAATCCCGTCGTCACCAGATCGGCGACGTCCTGGTAGGTTAGTCCCAGCTGTTGCGAAAGAGTCTTGGCCGAGGTCAATTCGCTCAAGGCGGTCGGTTCGTCCGGGTAGCCATACAGCTCAAACCAGTTTTGCACCGAGGGATTTTGCGTTGCCGGATCCAGTACCGCCAGCACCCCGTACTCAGATGGCGATAGCCCCAGCGCCTCTGACACGATCTGCGCGCGATAATACGGATAATTGTGGGCGTCGGTGAACAACTCCAGAGTATCCGCCGGCCGCAGCACTTCGAGCACCTGCGCCAGTGGCATTTGGAAGTAGTTGAGAAAACCCCGCACCGTTTCGATCCACAGATCAAACGGAAGATTTAGCGGATACACCGCTTTCTTGAGTTGGTTGCTGTAAACGGTGGGAAGAATATGCTGCGGCTCCGCCGTCAGATCGGCCGTGGTCGCGGTTCCAGTGTCGTACGCCGCGTTGCCATCGAGGTGAGAATTCGCGATATAGTACTCGAGAATCTCATTGACAAGATCGATGTACGGCATTGACGTGTTCGTGTTTTCGCAAGTCAAGGGCAGCGCCCCTAGATCGGGCCGGCGCCCGGTCACGGTCGCATCCTTTCCAATCAACACGTCCAGCGGCGTGTAGCCGTGCAGGTTTGTCCCCGAATTTCCCAGAAAATTCAGAACGTCCACAAAATATGCCGCCGGGCTCAACACTGACTTGCAGTCTTCGCAATTGCAGAAGTCGAGGTTGCCGAACAGCGACGCCATGCTGGGAAACTGTTGCACAATCGCGCTCTTTGCACTCTGTCGCTGATCGCTCGTCCCCGAAGTAACCGGCGTAGGCACGTTGGTGTCGAGGCCCTGCGCTGTCGAAAAGACATTGAAGGTCACCGACTGCACGGTCTGTGCCTGGCTGAAGATAATCTCCGCTTCGCCCTCGGGAAAGACATCGCCATACTTCTCGATGAAATCCTCTTTCTTGTAAGTGGCGATTTGATTCCCGGATCTGAGCCCCGCTCCTACCGCCGCCTGCAGCGATTCGAAACTGGGTGTTACCTGATACAGCCGATGTACCGTCTTCAGGCTCTTCGTGCTCTCCGCATCCAGTTGCGGCACGCCCGCTGGCAGCTTCTGCAGATACGCATTCAACGGCGTTCGTCCCAATCGATAACCCAGTGGCGACGCTGCCCTCAAGAATGCGGTCACGTTCGCTGCGGTGTTCTCGCTGAGCGGAATGTCTTTGGTTTCGATCATGCGCGCCGTAACTTCGGTGGGAAAACTGATCCTCACTTTGCGCGCCAGGTCGGCCGAGTACGCCACCAGACGATCTGCCGTCGTGTTGCCCGGATAGATAGATGGAATCAGGGCGTTCAGCGCCTGATCTCCACCTGTTCCCGCCAGCGCGGTCAGCGTGCTCTGCCATGTTTCCGCTCGGTGGTAGTCCTTATTCACGATCTGCGAAATCTGACTGACCGTTCCAACTTCCTTCTGCAGTTGCTGTGCCAGTTGGTTGTTGTTGAATGTCAGATAGAGAAATTTGCCTTGCAGCTTCAGCTGATCGAGCGTCTGAGCCGGAATATTCAGCTTTGCCGCCTGGCTCCAGAAGTCTGCCGACATCGGTTGCGTCAGATACAGATTGGCGAACGGCGCTTTTTGGTTGGATTCTCCCAGCGTCGCGGAAAGCAAGTCGCCAAAATTGGAAACCGCGCCTGGAGCTTTCATCGCCATCTGAGTCTTCGTGGCAAAAGCCTGAAACGCGGTCACCGTCGCCGCAATCTGCTGTTCGTTGAGCGTGACGACTCCAGACTGATTGGCCTCGGCCAAGGCACTCTTCACCGTGTCCGACGGTACTACTGCGAGCAATGATGGATCCGTGGGCAGCCCGACTCGCAGCAAAGCGTACAGCGCATCCTGCCCAATGCCCGTGGTCGAAGCCAGTTGTCCGGCGCTCGCCGCGAGCGCGACCAGGCGTGCGTCCCAGTTGGTCGACTGATTCAACAGCGTCAGATCCTGGCGAACGCTGCCTTCCTGCGCCTGCCCCAGCTTTGCGATTCCACCAATCGATCTCTCCATGTCCACAGCGAGCCGCGAGTATTCCGGTGTCAGCGGCTGCACGGAAGACGGCACAACCAGATTCAGCGTTTCCGACGTCTGGGCTGTGAATTTCGTGTTCGAGATGGTAACTTCCTGCTTGCCGGTCGTGTCCGGCACCCGCACTTGGATGTTCGCTGCAACTCCCTTCGCCAGCGCATAAGAAATCGAATAGTTCCCCGCGCCATCGCTCGTGACCTCGCCCAGCTTCGTGTCCTGCCCCGCAAAGCCGATGTTGTACAAGCGCGTCACGATGCCGGCTGCGGCCAGCCCGTTGTCGAACACCAAGCTGCCTTTCAAAACGTACTGCACCAGCACGACCGAAGCCTCGATCACGAACTCCACCGTGTCATAGCCAGTCGTCGGGATCGTCACCGCCTTGGTCGGCGGCTTCACCACGCCTGCCGCGGTCACGCTGACCTCGTACACTCCCCGCGGGCCACGCAGCAATCCGCCGACATCAATGTCTTGGGAAATGTCGTTCCCCTTCATGCTCACCGCCTGCCCTGCCAGGCGCGGCTTCAGTTCGATGTCGGCCGTTCCGCTGACCCTCTGTCCCTGCGGATTCAGCACTCGTATGCGTAGGCAAATATCGCTGGCATTATCTGGCATGGTCTTCCCTCAGTCTTGCATGTCGTTACGCGCGTCAATTCCATTACTCTGCCTGCGTTCACGGTTTTCGAAACGCTAACGTCAACGTAAGCAGGAACGTGTTCGTCTCGTACGAGGCTCCCTTGATTGGTCCCAAGGTATCGACCCAGATGTTCTCGCGGAAATAGTTGAAGTTGAGTCCAACGGTGTCCGTCTGCTTGCCGGTGACCAGTGGATCTGTGCGCAGACTGTTGTGCTGGATTCCGAGTCCGCCGCCATAGCGGACTCCCCATGCCCCCGGTCCCGCAGGGTCGCCGTTTCCCGGCGTGAGGCCGAAGCCCCGTTCGGCGTAGGCATAGACTTCCCCCGTGATGCCCCAATGCTGGTGGTCCAGATTGAAGGTGATCGAGTCCTGCGTGCCAAGAATCATCGGATTCGAAAAAGTCGGGCCGGCGCTGAAACTTCCCGTACTGCTCCAGCCAAACACGGGGAAATTCAAATCAATATTGATCAGCCCGCCGTCCGGTTCAAACCCGAACACATTGCTCCATTGCGCTCCAACATAGCCGCGTGCATTTGGAGGTACCAACTCGTCACTTCCCGAGCGGAATCCCGCCGTCGCTTGCAGGTATTCCGCGTATCCCCAGCTGGATGGATCCTTCTCGGTTCCAAATTTCGAAGCGTAGTGCAGCGTCGGCGTCAGATAGTACGATCCCACGAAGTCACTCGCATACTTCCCGCCTTGCGACAACTGGCTCAAGCCGAACGCCAATCCCAAGTCGAGGCCCTTCTCAAACATTTGGTTTCGAAAGGAGAACTGCAGCATGTTCAAGCCTCCCCCCAAAGTCGTCGAGCCCGGATTCGCCGGATCCGGCAAGCCTGTCAGCAGCGACCCACCCAAAGTGAAATCCATGTCGAGCGCCTTATCGGGCATAATTCCTAGGCTCGACGTGGGGTTGGCAAAAGGAAAGTTGCCCGGATCGACAGGAAGCGGATCTGGTTCATCCTTCTTCTCCTCTTTTTTTGCATTCGCTTTCTTTGGGTCCGCGGGTTTGGCATCCGCGCCTCCTTCCGGGTCCTGCAGCGTGCTGCCGCCCTGTTTGCCCTCTTCATCTCTCAGATGTACGGGATTGCAACGAACGTATGCGTAAAGATTCGTGCCGTCGACCATTCCCGCCGGATCGGTCGCCGTCCACCTGCCCAGCCACGGCGCACAATATCGCGCGCCGTGATAGGTGAATCCCGTCTCCTCATCCCGCTCTTTTCCCGTATAGCGGTACCGCTTCAAACTTACTTCCGTCAGCGTCCGGCCCGACTGATACGACGTGCTCCCATACGGGTAATACTCTTCGTAGGAAATCACGTCCGCCGTTTCGTCCAACTCCAGGCACGCCGTTCCCAGGTGATTGTCGAACTGATATCGTGTCGTCGTGCTGGGCAGCGTTCCCGGCGCAGCGCTCCCGTCGACGGTTTTCGTCTCCAGTAGCGCCACGCGCTTCTTGTCGTCCATCACATGCAATGTCTCGCGGGCCAGCGTTACGTTGCCGGTGGCGTCGTAGTCCCGGTACAGCTCAAAACCGCCCACATAGAATCTTTCTTTGATCTTGATTCCCGCCGCCGACTCCGTCGTCTTCCGCACCCGCTGCCCGGCCGCGTCATAGACGTAATGCGTCTGCTCGCCCTGATGCTTCTGTCCGTCCGCATCGCCCGAATTTACTGCCTGCCGCTGGGTCACGAACAATTCGTCTTTGAAATCCCACTGCATGGACTGCAGTTGCGGCATCGAAGTCGTGTTGCCGTGCGGGTCATAGCTGTAAGGCTCATTGAGCGGCTGATTTCCGCTAATTGCGCTGCTCGACAGCCGATTGCTGGTCTTGCCCGCATCCAGCGGATTCGTTTCGTTGTACGTATAGGTCCGCGTCCAACCTGGATTCGCCGGGTTTGCTCCCTGATGAGTGACCTGCAGAAAATTTCCCACTGCGTCATACAGATACTGTTCGGTATACGTTCCGACTGCATTGCCGTCGCCTTGAACAGGCGTTAGCAGCACGCGCGGAACATCGTTGTAGGAGGCCGCAGTCGGCGCCTGCGGATTTCCGCCGCCATCCAATCCCAGCTGCTCGCGCCCTTTGGCCAGGGTCAGCCGGTAAGTTGGGTCGTACGTGTAGTCGCAACTCGGCTCCACGCGCCGGTTGCGGAAGAACACCGCATTCTGAATATCCGCATCGTCCTGAATGTGCGTGATGTTGCCAATCGGATCGTAGGTGTAAGAGAGATCTTGCACGATTTGCCGATTCGCAGGAGCGCCCGACCGCGTAGTCGTAAAGCTCGCGAGCCGGAACGTCAGCGGATCGTACGTGTAATCTGTCTCCGTGCCGGCACTCCCGAGCACGACCACCGTCCGCTGCCCCTTGGCGTTGTAATCGATGTTGGTGACAAATGCCGTTGCGGCGGCCGCGCCCCGCAGATTTACGCTCACCGTTTCCAGCAGGTTCGCTTCGTTATAAGTCGGACGAATCACGCTGCCGTCATTCGTTGTCGCTGCGATAGGCCGGTTGAGGGCGTCGTATTGAGTGCTGCTGAGAAACACGTCCGTAGTCGCCAGCGGCGCCGTCAAGTCCGGCAGTTTCTTGTAGTCGGCGAAAAATCCCCGGCTGCTGTGCAGCAGATTGCCCTTGAAATCGAATCCCTCCGGAGCCGCGGTCGCGGGATTCACCCCCGTATTCGTCACAACTCCCGCAGCATCCCAATGCTGAAAAATCCGAGTGTTCAGATTCAGCGCCGCCGGTTGTCCTTCTCCATAAACGATGTTCTCGTGCAGGACCTCGGCGCCGGTCGTCCGCGGGTCGGAATTCACCGCATCCGTTCCCTGCACGTAGCGGCTGGTGGGCCGCCGTGCGGCGTCATACGCTTTGCGGAAGTTGTGCCCGCGGCTGTCCCACGACCGGATTCCCACGCCCGTGCAGTCGTTCAGCATCCAGCGTTCGCCCGCTTCCATGCTCACCTGGTGGATCGCGTTCTGCAGCATGTCATAGTCGTAAGTCATCGCGACCCTGCCTTGCGCGTCTCCCAACTGCACCACCGCATCCCGCACGGAGCGCTGATTCCCCTGAATATCGAGCTCCGTGCGCGATGGAAACTTCGTCCCTCCGCCGTTGTCCAGCACCGTCAGAAACGTTCTTCCCAACGTGTCCATGTAGGCCGTGGATGGCGTGCCGGCGTGCGCTTTGGCTTTTGCCGCGGCGTCTTGCTGCAGAGTTGTGCCGGTGCTGTTTTGCGTGTACCACGTCGGCGAGTAGTCGGTCGTAGGTAAGAGCTGAAAAAATCTCCCCACATCCGCGTCAGTCGTTGGATCCGTCGGCAGCACCGTGTCATTCACGTCCCACGTGTCCTGGTGCCACGGATCGAACACGACCTTCTCGTAGGTATGATTCGGGTGGATCGTCGCGACCACGCGATCGATCGGGTCGTAGCAGAGAATGGAACTCACCCCAACCTGCACGCCGAATTCGAACTGATGTCCCTTCGTCGCCAGCGCGCTGAAAAACGGCTCATACTTACGCACTTCTTTGCCCTTGTTGTTGAAAATCGTCCATCCGCTGCCCACCCAGCGCGGATTGAACCCTCCTCCCGGCTCGGCCTGTATTTTTGTCTGAATCTCCCTTTTGAAACCGTCCGAGTACGAAAACATGATCTGAATCTTGCTCGACTCTCCTTTGCTCAGATCGCTGGTATGGGTCTCCCGCGCCAGTGTGGCGGAATACACCGGCTGCCACTGCGAAGGATCGCCTGGTGCGGCAGCCTGCGAATTTAAAAAGCGCATCACGTCATAAACAATTCGCGTCGTCGCCGTCCCCAGCAATGCTCCCGCCAGCGTGTGCGGATCGTTCGCGTCATAAAAAGCGTCAATCTGCGTCTGATCGAGATCGGCAACAAATCCCGCCAGGGAATCGCCAAGGTTCTCGGTCGTTTTCCCCATCAGTGCGGTCCCCGCTACCAGGCCCAGGGTATCGAAACTGGCTGCCGCGCGATTCCCGTTTGCGTCCGTCAATTGCGTTACAGCCAGCACGCGATAGTCATTGCTCACAGTCACAACGTTGTTCACCGCATCGGTCGTTGTCACCACCAACAGGTTATGCGGCAGCTCATAATCGACCGAAGACGCATTGCCAAACGGATCCTCAAACCGCCGTGGCAAATAAAAATTTCCCTGCGCCTGCGCCGCTTCCTGCGCCGCGGTCGCTCCGGTTGGCGCGTAGAAAATTCTTCCCGAGGGCATCCACCAGTGACCATCGCCATCGAGATCGACGTATCCTCCGCCATCACCCTTTACTGAGCCGAGCACACCCGATGGTGGCGACAGCAACGCCACTCCATCGCGCTGGTAAACCTGCGGAATCAATCCTGGCGTAAATGCCATTTTGTAAGCGCTGCCCGAAAGCGCCAGCGATTCCAGCGCTCCCAGAGGCAACAGCGTTCGCACATCGCCCGCCGCCTGCCCCATATCGTTTGGCCGGTAAAGGGTCCGCCTTTGCGCCAGCAGCCTGCGGTACGGCTCGCCCGCGTTGAGTCCGCTGGGATTCAGATTCTCAAACAGAACATCGTGCCCGCCATCTCCCGCCTTCGCGATCTTGGTTTGTAATTCATCAAAGCGGAACAGATTGGTAACGCCGGGCTGGTTCGCGTTTGGAGTAAATTGAATCAGCTCGTAGGTATTAGATTGCGCCGCCAGCGGCGCGCGGTAACTATCGTCGGCCAACACGGCGTTGGTGTAGGAGTTCTCGGTGTACGTGCTCAGCACCGTCGTTTGATTGCCTTGATCGGTCGAAGTCAGCGCCGGATCGGCGAATCTCCGTCCATACCCGATGCTCACCGACTGCAGCACATTGCCAAACGGATCGACCGCAAGTGTGACTGCATGAGTCACTCGTGGGTCCGCCGCCAGCGTCGCCCCGGCTGGAGGATTCTTCGGATCGGTCAGCACGCCGCCGGATACTGTGTACAACTTCCGCTCATAGTGAAAATCAATGGTCTCGCGCGCATGAGCCAGAAAAACTCCGTAGCGATTCGGTCCCTGCGGCTGGAGCATCTCGATGGAGTAGTTGCGCTCCGAGGCGCTATAAGGACGGTCCGACGCCTCGCTGTTGTCCAGCGCGTACACCTCCTGCCGCAAGATCGACCCGCGCAGTGCACGGCACGCCTCCCGCATTTCCTCACCGGAAAGATCGTAGGCAGCGCGGCTTCCATCCGGCAGCAGCACGTCATCCGGCAGCACCGTATCACTCAGCAGCATGGATTCGAGTTGCGCCTGAATCAGTCCGGCAATGCCTTCAGTCGCGTCCCCCTCCGAGTAATATTCCTGTTCCAGATGTTTGGAAACGGCAGACTCGCCGAAGAACGCTCCGGTGTGGAACCAAGTCTTGGTCAGCTTCGGCGGAGTATCGGAATGCGGATCCTCATTCTCTGCCGGAGGAAAGTTGCAGCTTCCTGATAGCGCAATGAACTCTTCGGTATCCAACTGATCGACCCGGCCAAAGCCGCGGAATTCGCGCTCCACTCCGTCAAAGTATCCATGGTGGTAGGTGTATTCGGTGACGAAGCGATTGCGGGTGACGTAGTCGTAGGTCTCGACCCGCTCGACGACCTGCACCGGAAAGTGCAGCCGTGTCAGCCACGGCGTTCCCGCCAGTTTGTCGGCAACATAAAACTTGGTCGAAGGCGCATATTGCACGACGGTCTCCGACCCAAGATTGTTGGTCACATTCGTGAGCAGGTGCGGCTTCGTTCCGCCCATCAGATCGATGTACCGCATCGACCGTCGCGCATTGCCCGCCAGCTGCGACGACCACACCAGGCACGCCGTTCCATTGCCGAGCAGATCGAGGGCCGTCGCCGGCGAGAGACTCTCCACCGCCGGAAAATGCGTCAGCGTTCGCACCGCGCCCCACGCATTGCCCGACTGGTTGAAATAGAGTTGAACTTCCCGGCTCGCGAAATAAATAATGTCGGCCGTCCCCGAGCCGTCGACGTCTCCCAGATGAATCCGCCGCCCGTCGAACAGATCCGCGCGATCGAATCGCGGCGACTGGTCCATCGTGACCTTTGCACCAAAGCGCCCGTAGCCAAGGTTGGGCCAGTAGCACACCTCGCCATTGCGCACTCGGACCAGATCGGTGAGCCCGTCGCCCGACATGTCGGCAAGAAAAATCGATTCAGTCCCATCCGCAAATACCAGCTGCGGACCTTTCTCCTCATCGAACGACTGCGCCACCCGCTGCGCCGGACCAAACCCCTCCGTCGACAGCGATGTGTGCCACCAGAACGCATCGTCCTCGCTGATCAGCAGATCGGGAAATCCATCTCCGGTCAGATCGATGAACTTCAAATTCGGATCGCGCCAGTCCACCACTGGCAGCGAATCGAAAGCCTGAAACGGCTGCCAGTCCGCATCATCCGTGCGCTCGTAAAAGCCGGGCGTATCGCTCTGGAAGTCGACCAGATCAAGCTTTCCATCTCCCGACAGGTCCATCAACTGCTGCCGTCCCGCGCCCAGCGCGGCCAGCGAAGGCTTGTGCGCCACCAATTCCACCCCGCCAAACTGTGGCAGCGTGATCTTCTCGCCCTCCACGATCTGCTGATTCGCTGCGCTCAGGTTCGGCTTGTAGAACCACGCTCCGCCCTGCTCCGTGAGAATTCCCGAAAGCCCTTCCCCATCCAGATCAACCCAGCGATACTTCGATCCGTCAATCCCATAAGGAAGATTCTTCAGGCTCTCCGCATCCACCTCGCGCACGGTCTCATCGATCACCGCTTCGCTGTAATCGAACTCCAGCGGCGGCAGCGATTTCGGCAGATATCCGCTGGTCTCGCGAAGGTATCCCTTTTGCGTCGCCGATAACATGAATGAATAAAAAGGCTGAGTCGGGTCAGGCAGGGGCGCTTGCGAATAAGCGAAATCGGTAGACCGAACCAGGCAGCCGACGCCGACGTTCGGCTGATCTGGGAAGTTGTGAAACATGAGCACACGCCGGCACAGCCGGTAACTCCGCACTTCAAACGTGGACCGGTAACTTGAAAAAGGATCCGCGCGGCAGGTCCAGGGCGGAACTCCCGTGTCCAATGGCTGCGGATTATCTAAATCGTGCTCGCCATAATCGAAGGTGAGCTGAAAACACCAGTCGGTTGGCAGGTCTAGAGGCGCTTTCGCGGCGAGGTCAGGAAAATAGGGAGTGCGGTTGCCGTAATAAATGTACTTGACGTACCACTGTGCCCCGCGCGTGATGTCGCCGCGGTTGCGTTCGTTCGCCTGTGAGAGGTCAACCCCCCCCGAGTTTTCCTGCTTGTACTGATAGACCGAGACGTTGCCCTTATCGTCGTAGCTCTCGCAAATCAGCCAGGTAAAAATCCGTGTCGCATCCTCCGGATCGGTAATCCGGGTCTCCTTCGTCTTGCCGTACCAAGTCGTAACATTGTCTTTGGTGATCGATCGCCAGAAGGTGTCGGTCGCATCGGTCACATTCATCCAACGTTCGATCCGCGCAAACAATCCCTCCACTCGCGGACGGTAGCGATGAATTACATACTGCTGGCCATACATCGAGCGCGGATCGGTCACATCTCGAACCCATTCGCTGCCTTCGCGAAGCAAGGCAGGCATTAGATCCTCTGCGCCCGAGAGAATAAAGGTGTCAGATTCGTGCGCGTCCGCGTATTGCGGCAGACCTTTGTCAGTTTTGCGCGTCACACGCGGCAGAGCCAAGGTCCATCCAAACCCGAACGGCCCGTTGCCCGAACCCGAGTCATACGACAGCGACAGTTCCACGCCGAACCCGGCGCGGCCCGCACTTGTATGAATAGGCACCGTGAGTGATCCAGTACCCGTCACCGGATTTGCCGCGTACTTCTCCCCAATCCCGCGGATCGCCCCGCCGCCATTCGGCAAGTTCAGTTGTGGAGCAGAGACTTGAAACGGCTTGTCTGACGCGTCTGCGTCACGCTGGCCACGTGCCTGCGTGCTCGCGCCTCCGCGCGCACCCTTCTCGCCCGAGAATGCGTTTTTCCCGGCATCAGTCTTCGATCGAGGATCTTCAGCCATTATCGGAACCTGTCACCGGATACACTCCGGCGTTTGCTCTTCTGGAAGCCTGCTGATTTATCGACAAAAACCCGAATGCTTGGATGGCCCGTGAAGCCTTGCAGCCTGACTGATGGTGAACGCTAAGCGAATTTCGTTACAGCGGATGAATAAAATGTTCCGTGAAGCAGGCCCATTCAAAGTGCCCATTTCGTGACCATTCGATCTGCACACACCCTCACCGAACCACACGGACCGCGCTTCCGCGATTGCGAGACAGCCTGTAAACATGCGGATTTGCAGAAGATAGAAAACCGGGAGGAGGGACTCAAAATCCGCCGAGTTGCTGCAAATCGCGTCGGACGAATCCGCCAAGAAACATCTGTTTTCGGCAATAGAGCTGCGGGCTTGATGACCTCTTAGATTCATGCACCTACCAAGCTAATAGCGAAGGGGATTTTGGGCAGTTCGACAAATGACTTGTTACGAAATCCGAACAAGGACACAAATGCTGTTGACCGGTTCGCGGTCTGCGGATACTCTACGCCGCGTGTTGTTGATCGGGGCTATTCCTTCCCTCTGCCCTGCGCCTTTCGTTATCTAGGGGTGTGCCTTCGTGAACTGGAACTCCAGGTTCGCGCTGAACCTCTGTGCGCTGCTGTCCCTGACATTCGTTTGGGGGCAGGAAACGGAACAGCCCAACTTATCCAGTCCTGGGCGTCAGTGCCAATCTACGTGTTGTGGGCTGCCGGCGCCCCTTCAAAACCGCCAGCAAGGCGGCCAGGGCAACCGACGATAGCTAAAGGTCCGCCAGGTGTGAATGTAAACATCGATCTCGCCGGACCGACTGGCCGCATCGCCGGCAGCACAACCCCGCCGTGCAATGTGGCAGAAGAGAGAGCCAAACTCGATGCCGCAGAGTATGCCCGCAACGATGGTTATCGCGAGCAGGCCGCGGACCAGTACCTTGCCTTAACCGAGTCCTGTGACCCACGAACGAGTGTGGCAGCATCGGAGCAATTCCACATCACTCATGAACAGATGAGTTCGTGGTGGTGGCAGATGGGATGCTATTTTCCTCCCTTCCGCTGGTACAACGTTCATTTTCCGAGGTTTTGGATTGTCCTAGCGATAGCGGGCGCAATTATTTTCGCCATCGTTTATGTTCCTAAACTTCGTATGGTGCGAAGCACTGCCCGTTGGATCGCCAAGCCCCCACCACGAGTGACAGAGCTATTCTTCGCCACTCAATTTCCTCGTGCATCTATCATGACACCCGGCAAGCTTACTCCCGACACACAGGCCGATCTTTTCGCAGCTATGTTGCAGAGCAGCGCCGAGGAAGTACGCCGTGTTCTTGACCGTGCAGGGGGTGGCCTGCAGGTCCGTTCCACTGCCCTGCTCTCGCTGCCGACGTGCCCTGTCTCCCCGACCCCTACCGCTGGTAGATGGGGCTCCGGGTCCATCGAGAGCGGCCCACTTGGCCATCTGCTACCGCGCTCCTCATAGACCTGAGCCCACCGCGATTGCGGGGCGGGATTTCGATTGTCCCTCACCTGCTCACCCATCCCCTACGGTCTCGTCTTCCCGAGGGGTTGCCTCTTCATCGGGATAGTGAATGATAAAGGACGTTATCGCCGGCATCCCACATCATGTCTCAGGACCGACATCTGGCCTTCGCTGCTATTGTGCCTCCCATGGCAGCTGGAAACTCGGAACCTCGAAGTGCGACCGATATCGTTCGACACACTCCCTCGCCGCGGACAGGAAACCGCGCATCTGTTCAGGATAGGCAGGGTCCTTTTGGAGGTTCTCCATGGCCGCTCTGCTTCTGTTTACAAACGTACGCACGACGTAGATACTGGCGGCATGTTGGAACTTCCAATCGTTGCCAAGGCGGGCGTCATATTTCTCATCTTCTTGGCGGAAGTCGTGGTCTTGCACATTTTTCTGATTGCAATACCGCCTTTGCGCCTGAAGAAGACAGGATGGGCCGTCATCCAGTACGTTGTGATTGCACTGGCTCTGTTAGGGTTGATGACCGCAATTTCAAATGCACGACAACTCGTTGCCCAGGGTTTACTTGGTATCAGCAGGCCCCACCTACAGTTTGAGTTCCGCGACTTGCGTGGCAGAGTCGACGACTACAGTTCTCCCGGCATCGTTTGCAGAACTTTCGTCAGAGGTGAATTTTCGCCGCCGCCCGAGGAGTTCAATCGAGCACAGCGTGAATTCGACGATGTATGCCAGTGGTTCAAAAAGATCTCAACGGCGATACCGAAAGAATTACCGGCGGGCGATGCTGATATCGACTGGCAGAGTCTCTCTGCGCCCCCACAGGTTTCCGATGCCCAGCTTATCGACACTATTCATCGCTTCAGGCAAACGCTAGATGGCTACAACACGGCGGCCAAGTCGCACAGAGATTTGCAGGCAGCAGCGCAACGGTCGGGCGCGGACAGCTTTTTCATATTCTTGCTGCCACTGTCGCTATCACTTGCACTAGCGCTACAGGCTACCAAAGTTACAGCTGATGCTTGGTACAAGCCGTCATGAACCAGCTCACCTCTTAAAGACAGCTAAGGTCATGAATGATAGCGTCCTTTATCATTCACAACGTCTATTGGCAAGCTTAAGTGAGGACTCTTGCACGAAATGCGCCAATTTTCTAGAACGGGCTTCTTCCCGCGAGGATTCCAATTCGCCGGATAGGGCGTTATACGTCAAGTTGAACTGACGCCGGCTGCTGCGAGCTGGTCTCCCGGCACGCCGTCACTCGTGATCTGAACAGATATCGGGGTTGTCGGCGCTGTGCCGATTTATCACCAAGAATTGAGGAACTGCTCTTGGTGGTCACTTGTGAGTTGCCGACAACATGGAGTCAAAGCTCGCCCGAAAGCAGCCGAAACTAGCGACTCAATCACCCTGGCATTGGCTAACCTTGCCTTGGCGACTATCCAAATGGATAGTTCGAGGTATTCGTTCGGATATCGTCTTGCTCAAGCGGTGCCTTGGCCCTCAACCGCTGTGCTTGTATCGACGTTCTTCTGCTTCCTTTCAAATGACGCTCAGTCAAAGACTTCTCGCCGGGGCATCTGACTTTCACGTGCACTTCGGCAGTTGGACCTGCTCTGGAACGCGATGTGCTTTGAAACGGAACGTTTCGTCACGTCACTATATCATGTATGCGAGGAGACTATGCCAAAACATCCGAAGGCGCCAACTAACGAGAAGATTCCCGAGGGTTATCGCCAGCTCAAAGGTAGCCTGCGCGCTGAAAGAAAGGGATCCCGCAGAGTTGGTCCGGCGGACCCGGCCGAGAAAGTACTGGTTAGTGTCTATGTCCGGCGCAAGCCAGGAGCGCCGCCGCTTCCTGATCAGTCCTACTGGGCGGCGACGCCTCCGGGACAACGCAAGTTTCTCTCGCGCGAAGAATTCGCCGCGGTTCACGGCGCCGCGCAGGAAGATCTGCAGGCGGTAATTGATTTTGCCCAAAGCCATGGGCTCGAGGTCGTAGAGACGAACGCGGCACGCCGGCTGGTGCAGATTTCGGGCACTGTGGCGCAGATGAACGAGGCGTTCGGCGTCACGCTGCAACGCTACGAGTGGCAGAAGGAATCTTACCGCGGACGCGAGGGCTACATCCATCTGCCGAACAATCTGGCCGGCACAGTAGAAGGCGTATTCGGCCTGGACACGCGCAGGATGGCCCGACGGCACGATGGCCCGGCAGGATCCGCAACACTGACGCCGCCGCAGGTCGCCGGCCTCTACAACATCCCGACTACCGGCGCGTCCGGCGAAACCGTCGCTATTCTGGAGTTCGCGGCGCCGGACACCTTCGGCGTGGTAGGCGGAGGCTATAAATCGGCGGACCTCCACCAGTTTTTCAGCGGCCTTGGCCTTGCGGATCCAACCGTGGTACCGGTTGGCGTGGATGGCGTCACCAATAATCCCACCGGCGATCCGGGTGGTCCCGACGGTGAGATCGCGCTCGATATCGAGGTGGCGGGGTCGGTGGCGCCGGGCGTCAAGATCGCCGTCTATTTCGCGCCCATCGGCACGGAGCAGGATTGGGCGGACCTCGTCACCACAGCGGTGAATGACGCCACGAACAAGCCCTCGGTAATCTCCACCAGTTGGGGATGGACCGAGCTGCAGGCCGACGCGCCCACGGGCGATCCTGCCTCGCCGTGGCCCTTCGAATGGTCCCAGGCGCTCATGAACAAGATGAGCACGACTCTACAAGAGGCGGCTTCATTGGGGGTGACGGTCTTTTTTTCTTCGGGGGACAACGGCTCGGATTGTCAGCAGGGGAACGACGGTAATGCGCATGTAATCTATCCCGCCTCTGACCCTTGGGTGACGGCGTGCGGCGGCACGGTCATCACCAATGTTTCCGGATCAAGCTTCGACGAGAACACCTGGAATGACTCCGCCTACACAGTTACCGGCGCGACCGGCGGTGGAATCAGCGAAAACTTCGATCTGCCGGCGTGGCAGGTTGGCTTCGGCATTCCGCCGTCCATCAATGCCGGACACCACGTAGGACGCGGCGTTCCGGACATCGCGGGCAACGCCAGTTATTACAGCGGCTACAACATCATTGTGGATGGCACAACCAACCAGACAGGGGGCACGAGCGCCGTGGCGCCGCTCTATGCCGGCCTTATCGCGATCATCAACAAGAGCTTGGGAGAGCCGGTCGGCTATCTCAACCCGACGCTTTACGCGCTGGCAGCGGATCCGGGCGTGACCGGCCTATTCCGCGACATCAACGATGGAGTGAGCAACGGATTCAACGGAGCTCCTGGTTACACCTCCGGCCCTGGTTGGGATGCCTGCACCGGGCTTGGCGTGGTGAACGGCCAAAACCTGCTCGCATATCTGCAGGGCATCTATGCCAAGAGCGTCACCATTACCACGGACCGCGATCATTTCGGGCAAGACGAGGTGGATGCGGCGCGCACCCAGCCGGGCGGCGCGGTGTTCAAGGGCGCCTTCTTCGTCACTGTGGATGGATTTACGCCCGCGCAACTCGGCATCACTAACTCGAGCTCTCTAAGTGCGGCGCCGGTGGTGAACTTCAGCCCTTCGACGGGCCTGACCAACCCCGCGGTCTGCAGCAGCCTGCAATCGGATGATCCATCGTTCGGACCGGAGGTCCAGCGCTTCCGCTTCGGCTACGACGTGAACTTCGGCGGGGACGACAGCGCCTTTACCTCATTCATGGGCGACAGCGAGACGGTGATGCTGAGTACCACGTTCCAGGGCATAGCTGCCAACGCGCAGGTGCAGTTCATCAAGCAGCCCGATCCTTACATCCTGCAAGGACCGCAGACCTGGTGGCTGAGCAACGATATCCGCCTGGTTCAGGTGAAGGAAGGGGGGAGCGCTTTCGGCGTGCCGTTCCCGTCGGGCGGCGATCCGCTGGCATTCCTGGCGAATCTGACGAGTGCCCTCGAAGGCGGGCAGGGCATCGCCGGCGGCCAGCACTTTAACGACAACACGGACGAAGACACGGAGGTCATTACCGTGGCCCCGGACGACGGGCATGGGCACAAGGTGTACAACTTCGCCATCGCGCGAGTGCATTATCAGGGACTGGCGAGCACCGCGCATAAGGTGCGCGTCTTCTTCCGCATCTTTGCTGCCAACAGCACCGCCACGTATTTCGAGTCGGACTCCACGTTCCGCCGGTACGCCGCCTACTCGCCGGTGTATCCCGTTCCGCCGGCGGACGATTTCCAGAATGTCCTCCCGGAGATGGGGCTGGCCTCGGGAGAATACGTCACCCTCCCGTTCTTCGGCGAGGCGCGGCAGGACCCTGCGCAGAGCGGCAGCGCCAACAGTCTGCCGGGTCTGCAAACTCCCGATGGACCGAATGCCAGGGATCTGCCCCCCACCGGCGGACCGCTGCATGACTACTTCTACGGGTGCTGGCTCGATATCAACCAGACGGACCCGTCATCGCCGGCCCGCATGCCCGCGATGCCTCCCACGGGCAATGAGGACGGCCCATGGCCCGGACTGTCCCTGGAACCGATCCAGCAGGCCTTCATCACCAACGATCACAACTGCATCGTGGCCGAAGTGGCTTTCGATCCCGTTCCAATCAGCATGGGCGTCGCGCCGTTCAACACGGACAAGATGGCGCAGCGCAACATCTCCTGGAGCTATGTCGCGAATCCGGGGGTGGAAGCTTCGCGGCGCGCGCTCGAGCCGTTCGAAGTTCGGCCAACGCCGTCGACTTTGCCTTCGGGCGAGGCGCCCGACGAGTTGATGATCGACTGGAACAACGTGCCCATGGGACAGCATGCGGAGATCTACCTGCCAGCCGTCGACGCACAGGCGGTGGTCGATAAGGCAATCGAGCTATACCACGCCGAGCGCCTCACCCGAGTGGACGCGCACACCATCGGATGCACTACGGGCGGCGTCACTTACATCCCGCTGCCGAAGGGCGCCGGCGACGGAGCCAATTTTGTCGCTCTGATGTCGGTCGACCTGCCCTACGGAATCCGCAAGGGGCAGCAGTTCACTGTGCTGGTACGGCAGGTGACGAATGCCTCCGGAAAAGCTGCGCCTCCTCCTCCGCCGTCCCCCCCGCCGACCCAGATCGAAGTGATTCAAGCCCCGGCACGGCCGAAGCAACAGGTAATCCAGTGGCGGCGTGTATTGGGCACCTTCCAGGTAAACATACCAGTGAGCACGAAGGAGCAGATCCTGCCGAGAGAGGAGCGGCGGTTCTCGATCTTCCGCTGGACAGGCGATGCGATGCCGCCCCAGCGGCGATGGTATCCGGTGTTTCAGCGATACCTGATGTACATCGGCCAAAAGGTGCAGGCGCTGGGCGGCGATCCGACGAAGATTCTGCCCTCTCCAAGCGGCGATGGTGGACGGCCCAAGCCTTCGCGGCGCGAAGAGTGCCGGCTGGCGTACACGGGCAAGATCGTCGGACTGCTCTTCGACCATTTCGGCGATTTCGAAGGATTCATTCTGGAGACGGAGGATGAGGAGCACACCTTCCGCAGCCGGGAGAAGGACGTGGCGGAACTGGCTCAGCATGTGTGGCGCGATCGGCTAAGGATCACGGTACTTGCCGAATGCGACGAGGCGCATCGTCCGCTGACCATGATCGTGCGGGAGCCGCCGGCATTGTTCTCGCACTAGACGGCATCGCCTGAATTACAACGTGGATCACTTAAACGAGAAGTCGGCATCTCGGACAAGTGACCCAGCAACCTGTTGCGGCTTGTCAAAGTCGGTAGCGAATGATAAAGGACGCTATCGCCAGCAACGCCTAATGGTGAGTCCTAAACTCTCTAAGCCGCATCGCTTAGCGTCCGTCGCACCAGCGACTTCGTTCAACAGAATCTATCAAAAGCCACAATCGAAAAGAGAAAGGCTCGCGGACAAGCTGCTCACGTTAGAAGAATCCATCGAGAAACGCCGCCGCTTCATCCGAGATGCCAACGATCTTGTTGGTTGCCTGACGATAAAATTTGAAATTGAGTTCGGTTTCCGGCTGGCCGTCGTTCCAGTCGGTAAATTGTTTGAGCTCCCTCCGCCCCACGGGTCGCTTTGCGAGCGCGGTTCCTTTGACAGCAATGCTTACGCGGGGCGTTTGCCGTGCGACGCCGCGTTTCTTCGCGATTGCTTCGGCAGTAGTTACTCCGCCGCGCGCGATGAGGCCTTGCCCGCCCTCGTTCTCGCTTGCGAAGACAAACACCGTGTCGTCTTTGGCGATGTGCTTGCCGCCATACATCGTCTTCTGCGCAGTGAACGCGAACGTTTTTGCCCGCAGATCGCGAACCTCGGCTTTGATTGCGAACGCCATGATTTGCTACGAAGTTATTGAGTTTCAACGCAATAATGTATTTTATCGAGTTAGGAAACTCAACCAAGGATACCAACACAATAAAGCATTATTCTTGGTCCAGAGGGTCGAATGGGCGGCGAAATCATCTTGATTGCAGGACTTCCCGGTTCCGGCAAGACGACACACATGGACAGCATGCGGCGAGACGGCTGGACTGTTTTTGACGATTTCAAGGCGAACGCATATAACGACTCGCCAGCCTTCCAGTTCTCTCGGAATTACCGAACCCTGCTTAGTGCGCTGCGAGAAGGTCAGAAATGCGCTGTCGCGGACATCGACTTCTGTGCAACCAGATCCCGATCCGAGGCCGAAATGATCCTTCGAAGCCAAATTCCCGACGTGAAGCTTAGTTGGCTGTTTTTCACTAACGGCTTCCACGCTTGCCAAGCGAACATCAAACGGAGAGCCAGCTGGTCACTTGAAGAAAATCTGCGAAAGCTCGAGGAGTATTCTTTGCTGTATCGGATTCCGATCGGCGCGCGGGTGCTCCCAGTTTGGACTGTGGATGAATGATAGCGTCCTTTATCATTCATGATCCAGACGGGCCTGAGTACCGCCTTGCGAATGCCTGAACCTGAAATCCGGCACACAACTAGCGCACAGCCAACTCGAATGATCAGATTTTACGTGCGGACGAGAGAGCGTCCGACTG
>Ga0187818_10000051_pt1 | contig 30135 bp, 24 predicted proteins | sample NC_wetland_sal_i_14_FD_130581 | JGI IMG/M metagenome (GOLD analysis project Ga0187818, IMG submission 130581) | Wetland sediment microbial communities from Neuse River Estuary, North Carolina, USA - SO4_3 | ecosystem: Environmental > Aquatic > Freshwater > Wetlands > Sediment | place: USA... | reverse complement strand
TGATCTTCGTCCTCGTAGCCCCAGGTCTCCATCGCCGACGGCCACTTCATGGCAATGTCGCGCGTGGTGGCGCCGACCTTCACTGCGCCGATGGCGTCATAAAGCCATTTCAGCGCGATCGCGTAAGTGTCTTTCTGCTCCTGCGTGGGCTCCTTGCCGACGCAATAGGTGCGGTAATAGCAGGATTTGTAGCCGTTCCAGGTCAGCGCCGCCAAATCCATGAACACGATGTCGCCGGGCTGGATGATGCGGTCGGAAAAATTGCGCCAGTTCGGCCAGGTATTCGGGCCGGACGACACGATCACGTCCTCCACATCCTCCATGCCGGGGATCGAATAGAGATACTTCATCAGGTGCGCGGTCACCTGGTTCTCGGTGACGCCGGGGCGCAGGAACTTCATACACTCCCAATGGGTGGCGTCACCGATCGCGCCGACGATGCGCATGCACTCCTGCTCGTCGACGTTCTTGACCGCGCGCGCCTCCATCATCGGCGTCATGCCGTCCGCCCAATGGATTCCCTTGTCTTGGAATACCTGGATCATGTTGATGTCGATGAAGTCGACGCCGAGCTTCTGCCCGGCGACGCCGTGACGCTTCATCTCCTCGATGATGGCGTTGGTGAACTTGGTCACTTGCATGATCGAGGCCGGGCCGGCGGCGCCCTTGATCCAAGCGAAGGAATGGCGAACATTCGCTTGCGGAATCCAGGGCGAATGACGCTCGATCTGAAAGCCGATGTCGCCCTGCTCGAACAGCACGGGTTGGCCGTCGCCGCACAGTATCGCGTAGCGCAACCCCGGCTTGAGCCGGTTCCATCCCGGCGTCAGCGTGCCGGTGATATAGCGGCAGTTCTCGTCGTACATGCACAGCATGGCGCCGAGCCCATGCTTCTTCATCATCGCGCGAGCCCGCTCGGTGCGATATTTGCGCAGACGATCCCAATTGACCTTCTGCTGCCAGTCGGTTGCGCCAACGCCGAAATTTGCTCCCATGAGATTCTCCCCAATCCGCACGCGTCTGCACGCGCCGGGATGTTTTCGCTGCCCGAAATGTAGCTGGACCGACCCCGCAGAAGAAATGATATATTTGCCCCCTGGTCATAAGGATTTATAATGGTTGGAATAGCGTTGCGGCAGATCAGGGCGGTGATCGCGGTATGCGAGGAGGGCTCGTTCACGCGCGCGGCGACGCGTGAGAACGGGACCCAGTCCGGCTTCTCCCAGCACATCGCCAACGTGGAGCGTTCGCTCGGAGTTAAATTATTCGAGCGCTCGGCCGTGGGGGTCACGCCGACGCCGGCAGGGCTGCGCTATTACCGGCGCTGTATTGAGGCGGTCGGTTTGTTGGAATCTGCCGGCGAAGAGATGCGCGCGCTCGCCGGCTTCGTGACCGGTGATCTACGCATCGGGTTGATGCCAACCTTTACCCGCGCCGCGCTCGCACCGACACTCGAACGTTTCGTCCCGCGTTATCCCGACATCCGGCTGCATATCGTCGAAGGCTATAGCGGCTTGCTTACCGAGATGGTCCTCGCGGACGAGCTCGATTTCGCGATCGTACCAGCCTTCGAGGGGCGCACCGGGCTGAAATCGCGCCTGATTATCCGCAACCGCGAGGTGCTGCTGTCGAGTCCACAGCGTGGCCTCGAACCGCTGAAGCCGATGCGGCTGAAGGATTGCGCACCGCTCAAGATGGTGGTACCCGGTCCTGACAATGTCCGCCGGCGCAACCTCGAGGTCTATCTACAAACCCACGGTGTCGAGGTCGCGCAGATGATCGAAATGGACGCCATGATCGGCACGTTGGAATTCGTCGCGCGCACAGATTGGCTAACCGTGCTGCCGGGCCTTATCTGCGTGAACGATATCCGTGGCGGTGAGCTGATCGTTAACCCGATCGATCCGCCGATGTTCGCAGAATTCGTGGTCATTACCCCGGCGCGACGGACACTGAGCACGCAGGCGCGGCTCTTCCTAGAGCAGTTCGAGGCCGAAGTCACCAAAATCGAGACGATTCTTACCGAGGCTATGGCGGCGACCGATCGCCATACCGGCCGGCCATCGAGAAGTCGCCGGGCAAAAAAACCGGCCACGAAGCGGCGTTAACCGTGAGCGTCGCGGCAAGAAACGCTGACTGTGCCGACCCATTTAGTGGCGTTTGGGAGGACTGCATGGGTTCCGATGTCAATCGTCCGCAATCGAAGAACGCCCCGCTTTCAGCGCGCAGCGAAGTCCGCGACGGCATGCACATCGACTGGGACGTGCCAATCAAGATGGATGACGGCTTGGTGTTGCGCGCGGATGTCTTCCGTCCAATCGCTGATGGGCGGTATCCGGTGATCCTGAGCTACGGGCCCTACGCCAAAGGCCTCGCCTTCCAGGACGGATATCCGAACGCGTGGGAACGGATGGTGGGCAACCACCCGGATGTCGGCGCCGGATCGAGCAACAAGTACCAGAACTGGGAAGTGGTCGATCCGGAGAAATGGGTGCCGCACGGCTACGCCTGCGTGCGCGTTGATTCCCGCGGCTGCGGCTGCTCGCCCGGCTTCATCGACCATTTCTCTCCGCGCGAAACCAAAGACTTCTATGATTGCATCGAATGGGCGGGCGTCCAGCCCTGGTCTAGCGGCAAGATCGGCCTCAACGGCATCTCTTATTACGGCATCAACCAGTGGCACGTCGCTTCGCTCGAGCCGCCGCATCTTGCCGCCATGTGTATCTGGGAGGGCGCTGCCGACTGGTATCGCGACATGACTCATCACGGCGGCATCCTCTCCACCTTCTGGGCGAACTGGTACGACATGCAGGTCAAGACCGTGCAGTACGGCACCGGCGAGCGCGGCAAGCGCAACCGCGTTCATGGCGGGCTTGTGTGCGGGCCGGAGATCCTTTCCGAGGAAGAACTGAAGCGGAACCGCTGCGAGTTTGGTGACGACATCCGCGCCCATCCGCTCGACGACGACTATCACAAGGCGCGCTCGCCGGTGTGGTCGAAGGTCAAGGTACCGTTTCTCTCGGCCGCCAATTGGGGCGGCCAGGGCCTGCATCCGCGCGGTAATTTCGAGGGCTTCGTGCGCGCGGCGTCGCGGCAGAAATGGCTCGAGGCGCACGGGATCGAGCACTGGACTCACTTCTACACCGACTACGGCCGTAAGCAGCAGCTCCAGTTCTTCGACCATTTCCTGCACGGTAAACACAACGGCTGGGATAATCGCCCGAAAGTGCTCTTGCAGGTGCGTCATATCGATTGTTTCGAGGAGCGCCCCGAGAATGAATGGCCGCTCAAGCGCACGGCTTGGTCCAAGCTCTACCTCGATCCCACATCCGGTGCGCTGATGAATAGCCGTCCGGCCAAAAAGGCGACGTTGAGCTTTGCGGCACTCGGCGACGGCGTCACCTTCCTCGCCTCCCCTGCCGAGACCGATACCGAGATCACCGGCCCGATCGCATTGAAGCTGTTCGTGTCGTCATCGACCGTTGATGCCGACATCTTCGCGGTGGTGCGCGTGTTCTCGCCCGATCTCAAGGAGGTCGTATTCCAAGGCGCCATCGATCCGCACACCCCAGTAGCACAGGGCTGGCTGCGCGCGTCCCATCGACGGCTCGATAAGAAGCTGACGTTGCCCTACCGGCCCTATCACACCCACGACCGGCCCGAGCTACTCAAGCCCGGCAAGCCGGTCGAACTCGAGGTCGAGATTTGGCCGACTTCGATCGTGGTGCCAGCGGGCTACCGGGTAGCGCTCACCATCCGGGGCAAAGACTACGAATATGGCGGTGCGAGCGGTGGTCGGCTGTCGAACTTCAAGAACGAGCTGAAAGGGTGCGGGCCATTCCTGCACGACGATCCGATCGATCGTCCGGCTAAGATCTTTGGCGGTACCACCACGCTCCACTTCAGCCGCGACATGGGCGCTTACCTGCTGCTGCCCATCATTCCGGCGAAGAAGGCAGCGAGGACGCTCGCGAAGAAAGCGGCACAGAAGGCGAAGGTAAAATCAAGGCCGAATACGAAGCGGTGCTCGCACGCCGCCGCACCCGTGCCTCTCACACAGGGAGATGGCGACAAATGAGCGCGCTTGTCATCGAATCTCTTTGCAAGTCGTTCGAAGGCCTCCACGTCACCCGCGCGGTCAACATCGCGGTCGATCCAGGCGAACGGCGCCTGATCATCGGGCCAAACGGCGCCGGCAAAACCACTTTGTTCAATCTGATCACCGGAGAGCTCTCATCCGACAGCGGATCGATCCGGCTGTTCGGACGGGACGTCACCCGCGTCCCAAGCCGCCGGCGCGCGCATATGGGTCTGTCGAGGACTTACCAAATCATCACGCTCTTCCCGCACGACACCATCCTGCACAACGTCACGCTGGCTTTACTTGGGCTCTCGCCATTGCGCTGGAATTCCTTCTTGCGGCTCGACCACCAGCACGCCCTGCGCGACGCAGCCGAACAGGCGCTCGCCCGCGTCGGGCTCTCGGCCATGTCCCAGCGCTCCTTGTCGGAGACCTCTTATGGCGAACGCCGCCGGGTCGAGATCGCCATGGCGCTGGTGCAGAATCCGAAGGTGCTGCTGCTCGATGAACCCTTCGCCGGGCTCTCGGTCGAGGAACGGCGCGACGTGCAGAAGCTCCTCAGCGATATCCCACGCGACGTCACCATCGTCATGATCGAGCACGACATGGATGTGGCGCTCGATTTCGCCGAGCGCATCTCGGTCATGCATTTTGGCGAAGTCATCGTCGAAGGCAGCCGCGCTGAGGTGGTGGCCGATCCGCGCGTCAAGGAGATCTATCTTGGCGAATGAGGCGCTGTCACTGAGCCAGATCGACGCCTTCTACGGCGACAGCCACGTCGCGCAGAAGACGGCGCTAAGTAATTCAGCGTCGGGCCAATTCTTGCCCTCAAATATAGGTCCGGCGTGAAGCATCGCTCGCGCGCCGGGAGGGCATCATGGGGGGTGAGCGCATGAAGTTGCCTCCCGGCTATTTTTGGCTCGCCGCGGCGGCGGTCGTGTTCGTGGTTTTCGCTGCGTCGCGTCTCGTGACCAACGACTATTTCTTCTTCGCCGGTTATGTCGTGCTGCAATACGTGGTCATGGCGACGGCGTGGAACATTCTCGGCGGTTACACCGGCTACGTGAATTTCGGCACCGCCGGGTTCTACGCCCTCGGCGCCTACAGCACGGTGGTGATGCACAAGCTGGCCGCCCCGCCGATTGCGGTTTCGATCCTGGTTGGTGGTCTGGTTACCGGCGCGGTCGGCTTGGGCATGGGATATCTGACGCTGCGGCTCCGGGGCATATTCTTCGCCATCGCTACGCTGGCGCTCGCTATCGTGCTGGAGACCGTGGTTGCCAACTGGAATTATGTCGGCGGCGCGAAAGGCGTCTACACCCTTCGTCCGGCACTCGGCCCGTTCGGCCACAATTACATCCAGTATCTGTTCCTGGTGATGCTGATCCTCGCCGCGTTATCGGTGTGCATCGCGCGCACCATCGAGCATTCGAAGCTTGGCGACGGTCTCGCCACCATCCGCGACGACGAGCTGGCGGCGGAGGCAGCGGGCGTTCCGACCCTCAAGCTGAAGCTCATCGCCACGACGCTGTCGGGCGCGCTGATGGGCATGGCAGGGGCGCCGTTTCCCTATTACGTCATCTATCTCGACCCCTCCTCCGCCTTCAACCTGGGCTTCGCCGTCAACAGCATCGCCATGCCGCTGATCGGCGGCACCTCGAGCTGGCTCGGCCCGGTGATTGGCGCCGTACTGCTCGCCACCATCCAGCAAGTAGCGACCGTGACAATCTCGTCGGCGCTCAACCTGCTGATCGTCGGCGTCATCATGGTGTTGTTCGTCGTCGCGGCACCCAATGGCATCATCGGCTGGTTCGGGCGCGGCGGCCGCACCCGCCGCCGAGTTCAATGGCATCGTCAACTTGTCCCAGCACAGCGTCCGCACCCTCTAACACGCCCCCTGGAAAAGGGTGGCATGACCGATACTCTGCTGCGGGTTGAGAAGCTGGGTAAGCGCTTCGACGGATTCATTGCGCTCGACGGCATCGATTTCGACGTGGCGCCCGGCGAGCGCATCGGACTGATCGGCCCCAACGGCTCGGGCAAATCGACGCTGGTCAATTGCATCTCCGGCACGCTCCGGAACGAGAGAGGCAAGGTGCTATTCAACGGCCGCCGCATGGACGGCCTGTCCGCGCACACGCGCACGCGGTTGGGCCTGGCGCGCAGTTTCCAGCTGCCAAAGCCGTTTCACAGCATGACCGTGGCTGAGAATATCCATGTGCCCCTTCTCTACACCGTCAACACCTGGCACGGCGCGTGCCATCTGACCAATGCCGAAATTGAAACCCGGGTCGAGGAGGTGCTGACCCAGGTTGGCTTGAACGAGAAAGCCGGCCGCCGGCCGCGCGACCTGACCCAGATCGAGATGCGCAAGCTCGAACTGGCCCGCGCCATGGCGGCGGCGCCCAAGCTGCTGATCGCCGACGAGGCCATGGCCGGCCTTTCCAATGCCGAAGTCGACGACATCTTGAATCTTCTGGTGAAGCTCAGCGAGCAAGGCATCACCGTGGTCTTGATCGAGCACATCATGCGGGCGGTGATGAGCTTCTCGCAGCGGCTGGTGGTGCTGGTCGCGGGCAGGAAACTCGCCGACGGCGCGCCACAGGACGTGATGCGCAACCCCGAAGTGGTGAGGGCCTATCTTGGCGAGTAGCGCCGCGAACTAGAATTACCTGAGGCGACCTGCTTCGCGGCAGACGAGCACTATTCTCTTGTGGTGCGCGTGAAGTAAGATGGAAAGGTTGCGCTCGGGCCCGAGGCGTGAGGGAGGAACGAAATGACGATGATCGAGGAACTGGTCCACAAGCAGCGCATCCGTGAGCTGCTCGAGAACTGGGTGGTATGGAGCGATTCAGGGGATTGGGAGCGCTTCCGCACCGTGTGGCACGACGACGGCTACATGTTCGCGACCTGGTTTCAGGCGCCGGCCCAGGATTTCGTCAATGCGCGGCGCGACGGCTGGATCAAGGGGGTAAGCATCATCCACACGCTCGGCTCTAGTTCGATCGACCTCGCGGGTGCGCGCGCGATCGCCCAGACCCGGATGACCATCTCCCAACGTGCCCCGGTCGACGGCGCGCTGTGCGACGTGACATGCACCGGCCGCTTTTACGATTTCCTCGAGGAGCGCAAGGGCCGCTGGGGCATGGTGCTGCGCCAGCCGATCTACGAGAAGGACCGCATCGACCCGGTGGACCCCGCCGTCAGGCTCGATCTCGACCAGAAGCTGCTTGCGGAATTCCCCGAGGGCTACCGTCATCTTGCTTACTTGCAGACCCGAATCGGCTATAAAGTGAAGCGTGTCATGCCCGGTCTCAAGGGCCAAGAGGTCGAGCGGCTTTATGCGCGCGGCAAGGATTGGCTCGCGGGCAAACCACTCAAGGACTTCAAAGAATAAGGCGCGATAACCAAGAGCGGCCGCCCGCGCCGATCGAAGAGAGGACCGCGAGCCAGGGGGAGCGATGATCGGGCACATGGAATACACCAGGGGGCATTATGTCGATCGCCGATAACTTCAATTTACTGAATGAATTCAATATCCTGCGCATCATCTGCGGCGCCTTTCTCATCCCGCATATCATCGCCAAGTTCACGGTTCCCGCCACGCTCAACTTTTTCGTCGCCGCCGGGTTCAAACCAGCGGCAACCTGGATGTACATCTCCGCCGCGATCGAGACCGTGCTCGCGATCGGTCTCATATTCGGCATTTACACTCACTACGTCGGCGCCATCGCATGCTTCCACCTGCTGGTTGCCGCCGCCGCCACCCATAAAGTCACCCACGGCAAGTGGATCTGGGTGATTGGGGGCAGCGAATTTTGCGTCTTCTGGGCGATCTGCTGCCTCGTCGTCGCCATGCATGGCTGAAGCGCGCCTCGCCGAAATCTCAACACTGAAAGGAAGTTGGAAAAATGGCTAGCGTCCTGTTTTCTCCCATCACCCTGCGCGGGCTCACTCTTCCCAATCGAGTCGTGGTCTCGCCGATGTGCCAGTACAATTCCAACAATGGGTCCGCGACCGATTGGCACCTGATGCATCTCGGCAGCTTCTCGCTCGGCTGCGCGGGGCTCGTGATGTGCGAAATGACCAACGTCAATCCGGTCGGGCGGATTTCGCCCAAATGCGCCGGCATGTATTCCGATGATAACGAGGCGGCGCTCAAGCGCGTGCATGATTTCTGCCGTACTTATGGCGTCGCGAAACTCGGCGTGCAGCTTGCGCACGCGGGACGCAAAGGTCCGACCACGCCGCCAGCAGCGGGCGGCAAGCCGATTCTGACAAAAGAGGAAGGCGGCTGGACTCCTGAGGCGCCTTCGGCCATTCCCTACGACACCGGCTGGCCGGTGCCGCACGCCATGACCAAAGACGACATCAAGCGCTGTGTCGGCGAATTCGCCGCGGCGGCCAAGCGCGTCGATCGCATCGGCTACGACTTGATCGAACTGCACGGCGGCCACGGCTATCTGCTGCACCAATTCATGTCGCCGATATCGAACAAGCGCACCGACGAATACGGTGGCTCGACCGAGAATCGCATCCGCTTCCCGCTCGAAGTCTACAAGGCAGTACGCGCGGCATGGCCCGAGCAGAAGCCGCTCGGCATCCGCGTGTCGGCGACCGACTGGGTCGATGGCGGCTGGACACCGGAGGAAACCGTGGTGCTGGCGAAGGAACTCCAGAAGCTCGGCTGCGACTACATGGACGTCTCCACCGGCGGGCTCGACCCGAAGCAGAAGATTCCGCTCGCGCCGGGCTACCAGGTTCCGTTCGCCGAGAAGGTTAAGCGCGAGAGCGGTATTACCACCATGACCGTCGGTCTGATCGCCGGCTATCAGCAAGCCGAGGACATCGTGGCATCCGGCAAGAGCGACTTGATCTGCCTGGCGCGCGGCGCCATGTGGGATCCGCGCTGGGCCTGGCATGCCGCCGAGGAACTCGGCGCCGAGACGCCCTATGCGCCGAAAACCATGGCGTGCCATCCGAAGCTGCGGCCGCAATTGTTCCCGAAGCGGGCGCAGGCGGCAAGCTGAGGCGGATCAGCGTTTCGCGCGCGATGAAATTGGCGAATCCGGCTTGATCGGGAACGGACGACTTCTCGTTCGCTGAAAATTTATCGCAACCCGCTGGCCTTGGCCTGCTCGAGTGCCATGACGGCCCAATCCTTGCCGCCGTCGCCACGCGCAATCGCGCTCAAGAGCCGGTCGCGCCACACGCTCACGCTCGGCAGCGGCACGCCAGCCGACGCCCCCGCCGCGAGCGCCAATTCCGCGTCCTTGAATCCGTTGACCGCGCTTTGGCCGGTCTTGTCATAGGATTCGTCGACGATGATCTTGCCGTAGACCTTGTAGGCCGGGGCGGAAAACAGCCCATCGGTCAGCACGTCGTACAGCACCGGCCGCGCCACGCCGAACTTCTCGACCAGCGCGAAGGCCTCTCCCATCGCCTCGATGGCGCAGCCGAGAATGAAATTGATGGTGAGCTTGATCGCGGCGGCCGCGGCGGGCTCGACGCCCCCCTCGAAAGTTCGCCGGCCGATCACCTGAAACAATGGACGACACAGATCGACCGCACCCTTGGGTCCGCCGGGAAGTATCCCGAGTTGGCCGGCGGCTGCGACATCCGGGCGGCCGAGCACGGGCGCCGCCACCAGCACCTGTCCCGCCTTGCGGTGGGCCTCGGTCACCTTGCGAATCGCATCCACGCCGTGGGTCCCCATGACGAGATGGATCTTGCCCTTGGCGAGAGAGGAGAGAAGACCGCCCGGTCCGAGCGTCACCTCCTCGAGCGCCGCGTCGTTCGCGAGCATGGTAATGATCACGTCGCGGTCCGCGCAAACGGCCGCGATCGAGCCCGCCACCTTGGCGCCCGCCTGGCCGAGCTCCGCCGCCTTCTCGGCCGTGCGATTGAAGACCAGGAGATCGTGGCCGCCCGAAAGCACACGCGCCGCGATCGCGCTGCCCATCCGGCCAAGACCGATGAAGCCAACCTTCATGACGCGCCTCTGAGCACCTTGGCGGGTTTTTTCGCCAGTTCGCCCTGCACCCATTCGAGTTCGCGCACGACATAATCGGTGATGTCGCCGGTCTTCAAATGATTAGGCAGTACGTCCCAGGTATAGGTCTCGATCTCGAGCTGGGTCGAGACCGGGTCGGCGAGGTGCACGCGGAGCGCCTCCTCGATCGAGGGGCGCGTGGTCTTGAACTCGCCCAGATCCTCGAGGAACACCGGTACGTGGAAATGCGTGCGCCATTCGCGCGCCCCCGGATTCGCGTCCCACGCGGCGAACGCGTCGGCGAGGTCGACGAAGCGTTGGAGCTTGCCGTCCCTCATCTCAATGGTCTGGTGGAGATAGACCGGATCGTCGTAGGCCTTGAGCGCGTGGACGATGTCGCGATCAACCTTCGGCATGCGCACCGCCGCCGCGGCCTGGAGTTTGAACACCGGCACGCCTGCGGCCTTCAGGCTCTTGAGCGCGTCGGCGATGTTCTCGAACTCGACCGCCTGGTGGCAGATGTCGAACACGACGCCGAGATGCTTCCTGAGTGCGCGCTCGGCCTGGACGGGCGAGAGGCCGGTCGCTTTCACGATGGTTCCGACCGAGGCGGGCGAATAGAGATGGTCCTTGAAGTAGGCGATCGCCTCGGAGGTCAACTCCATGAAGCAGAGCGGCTCGGGCTCGAGCGCGAGGGTTACCGTGCGCCCGGTGCGAGCCTCGAGCGCGATCAGATGCGCCACCACGCGCAAGAGCTGACGCGTATAGGCGTCGACCACGTCGCGACCCGTGACGCGCGGCTTGAAGCCGCAAGGAGGGCTCTGGATCGAGGGGGATACCCCCGCCGGCGCTACCTCCGCCAGGATGTCCGCAACCTTCATGGTGTATTCCGCGCGCTCGTCGGTGCGCCAGTCGGGTTCGTAGACCAGCTCCTTGACGCGCTCGCCCTTGAACGGGCCGTAGGGAAAGGCGTTGACCGTGAAGAGGTACATGCCGTTATCGGCGAGGAAGGATTTGAGCTTGGCGCGCTGGTCTGGCTCGCGCGTCAACCGCTCGGTTGATTTCGCGGAGAGGCGCAATGAGACGCCGAACGGCTTGTCGGGCGAGACGCGCTTCTTTACCGCGGGCACGTAGCGCGTGAGGCTGTTCCACATCTCATCCCAGGTATCGCCCGGATGAACCAGGGTCGAATACGTCAGATGGCCGAGGCCACCGCCCAATTCCATAATTTCCTCCTCGCGCCGCTTGGTTGCGGCGATTGTTCGCCGGTAGGGGGCCGGGTTCAGGACCTGGCCCATGCGTGTTAGAGCACTTTTTCCTTAACGCCGGAAGCGGCCGATTTGACGATCGCCTCGGTCACTGCGGCGCCGTGGATCATCTCGGCGAGCGGAATCGGATAAGCGGGGCCGCCCTCGACCGCGTGCGCGAAGGCCTCGAGCGAGGCGCGCGACACGTCGTAGGACTCCGCTTGCCAGGTCTTGGTCTCGCCCTTGACCGGCTGGAAGGTGCAGGCGCCGAACAGGCGGCTGCGCCGCTCCTCCGAGGGCGCCCCCGCTATATGGGTCATGCCCTCGATGCGGATCCAGCCCGCCGAGCCGAACACCTGGAGGCGAAAGCTGCCGCCGGTCGCGGTCATAGTGCCGAGATAGCCCGACATGCCGTTCTTCATGCGAAACAGGACCGAGGTCGTGTCGTCGGCGTCGATCTCGACCGCGCGCCGGAAGCTTTCGCAGAATACGTGGTCGAATTCGCCGAAGAGATCGATCGCGGCGTCGATCGCATGCACGCCCATGGGCGTCAGGCCGCCGCATGGCGTTTCCGAGCGGCTCGCGCGCCACTGGTTCGCCTTAAGCGCAAGCGCATTGGGGAAGGTCATGGTCGCTTCGAAATGGAGGATCGTGCCGAGGGCGCCCGACTTCACGCGGTTCCGCAGGTCGGTCATGGTCGGATGGAGGCGACGGTTGTAGCCGAGCCCGAGGATCAGGCCCGCTTTCTTCATGGCCGAGACCGCGTTCTCCGCCTCGGTCTTGGTGAGGGCGAAGGGCTTCTCGCAGAAGACGTGTTTCTTGGCGCGCGTCGCCGCGATGATCTGGGGCACATGGAGCGAGTGCGGCGTTGCGAGCACCACCGCGTCCACGTTCGGCATCGCCAGCACATCGTCATAACTCGGGCGCAACGCGAAGCCGTATTTCTGGGCGAAGGCGGCCAAGTCGGGGGTGAGCGTGCGGCTCGTGCCCGCGACGAACTTGATGTCTTTGCTGTCCTGCGCCGCTTCAACCAGCGTCTTACCCCACCAGCCGAGGCCGACGATTGCCGCTCTGATCATGCGTTTCTCTCTGTTCCCAATGGGTTATTTTGCAACGGCGCTGGCCGCGCAGCGCTATGATTGGCCGTGGGTCGCTTCCCGTATTTTGGAGAATCTATCAGGAGTGGGGCATGGTATGCGGGCGCCCATTTAGCTGTCAATGAACCCGGCCGCTTCACCCAGGGATTTTTCTCGGATGCCTACAATTCGCCGGGATCGTGCTCGGGTTCGGGTTCGCGTTCGGTTTCGTGCTCGGTTTCGCGAATCCGAATGTTGTATTTCCTCATCAGAGCCTGGAAATTGGCGCGCTGCATGCCGGTCTCATCGGCACTTTTGGTCGCGTTCCATGCGTTCCTCTTGAGCGCATCGAGAACGAATAGCTTCTCGATGTTCTCAACCGACTTCTCGCGCGCAAGTTTCTTGATCTGCTTGAGTTCCTCGCCCGTTTTCGGGATGTCGAGAGCCAACCCCGGCGTCATCTCGTCGAGACTGACCAGATGCGCCCGGCGAATGACGGCGTCGGTCGCCAGAACCACCGCGCGCTGCACCGTATTTTCGAGTTCCCGCACATTGCCTGGCCAATCGTAGTTCATGAGCATACCCATCGCCCCTTCGGAAAACTCCGTCACATTTTTCCCTAGCTCCTTGTTGAAGACACCGAGGAAGTGGAAGGCCAAGGCGGGAATGTCGTCGCGGCGTTCTCGCAGCGGCGGAATGCGAATGGGGAAGATGTTGATCCGATAAAAGAGATCCTCGCGAAACCTGCCGTCAGCGACCATAGCCTTGAGATCCTTGTTGGTCGCAGTGATCAACCTGAAGTTGGCGGTCTGCATTTTTGTGCCCCCCACCGCCCTGAACTCCCGCTCCTGAATGACCCGCAGGAGCTTGGCTTGGGTCGCGAGGGAGATATTGCCGATTTCGTCGAGAAAAAGCGTTCCACCGTCGGCGATTTCCAGCATGCCCAACTTGTTTGCCACCGCGCCGGTGAAGGCGCCCTTGACGTGCCCGAACAATTCGCTCTCCAGCAGATTCTCGCTGAGCGCGTTGCAGTCCACCGGTATGAACGGCTTGTCCTTGCGCAGACTGTTGTAATGAATGGCGCGGGCGATCAATTCCTTGCCCGTTCCCGACTCGCCAGTGAGCATCACCGTCGAGTTGGTCGGAGCGCATTTGGCGAGAAGTCGGAAGACATTCTGCATCTGGGGGCTCGCCCCGATGATGTTCTCGAAGCGATACTTGGCGCCGACCTCGGTCTTGAGGTTCAAATTTTCCTGGAGCAATCTCCGCCTCTCCAGCGCACGTTGGACCACAAGCTTGAGTTCGTCCGGATCGAAAGGCTTGGGCAGATAGTCGAAGGCCCCGAGTTTCATCGATTTCACAGCCGTCTCGATCTGCGACAATCCGGTGATCATGATGACGTCGAGGTCCGGGTGTCCCTCCTTTACCCGGCGAAGCACCTCAAGACCGTCGATCTTCGGCATCATGATGTCCAGGATGACGATGTCGTAATGGTTCTCATCGATCTTTCGCAGCGCCTCCAAGCCGTCCTGGACGGCTTCGAGTTGATATTCGCCGTTCCCCAAGATACGGAGGCAACTGTCGATAATGATCCGCTCGTCATCGACGACCAATATTTTCGCGCTCACGAATCGCTCCCGCTGCTTTCGATTTCCGCGACCTCGGGCAACCGGACGAGAGGAAGATAGACCCGAAACGTGGATCCCTGACCCACCTTGCTTTCGACCTCAATCGTACCGCCATGGGCCTCGACGATCCCGTGGCTGACGGACAACCCCAGCCCCGTCCCTATTCCGGTCTTGGTGGTGAAAAATGGATCGAAAATCCGCCGGAAGTTTTCTTCGGGTATTCCGCATCCGGTATCGGTGATCGAAAATTCCACCATCGGCACGGCCGTGGCGCCGGATAGCGGCGTTTTCGGCTGCGACACCCGCCGCGTGCGGATAACGATGCTGCCTTCTCCATCAATCGCATGCTGGGCGTTGACGAGCAAGTTTATGATGACCTGCTTGATCTGGTCCGGATCGACCCAGACCTGCGGCAGGGTGCGATCGAGGTTCAGCGTGACGGTAATATCGCGCAAATTGGCAGGCCTTTCGACAAGTCGAGCGGCGTCTTCGATGATCTGGTTGAGATCGACGAATTTCTTTTCCGGGGGCCTGTTCCGGGCGAAATCGAGCAGTCTTCTGATGATGCTGGCGCACCTCTTGGTTTCCCGGATCACGAGATCCATGTCCTTTGCGTCCTGGCTCCCGTTCTCCATCTTTTCCCGCAGCAGAATCGAGAAGGTGAGGACACCGGTCAACGGATTGTTCAGTTCATGAGCGATGCCGGAGGCAAGCAATCCGACCGAAGCCAGCTTTTCCCCCTGCGCGGCTTCGGCCTGGGCAACGCGGAGCTGCTCGGTTCTTTTCTTGACCTTCTGCTCCAGGGTGTGCGCCCACTCGCGCAGCTCCGACTGGGAATTCCGCAGAGCCGCCGTCATGGCATTGAAGGAGCCCGCCAGCTCGCCGAACTCATCTCCGCTCCGCACCGGAATCGGCTGTTTCAAATCCCCGGAAGAGATCCTTTTCGCCCCGGATTCCAGGTCGCGCAGCGGTAGGTAGACCAGACGGTGGATGAAAAGGCCTACCGAGAGCGACGCGACGAATACAAATCCCAGGGAAAAGGCGGTGATCGTAATCGCATTCCTGCGGATCCTCTGATACACGCCGCCCACGGAATAGCGGATTTCAAGGACACCGAGTACCGGAGTGTCTTTGGCGTGTTGATGGCAGGCGGCGTTGTAGCAGGAGGGCTCATTGCGGATTACCTCCATGCTGCCCAGCAGGCGCTGCCCCTCAGGGGCCGTGAAGGTCCATGTCCGCTTGCTCTTGGGAACCTCTTCGAGCGGCGTCTCGGTCGCGTGGCAGAGCGAACAGCCTTCGGCCTTGCGATCTACGGTCTGTCCGATCTCGGGGGCATAGGTCGAATGCGTGATCTTGCCTTCCTTGCTGAAGATCCTGATCCGGTCGATACCGTCTTGCTGCGCGACATCGCGGATGATCGTATCCACATAGGCGGGCTCATTCTGAAGCATCGCGAAACGAGTGCTTCTGGTGATGACCCCGGAAAGCTGGGTGACGTAGCTGCCCACCGTGTCGAGCAACTCATTCCGCTGATGCCAGGCAACCAGTACGGTAAACAGGACCACCGCCAGGGAAAGAGCGACGGTGAGATAAAGGCCGACTTTGAACTTGAGGGTTTGCCGAGCCACGCTTTTCCTCTGCTGCCATAGCCCCGCCCGAAACCTCTCCACACGTGAACGGCGGATAGTGTTCCAGTTTGAATCTTGCCGGTCGGCTCGCTCCCGCTATGGTTTCTCGTGCTTTGACGATTCGCGCGCATTCCGGCGCCGCGAAGGGCATATCGCCTTGAATCGTTAACACCTCTTCTGCGGATTTATCATCCGCGAAACAATTTACCGCGCATCCAATTGAAATTGATTGATCTAAATCAATCTTCAAACCGAGATGCTACCGAAGCGCGGGATATCTCCAACCGCCGAAACGGAGATCGGGGCTACGATCGCGCCCGACCCGGCTATCGCCAGCTTCGCTCGCTTCGCGAATCACGACCAGGCCCGAGTCGTTTTTCGCATCCGCGCGGTTCCACCCGGCTCAGAATTACCGTCACTCCGGACACTCTTTGCGACGGTGCTGGCATTGCCCGTTCCGAGTGAGAACCAGACTTTGTCGCCGTGAAGTGTATAAGAATTCAATCGCCCCGGGATCGCCATAAGCACTTGAATTATAAGAGCTAACATCGGCCAAGGCCGGCGAATGTATAAGAAACTTATACTTATCAGTGGATCACTTGCCGGGTCGGTTTCCATTTTTTGCGTCTAGCGAATTGAACAATATGACGATTATTTGGCCATCGGTTCTGGCATACGGCTTGCAACTCTTGAAAGCGACAGTAGCAAACCGGTGCCAAGGGTGGCCCACATGAGCGAACCAATCAAAGTTCTGGTCGTCGACGACGACGAAGCGGTGCGCCTCAGTTATCAGAGGTCCTTACAAGCCGCCCAATGCGAAGTAGAGGCTGTCTTGAACGGCGAGGACGCGTTACGCGCATTGGAACACCAATGCTTCGATGTCGTGCTGCTCGATCTGCGCATGCCCGGCATGGACAGCATGTCGGTTTTGAAAACGATCAAGCAAACATGGCCGAAAAGCGAGGTGCTCGTAATCACCGGCTATCCCACCGTCGAAAGTGCCAAGGAAGCGCTGCGGCTGGGGGCTTACGACTATCTCGCCAAGCCGGTCGGCCCGGCCGAGGTCATCAGCGCCACCAGCGGCGCGATCGCCCAGAAGAAATGGGCGCTGTGCAAGGACCTCTCGAGCCCCGACGTAACGAACGATCCCTGTGGAGAGTCGAATAGGCTCGCCTCATAACCCATCGCAAGAAAAGGAGAAAGTCATGAATATCCTCAGAAAAGTGCTAGTCGTGGACGACGATCCGACCATCAGCAAGAGTTTTGACCGCGTCCTTACCCGGAAAGGCTACGTGGTTACCAGTGCCGAAAACGCACAGGAAGCGCTGAACAAGGTTTCGAAAGAGGATTACGACGCCGTGTTCACCGACATCAAGATGCCGGGTGGTATGGACGGGATCGAGGTAGCGGAGCAGTTGCGGGCGAAGCGCCCGTGGACCCCGGTGGTGATCATCACTGGTTACGGCTCGGCCGACCATGAGGCGCGTGCGGCAGCCGCCGGCGTAAGCGGATTCCTTCGCAAACCGCTTTCCCCGGAGATGATCGAGAGAAGCCTGGATGCCGCTATGGCGACGACGATGCCGCTTCCCGCGGAAATGCTCCCGCGGGTTGCCGGTGCGGCGGCGCCGGAACCGGCAGCGGTCGGCGAAGAGGGCGCAGGCACGAACATCGCCCTGCTCTTGAAGAACATCGGCATGTTCTTCGCCGCACCGTTCGTGGCGCTTGCCTTCTTCATCCTGTTCCCGCTTGTTGGGTTGGCGATGCTGGCCTGGACAGGTGGGAAGGCTTGGCTCAACCGGAAGGTTGTCAGCGAAAAGCGTCCGAGCACGGGCATCGTCCTGTTTCTGAAGAATGTCGGTATGTTTTTCGCCTCGCCGTTCCTGGCGCTTGCCTACTTCACCCTGTTCCCGTTTGTCGGGCTGGCGATATTGGCCTGGGCGGGTGGGAAGGCCTGGCGCAATCGGAAGTCTTCGGGCTGAACGGGGGCTTTTACCGGGCTGGGGACTAAAACCCCCAGCCCGTTCCATTCACGGTCGAGAGGCAGGCTTGGGAGAACGTTTGGCGCCAAAGCCGTGGCTTTTCGCCGGTTCCCCGCCGGTTTTCGCCGCTCTCATTGTCTGATCTACATCAAGGACGGGCGCGCAATTTCGTGAAAAGGAGCAGGACGGGTCACAAGGTGGCTGCAGTTCGCTCCTGCGGTAGCCGGCGGGAATCGGGTGAAAATACGGAGACACATGTGGCGAAGCTCACCTTAGGCGGCAGGACGGAACGCAGACCATTCGCGACAAGCGCTAACGGCTGGGCGATAGCAGCCATCGTCCTGGCTCTTGCCGGGATGGCCGTATCTGCATCCGCCGGCTCCCTTTCCGAAGCCGACCAGCAATGTCTGGGCTGCCATGGGTCTCCGGGGATCGAGAAGCATCTCGCAAACGGTGAAACGCTCTCGTTGCACATACCTGGCAACACCTTTGCGCAATCGGTCCACGGCGTGATCGGGTGCACCGGCTGCCATACCGACATCAACCTGGCCAGTCATCCTCCGGTGAAGAACCCCGTCAGCACCAAGCGCAAATTTTCCGTTGCGATGGTCCAAGTCTGCCGCAACTGTCATAGCGAGCAGTTCGGACAGTGGGAGCAAAGCGTCCACGCGGCCCTCGTTAACGAAGGCAACTCGGTCGCTCCGCTTTGTACCAGTTGCCATTCTCCCCACGCCGTGATCAAGGGCGCGGCCGAGGATATGGACACGGTTCCCTGCAAGACCTGTCACGGCGATATCTTCACCTCCTACGCCGCGAGCGTGCATGGCGTATTACGAAGCGGTGGCCTGACCGCGGCTCCCCTTTGCTTCAATTGCCACGGCGCCCATGATGTGAGCGTTGCCTCGGCGGGAGTGGGAAGAAGAGATGTCTGTCTTGGCTGCCATACGGAGGCGCTCGCTTCGCACTCGACCTGGCTTCCGAATGCCCAGTCGCATTTCAACGCGGTGTCTTGTCCCGCCTGCCACACCCCTCAGGCGCAGCGGGTGGTCGATCTCATCCTCTATAACAGCGCGACGCAAAAGGAGATTCCCGGGCCGGCGGGTATACCGGAGTTCGAAAGTCCGACCGGCTCCCCGACCGCAGCGAGGCCAGGCCTGGATCCGACGACTCTTATGACATTGCTCAGGACGCTGAATAGCCAGGGTGTCGAGGGCAAGACGAGCATCAGGGGCCGATTGGAGGTGCGGACGGGACTCGAGGACCACGAACTTACCGTCGCATCCAAAGCGATCAGTGATTGCAATACCTGCCATCGGGAAGGAGCGGCCGCATTCCAGAGTGTCGAGATATCCGTCGCCGGCCCCACCGGTATGCCGATACGTTATGGCGCCAGCAAAGAGGTCTTGAGCTCGGCCTTTTCCATAGAGTCGATCGGCGGCTTCTATGCCATCGGTGGCACCAGGATCACGTTTCTGGATGTTCTTTTTGTCCTCGCTCTGCTCGGTGGTATCGCCTTACCCCTCGGTCATCTGACCTTGAGATGGGTCTTCAAGCGATACCTGAACCGAAAGCCCCATCAGCAACGGAAAAGGTAAACAAGATGGTTAGGATTTACGTTCACCCGCTCCCCGTGAGGATTTGGCATTGGATCAATGCGGCCGCCTGCGTGATGTTGGTTCTCACCGGGGTGCAGATCCGGTACGTGGGTCTTATCAACCTGGTATCCTTCAGGATTGCCGTCGCCGCGCACAACTGGATTGGCTTTGTCCTCATTGCCAACTTCTTCGTGTGGTTTTTCTTCTATCTTTTCTCCGACAAGATCAAGGTCTACCACCCCGAGTTAAACGCGGTGAAACATTTTCATGCGACCGTGCGCCAACTCATCTATTACGGTTATGGCATCTTCAAAGGAGATCCCAATCCTCATCATGTGAGCGTTTATCGCAAGTTCAATCCACTGCAAAGCATGACCTACCAGGTTGTCATGCTTCTCCTGCTTCCCATTCAATTCGTCACGGGAATCCTGCTCTGGGATCTCACGCGTTTTTCGGGGATGGTGGCTTTCTTCGGCGGCGTGCGCGTCGTTGATACGGTGCACGTCCTGATCTTCATCTGTTTCGTGTTCTATATTCTGGTCCATGCCTATCTCGGAACGCTGGGCCGGACACCGCTGGATTACTTCAAGGCGATGTTCACCGGTTATGAGGATATCGAGGAAGGGTAAAGCGCCGAGAGGGCGGAGTGACGGTTCGGCCCCGGCGAGCGGAGTGATCGTGTCGATATCCTCATTGGATGGGCATATCCCGGCGGCAATCATCGAAGAGACCGGTCCACTTCTGGGCGTGGGCCGGATCCCGAAAGTGTTTTTGTTCTATGCCACGCGTGATGGTCAATCCCGGCGAATAGCTGCGCATATCGCTGCCCGACTTGCCAACCGCGGGATCTACGCGCCTCCTCATGACCTAGCGGGCGCGTTACCGGCACCGGCGGACCTCGTCGCGGCCCCGTTGATCGTTGTGATCGCGGCCGTTCGATACGGCCGACATCTGCCGGAGGCGGAACGATTTTTTGCGACATACAGGGAGTTGCTCGCGCGGGTTCCGTTTACCTTCGTCTCGGTGAATTTGGCCGCCCGGAAACCGGGCAAGGACACCGCTGCAGGCAACCAATATCTTCAGAAATTGATGGCCCGACATCGGCTGAATCCGGATTTGGCGGCCGCGGTCGCCGGGCGGCTCGACTACCCGCATTACCGCTGGCTCGACAGGCAGATCATCCGGTTCATCATGAAGATGACAGGAGGGCCGACCGATCCGCAAAGCTGTGTCGAGTTTACCTCATGGGAGGCGGTGGATGAGATTGCTGCGCAGATTGCCGCTCTGCATGGCTACGTTAGGAAGCGGGGCAAGGACGGAGATTTGCGGCCGGCCTAACGGCTGCGGCGCCCGGACGCGGAACGGGGCGCCGCTTTGCCGGGATTGCTGCAACTTCCACGCGCTTTCCAGCGGAAATCCTTCGCAGCTTTGATCCATATCAAAGCGATACTGTGCCTTTCCCCGATATGGTGAAAACTCAATACCCTGCAGTTGCAACCCTCTATCGGGAGCTTTTGGTCATGGCCACATTGCTACCTTGGTCGAACGTCGAAATTGGCGATCTCGATGTCTTCATGCCGGCATTGCCTGCGCTTGTTGTCTATACTTGGTATGTCGATGACGAGCCGGAAAGCACCGTGACCTATTTCTGGCAAGATCAAAACACGGGCGACGTCAAACAGGAAATCTTGTTCATCGAACCGGTCGGTTTCGATGAAGCGGTTGACTGGGCCCAGAATTTTGCCGCCGACCGCAAGATCCGCCGGATCCATGTTAAACACGCCCGGACAAGCGGCAAACATGCCGGCCGAAAGGCCAAAGCAAGGCGTGCCGCTCCGGCGAAGAAGACACGTACGGCGCGAAAAGCCGCGAGCGCAAAAAAGCACAGCCGCCGGGCAGCGGCCTAGCAATACCGGCGTGGATATCACCGAGGCGATTACCGGCCGCCGCGCGGTACGCGATTACACGGCGCAAGCTGTCGACGAGCGGACAATCCGTCGCCTGATCGACGCCGCTGTGCAGGCGCCGAGTGCGGTAAACCAGCAGCCATGGACATTTACGGTCGTGCGCGATCAGAAAGTGCTCGATCGCATCTCGCGTGACGCAAAGTCCCACATGCTCGCGACCATGTCCGGCAGTCCCCATGCCGCCCACTTCCAATCGCGGCTTGACGACCCGAATTTTCATATCTTCTACCACGCGCCCGTGCTGATCTTGATTTCGGCGAACGCGCAAGGCCCTTGGATCGTCGAGGATTGCGCATTGGCTGCCGAGAATTTGATGCTCGCCGCATACGCTGCCGGGCTCGGCAGTTGTTGGATCGGATTCGCTCAGAGTTACCTCAACACGGCGGAGGGAAAGAAGATGCTTAATCTTCCGGCTGCCTGGGTGCCGGTTGCGCCAATCATCGTCGGGCACCCGAAAACCGCGCCGCCGCCCGTCGCGCGCAAGGAGCCGGAAATTCGTAGGATTGGTTGAGGTCGTTACCTCTTCCGCGTCGGACTTTGGTCACAAAGTCAAATTGCATTCTCGGCCGTCGTATTGCTCTTGGTGCGCCACGGCGAGGGTCTCGCGGGCAAGGCGATCCGATGAGCCACGGCATATCCTGGAAGGCAGGAATCGCATCGGAACTTTGAGCGAATTATAACAAAGGCGGTTGCGGGGTGCCCGTTATTGCGCCGCAACCGGAGGATCGAGCAGCGCCAACTCCTTGCGCAGGGACGCCAGCGCCGCCTCATCAAGCGTTTCGTTCTCCAACAACAGCGCTGCGCCGTGCTCGAGTACCTTGCGTTGCTTGGAAAGAATATCGACCGCGCGGGCGAAACCCCGCTCGACGATCCGCTGTACCGCCTGGTCGATGCCGTGGGCCGTCTCCTCGCTGTAGCGCCGCTCGTGCCACGTCATTCCCGCCGGCAGGTTGAGGAAGGACGGCCGCTCCGTGTCGTAGGTAACCGGACCCAACTTCTCATCCATGCCGTAGCGCATCACCATGTCGCGGGCCATATCGGTCGCTTTCGCAAGATCGTCGGCGGCGCCCGTCGACAAATGACCGAATACGACCTGCTCGGCCGCGCGGCCGCCAAGCAGAACGGCCATGCGGTTCTCGATCTCGTCCCGGGTCATGATAAAACGATCCTCGCTCGGCCGTTGGATGGTGTAGCCGAGGGCGCCGATGCCGCGCGGGATGATCGAGACCTTGTGCACGATGTCGACGCCCGGCAGCACCATGCCCAGGAGCGCGTGCCCCATTTCGTGATAGGCGACGACCTTGCGTTCCTTTGGGCTCAGAATGCGCTTGCGCCTCTCGAGCCCGGCTACGATGCGCTCGACGGCAGCCGTGAAGTCGTCCATCGCGATCGACTCGCCGCGACGACGCGTCGCGACGACCGCCGCTTCGTTGACCAGATTGGCAAGGTCCGCGCCGGTGAAGCCGGGGGTGAGCCCGGCGATTTTTTCCGGATCGACGTCGACCGCGAGCTTATGGCCCTTCAAATGGACCTTCAGTATGTCGATGCGCCCGGCCTTGTCCGGGCGGTCGAGCAGAACCTGGCGATCGAAGCGCCCGGCCCGCAATAGCGCCGGATCGAGGATCTCCGGCCGGTTGGTCGCCGCGAGCAGCACCAGGCCGGCACGAGTATCGAAGCCATCGAGTTCCGACAGCAATTGATTGAGAGTCTGTTCTTTCTCGTCGTTGCCGCCCGACGCGAAGACCTGGCGCGCACGACCCAAGGCGTCGAGCTCGTCGATGAAGATAATCGCCGGAGCCTTCGCGCGCGCCTCCGCGAACAGGTCGCGCACGCGCGCGGCCCCGACGCCGACGAACATTTCCACGAATTCCGAGCCGTTGATCGAGAAGAACGGAACCCCAGCCTCGCCGGCGACGGCGCGCGCCAGCAGCGTCTTGCCGGTTCCAGGCGGTCCGACGAGCAATATCCCCTTGGGAACACGCGCGCCAAGCCGGCCGTATCCCTCGGGGTTCTTGAGAAAAGCGACGACTTCCTTCAGCTCCTCCTTTGCTTCGTCGACGCCGGCGACATCATCAAACGTCACCTTGGTGTCAGTTTCGACATAGACCTTTGCCTTGCTGCGGCCGATCGCCATAAATCCGCCGCCGAGCCCCTGCTGGTTCGCAAAACGCCGGAAGACGAAGTACCACACACCAAAGAAGAGCAGCGTCGGCAATACCCATGACAAAAGCATGGCGAGGAAATGGCTTTCGACCGCGCCTGAGAATTTGACGTTATACTGCTTCAGCTCATCGGCGATATCGGGCGCCACGCGCGTGGTCACGAATTGCGTCCGGCCGTCCTCGGCCTGCTTGTATCGGCCTTCGATGTAGTCGCCCGAAACCTGGACCTCATCGACCTTGCCGGTTTTGAGTTCGTCGAGGAACTGGCTGTAGGGGATGACCGCGACCTGCTGGCTCTCGGTCCAGAACTGCTGCAAGAGGAATATGCCGATGATTGCCGCGACGACATACCAGAGATGGAGTTGTGCGCGCTTATCCATCGATCGTCCCCGTTACCCGTTCAGCGCACGAACAGGATATCGGAGCGCGCCCTTACCCGCAAAGGCCTGTGTGACGCTGCGTCCGATGTCACGGCTGGCGCTGGTAATGAGAGCGAATTTTTCTTCGAGTTTCCTCATCGCCTTTCAACCAATCACCGTATGTACCGTTACGGTACTGCATAAGTAAAAGCACCAACACCGATCCCGTCATTGATCAGGATCAAGGCAGTTTGCCTTCGATTGTCTACTCTTTTGACGTTCTGGTGACGAACGTTACCGGCTACCTGCTCACCGGCTCCTGCCGCGTAGTGGGTCAGTTTGTGGCTAATGGCTCAGATTTACTCTGTTCGACGGATTAATCTGACCCGTTACCCGCGATAAATATCCTTGCCGATACGCAATGCGCGTTATTGCAGCGCTTGACCGAATCGGCGACCATTCGGGCGATTTGGCCTTACCGTCGCAATCATCGAGCTTGGCGGTCTGCATCATCGATACTGCCGGGTATGGTTTTGGGCAGGGACAACAAGGATATACGTCATGACGATCTATACAGGACCGGTCTTCGAGATGGCGAAGAAGCAATTCGGTGTCGTCGCCGATCATCTTGAAATTCCCGAAGATGAACGCGATCGTCTGCTCTACCCCAAACGTGCGATCACCGTCTCCATCCCGATCCACACCGATGACGGCCGCACGAGCGTCTTTGAAGGTTACCGGGTCCAACATCACCTTACCCTGGGCCCGACCAAGGGCGGTACCCGTTTCGCTGAGAATCTCAATGTCGGTGAAGTCGGCGCGCTGGCGATTTGGATGAGCTGGAAATGCGCTCTCGCTGGCCTGCCCTATGGTGGAGCCAAGGGCGGTGTGGCGTGCAATCCCTACAAGCTATCTTTCCGCGAATTGGAATCTGTCTCGCGCCGCTACATGCAGGAGATGATCCCCTTCGTCGGACCCCACACCGATATCATGGCACCGGACATGGGCACCAATGAGCAGGTCATGGCTTGGTTCATGGACACTTATTCCATGTATCAGGGCCACGCGGTGAGCGAGATTGTCACCGGCAAGCCGGTATCGCTCGGCGGAACGCAAGGACGGCGCGAAGCGACCGGCCGCGGCATCGCCTACCTGGTGGCACGCGCGTCGGAAAAGTTGAACATCGGCTTAGGCCATAGCAGCGCCATCGTGCAAGGCTTCGGCAATGTCGGCAGCGTTAGCGCCGTGACGTTGGCGCGGCGCTACGGCATGAAGATCGTGGGCCTCGGCGACCATACCGCTGCCTTTTATGATCCGGCCGGATTGCCGCTTGATGACGTCGAACATTACGTCGCTGAGCATCGTGTCATGGCTGGCTGGTCGAATCAGGCGGCAATCGATCCCAAGGACCTGCTGACGCAGAAATGCGACGTACTCGTGCCCGCTGCCGTCGAGCGGGTGATCACCGAAACGAACGCCGGCAAGTTGCAGTGCCGCATTCTGGCGGAGGGCGCCAACGGCCCGACCACGCCCGAAGCCGACAAGATCCTCGATCAGCGGCGTGATGAGATCTTCGTTATTCCCGACATCTTGTGCAATTCAGGAGGCGTGATTGTCTCCTATTTCGAGTGGGTGCAGGATCTGCAGCAATTGTTCTGGACCGAAACGGAAGTCAACGCCAAGCTTGAAAAACTTCTCGAAATGGCATTCACGCAGGTCAGTAAACGCGCTGCGGCGGATAGAATATCGAACCGTAATGCCGCGATGGCAATCGGCGTGGGCAAGGTGCGCGCCGGCAAGCAGCTACGTGGACTGTTCCCCTGATTCATAGTGCCTTCAATATTCGCGCAGTTCAGTACCCCCTCTATATGCTTCCAGAACTGGCTGACAGCGGGGATATCCGCTTATGAGTGGGGAATATTGGCGAGAAGTCCAAATTCTGCTTAACCATTTGGTGGGCGCAGCTGGCACCGGGGTGCGACGTTATATCAGCAATGAGATTATGCGCGCTTGTCCATCGGATGCCCCCATCGCTCGATTACCAAACAAACAGAATATCGGCGCGCGAGCGCATCGCGAGGTTCCTGAGCGACGCCAGATCGTTGACTGCCGGGTCCGCATCGACCACGAGGATGCTGCCCTCGCCGTCCTCGAAGAACGTGCCGCGGCGCGAGACATTTTCGATGCGGCACCGCGCGCCAAGCCTTGCATCGATTTTCGTCACCCACGCGCGAACTTCATCGGCGGACGCAGCTTCGCCGAGAATCCGGACGGTCAGCTTCCGGTTGCCCGCTAGGGCCAAGCCGGCGGCGGCGGCGATCATCCGCTGGATCGACGGGCCCTTGGCCTGGACCAGAGCCATTACGCCATCCGTCTGTCCGCGGTTGCGGACCAGCAGCACCGGCCGATGCGCTTCGAGAGCCGCAGCCAGCCACCGCGAGGCAAGCCGGAATTGGCCAGCGAAAGGCCGCGCGGTCGCCTCGATAACCAGAAAATCGCGCTCGTCGATCGATAGCGCCGCAAGCGTCGGTTGGCCGCGCACGACGGCGAATGACGAAGCGACCGCGTGTTCTCGCGCCGCGACTTCGAGTGTCGCGCGGAATCGGCTGGCGTTTGCTTCAAAGTGACGAATGATTTCGGATTCATCGAGGCTTTCTGAGGTATCGGCGCCAAGGCCGATTTGCCGTGCAAAAGGCAACGCGGCGAGATTTAGAAGACTCTCGTCCTGAAGGAAAACGGCATGCAGCGCCGTGTTCCAGAACTCCGCCAGCCGAGCCGCGATCTCGATGCCTGCGTGATTCTCGGCGACCGCGTCGCAGGCAATGATGATCCGCTCTACGATGAAATCAGTCATCGCGGCGTCCCTTCTTCGGCCGCTTCTGGCGGGGCTCGCTCACGGCCAGCCGGCTTGCCTGGGCGGCAAAGGCAGCCAACCGGGCCGTGACCCGTTGATTGATCGTTCCCTCGGGATATTGCCCTGTCACATCCGCGAGCCCGGCGGGCACGCCTGTGAGGATCTCAATGCCTTGGTCGATGGTCTCGACCGGGATCACCGCGAATTTTCCGGCCGCGCAGGCATTGACCACTTCCTGGCGCAGCATGAGATGCTTGACGTTGGCAGCCGGTATAAGCACGCCTTGCCGGCCATCGAGGCCTCTGGCCTGGCAGACATCGAAAAATCCTTCGATCTTCTCGTTGACTCCACCGATAGCCTGAACGTTGCCGTGCTGATCCACCGATCCTGTCACCGCGTAGCTTTGCCGGATGGATGTGTCGGCCAGGGCGGAGAGCAACGCGTAAAGTTCGGCGGAAGATGCACTGTCGCCGTCGATCCCGCCATAAGACTGCTCGAAAACCAGACTGGCCGTCAGCGACAAGGAACCGGACTTGCCGAACCGGCCGCCGAGAAAGCCCGCCAGGATGAGCACGCCCTTGGAATGGAGCGGCCCGCCGAGCGCGACTTCACGCTCGATATCGATCACTTCGCCCTTCCCCACCCGTACGCGCGCGGTGATGCGGCTGGGATTGCCGAAGGAAAATCCCCCGAGCGAGAGAACGGCAAGCCCGTTCACCTGCCCAACATGCTCTCCCGCCGTCTCGATATGGATGGTATTGCGCCCGATTTCCTCCTGAATCCGGCGGTAAATGCGGTCCGCACGCCGGCGCTGCGCCTCAACTGCGGCTTGCACCTCGGCGACGCCCACCGCCGTTTTGCTCGCCGCGCCGGCAAAGTAGTCGGCCTCCTGCAAGAGGTCGTTCAGATTGCGCATTTGCGTCGAAAGCCTTTCGGAATCGCCGCTCTGCCGCGAACAATGCTCGATAACACGTCCGACGGCTCCACGGTCGAAAGGCCGAAGCTTCTCGCGCCGGACCGCCGAGGCGATGACGCGGGCGTAAAGCCCCGAATTCTCCGGCGAGCGTTCGATCCGATCGTTGAAATCGGCGGCGACCTTGAACAGCTCCTTGAAATCGGAATCGAGTTCGGCAAGCAAGTAATAGAATATCGGCGCGCCGATGAGCACGACCTTGACATCGAGTGGGATTGGCTCGGGCTCGAGCGCGACCGTACTGGCGAGGCTCAACAAGTGTTCCAGCGAAACGATGCTGATCTCGCCGGAACGCAACGCCCGCTTGAGCGAATCGTAGCCGAAAGCGCCCATCAGCAGACGCTCGATGTCCACAATGAGATAACCGCCATTCGCCCGATGAAGCGCCCCCGGCACTAGCAAGCTGAAATCGGTCACCAACGCGCCGAAACGCGCCATGTGCTCGATGCGGCCGACCAACGTCTGGTGCGTCGGATGATCCTCGAATACGACGGGCGCGCCCTTGGTCTCGCCGTTATCGACCATGACGTTGACGCGATAGCGCCGGAAGGTCGGCATCTCCGACAAAAGCTGCGCCATCGGATCGGCGCCATCGGGTTCGGGCCGGTTCGAAGCCAGAAAGTCTTCGGCATGCTCGAGAATGTCGCGCTCGACGGCTGCGAGGTAATCGAGCACTTCGGGAAGGCCGGCATACGACTTGCGCAATTCTTCGAGCGGTCTGCGCACCGTCTGCGCCGTGGTCTCGCGGTTGAGCTTCCGCACGGCTTCGCGATGCTCGCGCTCCCAATCCGGAATCTGGCGCACGATAGCCTCGAGTTCCGCCTGGAAATGCTCGATCTCGTCCTCGATCCGATTCCGCTCGGCCTCGTCGAGGCGCTTGAATACCTCGGGGTTTAACACTTCCCCTTTTTGCATCGGCGCCAAGGCCAGCCCTATAGGCGTTCGAACCAGGGCGATGTTCTTGCTCTCGGCGCGCCGCTGAAGATCACCGAACGCGTCTTCGTGGCGTTTCTTCAATTGCTGTTCCAGCGCCTCGCGGCGCGTGCGGTAATCGTCGCGTTCGAAGGCCGCCGGCAACGATACGCGCAGATCGGCAACCAGCCTGTCCATGGAATCACGCAACGGCCGCGCGCGGCCGGCCGGAAGCATCAGCCGCCGGGGCCGGTGCGGGTCGGCAAAATTATTGACGTAACACCAATCGGCCGGGGTGGATTCGGATGCCGCCTTGCGCTGGAGAAATTCGCGCACCAGGGTGTGCCTGCCTGTTCCGCTCGGGCCGAGCACGAAAAGGTTGAAGCCCTTGCGGCGAATCCCGACCGAGAATTCGACGGCCTCGACGGCACGTTCCTGCCCGATGAGACCGGGCGGATCCGGCAACTCGGTCACCGTATCAAATTGGAGATTGCCAAGATCGCATGGCCGAAACAGGTGTTTTGCCGCCAACGGCACTCCAGCCCGCCACTCGGGCGCTGGCGCCGGTTCGCCCGGACGCTCGGGTACAGATTTAAGATTTTGCGAAAGCTGCTCGTCCATGATCATCGAAACCGAGCTGATGGAGTTAGGTTAATTAATTCAAGGTCTATCCCGTCGCGATCGCATTGACCTAAATCAAGCGTGACGAAAGCTGTCATTTGAGGAGCGCGTATATGGTCACGGCCAGCTCGGCGATGATCAAGAGCAGCACGTACCATTCGAGCCGTATTGCGCTGCGTTGCTGGACGACATCGAGCATCGTTTCGATCGTGCGCAGGATGACCTCCTGCTTGTGGTCGAGCGCGCGATCACGTTCGCGCAACTCGTACTCCTCCGCCAGGCGCGTGTAGAACCTTTCGAGCTCGGGGTGGTCCCAGAGCAGATCGGGCTTTTCACTGGTTGCGACACGGCCGACCAAATTGTGCTGGACGACCAGCGCGTTCCCGATCTGGCGCAGTAGCGGCCGGCCACCGATGCCCAGACGACCGCGGCGCCGCAACATTTGCGCCATCGGCTCGATGCGATCGAAGGCAAAGGCTACGCGAGTTTCATAATGCGCCAGGATCAAGCTCTTCGCCAGGACGTCGGCGATGAGTTGAATAAGTTCGACGGTGATCTCCTTGAGCGCAATCGTGCCGTCGAGGTCGATCTGTTCATCCGCTTCTGGCCGGACGACGAGCCGCGATTCATCGCTTTCGCGCGGCTCGTACGGACCGACGATCAAAGGCGAAAGCCGGTCGACCAGGGCATTTTCGGCAGCCGGCGCGACGTTGAACAGGACAATCGCGCCGTATCGAAATAGGACGGCCACGCCACCTTCGCGGACGTGGATGACGACGGGAGCGCGGCCGAGAATTTCCGCCTGCTCGATCCGGTGCGATTCGAGCCGCTCGCCCAACAGCAGCGTCCGAAGCGAAATTGGGCTCGCGCCGAGAAGCGAACTCATCCTGCCAATGGCGTCATTTGAATCGGGCATTTCCTTCGGCCTGGTTTTCAGTCGCCATTCAGAGGCGTTCGGATTCCTGATCGCCCAACGAGTAGCCGAGCGTGGCCATGCCTTCCTCGAGATAATCGCCGAGCGCCGGCATGCCGATGAGATAGTCGGCCGAGTGCCGGCGGTG
>Ga0187818_10000049_pt1 | contig 30393 bp, 24 predicted proteins | sample NC_wetland_sal_i_14_FD_130581 | JGI IMG/M metagenome (GOLD analysis project Ga0187818, IMG submission 130581) | Wetland sediment microbial communities from Neuse River Estuary, North Carolina, USA - SO4_3 | ecosystem: Environmental > Aquatic > Freshwater > Wetlands > Sediment | place: USA... | reverse complement strand
CAGCTTCTCGTTCTGCGGCGAGATCGTGGCTGCCTTCTCGAGAGATGCCAACGCCTCCTTGGGCTGGCCGTTTCCCACATACGCTTGCGCCAGCAAGTTCTCTACGTCCGCATTCTCGTGCCCTTGGTGGCGCAGGTCATCCAATAGCGGGATCGCCTTCTTGTAGTCGCCGCTTCCCACGTAGCACAGCGCGAGATTGAAGCTGGCCGCGTATTCGTTCGCGACTCGCCCTCGCGCCGCCAAAAGATGCGGAATGGCCTCGGAGAACAGGCCTTGGCGGGTCAGCGCTGTTCCCCTGCGCAATTCGTCTTCCGCCTGCGTCTCATCAGCCTGCGGGACGGTGGAAGCAGGTGCGCTCTCGGGCGGCGTGACGCCACTTGCATTGGGAGCTTGCGGTCTGGAGGAAGGAATCTGAGCCTGGCACAGCAGGCACGGCAACATCAGCACGATCGCGGCCACTACCGTCCCACGCCGTCTGGACGAACTTGAAGACCTGAACTTCATTCGCGCCAATCCAAGAATCGCAACTTCAACCGGCTACTTCCACTTGCCTTCTCCTTCCACAATCGTAACGTAGCGATCGATCGGAAGATCGGAAATTCGCTCAACCTTGCCACTGGGCTGAGGCCATTGCACTTCCACCCAGTCGATCTTCGTTCGTTGTCCCAGGCCCAGCACCATGCGTGGATCGTGCGACGACAGATAGCTACCGCCGCCCACCTTGAACTTGTGGCGCTGAAAGTCCCCGGACCGGTAGGTCACCTTAGCACCAACAGCATCAATGTTGGCCTTCGTACCGACCAACTTTATCCCCAGCCAGTGGTTCTCCCGGCCTATGTTGTTTCGTACAAGCAGGGGTCCAGCGTTGTTTTGGGATATCAGGAAGTCCACCGCTCCGTCATTGTCAAAATCGCCCAGCGCCAGTCCGCGTCCCGCCAGCGGTTTTGAAAACACAGGGCCGCTTCGCTGGCTGACGTTCTCAAGACCCTTGCTGGTGTTGCGAAACAGCAGCGGGGTCTCCAGAAATGTCACTCCTTCGATTCGTTTGTCGACGGTGTCATCAGGGTGGCCATTGCAGAGCAGTAAATCGATGTCGCCGTCGTTATCGTAATCGAAGAACTTCAAGCCCCAACCGCTCATCAGCCGCGTAGCCCGGCCGATGCCATTGGGATTGGACACATCACTGAAGACTTCGTTCTTGTCGTTGTGGTAAAGCGAGTACATTTCCTGGTCGACATTGGCCTCAAACAAATCTATCCAGCCGTCCTGGTCGTAGTCGGCCGCATCCACGCCCATGCCGGAGCGCGGCTTGCCGAAAGAGCTAAGCCCCACTCCCGCCAGCATCCCCGCTTCCTCAAATCGGCCCTTGCCGCGGTTGACGAACAAAAAGTTCGGTACTGTATCGTTGGTCACGTAAAGATCCAAACGGCCGTCATTGTTGATGTCGGCCGCGACCACTCCCCACGCTTTCGCGGGAAACTGCGCGATGCCGGACTCCTTGCTCACGTCGGTAAAAGTGCCGTCGCCGTTGTTATGAAACAGCCAGCAAGGCATCGAATCATAAATGCTGGGAATGCAATAGTGACGCTCGCCAGTAATTAGATCGCCGCAGAACTTCAGCTTAGCCTTGCTGTAATCCACAAAGTGGCAGACAAACAGGTCCAGCCGCCCGTCATTGTCGTAGTCGAACCAGACCGCGCTGGTAGCCCATCCTGGCGCAGCGACGCCCGCCTTTGCGGTCACGTCTGTGAAGCTTCCGTCTCGGTTGTTGTGATAGAGGATGCTGTGGGGATACTGCGTAACGTAGAGGTCCGGGAAACCGTCGCCATCGTAATCGCCCACTGCAACCCCCATGCCATAGGCGTTGCCGGTGACTCCCGCTTTGGCGGCAACGTCGGTGAAGGTGCCATCGCGATTGTTGTGGTAGAGCGCGTTGCGCAAAGGCTGTGGCGGATCGAAGAAATCGCACGGTCCGCTATTCACCAGATAGATATCCATCCAGCCGTCGTTGTCGTAATCCAAAAACGCACATCCGGCGCCGACCGTCTCCGGCAAATGAGCCATAGGGGACCGGCCACTAAGGTGTGCCCAAGCGATGCCGCTGGCAGTAGCGGGAATTTCCTCAAACGCGGGCGCAGGCGCACCGGGCCAGGCAAGAACCGGTATAGAAAACAGTCCAGTGCCCCCGAGGATGCCGCCAGCCCCGGTCCAACCCAACATCTGAAGGAACCGCCGACGGGAAGTTGTATTGCGGCGGACGCTTCGTAATCTCACCATTCACCCCGTCTCCGCTTCCATCACTGCGGCGGCGCTCCTCGTGGCGCTTTCGCGGCGGTTTCTTGTTGCAGCGCCATTTCGCGTGCCGCTTCCTGTTTGCGCCCGGTCCTGGCGTAGGCGGTCGCCAACTGGTAGTGACCCGCTGGATCTCCAGGCTGCCTTTTGACATAGGTTTCGAGCGGCGCGACCGCCTCGGCGAACTTCCCCGCAGAGTTCAGCGACATGCCAAGGGCGAGATACGCCTCGTCGAAGCCAACATCGAGATTCGCAGCCTTCGAAAACCGAACAACGGCCTCATCCCATTGGCCCGCCTGACGCGCTGTTTCTCCCAGCATGAACTCCGCCGAAGCGCTGTCGGGATTGACTCTCAGTTCCTCCTCAAACTCTTTCTTCGCATTCTCGCCCTGTGGTGGAGTCTTCGACAGAAAAACTCGACCAAGCTGGTAATGAATGCCGTGCCGTTGGGGATCCTGTTCGAGGATCTTCCGGTACTCTCCTGCAGCCCTGTCCCAGTCTCCATGGGATTCGAAAGCCTCGGCCTCAAGCTGTTCTGCCTGCGGAGAGGTCGGAGCCATTGTGGCTAGTTCTTGCGACGCTCTTGAAGCCAGTTCAGAATAAAAATGAGTGGTCATGTAGAGGACGTCAGGGTCGTGGGGGAAGTTGCGATTGAGTTCCAGCAGAGCGCCAACGGCTGTCTCGGTTCGCTCCAGGCTCATGGCACACCGAGCGGTTGCCATCAACGAGCGGTACCTAAGCTGCTTATCCTGGAGAAGCGGCGTGGACCTCTTCAAAATCGGCAGTGCTTCCCGGCATCGGCCTTTTTCTGCGAGATCAAGGCCTCGCTCAACGGAAGAAGAGTTGGTAGCGGCGGGAGCCTGTCCCGCAAGCACAGTGTTGGACGAAGCTAGTGTGATGGCGCAAACGCAGATCCAGAGAAGCCTGGGCATAGGAAAACGGCGGACAATCATCGTGAGTCGGGGGCAGTATACCGTGCGCGTAAGCTGGTGTGGCAATCCACACATAACTCGGCGCCCCAATCTTCCTTCAATGGACGGTTTGGCGTTTTGCCAAAGACTAGAGTATACAATATCCATTACTAGATACCGGGCTGCCGCTCATACTGGAGGTCAATCAGATGAAGCAATTTGGGAAATTCTCACGCCGCAATTTTATGACGACGGTCGCCGCCGCCGCCGGTTCGACTCTCCTGCCGCGGGCATTGATGGCAAGCCCGCCACAAGATCCGGTTGTGAACACGACGCAGAAAGCGGGCAAGCCCGTCAGCTACGAGAAGATTCCCTGGAAAGCGCTCCCCTTTCCGATGAAGCAAGTGCGTCTGGGAGAAGGTGCATGCAAGATCGCGATGGAGGCTGACCGTCAATACCTGCATTCTCTGCCGCCGGACCGTCTGCTGCATACCTTCCGCGTCAACGCCGGTATTGCCTCCTCGGCACAGCCGTTGGGAGGATGGGAGGCCCCGGACTGTGAACTGCGCGGCCATTATGCCGGTGGTCATTATCTTTCCGCCTGCGCCCTCATGTATGCCAGCTGTGGCGATGAAGACCTCAAGAAGAACGCCGACGCCGTCGTCGCCGGACTCGGCAACTGCCAGGCGGCGTTGAAAAGTGGCTACCTGAGCGCCTTTCCGATTGAGTTTTTCGATCGTCTGCGCGAGCGTCAGCGCGTCTGGGCGCCGTTCTACACCATCCATAAGATCATGGCCGGCCTCCTGGACATGTACGTCTACTGCGGCAACGAGCAGGCGCTCGACATGGTCCAGAAAATGGCGGGCTGGACCGCGGGCTATACCGGCCCCCTGAGCTACGACCACATGCAGCGCGTGCTCACCACCGAATATGGAGGCATGGGCGAGGTGCTCTCCAACCTCTACGCTGTCACCGGCAAGGACTATTACCTGGAAGTTGCTCAGCGCTTCGACAAGAAGCAGTTCTTCGATCCTCTGGCTGCTCATCGCGATGAGTTGAAGGGCCTGCACGTGAACACTCACATTCCCCAGGTCATCGCCGCCGCCCGATACTACGAACTCACGGGCGAACGCCGCTACCGCGACATCGCGGAATACTTCTGGGATGAGGTGGTGAGCGAGCGCTCCTACTGCACCGGAGGCACCAGCAACGGAGAATCGTGGAACTCCGATCCCGGCAAACTCTCGACCGAACTAGGCCCGAGCACCACGGAATGCTGCTGCGCCTACAACATGATGAAGCTGACCCGCCACTTGTTCGGCTGGTCGCCCGACGCACGGCTTATGGACTACTACGAACGCGCGCTGTTCAATCACCGCCTCGGCACGATCAATCCCGAAGACGGCACCATGATGTACTACTTGCCGCTGGCTGCAGGCTACTGGAAGACATTTGGCAAGCCTTTCGACTCTCTGTGGTGCTGCACCGGAACCGGATCCGAGGAATACGCAAAGCTGACCGACACCATCTACTTCCACAACGACGATTCACTCTACGTGAATCTCTACATCGATTCGCAACTGGAGTGGCCGGAGAAAGGATTGCGCTTCAAGCAGGAGACTCGCTTTCCGGAAGAACAGGGAACGACCATCACAATCTCCGCCAAAAACCCCGCCCAGTTCGCGATCAACCTTCGTATTCCATACTGGGCGCAGGGTGGCAACGTGAAGATCAACGGAGCCGCGCTGCCCGCGTTCGCCAGCCCCAGTAGCTATCTCACTCTCAACCGCGTCTGGAAGACCGGTGACAAGATCGAACTCAGCTTGCCGATGGGCCTGCATATCCATCCCATGCCCGACGACGAGACCATCCAGGCCGCCATGTATGGTCCTCTTGTCTTGGCAGGGCGCTTCGAGGCCGTGACCAAAGACATGAGCTACGGCGACTACGAACCGAAGCCCGGCGACCAACGCAAAGTACCAGATATCACTGCAGACGCCAGCAAACCCACGGCATGGATTGAACCCGACACAAAGCAATCCCTCACGTTCCAGGCGGTAGGGCAATCGCAGCCTCTAACGCTGGTTCCTCTCAACCGAGTGATCCACGAACGTTACGCGGTCTATTGGAAGGTCAACAGCAAGTCGGCGTAGGTTTCGCGCACTCCTGCGCTGTGAATGCGGGCTCAAGTCTGCGCCCGCGAACAGGCGGAGACATTCTTCCAGCGAAAGCGCTCGGAACAGGGAAAGTCAGCCATGAAACTTCACGTGCGGCCCGCCTTGGGGCCTATTTCACTGATCTTGATTTGGACGCTGACCAGCATGCAATCTTCGATTGCGCAGAACAACGCTCCCGCGCTGGCCTCCGTTGAGAGTCGCCGTCAGCAACTGCTCTCCCTGTTCGACGAAGAGTGGGAGTACCAGTTGCGCACCAATCCCGAGTGGGCCACAGTCTTGGGCGACCGTCGCTACAATGACCGCCTCGGCGACAACTCTTCCGAGTTCTTCCGATCCGATACCGACCAAAGGCGCTCGTTCCTGGCCCGCTTCGAGGCCATCGATCCGGCCGGGTTCTCCAAGCAGGACACCCTCAGCCGTGAACTGATGATCCGAAAACTGCGTCAGGAGATCGAAGGCGCGGAGTTCAAACCCTGGGAGATGCCCGTTAATCAGATGGGTGGTCCCCATCTTGAAATGCCCGATCTCATCGTGCTCACGCCATTCAACACCATCCTTGACTACGAGAATTACCTGGCGCGGCTGCATCAGATTCCGCAGCTGTTCGATCAGGTGATCACGAACATGCGGCAAGGCATGCGGGACGGTCTCATGCCCCCGCGTTATCTCCTGGAAAAAGTCGCGGCCGAAGCCGACGACATCGCCGGCAAAGCGGGCGAAGCCAGCCCGTTCGCCGCGCCGCTGAAGAAGTTCCCTTCCGGCGTTCCATCCGCGGACCAGAAACGTCTACGCAAGGCAATTCTGGCAGCCGTCGCCGGCCAAGTCGTGCCCGCTTACCAGCGCTTCGCCAGCTTCGTCCGCAACGAATATGCGCCCCACGGCCGCACCGATCCGGGAGTGTGGTCTCTCCCCGACGGAGAGGCTCGGTATCGCTTCGCCATCCGCCGCATCACCACCACCGACCTGACACCGGATCAAATCCATGAGCTCGGCCTCAAGCAAGTCGACCAAATTGAAGGTGAGATGCTCGCGATCGCGCATCAGTTCGGATTCAAGGATCTCGCCAGCCTCAACAGCCACATCAAAAGCCAACGTAGTTTCTATGCAACCTCTGGTCAGCAATTGCTTGATCTGTACACGAACTATGTGCGCGACATGGAGCCAGAGTTGCCCAAGCTCTTCGGACACCTGCCCAAGAGCAAGCTCACGGTTATTCCCATGGAGGCCTCGCGCTCCAAGAACGCGGTGCCTGCCGACTACAGCGACGGCACTGCGGACGGTTCTCGGCCTGGTCACATCAACGTCAATGAGTGGGATCCGGAGCATCGCCTGACGCTGAACGTGGAAGCCATCGCTTATCACGAAGGTATACCCGGGCATCATCTGCAGCTTTCACTGGCGCAGGAGTTGCAAGACTTGCCCGGATTCCGCCGCCACGCCGGCTACACCGCCTTTGTCGAGGGGTGGGCGCTCTATGCCGAGCAGTTAGGTAAGGAAGTCGGCCGCTACCAGGATGCTTACAGCAACTACGGACGCCTGGAGAATGAAATGTGGCGCGCTATCCGTCTAGTGGTGGACACTGGCGTGCACGAAAAACATTGGACTCGCGACCAGATGGTGGCCTACTTCCATCGCTACACCGCGATGGACGAGCCGAACATTCAGAGCGAAGTGGACCGTTACATCGCGTGGCCCGGCCAAGCGCTAGCCTACAAACTCGGGCAGCTTGAGATTCTGAAGCTGCGCGAAGAAGCGAAGAAGAACCTGGGCGACGGCTTCGATCTGCGCGCTTTTCATGATGAGGTACTCGGAAACGGCGCGTTGCCGCTGGACGTCTTGGACTCAGAAGTGACTTCCTGGATCAGCGCTCAAGAGAAGCATTAGCGATACTTCGAAAAGGAAGCGGCTGTAGTCTGCGTTGCGGTATCACCAGGTTGAGAACTGGTTCAGTACAACCTCGAAGATGTCAAATCATCCGACATTGAATCTCCGAGCGCAGGATTACCGTCCGCCTTTGCAATTAGGCAAGCGGAACGAGCCGATCCGGGTCCGGTAGCCGGTGTCGCCTGCCTTCAGATAATCTCCGACATACCAGAACGTGCAGTCATCACTCGGATCCAACGCAGTCGTCGTGTAATCTTCCCACCGTAGTGTGTTCGTCTGCGCCGCTTCCCCTATCGCAAGCACGGACTCGTGCAGCGTCAACAGACCCTTGGGATCGCCGGCGCGCCGCGCCGCGAAACGCAGCCCCGCAAAATTCGGTAACCCCCCGAACGAGTAGCCGATGCCGATGTCACCTTTCTTGTCCATCGCGATGCTGTGATTCGGGCCGACAGCCAGGCTGTTGTCCGACGGATTGCGGAAGGTGGTTGTGCCTTGCGGCCCCTCGAATCCGGCCCCCAGTCCGTCGAAGCTTTCGAGCAGAGGCGCCGCGGGCCGAGTGCCCTGGGAGCGTTGCTCAGCCGCGATACCGGCAGAACTCAAGGCTGGCGGCGGTGGCGGTGGCGGGATGGCTTCGTCGGGCCCTTTTTCTCGCTCAGCATCTGGATCGTCGAGGAAGGGACCGGGTGACGTGCCGCATCCCGGTCCTTCGCAATCAGCTACTGCGGTTCCCGAGGCCGTCTCTCTCTGCGATGCTAGCGGCTGCGATACGTCGTATCTTATGGCCTTGTGGACGAGTACGGCGCCTACTGGGGGCCTTCCCTCTTGGATGTGGCTGGCTCGCGATTGCAGTTCGGCCCCGCTCGCAAAGACAAGAAATGCGCCCAATGAGGATGTCGCCAGCACCGAGGCAACCACGACCTGCACGACCCAACGAACCATTTCCTTCCAACCTCTCACAATTCTGGGAAAAACAAATCCAGTCGGAGCAGCTGTCCACTCTAGTGATTCAACTACCGTTGGCTCCTTATCACTCATTAACCACGAGCCAAAACGGTTTTCCTGATGCTCCCTTGTGATAACTGTTAGCGTCAGTCGGATGCGCCGCAGATAGGGAAGTATATAATTCTGAGCTGTATGCGCACAGTTGCCACTAACCTCTGCGTGTGGGTTGCTGCCATCACGCTGGCTGTTGGCGTTGGCGGCAACCTCTTCCTGCCTCGGAGTTGTTGATCCAGACACTAGCGTTTTGTGAGCCAGCCTGGCCCAACTGCCGCTTCTCCGGATACTGTGTTATTCACATGGCGACTAGGACCGCAGTCTGTTGCGGCGGAGTGGGACAATAGGGCGTCGTCAAGTGGCCTGCTCTACGCCTCGGAGGAATCACTTGAGCTCCGTAAATCGAGTACTGGTTGATGTTGTTTTGATTCTTATGCTGTCAACGGCCGGCGTCGCCGGTAAGGTCAACACCGATCTGTACGTTGCGACAAACGGCAAAGATTCAAATCCTGGCACCATCGAGAGTCCCCTGCGAACCATCCAACATGCAGCCGACATCGCGAAGCCGGGGGACACGGTTTATGTTCGGGCGGGCAGCTACTGCCAGCAGTTGGCAGTCAAGGTCTCCGGGAACGCGCAGCATGGGTTCATCACGTTTCAGAGTGAGCCGGGTGAGCACGCGGTTCTCGACGGCGGGTGCCTGACGCCGCCAGAAGGCGAAACCAGCATGGTTAAGCTGGCCAATGTGAGCTTCGTGCGCGTCCAGGGTTTCGAGATATGCAACTATCGGACCAGCGACTATCGCAGCGTCCCGGGCGGAATCCGCGTATTCGGGGGCGGTTCCCACATCGAAATCCTGCATAACAACGTGCATCACATCGAGCAGAACTCCCCTCATCGGTTGCGTCCGGGCAGTGGGGCCAACGGCTTTGGTATAGCTGTCTACGGTACCGACGCCACGACTCCAATCAGCGACCTGGTCATCGACGGCAATGATGTTCACCATCTCAAGACGGGCTCAAGCGAGTCTCTGGTGGTGAACGGCAACGTAGCTGGTTTCCGCATAACCAGGAACTCTGTGCACGACAACAACAACATTGGAATCGATGTGATCGGCTTCGAACACACGGCCCCGGACCCGGCCGTCGACCGGGCACGCGATGGAGTGGTGAGTGAGAACTCGGTTTTCAGTATCACCGCAAGAGGCAATCCGGCTTACGGCGAGACACCGGATTCCGACGGCATCTACGTCGATGGCGGAACTCGAATTCTGATTGAACGCAACATCGTGCATGATGTTGACTTCGGTATTGAACTGGCCAGCGAACACCACGTGGGAAGTACGAGCCACATCCTGGCGCGCAACAATCTGATTTATTCCTGTCATGCTGCCGGATTCAGCATTGGCGGTTATGACCTGAAGCGCGGAACCACCGAGGACGCCATCATCGTGAATAACATTCTGTACAGGAATGACACCTGGAAAACTGGCCAAGGTGAGTTCCTGATGCAGTTCTATATGCGTAACAATATCTTCAAAAACAACATAGTTTATGTGGGTGAACACGGGCGAGCTTTGGCCAGCAGATCTGGCCGTATGGATGGTAGTACTCCCACCGTAACGCTGGACCACAACATCTATTATTTTCCCTCGGGTTCGAAGGCGGTGAAATGGACTTTCGACCAGAAGGATTTCTCGAGTTTCGAGGAGTATGTTTCGACAACCGGCAATGATCAGAACTCCCGGTTTACGGATCCGCAATTTGTAGACCCTGCTGCAAACAACTTCCACCTGAAGCCAGAATCCCCGGCGCGAAACGGCGGGGATAATCTGGGAACTCCAATAGTAGGTGATCAAGATCTCGACGGTCAGCCCAGGCTTCAAGGAACGAAAATCGACGTCGGATGTTATGAGACGCTGCTCCACGCCAGGTGAACAAGCTGGCGATGTCAATGAGTCGCAGGTATAACACGAGCGTCACGATCACTGCGACCACAGACACATCAATGAAGATGTGCATCGCGTCCGGCGCAAGGTGATTCCCGAAGTTCGGCAGCAGCTTTGTAGTGCGGCCGAAGACCCGCGCATACATCTTGGCGTACTGCGGCGAAGCACCGAGAAAATAGGGTAGCCACAGGCTGTAGATGTGCAGAAGCAGCCAAACCGTGTCACCGAGCAGGCCAAACCACAGCAACGGCTTCAGCCGCCAGATTCACCAGGATTCAAATCCATGATTGCATCTCAGGCAATTCCCGCAGCTTTCATGCCAGATCTTCTCCGGCTGGAGGATGCTGTCTCCACGCGATTCCGTCCATTGGCCTTGGCCCGGTACATAGCCTTGTCGGCTGCCTGCAGAACAAGATCGGGAAGAGATTTTTCCCTCGTGGAAGCTGCAACGCCGATGCTTACCGTCACGGAAAGCGCCGCTCGAGGCTTCTCCTGGGCCAGTTGTCGAATCACATGCCCGGTACGCGTGCGCCCGCGAGTTTTCTCGTTGCGCCGGTCCGGTCCCCGCGGAGCCTGCCGGCGATCGCTGCCGCGCAGGCGGAATTCGGCAGCTTCTACCTCGGCGCGGAGTTGTTCCAGGTGATCGACGACATCGGAAGTAGTTTTGCCGGGGAAGAGAATCGCGAACTCCTCTCCGCCGCAACGGTAGGCCTGTCCCCCGCCGGTCACGCGCGCCAGACGGGCTGCCACTAACCGCAAAACCTGGTCTCCGGTGTCGTGCCCGTAGGTGTCGTTGAATCGCTTGAAGTGATCGATATCGGCAACGGCAATGGAATAGGGGTCCTGCAGGCGCAGCAAGGCATCATTGAAGGCGCGGCGCGACGGCAGCGTCGTGAGCTCATCGTGATAAGCCAGAAGGTAGGAGTTCTCCACGATGGAAGCCGCCAGGATGCACGCCGCGGCGGCCCAGTACGCGGTCGCGATGCGCGGTGTTCCGAGGAACTGAAGCGACAGGGAAAAAGCAGCGAGCGACCACAACAGCGCGCCGTCGGCCGGCTTGCGGGTGACCAGTGATCGCACCAGCAGCAAAATACCCGCCGCAGCCAGAACATACCAGGCGTACGCCGGCAGAGAGACCGGGATGGCAGTGTGATGCGTGCGCGAAGCCAGCGCTGGCGCCATTTCGTCGGCACGGCAGAGTACGGCCACCACCACCGACTGGACGAACAAGAACAACGCGATGGGTGCAGCGCCAGAAATAGCAAAGCCACGCTCATGCATGAGCGCGATCACGACGAAATTGAGCGGCACCAGCGCGGCGACGGCTTCGAGGGCCGTCCAGCCCGGGTCCCCCGGAGCGGCATGACCGGCGCCAAACAGTGACGTGGCCTGCTGCGCCAGAAACAGCACCAGCAGCGCGAAGAAGATGCGGCTGGAATGAAAGCGCCAGGCCAGCAGCATTCCTCCGGCAAGCCCGCAATAGTACAGAAAACTTAACGCGGGCAAGGGCAGCGCCAGCCATCCCGAATGCACCAGCAGCGCGACTGCCAGCAGCAGGATGCCCCCTGGCACGATCAAAGACCTGAGAATCCTGCTCCACACTGGCAAGGCATTGCTCCCCTCGGAAGCTGGCTACGGGAATTATCTCTGGTGCGACCCGGACCGAGGAATTGGCCTTTGAGGTTCGGGCCGGGCCATCGCAGGCTTCCCCGAGTTTCTTTCTGAAACAGAGGACCATTCCAGGAACCACATACCTCCGTGCGAGCGGAGTCTTGGCTGAAGTTGAGCCGTTTCTAACTAGACTGGGTTGTCGGATAAGGACGGTTTCATATTATGCGAGTCTTAATTGCCGAGGATGATGAAGCACTAGCCAGATTCGTTCGCCAGGGCCTGGAAGGAGAGCACTACGCGGTGGACGTGTTCCCGGATGGCGAACAGGCTCGGAATGCCGCCGGGGAAAACGAGTACGACATTGTGATCCTTGACCTGAATTTACCCAAGCTGGACGGGGTAAACGTGCTGCGCCAGTTGAGGCTGAAAAAACCGAGTTTGCCGGTGCTGGTGCTGACCCAGCGCAACCGGGTGGAGGACCGTGTTCAGTGTCTGGACCTGGGAGCGGACGATTATGTCCCCAAGCAGCTTTCTTCCACTTCACTCGACATCCTTCACATTCGGGCGGATTTGATTGCCAAGATTCGGGCTGCGGCCCGGGCACGCAATTCTCATCCGGCCGGAACTCTTCCGAAGAAGCCTCCCCGCTTTTCCGAGTCAGCATGCGGGAACGCAATCTCAACTTCCGCGGCGATCATCGCCCTGGGAACGTCTACCGGCGGCCCCAAAGCTCTGCAGGAGATTCTTCCTCGCCTTCCCCGAGATCTTTCTGTGCCCATCCTGATCGTGCAGCACATGCCCCTCGGTTTCACCGCGCCCTTCGCGCAGAGGCTTAACAGCTTGTGTTCGGTCACGGTGCACGAGGCTGCCCACCAGGAACCGGTCCAGCCCGGCGTGATCTACATTGCTCCGGCCGGGAAGCACATGACCGTGGAGCGCCCTTCCGATTCGTTGAGCTGGATCTGCCTCGATACTCAGCCCCAGAATTGCCTGCACATGCCTTCGGTGGACATCATGATGAAGTCGGTAGCAAGGAATTTTGGCACCTCCGCCATGGGAATCATCATGACCGGAATGGGGTCCGATGGCGCAGACGGGATGCGGGCCATCCACCACGCCGGCGGAGTCACCGTTGGCCAGGACGAAGCCAGTTGTATCGTCTACGGCATGCCCCGCGCATGTGCCGAGCTAGGCATTTTGAATCGCGTCGTTCCCCTGGCGCAAATACCTGCCCAGATTCTGCAAGCGACCAACTACCGCAAGCGCGCTTGACCGGATTCCCTTAGCAGTGGGAGTTTTAATCTCGATTCTGCTGAGCCGTTCGAGAAGAATCGCCAAAGTTTAAAGTGAGCTACTGGCGGACTTCGTTCCGCCATGCGGTATTGCCCCGCAGTCGAGCGCCTGCCTCACCCGGCGCAAAAGCAGCGCGCCCGAAAACGGCTTCCCCAGGCACGTTCCTGCTTCTTGTGCCTCCATCTGTTCCGCATATCCGCTGATCAACAGAACCTTAAGTTCCGGCCTCGTTCGCCTCAGTTTCCGGGCGAGCGCGTGGCCGTTCTCGCCGGGCAGGACCACATCCGACAGCAAGAGATCCACATCGCCACCCTGCAGATCGTAGGCGCACGCGGCTGCAGCCGCATCCTTGGCAATTAACACCTGGTATCCGGCAGAGCGCAGGATTTCACCCGCCACCTCGCGCACAAAAGCTTCGTCCTCTACAAACAGGATCGTCTCGGCTCCGGCCAACGGCTCCGCCATCGTACCCTGACAACAAGCCGTCATTTCTTCTGAAGTGTCTGGAGTCTGTGCGTCTTGTGCCACCTGCAGGATTATTTCTCGCACGTCCTTCCCAATGGTTCCGTCAGCTTGGTTCCACACATCTCCCTTGGAGCACCTCGGCTGCCATAGTCGGTACCCTTGTTGCTCGAACGGAACTACATGGGAATGCAGCAGTTACTTTAAGAAGAGAAGACCTGGGCTGGGCACGGAGTCTCCCGCACAACCATTTCGGGAATCCCGCCACGAACCCGAATCCGATTCGGCACCGCGGTCTCACGCGACCGCGCACTTCCATCGTAAGAACGTCTACTTCGGACTCGTTAAAATCGTCGCGTGCGGGTCGAGCACAAGCTTGTGTATCCCCGCGGGACCCGCTATGCGGAACGAGGACTCTTCTCCGTCCGCGAAAACCCGCCCCAGCAGTACTGGTTGCTTTCCCGTGGTCATGGCATACACCGGGACCGACGTCACCAGATCCTGCGGCGCGTCCTTCTGCAGAATCGTTCCGCTCACTGCCGTGCCCGCGCCCTTGGGAGTAAGCTTCACGCCTTTCAGTTCCAGCCGGGGCAGGGCAGTACCGTTGATCCACCCCTGCAGAAACCAGTCCAGAGAATTCTTGCCTTCGTAACGCAGCGCCGGCGGAAGATCCTCTGCGAACTCGTCCAGTAGTTCACGTGTGCTGATGGCTTTGCCTTCGTACCTTTGACGGAGCCGGCGCAGGGCCCGCACAAAGGGTTCATCTGCGCTGCTGCCCTTTTGACCTCCCGGCTGTGGAGCCGCATCTTTCAACATGGTTCGCAGCATGTGGAATAGCCAAGTGCTTCGCCCATAGTTGATGGCTTCATATCCTTCTGGAAAGCGCGACGAAAGCAGTCTCACACCCAGAGTCACCGGACCCGCATCTTTCGGAGCCATCCCGTCCTTGTTTTCCTCCACCAGTTCCCGCCGATAGCTTTCCATGATTTGCCGAAAGCCCTCGGGATTCTTCTCCTGCAGCATCATTAGAGCGCAGTAGTTCGCCAGCCCTTCGGAGAACCACTGATCCCGGTAGCCCTTCCAGCCGACAAGGTCTCCCCACCATTGGTGGGCCGTCTCATGTGCAGGGAGGGATTGTTGCTGCAACCTCCGGTACGGCTCAAAGTGCAGCTGCTGGCGTTCTTCGTCGCTCAAAAAAGCATACGAAGAAAGGAAGACCAGGCTGGGCCAGCCCTGGCTGTCCTTCCCCGGCATTTGTGTCAGAGCTAAACGGCTATAGGGATACGGCCCAAACCGCTCGGCGTAGTAACGGATGGCGCCAGCTGCCGATTCTCCCACCGTCACTTCGTTCCGTGCTGGCGAGGGGCGACCGGGCACGATAACCTGTGGTGGCGGCGGGTACGGAGACATGGGAGATACATCGGAAGGGCCGGGCTCAATCGTGCGCATCGGGGCACTCGGAAAATTTCGCTCGACCGCTGTCGTAGCATAAGTCTCCACTATCACACCGCCAGCCACCGTTTTCGCCACTTTGTACTTGCCCAGGTTGAACCCCGCCACAGGAATGGGCCGTTCTGATATCCAACGTGACGTCTCCATTCCTTTGGCTTTCTCGGCCGCATCGGCCGCCGAAGCCGGGATCGGCTTCCCCGTCGCCACCAGCGTCCAGCCTTGGGGATAATCAAACTGCAGGTCGAAATCCGCCATCGCCAAGCCGCGGTTTGGATACCACGTTCCACGCGCCCCCACGTAAAGCAGACCCTTGCCTGCCTCGGCCAGAACTTCGCCTGCGTAGGTGAATTCTAGATTGATCTTCTGTCCAACCCGCGTCGGTTCCGGCAGAACCACCGCCACGATGTCATTCCCCTGGCGCGCCAGCTGCGTCCCTTCCACCGCCGGATTGTGAATGAACTCCACCGGTTGACCATCGAGCTTGACGCTCTCGATTTGGAGGAATCGCGACAACTCGAATAGCAGTGTGCGCGATCCACCCTCCTTCACCTCCAAATGCAAGCGGGCCTGGGCCCGAATTTGCCGCGGAGGTTGTACCTCAGTTTTGATGGCAAAGCGCTGAACGTTGACCCAGTCTCCCAGTGGCCGTTCGCTTTCCACCCGCCTCGTTCCGCGCGCACTCGTCAGCGCAGTTCCTCCAGCCAGGGGCGAGAACGAGGTCCAGACGTCGTAATAGTCGGCGCCGCTTTCGGCCGTTCTAGCCTGCCCCGCCTCGACCTGCTCGCTGGCCATGGAATCGAAGTAAACGTCAAAGACGCCGAGCTTGTTGCCTTGCAGTCTCGCGTGGAGAAATCGGTCCTCGGTACTCCTTGCCTGCGCCAGAGCCTCCTGCTCAGGAGAAGACGCGTTGCCTGTTACCGGCAGATTGCTGCTGAAGCTCATCAGCAATCTCATCGCATCCACTTGGGCCAGATTCCGTGCCGTCGCTCCCCAGTGCTCGACAAATTCCCGTGGGTTGTCGCGGGCCCGCAAATCCGGCCGCAGTTCGGCCGCAGCGTCATCGTTGAACCGAAAATACGCAGTCGCAAAGCGTTCTTCCAGAATGGCCATGCCGGTGAACAGGCTCATGGACTTTCGCTCAACCTCATTCGGAGGGGTCAACAGCACTTCTCCGTCGCCTTCGAAAAATGCTCCGGTGATCCGCCCCATCACATCCTGGGTAAACGCGATGGTCCCGTCTTCCAGGGTGATGTGGACCACGGATCGGTTCAGCGACGCGCCTCTTACCTGATACACGCGACCCGGATCCAGTCCGACCTGCCCGAGCTGCAGATACAGCGCTTCCGCCGGCTTGTCCGCTGCGCTTTGGCCGGCAGTGTTCGCCGTTGACAGCGTGCTCAACGCAAGCCAGATCACCGCCGTAACCCGCAAGCCTCGCACCTTCAGTAGTACCTTCGTCACGTAGGTATGCCTACCCTCTGTTGCTAGAATGCGCCTGAATGCGGCTACGTGTCACCCTCGTCTCGATGTGGCTGACGCTCGTCCTTGCCGGCGCATCGGCAGACACCATCCATCTGAAAAATGGCCGCACTATTGTTGCTGATCACGTCCGGGAAAACGGCAATCATTACCAATACGATGTGGGCGATGATTCTTACGCGATCCCCAAGTCTCTGGTGGATCACGTTGATGCCGGCGGCCTTCCCGTTCATGGCGCCTCGGCCGCCAAAGCCGCCGACCTTCCCACTTTCACACCTGCTGACAGCCTCGCTAATGAAGGCACTGTCTACGTCGAGATCGTCAAGGAAGGCAAGGTCGATCCCGATGTGCTCACCAGTCTGGAGAGCAAGGGGAACGCTGAGCTGAGCGCGACCGCCAACTTCATCGCTGGAAAATTTGAATTCGACCACGGAAACATCGCCCAGTCTCGGCAGTACTTCGAGAGCGCCCTTCGTTACCAGCCCGAGAATTCCACGATCCTTATTTATTACGCTGCGGTCCTGGTCCGTACCGGCAATGCCAGCCAGGCCCTGGCTTACGCCCAGCGCGCGGTACGTTCGGCCCCCAACTCACCCGATGCGTACACGATGCTCGGTTATGCCCAGTTCGCCTCAGATCACACGAAAGATGCCGTCGTCTCCTGGAAGCGCTCCCTTGAGCTGCGGCCGGATGCCACAGTGCGGCAGTTGCTGGCTAAGGCCCAGCGCGAAGAAAACGTCGAGTCCGAGTTCGCGCAGGGTGAAAGCAGCCATTTCGTGCTGCACTATGAGGGAAAGCAAACGCCGGAAGCCTTTCGCGTCCAGCTGATTTCTGCGCTCGAATCCGACTACGACGATCTTGTCCGCGATCTCGGCAACCCGCCCCGCGACAACATTCTCGTCACCCTCTACACCGAGCAGGCATTCTTTGACGTTACGCACGCCCCCTCCTGGTCGGGAGCCATGAACGATGGCAAGCTGCGCATCCCCGTGAGCGGCCTGAGTTCGGTGACGCCGGAACTGGCGCGGGTTTTGAAGCATGAGCTGGCCCACTCCTTTATCACGCAGCTCTCCGGCGGACGCTGCCCGCCCTGGCTGCATGAAGGCATCGCTCAGCTCCTCGAGCCCAAAAGCCTGGGCGGCGACGGACGCCAGCTTGCCTTGCTTTTCAAGTCGCAACAGAATATTCCGCTAAACGCTCTGGAAGGCAGTTTTATGAACTTCTCCGGCGGGCAAGCCTATGTTGCGTACGCGGAATCCCTGGCCGCCGTGTCTTACATCAATGACTCCTACGGCATGAGCGATATCCAGCGCATCCTCGAACGTCTCAGCCAGGGAAATTCCACCGAAGCCGCTCTGCGCGCCACCATCCATTCCGACTACGGCCAGCTTGAGTCCGACGTAGCCCGGTATCTCGCCGACAAGTACGGCGAGTAATTTCCCCAGCCCAGTTCACCCACGACCCATAGTGCCGCGCCCCGATTGCTCACTGCTTCTTGCTATGCTAGTTTCGCCTTTGGGGTCACTCTTCCATGCGTTCGCTTTTTCACTCCCGCGCCCCTGAAGCGCCCACGGTCGAGCCCGTGCCCGTCCCGACCGTCTTCCCCAAAATCGACGGGGCGGACATTGCCGCCGTCTTCACCGGCCAGCGCGTTGCCGGAGACTTTTACGACTCTGTCCGCGTCAGTCCCGAACGTGTTCTGTTCGGACTACTCGATGTCGCAGGACGCCGCGCGGACAACCGCGGCATTCTAACTGCCGCCCAGGAGATTTTCCGCGGCCGCGGTGCGGAACTCTTCTCCCGCCCGGACTTCAACGAGTCCGAAGCCATGACCGAGCTCTGCCTGCTGATCAATCGCGGCATCATTGAGGTCTCCAACGGGGTGCGTTCCTGCCCCGCATTCATCGCCTGTTACCACGAGAAATTCGGCACTCTCTGCTACACCAATGCCGGGCACACGCCCGGCCTGCTTCGCGACAGCACCGGCATCGTCGAACTGACCTCCACCGGCCTGCCCCTGGGTCTTTTTTCCCACGCCACCAACGATGCTCCCACCGTTGGTCTGGGAAGCGGGGCCACGCTGCTGCTGGTCTCCCGCGGATTGGTCGGGTGCGGAGCACATGACGACTCGGAGGATGAGTTCAGCCTGGAGCGCGTCAAGCAGCTTTTGCTGGCCTCCACGTCAAGTGTTGCTCAGGATCTTTGCGTCTCCATCATCGAGGCCGCCAGCCAGTTCAGCGGCGAAATCCCCCTCTGTGACGACCGAACCGCGCTCGCCCTGCTCCGGACCGCCTGAGATCACTGCGAACCAACCTTCTTGCCCGCCGCCGCGTCATAACAAGCGGCCTGCCCCGGCTTCCGCTGCGAAGGAGTAAAATAGTGGCATTGGCCCGAGCCCACCTTTTGCCCGCAAGCCCAGGAAGCGTGGCGGCCTTACAAATTCTATGAAGAGACTCTCTGCGGTTCTTGGGGTTTTGGTATGTCTACCCGCCCTGGCCGCGGGCCAACAGGTAGTGGAAGAGATCATTGCCCGCGTTAACAACCAGATCATTACGCGTTCGGAATTCTTGCGCAGCAAGGATCAGGTCAGAGACGAAATCAAGCAGCAGGATCCCAACAACGCCGACAAAATCTTCGCCGAACGGGAAAAAGACGTCCTCCGCGACCTCATCGACCAGCAGCTCCTGCTCGAGAAAGGGAAAGATCTCGGCATTACCGGCGACACTGACCTCATCAAGCAACTCGACGAAATGCGCAAGGAGATGAAGCTCGACACGCTCGAGGATCTCGAAAAGGAAGCCGTCAAGCAGGGTGTCTCGTGGGAAGACTTCCGGCAGAACATGCGCAACAAGATCATCACGCAGAAGGTGGTCGGCGAGGAAGTCGGCAGCCACCTCAGCCTCAACAAAGATGAGGAGCAGCAGTTCTACGACGACCACAAGAACGAACTGGAACGGCCGGAGGCCGTTCGCCTGAGCGAGATTCTCATTGCCCCAAAGCCCGTCGCCGCGCCTGCTCCGGCGGCGGCCGATCCCAACGCTCCCGCCGGAGTTCCCGCTCCGGCCGCTACGGATGAAGGCGCCCGCCAAGCCGCTGAAGCCGCAGCCATAGCTGCCGCCGAGGCCAAGGCCAATGATCTCCTCACACAGATTCGCGCCGGCGCGGCCTTCGAAGACATTGCCAAGAAATATTCCGATGGTTCTTCTGCCGCAGAGGGTGGCGAACTGGGTGTCTTTGAGCGTGGCAAGCTGGCCAAGGAGATCGAAGACAAGACCTTCGCCATGAAAGCCGGAGACGTCACCGATGTGATCCGCACCCGGCAGGGCTTTGTCATCTTAAAGGTGAACGAACACCAGATGGCCGGCGTTCCGCCCCTGAAGGAAGTCCTTCCAAGAATTGAGAATGCGCTCTACTACGAGAAGCTGCAGCCTGCTCTTCGTGCCTACCTGACCAAATTGCGCGAAGACGCCTACATCAAGATCGCGACTGGCTATGTCGACACCGGCGCCAGCCCGAACCAGACTGCGCCGGTCGAAACCGCTACCGCGAAGGAGTCCGACGCCAAGAAGCTCAAGAAGAAGCACAAGAAGCTCGGCGTCCTCTGATCCTGCAGCCAATGATCGTGCCGACGATGATCTTGCCGACGTGATCTTACAGCCAATAATCTGCGGCGCGTTTATACTCAGACCGTACAGCCCATGAAAGATTTTTACATCGGCGATTGCGCTCGTCACGAGAATAAGGTCATTACGTCGACCTTCGTGGTTGTGGCCAAGCAAATCAAACCCAAGAAGACCGGTGAACCGTACCTCGCTCTCACTCTCGGCGACCGCACGGGCCAGGTCGAAGCCAAGATGTGGGACAACGTTGAGGAAGTCCTCGAGGCTTTCGAACAGGACGATTTCCTCAAAGTCAAGGGCCTGATCAACAAGTACAAAAACCGCTTCCAGCTCACCATCCACAAGCTGCGCAAGCTGGGCGAATCCGAAATTGAGTTCGCCGACTACCTGCCCAAGACCACCAAAGATATTGACCAGCTCTGGCAGACCCTGGGCAACTTCGTCGCCACCATCCAGAATCCGCATCTCAAGTCGCTGGTGCAGGCCTTCATGGCCGATCCTGAAATCGCCGCTGCTTACCGCAATGCTCCCGCCGCCAAGACGCTCCATCACGCCTACATCGGCGGCCTGCTTGATCACGTCGTCTCGTTGTTTCGATCCTGCGATCTGATTTGCCGGAACTATCCCCAGGTGAACCGCGATCTTCTTTTCACTGGCGCCTTCCTGCACGACATCGGCAAGATTCACGAGCTCACCTACAACCGTTCCTTCACCTATACCAGCCGTGGCCAGCTTCTCGGCCACATGATCATCGAACTCGAAATGCTGCAGGCCAAGCTCCCGCTCGTTCCTCGATTCCCCGACGAGCTCAAAACGCTGGTCGAGCACCTCATCATCAGCCATCACGGCGAGTACGAATTTGGCTCACCCAAGCTGCCCATGTTTCCCGAGGCTCTCATGCTGCATTATCTCGACGACCTCGATTCCAAGATGGAAGCCATGCGCGCCCACTTTGAACGCGAAGCGGGCCTCGACAGTCCCTGGACCAGCTACAACGCTTCCCTCGGCCGCCCACTGCTGAATACCGAAAAATTCCTGTCCCCCAAAAAAACTTCAGCCCCCGAAAGCGATAATACGCCGAATAACTCCGAACTCGATTCCGGCGAATCCTCCGACAAGATTCCCTCCTTGCCCGGACTCGAGCCCGGGCGATAAAGTATCGCCTGTTTCATAAATCGGCTTCGGTGTTTAGTCATAATGCGGGGTCCAGACAATCGCATGAGAATCAATGACCTGAAGCAATTCGTCGACAAGACGGTTACGCTCCGCATGATGGACGGTGAGACTGCCAAGGTGAAAGTAACTTTTGTAGATGAGGAGTACGACGACATAATCGCCGCCGTTGTGGAAGCCTCGTGTCCCGAGCACTACCGCGCTCCCTGCGCGGTATACACGTTTTCAGCGGGGGACATCGTATCTGCGGAACTGTCGGAATAACCCCCAAGGCGTGCTGAGGTCCTGAACCCGTTATGATGGTTCAAGCCGGCATGCTTCAAGGCAGTTGTTTCGGAATCACATCTCACTCATCAAGTATCCTTGTTCGGGAAGTGATCCGGGCTCGCGCTTCTCCCAAGACAGGACCGGCCCCATGCTCGATTTCAATCGTTTCGAGATTCTCACCTTCGACTGCTACGGCACTCTCATCAACTGGGAAGCGGGGATCCTCTCCGCACTTCGCCGCATCTTTACCGCCCACGGCAAGAAGATCGACGACGCTACACTGCTCAAGCTCTACGGAGACTTTGAGCTCAGCGCCGAAGCAGGCACATTTCATTCCTATAGAGCAGTTCTCGAGTCTGTGGTCCGCCGATTCGGGGCTGAACTGGGATTCACTCCGACCGCAGAAGAAGCGCGCTCGCTCCCCGATTCGCTGCCCACCTGGAAGCCGTGGCCTGATACCGTCGCCGCACTCCGCCAGCTCAAGACCCGGTTTCGCCTGGCCATCCTCTCTAACGTGGACGACGATCTCTTTGCCGCCACGCGTCCTCACCTCGGAGTCGAGCTTGACGAGGTCATCACCGCTCAGCAGGCCCAGGCTTATAAGCCTTCGCTGAAAGTGTTCGAGTTGGCACTGGCTCGAATCAAGGCTGCCGCCCACCGCGTGCTCCACGTGGGCCAGAGCATCTATCACGACGTCATACCGGCTCAGGCGCTAGGTCTCGCCACGGTATGGGTGAATCGTTCCTCGGCCCGGCCCGGAGTCGGCGCCGTCAAATCCGCCGAGGCCAAGCCCGATCTGACCGTCACGAGTCTCGCCGAACTCGCCGCGGCTGCAGTGCACGACTAGCGTTGTGCGCCAGAAGTTCGTCGCATAATCCAGGGACTCGTATCAGGGGACCGCTTCAGCCGTGCCGTCAAGGGTTGAAAAAAGAACCGCGCTCTAGCGCCTGAGGTCAGCCTTTCATTTCGAAGTTCTTGCGGATGACACACCGCTATCGGAATTCCGCCGCGCGTCTAGAAATTCGCCGGCAGCTTGACCACTCTCTTCTGAATCGCCCACATCACCAGCTCGGCCTTGTTGTGAATTCCCAGCTTGCGCATCAGATTGAATTTGTGCGCGTCCACCGTCTTGACGCTGAGTCCCAGAATGCCGGCCGCCGACCGCACGGTCTTTCCTTCCGCCAGCAGTTCCAGAACTTCCCGCTCTCGCGCGGTCAGAATTCCTTTTCGCGAAGACTCTTCAGCCGACACATCCTCCAGTTCCATTCGCGACGTGTCCCGCACGACCGCTTTCTCGCGGAAATATGCGCGTCGTATCATCTCCGCTAACTGTTTAGCGGATGTCTGGCGTACCGCAAACTTTGTTCCACCGTTTCGCACCTCAACCGGCCCATCCTCGCCTTCGCCCATCGTCAGAAACACGACTCTGCTCCGGGGCGACGCTCGCACGATCAACTGCTCGACCTGATCGGCCGCGAGCCCGAAAACGCTGGCATCTGTTACGACAACCTCGGGGATATGCTGCAACACGATCCGCAGTGCTTCGGCAACACTTCCCGCCTCAGCTACCACTTCGAGGTCGGGCTCATCGTCGAGCAATCGCCGCAGGCCTTGGCGCAGCAAAACGTGGTCGTGCGCCAGAACACACCGAATCTTCCGACTGCCCGGTATCCGCTCGACCGGCACGTGGGGATACACAGCTACTCCTTAACTTATGGCCAGAAGAATTTCGCGCGATGTGGCGCGGGTTCGGTCGAACCCAGACTTGTGCGCCGAACGTTGCGCTATTGTAACCCTTCCCGGCGCCCTTTGGCGCCCGCCGCCAGTCCCGATCCCGCCGCGCATCAGTTACAATCAACCCTTCATGCTGCGCTATTTCACCGCGGGAGAATCCCATGGCGAGGCTCTGGTCGGCCTCCTCTCCGGCATGCCTGCCGGGTTGAAAGTGGATCAGGCTTTCCTCGACCGTGAGCTGTGGCGCCGCCAACAGGGATACGGTCGCGGCGGCCGCATGAAGATTGAGCGCGACACCGCCCACATCCTCTCCGGCGTGCGTCACGGCAGCACCATCGGTTCCCCGATCTCCATTCTCCTGGAAAACAGAGACTGGAAGAACTGGCAGGAATCTCTCCCCATCGGTGATGGTGATCCGGCGAAGCACAAACGCGTCGCTTCTCCCCGTCCCGGCCACGCCGATCTCGCCGGTGCGCTGAAATACAACTTCCCCGAAGCGCGCTACGTCCTGGAACGCGCCTCCGCCCGCGAATCCGCAGCGCGCGTCGCGCTGGGCGCCATCGCCAAACTCTTCCTGCGCGAACTCGGTATCAAAGTCCTCAGCCACGTGGTCACGGTCGGAAGCGTGACTCTGCCTGAGTCGGTGCCGTGGGAGAAAATACGCGCCCTTCACGATCGGGAAGAGGTCTTGCTCAACTGCGCCGACCCCGAAGTTGAGCAGCGCATGAAAGAAGAAGTAGACCAGGTCCTCAAGACTGGTGACTCGCTCGGCGGAGTCTTCGAGGTCGTGGCTCACCAGGTCCCGCCCGGACTAGGCACCTATGCGCAATGGGACGAGCGCCTCGACGCCCTGCTCGCTTCCGCCGTGATGTCGTTGCAAGCGGTGAAGGCGGTCGAAATCGGCGCCGGAGTTGCCGCCGCGTTCGCCCACGGCTCCTCGGTCCACGACGAGATCGGTTACGCGGCACGCTCCGGCTTCACCGCCTTCTCCCGCACCCACAACAACGCGGGCGGGATCGAGGGCGGCGTCTCGAACGGCGAGGAAATCCGCGTCCGCGGCTACCTCAAGCCGATTTCTACGCTCCGCAGGCCGCTCCAGTCCGTCGATTTCTCGACTCGCGAGCCGGTCAGGGCCGCCTACGAGCGCTCCGATGTCTGCGTGGTTCCCGCCGCCGGAGTCGCCGCCGAAGCCATGGTTGCCCTGACTCTGGCGCGCTGCGCGCTGGAAAAATTCGGCGGTGATTCGATGACCGAGACTGTCAGAAATTTTCGAGGTTACTCCGAGCAGCTGAAGAACTACTGATTTCAAGATAATGATCTATCCCATCGTAAAGTTCGGCAATCCCGTCCTCGAGAAGCCTGCCGAGACCGTGACCGTTTTCGACGAAGACCTGCAGAAGCTCATCGCCGACATGTTCGAATCCATGTACGCCGCCCACGGCGTCGGCCTGGCCGCGCCGCAGATTGGCATCAGCCGCCGCGTCGCCGTCATTGACGTCACCTTCAAGGAAGACCCCAAGGCCAAGCTCGTTATCATTAACCCGGAGATCCTTCACACCGAAGGTCGTCACACGCAGAGTGAAGGATGCCTCAGCATCCCCGATTTTCGCGAGAACGTGACTCGCCCCAACAAAGTCACGGTCCGTGCCCAGGATGCTCACGGGAAAGTATTCGAGAAGACCGGCGAAGAGTTGCTTGCCCGCGCCTTCCTGCACGAAACCGATCACCTGAACGGCAAGCTCTATATCAGCCAGATCAGCGCACTCAAGCGCGACTTGATGAAGCGCAAGATTCGCAAGATGATCAAAGCGGGAGAATGGTAGGAATTGGGTAATTGTGTAATTTGCCTGCGGCGGGAAGTCGCGCTTTCAATTACCAAATTACTCAATTACACAATTATCCAATGCCTTTAGATCTCGTTTTCTGCGGCACGCCGCCATTCGCGGTGCCTACGCTCGAAAAGCTGGTCGCCAGCGGATTCCGCGTGCATCTCGTCGTTACGCAGCCCGATCGCCCCAAGGGACGCGGCCTCGAACTTGTCCCGTCGCCGGTCAAAGAGTCGGCCGCGAAGCTGAGCCTTTCCATCACTCAGCCCGATCGCATCAAGATCAATGACGAATTCCGCACCCAGCTCGCAGCCCTGAGGCCCGATGCCATCATCGTTGTCGGCTACGGCCGCCTCATTCCCCAGTGGATGCTGGATCTGCCTCCTCTCGGCAACATCAATCTCCACGCCTCGCTTTTGCCGAAATACCGCGGCGCCGCTCCCGTTCAGTGGGCTATCGCGCAGGGCGAAACCATCACAGGCGTTACCACTATGCGCCTCGATGCCGGCCTCGATACCGGTGACATTTTCCTGCAGCAGGAGATTCCCATCGGCTCCGCAGACACCCTCGAGACTCTTGCTCCTCGTCTCGCCTCCATCGGCGCCGATCTCATGGTCGAGACTCTGCGCGGCTTGCAAGCTGGCTCAATTCAACCGCGCCCCCAGGACAACTCCAGTGCAACCCTGGCGCCGATTCTCAAGAAAGAAGATGGATGGGTGGATTTCTCCCGCTCGGCTTCCGAAATCACCAACCGCATCCGCGGCTTTCAACCCTGGCCTGGAGCGTACACGAAGTTTCGCGGTAAGAGCCTGCAGATTTTGAAAGCGCAACTCGCCAGCGAGATATTTCCTCCCGCTGAACTTCATGTCCAGGCCGATCGACTCTTCGTCGGCTGCGGCCAAAACTCCTCTCTCGAACTGCTGGAGCTTCAGATGGAAGGGAAGAAGCGCACCTCCGTGCGCGACTTCCTCCACGGCTACCGTCCGAAACCCGGCGAGATGCTAGGCTCCTGAGTTCATGTGGGGACAGCCGCCCCCGGCTGTCCCGCGCGCGCAAGCCCGCGCTGTTGCCCGTCCCCCGCAGCGCTCCCTTTGATACTCTCCTCAGTTTGATTCTTTCAGCGATCTCCGTGTGACCTCAGCGAACTCTGCGATTTGGTTTGAGAACGCCCAACCTCTGTGCGCACCTGTGCCCTCCGTGGTTAGCTTTTTTCTTTACAATCGAAGTCGATGCCCGTCTCCCCTGCGCGTGCCGCCGCCTTCGATATTCTCCTCCGCGTTGAGCGCGAATCCTCCTACGCGGCCGAGTCGCTGCACTCCGCCACTTACGCGCGTCTTTCCGCTCTCGATCACGCGCTCGCCACCGAACTCGTGATGGGCGTTCTCCGCTGGCGTTCGCGCCTCGACGACGAGATCGCCGGCGCCTCCTCTCAACCCATTTCCAAACTCGACCTCGAGATCCTCATCGCCCTGCGCCTGGCTGTCTATCAGATGCGCCGGCTCGATCGCGTCCCGCAGCGCGCCGCTCTCCATGAAAGTGTTGAACTGGTGAAGCGCGCCCGCAAGCGGTCGGCTGCTCCGTTCGTGAATGCAGTACTCCGCAAGCTCTCGGCAACGCCGCAGAATCGCGAGCCCCTTTCCAGTAACCTCCTGCCCGGCAATGTCCTGCCCGGCAACGAAAGCGATTCGGCTGAGACTCTCGCCCGCTCCCTTGCACATCCCCTCTGGCTGGTCGAGCGTTGGATCCGCGACTACGGACTCCCAGCCGCCCGCCAAATCTGCCAGCACGATCAATCCGCCCCCATCACCGCCATCCGCCTGCGCACTCCCGCCGCCGAGGCCGCGCTCAGGCAGGAAGGAATCTCCCTCACTCCCGGAGGCCTTCTGGCCTCAGCCCGCCGCGTCGCAGCTGGAGCCATTACCGAAACCCACGCCTTCCGCACCGGCCAGGTTGTCATTCAGGATGAAGCTTCGCAGCTCGTCGCCGCCCTCGTCGGCCCCGCCCGGCCTGAGCAGGAATCGGCAACCGCATCACGAATCCTGGATTGCTGCGCTGCCCCCGGCGGCAAGACTCTCGCCATCGCGGATCAGAATCCCGGCGCCACGATCACCGCGCTGGACATTTATCCGCACCGCGCCCGCCTGCTCCGCAAGCTGCTGCGCCAGTCTCACTCCGGCGGACAAATCCAGGTAGTCGCCGCCGACGCGCGGAGTCTCCCAATGTCCCTCCGCTTCCATCGCGTTCTCGCCGACGTCCCTTGCTCCGGCACAGGCACGCTCGCCCGCAATCCCGAAATCAAGTGGCGTCTCCGGCCCACCGACCTCGCCGAGCTGCAGGCGCGCCAGAGCGCAATTCTCCGTTCCGCCCTCGCTCAGGTCGCTCCTGGCGGACGCCTTGTCTACTCCACCTGTTCACTGGAAAAAGAAGAGAACGAAGACATCCTCGAGCAGGTATTGGCTGGCAACAACTCGTTTCGTTTGCTCGACTGCCGCGCCGAGCTTGCCCGCGTGCAGGGGTCCGGCGAGCTCACCTGGCCCGACCCAACGTCGCTTGCGCGCGGTCCCTATCTCCGTACCATACCGGGCATTCATCCCTGCGACGGCTTCTTCGCCGCGGTTCTTGAGAGAATCTGACGAAAAGCTTCCCGCTCTATCCGTGTCGATCCATGCAAATCCGTGGCGAACTGTTCTTACCGCACTTCAAAACTCACCGTAGCCCCTGCCACAATCTTCTGCCCCGCCGCGGGCGCCTGCGACACAATAATGCTCGCTGGCGTAGGTTGCGCTGGCGTAGTCGGTAACGTAGTTGTTGGTGACGTAGTTGGTGGAGCCTCCCCCGCTTCACTTGCAGACGGATTCGCTGTGTCGGCCGGGACCACGGGCGGCGCCACACTCACATTCCCCAACTTGAAGCCTTCATCCAGCAGCGTTCGATTCGCGCTGCCCAAAGTTTGTCCCACAAAGCTCGGCATCACGAATGTTTGCGGCTGCGCCGCGACCGTCACCAGCAGGCTGATCTTCGGTGCCAGCACCTGCGTCGCGTTCGCCGGAGGACTCTGCGCGATCACTTGCTCCGCCGGAATTCCCGGAGCCTGCATCTCGGCCAGCGCCGCCACATCCAGCCCGCGGCGCCGGATGTTCAACTCCGCCGCGTGCTCGCTTTCCCCGGTCACATCCGGAATCGCGACCCGCGTCGGCCCCAGACTCTGCGCCACGCGCACCTGCCAGCCGCGCCGCACCTTCGTCCCCGGCAGCGGCAGTTGTGACATGATTCTTCCTTCCGGAATCTGCGGGCTGTAGTACTGCCGCTCGATCGCCATCTGCAGGCCCAGTCCCTCGGCCGCCCGCTCCGCTTCGGCCGGCGCCAACCCCACCAGCGGAGGCACCGCTACCTCCTGCCCGTGAATGGCAAACCGCATCGCCGTCAGCGCCGACACCATCGCCACGATCACCAGCACCAGCGCCAGCATCGCACATCGGACTGCCGATCTCATGGGTCGAACCGCGTTGATTCCGCCTTCAACGTCCCGCTTCAATCAGGATTATAGTCCGCTGTCCCCGAGCATGAAGTTGAGGCGTCGCACCAATGACGCGGGCTTAGGAGGCTGCTGGAGAACTCGACCTTGCACCTGATTTTGGGTGGCGCAGCGCTTCAGCGCTGCGAAAAGGGACCTGTCTTCAGTAGCGGCTTCAGCCGCTGAGGTACCTCTGAGGCTAAAGCCAATTCTTTCTGCCAGCTTTGTCGCAGGCCTAGAAGGCCTGCGCCACCCAAAATCAGATGCAACAGCGAGTTTTTCAGCCTCCTAGCCCTTGGGGGAACGCGTACTCTTGTACTGCGGTTCAATGCGACTTCAGAATTTGTCTTTTCAATGACATCCAGCCCTCCGGATTCGCGCGGCCCACCTATTCCCGGGGCATCCGGCCACCCTTCCCTGCAATCTAATGAACTACGCACGTTCTTCTTTCGAGGTGCGCCATGACTTCCGCGTTGGAGTATCATGTTGGCGTGCGGGGTTCAGTTCCGGCTTCGGTCGCGCTTTTCAGCCTGCTTGCGCTGCCGGTAGTTCTTGTCTCGAGCGCTTCCGCCCAGATCAACGGCGCGCCTACTTCCGTGACTTCGCCCGGATTCGGTGGCCGAGCCGTCAATGCCCCGCGCACAAGCGTCACTTCGCTAGGGCCTAATGGTTATAGCCGCGGCGCCACTTTTTCCGGCCCGATCGCGGATCGTGACCACCGCGAGCATCATCGCCGCCATCACTATGGGGAGTACTCTTCTCCCGCGATCTACGCTTTCCCCGTTCCTTACGTCGTAGACATGGGCGACGGTGACGACTACGCCGACGATGACAGCGATCCCAACTACCAGGGTGGCCCCACTGTTTTTGACCGCCGCGGATCGGGCGCCGATTCTTACGTGCCTCCCGTGCGAAACGTTCCCCATCCCCACGCCGCTCAGCAAGCCGGCGACGATTCCCCCACTCCAGAGCAGCCGCCAGAGCCGCAGGCGCCGACGCTTCTAGTCTTCAAGGATGGTCACAAACTTGAAGTCGGAAACTACGCCATCGTGGGCGCGACGCTGTTCGACCTGACCCCCGGACGTCCCCGCAGAATCGCGCTGGCCGACCTCGACCTCGAAGCGACCCGCAAGCAGAATGACGATCGCGGCGTGATCTTCCAACTTCCCGCGCCCGTGCAAGCGAACTAGCCGGACAGTAGCGCCGGAATCTTGTGCCGGCTGCCCCGAGCGCGTCTATGGGTGTCCCATTTCTCGCGTCCTTTGCGAGAAGTGGGGCTTTTCCTCGTCCCTCCGGAGTCCAGTCCGTGCTATAATTAAACCAGCTCCCAAGGCGCATAACATCCTGCAAATACAACCAGTTACGAGTTTTGGCTGGTCGACAAGAACGTCAATCCTGAACCCAGGAGTTGTGGCTAAGAGCTAACAGCCGAAGGCTAAGAGCGAACATGCCCGACGATCAGAATCCCGAACTTCCTCTCACTCCGCCGCCCGGCAGTGATGGTGCCGGCCCCGGTGCGTTGAACATTCAACCCGTCAACATTGAAGAGGAGATGCGGCGTTCGTATCTCGACTATTCCATGTCGGTGATTATTGGCCGCGCGCTGCCCGACGTGCGCGATGGATTGAAGCCGGTGCATCGTCGCATTCTCTATGCGATGTACGACATGAATCTGCTGCACAACCGCAAGCACAGCAAGTGCGCCGGCGTCGTCGGAGAGTTGTTGAAGAAATATCACCCGCACGGCGATAGTG
>Ga0187818_10000048_pt1 | contig 31461 bp, 24 predicted proteins | sample NC_wetland_sal_i_14_FD_130581 | JGI IMG/M metagenome (GOLD analysis project Ga0187818, IMG submission 130581) | Wetland sediment microbial communities from Neuse River Estuary, North Carolina, USA - SO4_3 | ecosystem: Environmental > Aquatic > Freshwater > Wetlands > Sediment | place: USA... | reverse complement strand
TTTAGAATCAATTCTGCTAGTCATGTCGGGGCGTAGCGCAGCCTGGTAGCGCACCTGCCTTGGGCGCAGGGGGTCCGCGGTTCAAATCCGCGCGCCCCGACCAATCCTTTTCCGCGACGCAAGCATAAAGCGTGCGCTCCCATTCGCTTACGCTCGTCAGGCGTTCCTTCGGAAGCGCCCGACGGGTGACGCTACGCCCCGACAACTTCCTTCAATGCATACCTGCCTTGGAGGAAGCACATGAGAATGGAGCGGAGAAGCTGCTGCGCGAGACGCTCGCCATCCAGCGCCGAGTCCTGGGACCCGAACATCCAGATACTGTGGACTCAATGAGCTGGCTTGGCGCCGTTTTGATGGTCCGAGGCAGCTACGATGAGGCGGAAAAGCTGCTTCGCGAGACAGTGGAAATTCGCCGGCGGGTTCTCGGTCCAGAGCATCACGACACGCTGATTGCGAGAACCAATCTGGCAAACGTACTGATGGAAGAGAAGAGTTATAGGGAGGCGGAAAAGTTGACTCGCGACGCACTTGCGGTTCAGCAGCGGCTCCTTGGAGCGGATCACCCGGATACACTCAATTCGCGGAACATTCTGGTTACGCTACTAGCGATGGAGGGCAACTACACTGAGGCGGAGAAGTTGCTGCGTGAGAATCTGCCCATTCAGCAGCGCGTGCTTGGGCCTGAGCACCAGCGTACTTTGGATTCCGAAGCGGGTATAGCATGGTTTCTCACGAAACAAGGCCGGTACACGGAGGCCGAGAAGTCACTTCGCAAGACCTGCGCCGTTTACCAGCGGGCCTACGGTCCCGAAAACCCGTTTACCGCCCATTGCACCTATCAACTCGCGGGTTTGGCGGCGGCTCAGGGGCTCCCACGGAGAGCGCTTTTGCTGTTACTCCAGGCGGTGGACCATGGATTGGCTCAGGATACCGCGATGAACATGGAGCAGGATGATGATCTAAGGTCACTCCGTGGTAATCCCGGCTTTGCGGCTGTAGTCGCCCATGCCAAGCAGGTTGCCGTTCAGCATACGACAAACCAGCGGTAAGCCTGGAGTGCACTCGAACATTCGAAGCTCGATCTAGTCAAAGACTTCCCAAATCAGTCCCGGCTTGTCGACAAAGCGGACAGAGGGAGACCACTCAGTCCGGCAGCTCTATTCCGATTTTGTCATTGACCGCCCCGTGAATGCGCTGTTTGCAGCCAAGATATCGCTCGGTTGTCTGAATCGAGACGTGACCGAGCAGCAATTGGATCTGCTCCAATTCGCCTCCGGCATCATGGCACAGCCGAGCACAGGTCCTGCGTAGATCATGGGGAGCCAACCTTTCGATGCCGGCTTTCGCGGCATATTCCCGAACCACGTGCCAGACCGCCTTTTCCGTCAGTTTCTCTCCCCACGCCTTTCCCATCTTGTGCACGCGGCGAAACAATTTGCCAGATGTAATGTTCGCCGCCTGAAGCCACTGGTCAAGGGCATGCTTGACCCATCCTGGCATGGGGATCGTGCGGGTGTGACCTGCCTTTCCTTTGAGATCGACAACGGCCCAGTGCTCCTCACGCTGCTGGACGTGGCTGAAATCGAGATCAACCGCCTCGTGGCGTCGTAAACCACAGGCGAGCAACATGGCCAAGAGTGCCCGATCCCGTTTCTGCTTCAAGCCCTCGCCGCTGGGAGCTTGCCACAATCTCTGCGACTGCTCGGCGGTGAGCCAGTTCCCTAAGCGTATGCCGATTTTCTTGACGCCCTTCACTCTTCGAATGCCTGCGGCCAAGTCAGGGCTAAGGAGGCCGCAATCGGCGGCCTCGTAAGCCAGGCGGCGGACGGCGCCCAGGCGAAGATTGATCGTGCCCGGAGCGAGGTTGCGAGATTCGAGATGAATTCGGTAGCGGAGCACAACTGTTCGGCTGAATGACAGTCTGGGTTCCGAGCAGTACCAGTCCACGAATTCTTCGATGGCGTGCCGGTAACCACGCTGCGCATCAGCAGAAGTCAGGCTGTTCAGAACTGCGGATTTTGCTTGATCCAAGTCAGGCAATCGAAGGACTGTTTTGGGCTTGGGGCGTGTTCGTTTCGCGGCAGGTTTCCCGGACATCGTTCGCGGTCCTCCTTAAACCGCGCTACGATGGTCTGCCTACCTCACCCACTCTACGGTTTGCCCGTGACACACGCCCTGAATGCAGGGGGAGCCCTACCATTTCCGATTCCATCAATGACGAAGATGAAGGGGGCATACGCCGATGCCAACGGGGTCGCGTCATGGTTCTTGCGCTCTGGGACAGTTAGCTCACGTACTTGACCATTCGAAGGCAAGCGACCAGTTTCATCAGGGTTCTGTAGGTCTGTTCACCATTGGGACACGCTTGCCGGTTTCTACGAGGACAGCGACTACGTTGGAGGTGGCTGCGAGTGGAAATGTGGGCTCGCGCTCAACGGAAGCCATCCACCAGCATCAGGTTAACGGTTTCACGGTCAACTCGTGACCAGACTACGTATGCATCGTCGGGCGAGACGACCAGCCCGTGTTCGAGGGGCTTGTCCAGTGTAGCCAGCGTGCTGACCTTGCCGCTCGCGGCATCCAGGAACTGAATCGTACTGGCGCCGGGCGACGGCGGCGCGAAATAAACGCCTTTCGAAGTCACGCACACGAGTTCCCAAGCCTGGATTGCGGGCACGACTTGAACTTCCTCTCCGCCGCCGGCAGGCATTCTGAATAATGGGTCTGGGCCGTGCGGATTCATCTTCGTATAGTAAAGATACTTGCCATCCGGCGACTCGAATGTCGCGTAGCCGCCGGCAGTTGTTACCTGGATCGTTTCGCCGCCATCTTTTGGCACCTTCCAGACCTCGTACCGGCCGCTGCGGTCGGAGGCGAAGTAGATCCAACGGCCATCGTGAGACCAGCTCGGAATGAGGTTGTTATTGGGGGTATTGGTCAGGCGGCGCGGCGCGCCCCCATCCGCCGCCATCACGTAAATCTCAGGATTTCCCGACTCCCGTGAATCCAGGGCGAGCCAGCGGCTGTCAGGGGACCAGCGAGGATTTCCGCCGATGGGTCCACCGAACTTCGTGAGCTGCTGACAGTTCGAGCCGTCCGCGTCGCAGGTCCAAACCTCTCTGTCGCCGGTGCGATCGGAGTCGAAAGCGATCTTGTGGCCGTCAGGCGAGTACTGCGGGTGAGTGTTCCGGCCGAACACGGAAGAGACAGAGCTAATGAGGGGCTTCTTCTCTCCCGTGCGAATGTCCAGACGCCACAGATTGGCATTAATCATTTGCCACGGAAACACCAACCGGGGCAGGCTACGAGCGATGTGGACCTCGAGCGCAGCGGCAAGGTAACTCAACCTTCGCGGCGTCTGTCGCCCGGAGACCGGGACTCGCCAGAGAAAGTTAGGGAATCCGGCCGAGTACACGAGCTCGCGGCCGTCGGGCGTCCAGGCGACACCACCATCGGGGTTGCCAGGTACGCGACCAGCGACTAGCTTCGCCTCACCGGCGGGTCGCAGGTCCCCGTTCAGGGGTTGAACCCAAAGCTCGAATACAGCGTCGTTCACCTGCCGCCAGTACGCAAGGCTCCGGCCGTCCGGCGAAAAGGAGGGCGCGCTATCACCGAGACTGCGGTCCCATCCACCAATAGCGTACCCGGCTCCGCCCGCTTTGGTCGTAAATGTGGTCAGCCTGTGCCGCTCGCCCGTGTCAATTTCTATCGCCCAGAGGCTGGAGGCAATTGGCGAGTCCAACTGGGGAAACGCGATCCATTTGCCGTCCGCTGTCCACGCGGTGACATCCGCAGTCCCGGTCAGGTCGGCAAGAGTGCGCTCCGGCCCGCCCAAGGGCGGAATGATCACGAGATCGGAACCTCCGTCGGTCCGGCTGCGCCGATAGGCGATCCAGCGGTCGTCCGGGGACCAAGCGGGCTCGATGGCGCCCCAGCGAACCCCCGCAGGGCTTGTCGTGAGCCTGGTGGGACTGCCGGGGGCCCCGATCTGCATCACGTAGATCTCCCAGTGTGCCCTTCCCGCTGCCGCTTCCGCGGTGGCATTCTGTTCCCCAGTCCAACTGAAAGCCACCTTCGTTCCATCCGGCGAAAACGTTGGGCAACATGAGTTGCCCGTGGAGATCAGGGGAACCGGCCTGAGATCCTCGGGCGGCGGCGCTCCTTCGCGCAGCCACCAAAGCAACCCGACTGACAGGAGCAGCACCGCCGCCGCGCCGGCCATCCACGGCCACCAATGCCGCCGCTTCCTGCCGACTGCCGCAAGCCCTTTAAGGGCGCCTGAGTCTGACTCCTCCTTGATCTCTTCCAGCGCAACCTTGAGGTCGTCCATGTGCTGGAAGCGGCGGTCGGGGTCCTTCCGCAGGCAGCGCGCGACTATCCTGCCAACCTCCGGCGGAATCTCCTTGCGGATGGAACTGACCGGCTCCGGCTCCTGGTTCACAACCGCCGTGAGGACCGAGAGCTTCGTGTCGCCGCGAAAGGCGCGCTTGCCCGTCAGCATTTCGTACAGCACGGCGCCGAAGCTGAAGATATCGCTACGCGCATCCACCGGCTTGCCTTGCGCCTGTTCCGGGGACATGTATGCGGTGGTGCCGACAATGATGCCTTCTTCGGTGGAGGGTTGGAGCGTTCGGGTGGTTTCTTCCAAGTCGAGCGCGCTCCTCTCCTTCTTGGCCAGCCCGAAATCCAGAATCTTCACTCCCGATTTCGTCACCAGCACGTTTCCGGGCTTCAGATCGCGGTGGATGATCCCCTTGCGATGGGCAGCCTCCAACGCATCCGCCATCTGGATGGCCAGTTGAAGCGCGTGCGTTACCGGCATCGGACCTTTGAGGACCTCGCCCTCGACAAACTCCATCACCAGATAATTCGGTCCCACGTCGTAAAGCGTGCAGATGTGAGGATGGTTGAGCGCCGCCACTGCCCGGGCTTCACGCTCGAACCGGTCGCTGAACCGCGCGTCCGAGACTTTGATCGCGACCGTGCGATCGAGCCGCGTATCGCGCGCCCGGTAGACCGTGCCCATCCCGCCGGCGCCGACAATGCCGACGATCTCATAAGGCCCCAACTGTAAAGGGTGATTCAGCAGACCGCTCTCGGTCTGATCGAGCAGCGATCGGACCTCGCAGCGCAGTTCCTCGTTTTCACCGCAGGCCTCGCGGAGGTACGCGTCCCGCGCCGGCTCCTCCCGCTCAAGAGCGGAGTGGTAAAGCTGCTCGACCTGCCGCCAGCGATCCGGGCGCATGGCCTGCTCCGAGCGGTATTATAACGCCGCCGAATCTCGAAACCAGGCCTAAAGGTATAATCAACTTCAATATACCGTGCCCGCTTCTTCAATGGAGATCTCCCGCCTCCTGCGCGCGTGGGGCGACGGAGACCGGACCGCGCTTGATCGACTGACCCCCCTGGTCTACCACGAATTGCACGACATCGCGCATCGCTATATGCGCCGGCAGCCTTCCGGGCAAACCCTCCAAACAAGTGCGCTGGTCAACGAGGCCTATCTTCGTCTGGTGGATGTCGAGGGCGTGCGCTGGGAGGACCGCACGCATTTCTTTGCCGTCTCTGCGCAAATCATGCGCCGCATTTTGGTGGATTCCGCTCGAGCGCACCTTGCGGATAAGCGCGGCGGACTTTTCAAACACGTCAGTCTCGATGAGTCTATGGATGTCTCCCCTCAGGGCAGCGGGGACCTGATCGCCCTCGACGATGCCCTGAAAGCTCTGGAGGAAATGGATCCACGCAAGGCGCGGGTGGTCGAACTGCGGTTCTTCGCCGGTATGAGCGTGGAACAGACGGCTGAAACTCTCAGAATCTCTGTTCCCAGCGTAAAACGCGACTGGAAACTAGCCAAAGCCTGGTTGACCCGTGAGATGTCGCGGCGATGATCCGGGATCTCCTGGATATGCGCGGAATGCGCCCCGGCTTGTTCTTGTTTTCGATCCGTGCATGTTCAAATCACTGCCGAGCCTCAGCGGGCGCGCTCCTAGGTTCGCCCTCGGCTGCTGGCAACTTCGGAGCGCGGTTGGGTCCGGGCCTGGTCAAGACGAAAATGGTGCGGCCGCTGATTTCCTGATCGAATTCGCCGCCTCCTCCCTCGAAACTCAGCCTTATTCCCTCTGTCTGTCGTTCCTCCGGCACCTTGCCGAGGGCGCAGTTCACCTGCAGCACCGCCATTCGCGGTGGCCCCCACATCGGCAATAGTCGGATGCGGATTACCGCCAGACCGCCTGTCGGCATCGAACCGGAAAGCGTGGGCATACGCCGCAGTCCAAACTCGGAGAGGCCGAATGCCCAGCCCTCACGCATCAGCACATCCCGAGCGACACCGTAGGAGTCGAAGCTGACCAGTTGATTCGCCATCCAGATACCGGTTTCGAGCGTGCTTCCATTGGGTGACCTGTGCGTGAACGTGCCTACCGCCGTGACTGACTTGCCCCTCGGATTGAATGTGCCGGCGCCGCTCATTTCATAGTTCGAATCGCCAGCCGACTTCGTCACCGCCGGACAGGCGGAAGAGTCATTCGGCTGGCAAAGAAAGCCGGAGCCGACAAAGAACAGGTAATCACCCCTGTTGCTCTGGGCTTTCGCGGGAATAGCAACTAGGAATGTGGCCAAGATCGCTCCGGCTGTCCAGATGATCCCTCTATACAGAGGTTCCCGCTGGGTTGACATAAGCTCCTCCCCTACTCGCGCTGGTAACTCTCGGCGCGGCTCACAACCCCGCAGGGTGCGCGTCACGCGCCAGCCACGCGGAGGCTCAGCGTAAGCAAGAAAAACCGCTGCATGTTATCAAAACCTCGGCGGACCTGCGAGCCGCAAAAACGCGTGCATCACATAGTTATTGTCGAAGTACGCCCCTGTGATTTCCCCTGCTACATTGATCGCCAGCGGGACAGTACCTTCGTAGCTGCCCGCCACCGTGCCCGCGCCCGGAGCATCGAACTTACTGATGCGGCCGTCCGGAGCACGCACGAAACCGTGTTGAACATCATTCGAATCGATGTATGAGCCCGTGACCTCTCCACTATCACTGATGGCCTCGGCGTACGTGCCCTGAGCCTGGCTCCCGTCGGTGCCCGCGCCTGAAACGTCGAACTTTAGGATGCGGCCGTCCGGGGTGCGTAGGTAACCGTGAGTCACATCGTCTCCGGTTACATAACCTCCTGTCACCATGCCCTCTGCATTGATGCTCGTGGCGTAGGTACCCTGGCCTTGGCTCCCGTCTGTGCCTGCGCCCGGGACGTCGAACTCAGTGATGGTTCCGTCAGGCGTGCGCACGAAACCATGAGTAAGACTGTTTGCGTCAAAGAAGTACCCGGTGACGGTCCCGGCATGGTTGATGCACGAGGCCAAACAAACAAAGGTCGAGACGCTGCCGGAAGGGTCGAAGTTGGTAAATTCGCCATCCGGAGTGCGCACGAAACCGTGTCGGACAGAGTTCGAGTCCCAGTAGTTCCCCGCGATCACCCACGATGGGTTGATGTTCCACGCGAAGGTGCCCAGGTAAGCGCTTGTCCCCGCCGCCGGATTATCGAACGACGTGAACGTGCCGTCGAGAGCGCGCACGAAGCTGTGGCCCACGTTGTTCTCATCAAAGTACGATCCCGTGATCGCCCCCTCTAAGTTAATCGACATGGCATACGTGCCTTGGCCACCATAAGTCCCGGCGGGAGTCGCCTTAAAGGAGAGGCCCGGTACAGTACCGGCACCTGGAACATCGAAGGTGATGAGTCTACCTTCCCGGGTTCGCAGGAAGCCGTGCATCACATTGTTCGCGTCTGCGTAAAGTCCCGTGATCTCCCCCGCCGCGTTGATGTCCTCAGCTTGAGTGCCGAAACCCGAACCGGGAGTAGTGCCTGCGCCCGGGGCGTTGAAGGTGATGATTCTGTTTCCCCATTGTGGCCCTGCCTGCGGCCACGCCGCCAAAGCAAAACACGTGCAGAAGCCCAACAGCAGAATGCTGATACGATTCATGATTACCTCCATTAGCCAGTTCGGCTGAGAAGCAACTAGACACCTCTTCGTGCTGCGGCCAGCCCTGGACATGGGAGCCGGTGGTGCTCACCGTGACATCCCTCATAGTGTTAATCGGAAATTCGAAGCGGAAAGGATAACGAGGTAGATTTTTTGTCGCGAGCCGCCAAGCAGTGGATGGTGGTCCAGAAAATGAGGCATCGACCGATTTCGACGCTTCGGGCGTGTGGTCGGCCAACCGGAACTAATCGATCGCACGACTTCGGCGAACAGCGAATCAAAACGAGGTCAAAACTGGGTTGGGGCAGGGTTGAGTTTCCGGGCAAGTGGCAATTGTCGACCGACGAGCACCGAGTACAGAAGAGAAAACAGTGTATTGATACAGTGGGAAAGGCGCAGTCCGCAGAGCGCGGGGCGCTGTTTTGGCTACGCCGGAAGCCTCCGGTCACAGGGGCCCCTGTGGCGAAGTTGATTAGACGTGCGATCGACGTCTACCTGGAGCAGAGGAAGGCAGAAATCAAGAACGCCTGACGGCAGCATTTAGACGCCGAAACACTGTGCGCTTGGTGCGACCGCCGAGGTCGCAATGTCGGACCCCACGAATACGCTCAAGCAAATACAACGCAGAATTACTTCCGGTTTGCTCTAACGTTATCCGACAGTTATCCGAGAGTTAATTGCCTATTACAGATCACACCCACGAGCCGACTTCTGGGGAGCCATCCGCTTAGTTTAGCTTCGCGTATTCCGCCTTGGCTTTTTTCAGGATGGGGATGTCGGGGTCAGCATCTTTCCAAAGGGTGAGGAAGTCTTTGTACGCCGCCTTCGCCTTGGCGGTGTCATCTGCCATGGCGTAAGCACGACCAATTTGAAGATGAGCCAGTGTTCCCGTCACAAAGTTCACTGTGACGCCCCTGTGATTCAGCAGTTTCTGGAACTCGGCGACTGCGGCAGTTCCGTTGTGAGCCAGGAGGTAGGCCTGGCCGCGCAAATACGCGGGGTAAAGAGTTCCCAACTGCAGTGGCGGCGGATCACCTAGTTCATAAGGAGCGGCTGCCTCCAGTAACACAAGCGATTGCGATGAATTGCCCTTTCTGAGTTCGATGGCAGCGTTGACGATCGGCAGCCAATAGAGCTTCAGCAGGGTATTGGTCGGGTAGTTCTTCTCTAGTTCCTCGGCCAGGGCCTTGGCTCGGTGAGCAGCGCCGATGCGAGCCAGCGTGAGGGCCGCGAACACCTTCACATCCCGTCCCGGAGACAGCATCAAAGCGACTGTAACTCCTTGCCTCGCGGATGCAGTGTTGCCCAATTCGGCCTCCCGCAGCGCAGCATTCACCTGCCACAAAGCACCGGTTTCCCTGGCTTCGGCGCGGACAGCTGAGTCAACCGCTCGGCGGGAGAAGTTCTGCGCTTTGTTCAGCCGACCATAGTAAGCCTCTGTATCAGACTGCATCGACAGCAGCGCGTCTTCATCTCCGGGTTTGCCCGCAGCCCACGCCACCTGCTGCTCCATCTGCGCGGCATCCCCCCGCAGAAAGGCAAGATAGTAGATGCTCTGGCGCAAGGATCCGGAATCTGAGTTGTGTGCGAACGCCTGATCGAAGGTGGCCTTGGCTTCCTCCAGCCGATTCAGGCAGAGGTACGTTGACCCCAGATTCAGATAACTATTTACACTATCAGAGGCAAGATTCAACGCTTCCTGAAATTCTGTAAGAGCTTTGTCATATTGCCCCATGCCGAGGTAGTTCACGCCCAAGTTGGCGTGAGGAACCGCATTACGAGGATAGTTGGCTCTCCACAGTTCGTAGGTCTGCGTCTCCTTGTCAAGTTCTCCCGTGGAACGAAAGTAGATTGCAGAAATACGCAGTTTCTCCCGTTCCGTAACGCGGTCACGCAATTGGTAGGCCTTTGTGGCATATTCCAGCGCCAGCGTTGGTTGGCCGAGATTGCCGTACGATTCCGCCAATTCGGCATATGCCGTGGGAAAATTGGGATCGATTTCAAGCGCCCGCTTAAAAAACGGAATGGCCGGCGCGTCTCCTTGTTCGTGTCCTGTTGTGATACCCATGCTGTAGTTCTTCAAGGCTTCGAGGGATGATGTCGTGGCTTCGATCGGAACATCAAATTTTTGTACCGACGGCAGCGATTCTCCCAGCTCGGCGCGAAGACTGGACGAGGCTCGACTCAGAGCCTTCAAAACATCCTCCTTGCTGGTGGCCTCGGCTTGTTCTTTGGCCAAAGTGTCGCCCGTGCTGCACGCGACCGCATTCAGGTCAATCAGGTAATGGCTGCCGAAGCTAGAGATCGTGTCACCCAGCACGGCCTTGCTTCCCGTCCGCAGGCAAATTTCCCGGCCGACATCCGCCGTGATGCGTTCGTTCGCTGGACGGCCCATCATCCCCAACGTCTCGCTGACCTTTCTGTCGGAGAGCACGTTCAGAAAGGGAGATTGCCCCAGTTCCACGGCCAATGCCTGCTTCAGTGCATCATCGAAGACCCTATCCCCGGTCTTGTTAACGAAGTCAGCGAGAACAACGGTGTCTTTGTCTGTCAGCCGGCTCGTCCGACGTGAGCGATAGTAAAGCCCCCCCGCAATCAGCGCCGCGAGCATCAGGATGGGAAGCACAATCGTCCAAAGTCTCTTCTTCTTCTGAGCCGCAGGAGTTTCACGCGCCGCCATCACGTCCGAACTTGCCGCAGAACCTCGTCCGGGCTCTGAGTCGCGCTTCAGCCGTCTCAGGTCGGTGCGAATTTCAGAGGCATGCTGGTAGCGTAGGTTGCGATCTTTCTCCAGGCACTTGTTGATGATGTCTTCCAGCTTGTCCGGGACATCCGGGTTCAACCGCACGGGCGCGAGGGGCACCTTGTGCAGGATAGCGTCGAACAGAGCCGCCGATGTGTCACCTCGGAAAGGGGGTCTTCCCGTCGCCATCTCATAAAGCACGGTGCCAAAGGAAAACAGGTCAGTACGAGCATCGAGTTCTTTGCCTAACGCCTGCTCCGGCGACATGTAGGCTACCGTACCGAGAGCCATGCCGGGTCCGGTCAACTGCTGGTCATTGTCCGTAAGCGTTGTAGCAGAGGGTGCCGCGGGTGCCTGTCGGGCTCGATCTCTGAAATTTACCTTGGCCAGGCCGAAGTCGAGGATCTTGGCCTGACCGCTCTTGGTGACAAAAATGTTCGCAGGCTTGATGTCACGATGAATGATCCCCGCTTGGTGTGATGCCTCGAGCGCGTCTGCGATCTCAATGCTCAGCGGCAGCAGCGTCTCAATCTCCAGGGGCCGCCCCGCGATGCGATAATTCAAAGCTATGCCATCGAGAAACTCCATGACGATGAAGGTGCGGCCATCTTCCTCGCCGATGTCATAAATGGTGCAGATATTGGGATGGGTGAGGGCCGAGGCGGCTTGTGCCTCGCGCCGGAAGCGGGCCAGCGCTTGGGCATCGCGGGCCACTGATTCCGGCAGGAACTTCAGGGCAACCAACCGATGCAGGTGGACATCTTCCGCCTTGTACACCACACCCATGCCCCCCTGGCCGAGTTTCTCGGCGATTCGGTAATGGCGAAGTAGCTGGCCCGACATGTTCCGTTCGTTACCGGCCAGGCCTACCATGGGAAAGACTCCGTTCACCTTGAGCACATCGTAGGTCCGCTGAATGCCAACGTCAATGGCTTGCAGTTGAAACAGGGAAACTAGCTACCTTAGTAGGCGCTGGCACTACTCTCACCTAAACAGCTTTCGCCAGCACTCGTGACGGCCCGATATCCCGATATATTTTGACGAGTCCTTCCGCCGCCATGCGTTTGATGAGTTCAATCAGGAGATACTCGCGATGCGCCTCACCAATCTCCGATACGCAATCCCACAGTTGCGTTATCACGCCGCGAATATCCCGCGTACCATCGCAACAACACAAAGCATTGAACATCCAATCCGATATCTCGAAGACCTCTCCATCACTTCCCGCTTTGCTCATATAAAAATGTGGACTTCTTTCCCAACAACGCCTCTTATTTGTCTTGAGCAGATCGACAATTTCCTGCATGTCACAAGACATTGAGAACATACCTACGTTGCTAGCTTTAACTGGACGGTCACTCCAATAAAGGCGACTTCCTGCAGGAAGCAAGAACTCGTTGGCTGGAACAGTTTCACTCGTCGTCAGTTTGCCGTGATCGAACCTGCCGTAGAACTCTAGACACGCTTTGACAACGTCATCCGTACCCACTGGATGAGACTCTACGAAAGATCTAAAGGTCGTGACGAAATCCGCACAACGATAAAACTGCCTCAAGGCAGGCCCTCGCAACCCAGGAGCTACCCTCGCTCGGTATTCGCGCCACTGTTCGATGAAATTCAGAATGTCTGATGATGCTTCGCTTATTGCGACTAGTAGCCAACGAAATCGCTCTGTTCCAAGTAGCATGAACTCTCGAAGCTCGAGTAGCAGCTCATCGCCTAAATGGGGGCTCGGAAGCAAGTAGAAGTTTGGGAAGATATTTGGGTACGCTTGTATGAGACCTACATCTTCTTGGCGCTGCAAGCGAGCTTGGTGGGATATGTCGGAACACAATTCTCTAAGAACTAGCTTCTCCTTATATTGGAAGTAAATGGGAGTTGCAGCCAAAGGGGCCAAAAGATTAAGTTGTGGGCTGGATGACGGGAATCGTGCAGAATATGTAAATAAATTAAGTGTGCACGTTACGTCTTCTCGTTCCTCTTCCGGAAATCCTGTTATTAGAGATACTGTTGGACGAAACCCAAGACGAGCCGAAGCCCTTATCATGCCCCGAACGTGCTCCAGGTCTAAATGTTTGTTGATAATCTTTTGCATGCGTGGCGACCCGGACTCGACGCCAAGAAAGATACCGTCGCAGCCACTCCGTGCCATCAGTTCTAACAGTTCCTCGTCGACACAGTCAGTGCGTGCGCTACACGACCACGTGAACTGTTCGCCCGAGTCAATCATTGCTGTACAGAAGGCCACTACACGTCGGCGATCGACTGTAAACATGTCGTGGATAAGGTCAAAGCGCCGAAATGAATAGGCGGCTGCGATCTTTCGCATGTCGGCGATCACTCGCCCAGGGGATCTCAGCCGAAAATAACGCCGGAAGAAATCATTAGTGGAACAGAACGTGCACGCAAACGGGCACCCCCGTCCGACTTCCAACGGGATCCTCTTCATTTCTCCGAAGTCTTCTAGCAGGTGATAAGCGGGCGACGGGAGCGAATCGAGGTCGAGAATCAACGGTGCATTCGGATTACGAACTGCCTGCGATCCACGTCGATAAGTGAGATTAGCCACTTCTTCAAGCCGTCGGTCGCCGACGAGCTGGTCGATCAGAAGCGGAAGACTACGCTCAGCTTCGCCCCTAAGAATGAGGTCCACGAAGCCAAATGCTTGAAGGGTGTCAGTGTCAACAACCGACGCTTGCGGTCCTCCGAAGAGGATAATAGACGCGGGAGACAACTCCTTTACCGCGCGGGCGATCCTCACCGTTAAAGGATAGCTACTGCATATCGAGCCGAAACCGTAAAGGTCTGCGTGGCTGGTTACTATCATCTCTGCTGCCGCACGCGCAAAACCGTTTGTCCTATTATCGCTCGCGACATATTTAAGGTAAATGCGATTTAGGTTAACCAGATCAGCTGTGTAACCGTGCCCGTCAAGGACGGACGCTAGGCTCAAGAGACTCAACTGCGGTTCGGAAGAGGCTGCCTGTACTAATTGACTATTGATTTCCTCCAGATCGCCAAACTCCGTGGCCGTTGGAGCGGTGATGAGACACACCTTCACGTGTGCACCCTAACCTCCATTGCCGAGCTGCTCTTAACTAGAACCTCGCCAGTTGGCATGTCGCAAGCCAATTCGGTGCCTCCCTAAAGCACGCCAAAACTGGACGTTCCGATTAAGAACCACCCCTTGATCTCCCCGTTCCCGGAGCTCAGTTGAAGTCAGCTGCAATTTGGCCTCGATAGCCTTTTTTCAACTGCTTTTCGGTCCCCGCTCGGGCGCCTCATAAACATTTATTCTTCTTAAGCGTAACTACCACTCCTTGGTCTCCCCGTTCGCGGAGCTCAGTTGAAATCAGCTGCAATTTGGCCTCGATAGCTTTTTTCAACTGCTCTTCGGTCCCCGGCTTGGGCACCTCAATCTCAATTTCTCGACGGTCAGACATGATTAGTCTCCAATCGTGCTCTCATATGTTCGGCCACTGTTTCAGTAGTGAGCCGCCGTTTCCCGAGAACTCGCGTCAAGCGCCTCCGCGGAGTGCTGCTTCTCCTGGTGGCGCGTGCTCTTCGGGAAGGCGAGAGATTCACGAAGGATTTTCTGCTCAGGATGAGGCAATGTCAGTGACGGCGGTCACGCCTTGGGCGGGCTAGCAAGCCCTCAATGCGGTGTCTGGAATCGGCATTGTTGGCGCTAAATGTGCCTCTCGCGGGTAGCGTCGCAAACGGTCGGGATCGTGTGAAGACGCCGCTGGGAGAACTTTGATCGTGGTCTCACGGTTCAGCCCCGCATCGCAGGCGCAATACGCCTCGCCCATCCCGCCAGCACCCAGCGGTGACGGGATTTCATAGGGCCCGAGTTTGGTGCCAGAGGCGAGTGCCATGCGTGCGCGTAATTATAGCCTGCGAGACGCGCCTGACGATTCGGGGCGTGTGGTCGGCCAACCGGAGGTAATCGATCGCACGACCTCAGCGAACGGCAAATACGAGGTCAAAACTGGGTTGTCGCAAGGAAGAGCTTCCGGGCCGTCGGCTTTGTCGACACGACGCACCGAGCACAGAAGAGAAAACAGTGTATTAATACAGCAGGAAAAGCGCAGCTTGCAGGGCGCGGGGCGCCGGTTTTGGCTACGCCGGGGGCCCCTCAAACCCGGCGAAGAGATTTTCTGGTGAAAGAGGTTTCGTGGGGCCTTTCTGCCTAGTTGTCAAAATACAGAAGTGACAACCTCTCACTTATCTATCCTGTTATCAACGACTTAAATCGAGTCGAGCCGTCTACGTCGTACCGAAAGAGAGGCGAAAGTCGCGAATTCGTATATCAATAACGTGACCGGCGGATCCTTGGGTCCATATCAGCCTCTGATGACTTTAGACTAAGTCGTGTATTCGCAATTGGATAGGGGGTCACTGAGCAAGGGCATGCGTACGCCCCCGGGAGTTCCCCGGGGCCCGTTTTGCCAAATCCGTTCGGCCACGCCTGATGCCGAATCGGTACGCATTCGGTACCATTTAGTGCAATTCTCTCCTGGCTTAACTCATTGATTCAAAGAGAGTAACGACCGGATGTGAGACTCGTATCATTGGAAAGAGGGACCGGAAGGGGATTTTATGGGTACAGTCGGGTCGTGGGGCATCGGGCGGATGAGGACCGTGGTCTAGTTGACAGCGGTAGGGGTCGGCGAGATTCTGTCTATGTGTAACTTGCCGACTCGTCTACTAATATATTCCCCAGTTGCGACACAGACTTGGGACAAACCGCCCCCTCTCTCTTCCATATCATCATTGGTCGTGTCCCGTCACTCCTGGTTCAGAGTGAGTGCGCGGATACGGGCCCCCCAGGACAGGGGGTCAGTACTTATGCAATATGGCCGTCACCAGGGACGCCCGCGTGGGGTTTCTGCGGCTGAGCCGCCCCGCCCCGCCAAAGACCATGCATGCGCCCTGCCGAGTCTCTCCAACGGTCGAGTCGCTGACCGGATCACGGGCAGCAGGACACAAGGCAAGCACGGGGTTACGTTCGTAAGATCACTGGGCCCCGCCATTGGTATACGTTGACGAGTTCCCCCCTAAAACACTGGCCAGGTCGCAAAGGATTACCACCCTCAGACGACCGCCGTCTGGGCTTTTTGATTTTGCGGAACATAGCATGCAGAACTCCATTGACGCCCGCACAGATAGCCGCACGGTTACCTGAATGCTCTGGCTCACTATCGGTCTCTTCGTATTATCGAAAACCGAATCGACGATACCGCGAAGCACAAACAGGCTATTGCGAAGGTGATACTTGCTGGGGAACGAGCTGTGAAATGCCCCGATGCCGACAAGTACAAGGGCGTGCGAAAGAAGAAAGGTTGTAACGGCACAGACACCATGTGCGAAGCTTGCACGCCAAATATCGGAAGCAAAATCCGGCAGCGGAGGATGCAGCGGCAGCGGTAAGTAGCGAAACATTCTGTACGCCCAGGAGTGTGACGAGGCCTGCGCCAGAAGTCGAAGGAGACTCATCGAAGCGAACCAGTGGGTGCCCTAACACCGGCTGTCAGAGGACGTATATGGCATCCACAGCGTCGACACGTCCAACCCCAGACAGTTCCACCGCATCGCCGATGGAATCTGCGAACTTGATGTCCTTCCAATAGACGTACATGACTTCCTGCTCACGCATTCCCGTCATGAGAAAGAACTCGAACCATAGCTTTTCGTCTGTGTGACAGGCGGCGAAGAACTTGTCCAATTCTTCCTTCTCATAGACCTCTGGTTCCTCCTCAACAAACTTCGGCGCATCACCGTTCTCATGCACGCGCACCCCGTTTGCTCTGAGGAACGCTACGACACGAGCAAACTTGTTGAACACGGTTCGCGGAGAAGTTCCAATTCATCGCGACAGTAAACGCTGAAAGCCAGTAAGTCCTTGCGGTTCATGTCGCTCAGGTAGTGCTTCGTGCAACTCTGCTGGAAGTACTTCAACGCTGTTTCGTAATCAGCATGAGTCTTCTTCTTTCTCTGGAGGGCTTTCTCTTCTAGAAAGTCGGGATTGCGTCTGCCAGAAAAATACCGTGCTCGTTTTGACCGTTTTCAGGCACGACGGCGACGCCGTTATTTCTTGCGTTCAGTTCAGCTTCCTTTTGAAGACGGCGGGCGGTAGCAGGAGCAGCGTCTTTGCCTATCGAAAGGCGGATTCGCTTGGAGCCCTCCCGCCATTCCAGATAATAAGCACCCTCCGGGTGTCGCTCTTCCTTGCTGTTCACGACCACAACGTCGGGCTTTACACGCCCGTTCGCAGAAAGCACGACGCGGCAATACCGCAATCCATCCGGTGTTTGGATTCTCTTGGTGAGATTGACTTCTCGATTCATGGGTGACCCTTTCGCTGACTATGGGTATCAGCGTAGGTATCACCGACTCGCAAGTGCTAGATTACAAAGGTAATGGCGGAGGGAGAGGGATTCGAACCCCCGGTACGGTTTCCCGTACAGCGGTTTTCAAGACCGCCCGTTTCAACCACTCACGCATCCCTCCGCGGATTGAGCTCAACACCTTACGAGTGCTGCCGAAGATACGTTGAAAAAACACGTTGAATCGTCGCTGTGCTCGGTTCGTCAAGAGACCAGCATGGGCAATATCAACGAAGTATGCCTTCGTGCAACCCGCAGCATCTTCTTCCTGCCGTATCATCCTTACTGCCCCATCATCGCGATTGTAGCTTGGCCCACCGAAGAGAGTACAGAGGTCGAAGCGACTATGCACCAATTGCGACAAACGCCGCGGCGCGACCTGCACGGCAATGAAAAGCACTGGTGCGAAGCTCGATTTGTAGCGGTGCACGGCCATGCTGAACCGGGCCTTAGGTCCCCGGGGGATAGTATTCTGGAGCTGAACCTCAGAGCTGAACCTCAGGGTTTAACCTCAGGCGACCAGCATGATCCGAATTCTTATCGTCGGCATTGGCAACCCCCTCCGTTCCGATGACGGACTTGGCTGGCATGTAGCGCGAGAACTTTTGCACGAACTGGCGCGCGGGTTGGCGAACGACGACGTTCAAGTCGTGGCAACACAACAGCTGATGCCTGAAATATCCGACAGGGCGAGCCGCGCGGAACTGGTTCTGTTCATTGATGCGGCGCGCAGCGGCAACCCGGGAACCCTGAAGTGCGAGCAAATTGCGCCTGCCGCCCCCGCCAGCCGCCATTCTCATGACTTAACGCCCGCGGGAATTCTGAAGTTGGCGCAGGAACTTTACGGCCGCTGCCCCGCAGCGTATCTCCTCACGGTCGCGGGAGAGTCTTTCGTCACCGGCGATACTCTGTCAGCGACGGTGGCAGCCGCCATACCTGCCTTGAACGCAAAAATCCGTGATTTCATTGATGGCAATGCGGGAAAGAAGATCGAGTAGCCACTCGGCATACTGGTGCCGAATCGAGGGGAGGGACGATCCCGGTTACAACTGATCCCGGAACAGTTCGTGGGTTTCGACCCGGTGAGCGCCTTTGACGAGTGCAAAGCGGGGGTGTCCGCAGGTGCGGCATCGGGGAAACTTTCTGCCTTTGATGCAGGTTACTTCGTGCTCCGGAGCGTGTGCCGGGTCGTGGGTGACTTTGTAAACCCCAGACCGCAAACAGACATCATTCGGCTTAAATTCATCACCAACCTGTACCGCCATTTTTCCTCCATTTGAAATTCAATTCGCCACTTCGTCGAGCAGTGTCCCTTCCGCATCGAGCAACTGGATCGTCATGGCCAGCGAACCGTTAGCATGGGTCGAACAGCTCAGGCAGGGATCATAGGCGCGCACGACGGCCGAGACATGGTTGAGCATTCCCTCATTCAGCTTGGTCCCGTCAACGTAATGTTCGGCGACCTGCTGAACGCTGCGTCCGATCGCCAGGTTGTTGTGCCCGGTGGCCACGATCAGGTTGGCCCAGGTAATGGCGCCTTCCGCATTGACCTTGTAATGATGAATCAGCGTTCCGCGCGGCGCCTCAATCATCCCCACGCCTTCCAGCGCATTCACGCCCGCAGTCGCGCGCACGTGCGGATCAAGAATCTTGGGATCGTTCAGCAGTATTTCGATCTTCTCCAGCGCGTGTGTGATCTCAATCAGGCGAGCGTAGTGATAGAGAAACGCGCTGTGCGCAACCGTCCCGAAGCGCTCATGAAACTCGCGGAACTCGGCGTCGGCCGCGGGCGTTCCGCAAGCTCCGGCTGCGTTCAGCCGCCCCAGCGGACCAACGCGATACACGCCCCCCGGAAACCCTTGCGGTATGAAATATGGAGCTTTCAGATAAGACTCGCGCAGGCTGGCCTCGCCGATCCACTGCTTGTAATCCTCGGCGGCGATCTGGTCTTCGACAATTTCACCCGAGGCACCGCGAAAACGCAGGTTGCCATCGTAGAATTGCAGGTTCCCTTTGCCATCCACCAGGCCCGCGTACATGGTGGGGAACGAACCGAAAACGCGGATCTCCTCCTTGTAGTTGTCGAGCGCTCCCTTAAAAAACTTGATGGTGCGTTCAGTGATGGCCTTGGCCGACGGCAGTTCGGACAGGATACGATCGCGGACCTGCTCGGCTAAGGGTGACGCCACTCCTCCGGGCACAATCCAGGAAGGATGCACGCGCTCCTGGGCCAGCCCCTCGACCACCTGCAGCCCAAACTTCCGCAGTTCGATTCCGTCACGCGCCAACTCAGGATGCTCAGCGATGACACCCATGACATTGCGCGCGGCCGGATCGCTATCCATGCCGAGCAGGAAGTCGGGGGCCGACAGGTAAAAGAAACTCAGGGCGTGGGACTGCACCATCTGCGCACAGTGCACCAGTTCCCGCAGCTTGCGCGCCGCGGGGGGAATCTTCACGGCCAGGATCGAGTCGCAGGCTTTCGCGGAAGCCAGTAGATGGCTGATGGGGCAGATTCCGCAAATCCGCGCCGTGATCCCCGGCATTTCATAGTAGGGGCGGCCTTCGGTGAACTTCTCGAAACCCCGAATCTGGGTGACGTGAAATTCAGCTCCTGCTACGTGACCTTCCTCATTCAGATGAATGGTAATTTTTCCATGCCCTTCGATGCGGCTGATGGGCTCGATGGTGATGCGCTTCATTACGCGCTCCTTATCCAAACTTCACCGGCTGGCTGGCCTCTGGCTTACGGCCTTCCAGCAAGTCGGTAATCAGTCCGAGAATCGTTTTTGCGGGCGGCGGGCAACCCGGCAGCCAGTAGTCCACTTTGACAAACTCCCGCAGTGGCCGTGCCTGCCGCAGCAGCGCAGGCACCCGGTCGGTGGGAATCAGCTTCTTTTCTTCGGCGCCGTCGATGTAAATGCGCTGCAGCAGTTTGTTCACGGGAATATTGTTCCGCATAGCCGGCACGTTGCCCGCCACGGCGCAGTCTCCCAGGGAGACCAGCAGTTGCGTCCGCTGGCGAATTTTCCGGATCTTGTTCAGATCGTCCTGCGAACTCACCGCGCCCTCGACCAGGGTGACATCCACATCCTCAGGGAATTCCTGCGCGTCCACCAGCGGGCCATACACGATGTCAATCTTGCGGCCGAGAGAAATGATGGCTGCGTCCATGTCTAGCAGGGACATGTGGCATCCCGAGCAACCATCCAGCCACACGGTGGCCACTTTCACTTTCTTCATACCTGCGCTCCTCTTCTGTGCGCCAGGGAGGTAACGGTGCCGAGCTTCTTCACCATTTCCTCGACCGCCCAGCCCTTCTCTGCCAGGGCGCCGGTCGGACACGCCTGCACGCACTTGCCGCAGTTGGTGCAACTGGCAGCCTGTCCCCAGCTCTCGTTCATCTCGCTGGTAACGCGCGCGTGAATACCCCGCGAAGTCACATCCCAGACGTGCGCGCCTTCGAGCTCGGCGCATACCCGCACGCAGCGAGTGCACAAAATGCAGCGATTGTGGTCGAGAACGTAGCGCGGATGAGATGTGTCCACGGTCAGCTTGGGATAGTTGTAGGCAAACTCGACCGTATTCACGCCCAGCGACGTCGCCATGGACTGCAGTTCGCAATGCCCGTTCGATACACAGACGGAGCAGGTATGATTGCGCTCGATGAGCAGCAGCTGCACGGACATCCGGCGATAGCGGGTTAGCCGCGGGGAGTTCGTGGTCACCGACATTCCGTCCTGAATCGGAGTGGTGCAAGCCGGAAACAGGCGATCCACGCCCGATACTTCCACCAGGCAGACGCGGCAAGCTCCCACCGGGGTCAGACCGTCCAGGGCGCAAAGTGTGGGAATATACTTCCCGTTAGCCTTGGCCGCCTCGAGGATCGTCTGGCCCTCCTCGGCGGTGATCAGTTGCCCGTCGATGCGGATTGACAGCTTCTTCTGTGGCAAGACTCGCTCCTTTCCCTCCTCGTACAACTAGCCCACGCTGACGGCTTTCACGTCGCAGCGCAGACAACGGCAAGCCTCATCGTGCGCCGTCTCGTGGTCCAGCCCGGTCACCACCTCATCCTGCGAGCGCACGCGAAGGGCGGCCGCCAACGGCTGCCCCGAATGGCGGCGGCTGGGGCTGGCCTCCTCGGGCGGGGCCTGCTCATACTCGAACTCGGGAAACAGGCTGCTCCAGCGTTCCCCTTCCATCAATTGCCGGTCAATGTTGCGGGCCGCCTGCTTGCCGTAACCCATGGCGCCGGAAACATTCGATGCGCCCGTGACCGCATCGCCGCCGGCATAAAACTTCGGGCGGCTTGATTCCAGCGTGAAGCGGTTCACTTCCACTGTGCCTGCACGCTTCAGTACCAGCCCGGATTCCTTGGCGAACTCCGTGTCCACGCCTTCGCCCACCGCCAGAATCACGGAATCACAATCGAAGCGCTGGATCTCACCGGTCGAAACCGGCTTCCTTCGGCCTGAGGTGTCATAAGCGCCCAGCCGGGTGGTCACGATTTCAATCGCCCTTACATTGCCCTTGGCATCGCCGATGATGCGATGGGGCGCAGCGAGAAAAACGAACCGGGCACCTTCGTCTTTGGCCGCACTGGTCTCCTCTTCGATCGCAGGCATGTCCTTGCGCTCGCGCCGGTAGAAAACGGTGGCCTCTGCTCCCTTGCGCAATGCTGTGCGCGCCGAGTCGATGGCCGCGTTGCCGCCGCCGATAATGGCGACGCGCCGGCCCAGCGCCACATCCTGACCCGCGGCCATGGCTTCCAGGAAGTTCAGCGCCCCGTACACACCCTTCAATTCCGTGCCCGGCTGATCTACTCGGCTCTCCTTCCAGGTCCCGAGCGCGAGGAAGATCGAGTCGAAATGATCATCCAGTTCGCTCACGGTCAGATCGGCGCCCAGCTTCGTGTTGAAGATGAACTTCACGCCCAGCCGCTCGATGAGTGAAATCTCGCGGCTCAGAATGCTCTTGGGCAGGCGGTACTCGGGCAGGGCGAAGCGCAACATCCCGCCAGCTTCGGGTTTGCTGTCGTATACCGTGACGTCGTGGCCAAGCAGAGCCAGATAAAACGCGGAGGTCAATCCAGCGGGGCCAGCGCCTACGACTGCGATCTTGCGCCCGGTCGGTTCCAGCTTGCGCGCGACTACTGCCTGCACCATGGGTTCGTATTTGTCGGAAAGCAGGATGGAATCCGCGATGAAGCGGTGCACCTCGCGCATGTTCACCGATTGGTCGAGCGTCTGGCGGCGGCAGCGGTTGTCACAAGGATGCTGGCAGACCCTGCCCGTCGAGGATGGCAACGGATTGTCGAAAATAACCGACAGGAATGCCTGCTCCAGCTGTCCCTCTTTGTAGAGCTGGAGGAAACGCGGGATGTTCATGTGCAACGGGCAGCTGTTCTCGCAGGGCGACAGGGCGAGTTCTTCACAGACGCCGGCCACGCAGCGCCGGGCAAGAATGTGGTCCTCGAACTCGCTGCGGAAATGGCGAAGCGTGGTCAGCACCGGATTGGGCGCTGTTTGCCCCAGCCCGCACAGCGAGCAGTCGCGAATGTAGCGGCTCAGCTCGTCGAGCAGTTCAATGTGGTGAGTAGTTCCCGCACCCTCAGTCACACGATTCAAGATGCGCAGGCACTTGTTGAGCCCGACGCGGCAGGGAATGCACTTGCCGCACGACTCGGAGTGGGTGAACTCGATGAAGTAGCGGGCCACATCCACCATGCAGTTATCTTCATCCATCACCACCATGCCGCCCGATCCCATGATCGATCCCAGTTGCCCCAGACTTTCATAATCCACCGGGGTTTCGAACATCTCGTGCGGGATGCATCCGCCGGAAGGGCCGCCGGTCTGAACGGCCTTCACTTGCCTGCCCTCGGCTGCACCGTCTCCGATGTCGTAAATAAAAGTCTTCAGCGTTGTGCCCAGCGGCATTTCCACCAGCCCGGTATTCTTGATCTTCCCGACCAGCGAGAAAACCTTTGTCCCGGAACTCTTGGGGCTGCCCGTCTCGGTAAACCATGCTGGCCCACGCATCACGATGGGCGCGATGTTGTACCAGGTTTCAACGTTGTTGATGTTGGTGGGCTTGCCCCACAGACCCTTCTGCGCTGGAAATGGCGGCCGGGGCCGAGGCCGGCCCGCCTCTCCTTCCAGCGACGCGATCAGCGCGGTCTCTTCGCCGCAGACGAACGCGCCCGCGCCTTCCACCAGCGAAATGTCAAACTTGAATCCCCGTCCGAGGATATTCTCTCCCAGCATTCCGCATTCCCGCGCCTGTTCGACGGCGCGGTTCAGGCGATGCACGGCCAGCGGATACTCCGCCCGCACATAGACGATTCCCTCGCTGGCGCCCATCACATAGCCGCCGATAATCATGCCCTCCAGCAACGCATGAGGATCGCTTTCAATTTCGTTGCGGTTCATGTAAGCGCCGGGATCGCCTTCGTCGGCGTTGCAGATGATGTACTTGGGCTCAGCTTTGGCTTTCGCCAGGAACTCCCACTTGTTCCCGGTCAGATATCCGGCGCCGCCTCGGCCGCGCAGCCTCGAGGTTTTGATCTGTTCAATGACCGCCTCCGGGTGCGCATCAATCAGCACTTTGTACAGAGCCTGGTAACCGCCGACGGCAATGTACTCTTCGATGTCATCGGGATTGATGATTCCACAATTCCGCAGCACAATTTTCCGCTGCCCTTTGAAGAACGGCACTTCACTCCAAGCCGGCACTTCGGGATAGCCCTCGCCATAGCGCACGTGCCCGGTCAGGTGATCCCACTCTTCGATCTTGCAGTAGACGAGATCGGGGGACAGATTGCCTTCCGCGATGTCTTCGAGAATGCGGCCCGCGTCATTCGCCTGCACCTTACGCAGAATAACCAGCGGCTTTCCCGGCAGGCGCACGCTGACCAGCGGCTCCTGGAAACACGCGCCAAAACATCCGACCGGCGCTAGCACGACATCGGCTCCACTGCGCTCGATGGCCTCGGCGAACGCCTGGTAGAGACCTTCTGCGCCGTTGCCCCGCCCGCACGTTCCCATGCCCACGGTTAACCGCGGGACCGCCGGCACCAGCTTGGCCAGTCCGGCCTCGCGCACCGTGTTGAACGCTCCAATATCCTGAATCCGAGGCATCGCTCAGTCTCCTCCTCGAATCGTTGCAATCTCGCGCTGCACCGTACGCTCCGTAGCGTGTCCGCAGATGCGATGGTTCACCTCAACCACCGGCGCCATGGCGCATTGCCCGAAACACGCTACCGTTCGCACCGTAAACTTCTGGTCCGAAGTGGTCAGCACCAGCTTGTCCGCTTCGTTGCCGTCGCTCTCGCTGTCTTCGATCCCGAGGCCAAGATCGAGCCGCGCGCCCTGCAGCAGATTGCGCGAGCCGCGCGTGTGGCACGCCGTCCCGCGGCAGATGCAGATGGTGTGTTCTCCTTGCGGCTGCAAGTTGAACAGGGCATAAAACGTGGCCACACTGTAGATGCGCGAGAACGGCGTCCTCGTCTTCATCGCGATATAGCGCAGCGTCTCTTTCGGCAGGTACTTGTGAGGATTTCTGTCCTGCACAGCCTCCAGAATTCCCAGCAGCGCACCGGGACGACCCGCGCTTTCCGCGACCAGTTTGTCAATGAAAGTTTGCTCGTCGGTTGGGAGATGCAGTTGCAGTGTCGACATCTCGGTCCTTTCCGCAAATTCCCTCATTCAAAAACATATCGATTCCCTGGCGGCGCTTGCTATTACTACAAACACGCAGCTAAGTGATATGAATCACACGAGTGAAACGCCGTCGGAACGTAACGGTGACTTTCGGGATGCGAGTTGCAAGTGCATTGCCAGCAACACCGTTCGCAGCAGCATTTTTGTTGGTCTCAACATGAGTTGTCCCATTTAGGGCATAGCGATCATGAGCACGCTCTATCCTGTTGGCGGCGCCACTAATTGGTGTGATTTCGCGCACATTTGTCACGCGGCACAGGTCGGGAGCATGCGCGCCGGTACTTTCAGACGCAGTAATGTGAGGAATGCTTAAGGAAGTGGTTTCCTAGTCACTTCTTTGCTGCGGTCCGTACTTTGCAGCGGCAGTCCGAACTTCCCGGAATGAAACTCCATCACCTCGGCGAAGTGCGACAAGAAATAGGTGAGGCTGTGATCGCCAGGGTAAGCGCGATACTCGTGCTTCACGCCTTCCTTCTGTAATTCGTCGTGTAATCGGGCCGCACCTTTTTCAAAACCGTAGTTGTCGTCCTGGCCACAGTTGAAATAGATCGCCATCTTTCGCAGGTTGACGGCATTCCTTTTCGCCAGAACCAGCGGGTTGTTGTCATTCCAATGGCTGGGGTTGATCGGTTTTCCAAAGACCGCAGCGAGCACACCGCCCAGCGGCGCACCCGCCTGTTCGGCGGCGTCCAGTTCCCGCGGAGATTCGGTGATCAAGGCGGCGCTCTGCGCGCTCACCGCCGAGAACAGTTCCGGATGCGCGAAAGCGAAGCGCAAGGCGCCGTAGCCGCCCATAGAGATTCCGCTGATGGCGCGCCCGCTGCGGCCGGGGCGCACACGATATCCGTGCTCGATATAGGGCAGAAATTCCTGCAAAAAGAAATCACTGTAGCGTTCGGACCCGTCTGCGGAATTGATGTAGAAGCTGCGTCGCCCTTCTGGCGCCACGATGAGAAAATCGCCCATCTTCTTCTGGCGGCGGAGATCATCCAGCAAGGTCCAGCCCCCGCTGTTGAACAGCGTCTGCTCGTTGTCACCGAGACCGTGCAAAAAGTAGAGCACCGGGTAACGCCGCACGGGATGCTGAGTTGCGCCGGCGTCGTACCCTGCAGGCAGGTAGACGCAGTATCTGAATGCTCGTTTGAGGATACGGCTGTTCAGAGCACTGCAATCAATCCGGCTCTGAGCTGCTGCAAGCAGAGGGAACAGGAAAACGAAAAACAACCAGCCGCGTCGCGCATTCCGCATCATGCAGGTCAGTTTACTCGTAGCGCAGCGCCTGGACAGGATCGAGTCTGGCGGCGCGTCCGGCTGGATACAATCCGGAAATCAGGCTGACCAGGAATGCAAACCCGATAGCGAAGAACACCAGCCACAACGGCACTGCCCAGAAATGTTCGGTTGGCAAGGACTGGCTCTTGAGCCAAAGGTTGGTGCCGAAGTTGATGATCTGGCCGATCGCCCAGCCCAGCACCACACCGACAATGCCGCCCAGAATTCCCATGGCGCCAGCCTCAGCGAAGAAGAGTTTCTTTACGTCACCGTCGCTGGCCCCGATCGCCTTCATGATTCCAATTTCGCGGCGGCGTTCGAGAATGGCCATCACCAGCGTGTTGACGATTCCAATGGATGCGACCGTCAAGGCAAGGCTGCCGAAAATTCCCAGGAACGCAAACAAGACCCGAAAAACCTGCTGCACACTGCGGCTCGCATCGAGAATCGAGAACGCGGTGAATCCCATCTTCTTGACCGCATCTTCCACCGCCTGCACCTGCGTTGGGTTCTTCACCCGCACACTGATCGAGGCGTAAACCGGCTGATCGCTCGCCGCGTGTGAAATCTCGCGCAGATCGGCGGGCTGCATCACGTGGAGATTCTCCGCCAGCCGCAGGGGCAGAAACACCTTCGCCCGCATGGGGCCGCGCATGCTCTCCACGTCGAGATCTGAGATGCCGACAATCTTGAGCTTCTGCTCGCGCGATATCACCGAGTAAGCAGCTCCAACGATGCCGGAACCCGCGTTGTCAACCTCACTCTTTTGCAGCAGAGGCGCTGGCGCCGGCGCGGCCGCACGCTGGTTATAGAGCATGGTCAGATCTTTGCCGAGAAGCGGTTTGGCCAGTTCGGCGACGTTCGGTTCGGGGGCTCCCAACGGCGGAGTCTTCCCCAGCAATTCTTCGGCGAATGATTTCTGCAGGATTACCTCCGGCGCCGTGTCAGAGGAAAAGAAGATCCCCTGCATGCTTTCGAAAGCATCGTTGGACTTCGCCGAGGCGGGCAGGGCAGAAATCATCGTGAGATGTGGCTTGTCTTCGAATCGCAGTTCGGTGATGAAGCGAATGTCAGGATAAGCTTCGAGCACGTTGGGCAGATGTTCGATTTCCTGCCGCGCGGGCTCATCGAGAACGCGGCTTTCGCCGGGAGTGGGCCCGGCGCGCTCTTCTTCGCGACCCATCCCGCGAAGCTCGCGCCGGGAAGAAACAAAAACAGTGTCGAACAGGCCCGATTTCGCCAGTCTTCGGGAGAACAATTGCTGGAGTCCGGTGCCCAGCGACAGCATCGCCACCAGAGAGGCCACGCCGACCGAGATTCCGATCGTAGTCAGCGAGTTCCGCAGCACGGATTCGCGCAGATTGCGCAGCGCGAGTTGAGTCAGATCGGGAAGTTTCACGACGCGCCTCCCTGCGTTTTATCTTGCGCGGCTGCCAGGTTCGTCCGTTCGTCAACCAATTTTCCATCCGCCAGAAAGATCATGCGCCGCGCGTAGCGCTCGGCCAGCGCACGTTCGTGCGTCACCATAACCACGGTCATGCCCAATTGCTGGTTGAATTCCCGGACCAGGTCCATAATTTCGGTGCCGGTGTGGCTGTCGAGGTTTCCCGTAGGCTCATCGGCCAGCAGAAGCTGCGGACGATTGATCAGCGCCCGTGCCAGCGCTGCCCTCTGCTGCTCGCCTCCTGAAAGCTCGCTCGGACGGTGGTCCTTACGCGCCTGCAAACCGACTCGGTCCAAAGCTTCGCGAACGAGGCTGTCGCGCCGGCCGCGCTCTACCTCCGCGAAACGCAGCGGCAGTTCCACATTCTCCGCCAAAGTCATGCTGGGGATCAGATTGAAAGACTGAAAGACCATGCCGACGACGTGCAGCCGGTATTTGGCAAGTTCTTCGCGCGAAAGCTTCGCCAGATCGCGATCCTGGACGACAACCGTTCCCGAGGTTGGACGATCAAGCCCGGCAATCAGATTCAGCATCGACGATTTGCCGGAACCGGAACTGCCCAGCAGCGCCACAAATTCTCCCGCATGAACTTCGAGCGAAACCCCGTCCACGGCGCGGATCAGAGTTTCGCCCATGCGGTAGTGACGGCAAAGTTGTTCGCTACGGATGGCGACGGCGACGGTGCCGGGCGGGGCGGAAATTGCGGGAGCCGTGGTCATAGGGTGAGCTGGCGCCTAGCGCATCTCTCCTCGCAGCAGGCGCAGCGCATCGGCCGCGACAACCTCTCGGTTCTTGCCTTCGGCGCCGTCGCCATTCACCGCGACGGCATCGCCCTCGCCCGGAGCCAGAAACAGGTTTTCTTCCACTCCGTGCTGGCGCGTGTAGAGATCGTAATAACGCCCGCGTGCGGCATAAAGCTCGGCGTGCGTGCCCCGCTCCAGGATTTGCCCCCGTTCCATCACCATGATCTGATCCGCGCGCCGGATGGTGGAGAGCCGGTGCGCAATTACGAATGTGGTCCGCCCCTGCATGAGGTAGGAGAGACCCTGCTGGATCATCTGCTCGGACTCCGAGTCCAGGCTGGAGGTGGCTTCGTCGAGAATCAGAATCCGCGGCTCCGCCAGAATGGCGCGAGCAATCGAAATTCTCTGCCGCTGGCCGCCGGAAAGTTTCACGCCGCGCTCGCCGACCACCGTCTCGTACTTGTCGGCGAACGATTCGGCAAACTCATCCACGCGCGCAATGCGGCATGCACGCATGATTTCTTCCTCGCTGGCATCCGGCCGGGAGAAAGCGACGTTCTCACGAATCGTCCCATCAAACAGAAATGACTCCTGCAGCACGACTCCCAGCCGCGTCCGAAAGGAGTCTAGCCGCACCGTGCTCAAGTCCACACCGTCTACGCGGATCGTGCCTTCCGTGGGCACATAGAAAGCCGAGATCAAGCCGATGGTAGTTGATTTTCCCGAGCCCGACGAACCGACGAGCGCCGTGACCGTCCCGGGATCGGAGCGGAAAGAAATGTCGTGCAGAACTTCGTGATCTCCGTCGTAGCTGAAGCTCACATTCTCGAAGGCGACCGTGCCTTCAATATCGGACAGCGGAACGGAGCGCTTCGGGTCCTGATCTTCCGGGCGCTCCCGCATGATCTCCTGGGTTCGTTCCAGCCCGGCCAGCGCCTCAGTGAGCTGAGTGCCGATGGCGACAATCTGCATCATGGGCGCAACCAGAAACGGCAAGGTGATGGTGAAGGAGAAGAATTGCCCCGGAGTCAGTGTGCCGGCCAGACTCTGGCGCGCGCCGACGTACATCGTCGCCGCGCCGACCAACCCGAGCAGCACGCTGGCCGATAGGCTCATCACCGAGGTCGCGGTCAGGGTTCGCATCACGTTATCCAGGAGCTTTCGCACTCCGCTGGCAAACACCGCTTCTTCGCGTTCCTCGGCGTGATAACCCTTGATCACGCGCACGCCGCCGAGCGATTCCGTAAGCCGCCCGGTGACTTCGGCGTTGATCTTGCCGCGTTCGCGGAAGATCGGGCGGATGGTGGCGAACGCTTTGCTCAGGAATCCGCCAAACAGGGCGAGCGATCCCAGCGCAATCAGCGTCATGCGCGGGCTGATGTGCATCAGCCACCAAACGGCAATGCCCGCAGTCAGCAACCCTCCCGCGAAATCCACCAGACCAGTGCCCATGAGGTTGCGAATTCCTTCCACATCGCTCATGATGCGCGACACCAGGCTGCCCGTCTTGTTCGCATCGTAAAAAGAAACCGGCAGGCGCGAGATGTGCTTCTGCACCTTCTGGCGGAGCTCCGTGATCAGCCGCTGCGCTGCCTTCGAGAGCAATTGCGTGAGGGCGAAGGAAGTGATGCCTTGCACGACCGTGGCCAGCAAAACAAAGCCCACCAGCCGCTGCAGTCCAGCCAGGTGATGTTTGTTGATGACGTCGTCAATCAGGAATTTCGTAGAGGCGGGCAGAACGAACCCGGAAACACGGTTGATGACCATCAGCACGAAACCCACCGCCAGCAGCCCGCGGCGCGGCTGCATCAGCGCCCAGACTTCCGGCAGAATGGCCTTCAATCGCTGGACTTTGGGGGGCTTCGCGGCTTCTTTGGCTGGAGGACTCAATCTCCTGTTTGACTCCGCTGGGATGAGATTGGCTTCATTATTACAGCATTGTCACACATTTACTGGTCGAGCGCTGGGGGTGACGGGCAGGCCGGGGATGGGCAGGTGCTTCGGTCTCCTTCATGTGCGAAGACGCGTTCGCCCTTTATCGCGGCGCGAGTTTCGGCTAATTTTTTTCTGTCACTGTTTCAAGTAACGAAGCGCAACACACCCTGATTTAAAAGACTTTGACGCAACAAGTTTTAATTGCAATCTCTCCCGCAGGCTAACACCCTCCAACAACCGTCTCCCTCCTCCTGCAACGATTGGCCCAACGACGAAACGATATTCATCAACTAGACCAAGCTCTATAAGTTGTGAAGGAATACTTACACCACCGACTAAGATATTCTTGCCCTGTTCCTGTTTCAACTTAAGTATTTCGCCGTGAAGGTTTGCACGAACAATTCTCGTATTTTTATCTTCAGTGCTGCCTAATGATCGCGAAAAGACAATTTTGTTGATGGAGTCGAATGTTTGAGCAAAGTCGTTCGATGCCTTTGTCATCGACTGGGTTTTTGCGACATCAGGCCAAAAAGGAACCATCAATTGATAGGTTTTACGCCCAAAGACGAGCAGGTCAACATCTCGCATGAGGTGCGTAAAATATTCATGTGTTTCTTCATCGGCCATTTGTTTGGTGTGGTCGCAGCAGCCATCCAGGGTAATGTTGATTGCGAAGATTACATTTCTCATTTTCGTCTCGTATTGAGCATTGCCTTCACCCGAAGGATTTTACTGCATAGCTGTTGTCAACAGGCGTGGGTGTTGAAAGAGTCGACCGCTCGAAAATGGTCGGGAAGCTTTGCGCTAGGACGCGCTACAAACGTCGATCTCTGTTTTGGTAGACATCTTCTATCCCCCGAGTTTCGGCTGTTGTAAGGAGAATGGACTTTCTCAACAGCTACAGGCAATAGCACCCGTTGACTCATCGCCTCCCCGCTCCCTGCTGCGTGCGCCAGATTTGGCCTGATTTCCCCACCTCCTCACCCAGCGCCGCCTGTGACGGACCTCCTGTGACAGGTTCGGCTCCGCCGTTGTATGCTCGGGGCGTGTCTCGCCCGTCTACGCCAGAGAGCTCGCCGGACCATTCGCCGACTTTGGGCCTGTTGCTGGGGCTCATCATCACGCTGTCGGCGGTCGTCGCCTATTCGGGCTACATCACGTGGCAGGTGACCGGTCTGCGCAAGCTGCAGACCGATATGGTGGACCGCAACCGCAAAGATTCGCTGCAGTTGCTGCG
>Ga0187818_10000047_pt1 | contig 31789 bp, 31 predicted proteins | sample NC_wetland_sal_i_14_FD_130581 | JGI IMG/M metagenome (GOLD analysis project Ga0187818, IMG submission 130581) | Wetland sediment microbial communities from Neuse River Estuary, North Carolina, USA - SO4_3 | ecosystem: Environmental > Aquatic > Freshwater > Wetlands > Sediment | place: USA... | reverse complement strand
CGCCTGCACCGACTCGATGATTTTGACGTAACCGGTGCAACGGCAGAGATTTCCGGACAGCGCCGCGCGGATGGCCGCCTCGTCCGGTTTGGGGTTGCGCCGCAACAGCGCCTCGGCCGCCATGATCATGCCCGGCGTGCAGAAGCCGCACTGCGTTCCCAGCTTCTCGTGGAAGGCGCGTTGCAGCCGCGACAGGCGGCCCGGCGATCCCACGCCTTCGATGGTCTCGACATGCCGACTGCCGCAGCGCGCCGCGAGCGTCAGGCAAGCGGCCCGCGGCTCGCCGTCCACCAGCACCGTGCATGCGCCGCATTCGCCGCCGTCACAGCCGCGCTTGGTGCCGGCGAGCCCGGCAAGCTCGCGGATGTAATCGATCAGCAGCAGGTTATCGGGGACAAGATCCGTCCGCTTCCAGCCGTTGATCGTCAAAGACAGGATGGTGCTCATGGCGTGCGATTCCGGGAAACGCAGAATGTCAAAAACTAGCATCGCACGTGCCGTCAACCTTGATCTAGATCAATATTATCACTGCCGGAAGCGCCGGTCCCGTTCGCAAGCGACGGCACGCTGGTCTTTGATTGACGGAACTTTTAATCTTTCACGATGAACGGAGATGTTTCGCTTGAGGGTTTGACGGCGGCGGGCTTGGCCGGGAGCGACGTTGCCGCCTGGGCCAAATCCAATCCACGCGCGACCGGCGGATTTGCCGAAGATCGCGAAGCCTTCGCCTTCTATTGGCGCGCGGCGAATTCGCTCTTGGCGCGCCTGCCGAAAAAAGCGCGACGCTCCGCTGCGGAACAGGAAGCCGCCGAGACCATCAAACAGCAAGCGCGGGCGGCGCGCATCCGGTTCCTGAATACGCATGGCGAACATTTGTACGATTTATTGACTCGCGAGCGGTCCGAATTCCTAAGGATCGACGAACTCGCGCAGGCGGCGTCGGGTGTCGTTCCGGGTCTCGTGCCGGCGCCCGAACAATTGAAAAGCGAGAACGAGCTGCCTTTGCGCGACAGGGAAGGCGTCGAAATCGATCACGGGCTGTTTCTATCCGCCGTCCTCGCCGGCGAGGTTTCCGGAAATCACCTCTGTCACGCCATGCTGCTGCCGCGTCGTGAATCATCCGGGTTCTTGCCGGAATTCGCCAAAAGCGGATTGATCGATCTTGGCACCGCCTCGGTCGAGCGGAAATCCAATGCGGCCGTCGTGACCATCCGGAACCCCCGTTATCTCAATGCCGAGGACCAGACGACGATCGATGCCGTGGAGATTTGCGTCGACATCGCACTGCTCGACCCAACGGCCGGCGTCGGCGTGCTGCGGGGCGGTCTGGTCGACCATCCCAAATACAAGGGCCGCCGCGTTTTCGGCGCGGGCATCAACCTGACCCAACTCTACGAAGGCCGGATTCCCTACCTTTGGTATCTGCGGCGCGATCTCGGCTTCGTTCACAAGCTCTATCGCGGGCTGGCGCGGATGGATTCCCCGCCCGACGACGTCGCCGGCGTCACGATCGAGAAGCCCTGGATCGCGGCGGTGGAAGCCTTCGCGATCGGGGGTCACTGCCAACTTCTGCTGACCATGGATTACAACATCGCGGAAAGGGACGCGTTCATGACCTTGCCCGCCCGCAAGGAAGGCATCATCCCGGGAATGGCCAATATGCGTCTGCCGCGGTTCACCGGAGACCGGATCGCGCGCCAGGCGATACTGTCCGAACGCCATCTCCCCTGCGACAGCCCGGAAGGCCGGCTGATCTGCGATGAAATCGTGGAGCCCGGAACGATGGATACGGCGATAGACCGCGTGGTGGAACGTCTTTCAAGTTCCGGCGTCGTTAGCGCCGCTTCCAACCGGCGCGCCATGAGGGTGGCCCAGGAGCCGCTCGCCGTGTTTCGCTCCTATTGCGCGGCCTATGCGAGGGACCAGGCCTTCTGTCACTTCAGTCCGGCGCTGATCCAAAATTTGGAGCGCTATTGGATCGCACGGAGCGGCACGATCTAGGCATGGATCGGGCCGAACCGATGCAGTAATCTATCCCTGCCGCCGCCACAAAAACCTTCTGATCGTAACCAGGTCCTCGTCCGAACCTCATGAAGCGAACCAATACCCAGCCTGCCCGCAGAGACGCTGCATCGCCGGCGCTCGCCTTTCCGGTCCCGACGCCGCCGGCGCCCGGCGCCACCATCGAAATCGCGCCCGGCATCCATTGGCTGCGCATGCCGTTGCCCTTTGCGCTCGATCACATCAATCTTTGGCTGCTCGCCGATGGTGACGGTTGGACGATCGTCGATACCGGATTTGGACAAGGCGATGAGACCAAGACGCTATGGCTAAGGGTGTTCGACGCCATGCCCGGCGGCCGCCCGGTCAAACGCGTACTGGTCACCCATTTTCATCCCGACCACATGGGGCTCGCCGGCTGGCTGTGCGAACGCTTCGGGGTCGAGCTTTGGACCAGCCAGGCCGAATGGCTGACGGCGCATCTCGTCCGCCAGGGATGGGCCTCCGGCGACACCGAAAGCCGCCTCGCGCATTACCGGCGCAATGGCTTGGCCGCCGAGCACCTCGAGGCGTTGCGCGCCCGCGGCAATACTTATGCCGCCTATGTCACGCCGGTTCCGCCGCAGTACCACCGCATCATGTCCGGCGATACGGTGGCGATCGACGGCCATTTCTGGCGCGCGATCGTCGGCCGCGGCCATGCGCCCGAGCATCTCTGTCTTTATAACCCCGCGCTCGACGTGCTGATTTCCGGCGACCAGATCCTGCCGGTCATCACCACGAATGTAAGCGTGTGGCCCGATGAACCCGACGGCAATCCGCTCAAGCTCTATCTCGACTCGCTCGCCGACTTCCGGCCGCTGCCGGAAACTGCGCTGGTGTTGCCCTCGCATGGCTTGCCGTTCCGCAATCTGCATCTCCGCCTTGACCAACTCGCCCATCATCACGACGAAAGGCTGGATCGCGCGGTTGCCGCCTGCGCCACGCCGTTGACCGCGGCCGATTTGATTCTGGTGCTGTTTCGCCGCCAACTCGACATCCATCAGCTGGGCTTCGCCATGGGCGAAGCGCTGGCGCATTTGCATTATCTGGTGGGAGCGGGACGGCTACGACGCGAAACCGGCGCCGATGGCGTCTATCGCTTCAGCAAGGCTTAACTCAGACCCTTGCCGCCCGCTTGCGCGGCTTCCGGCCGCTTGCCGCCGCCAACCAAGGCCGCTGATCGACGATCTTGAGCATGGTGGAAATGGTGATCGAGCGGAATGTGGCAAGCGAAAGCTCGTCGATCTCGTTGAGCACGACGCGCAAGGCGTATCCGACGCTGGTATTGGGGCGCGGATGCTCGCCGTCGGCGCCGTCCGATTCGATCGGCTCGAACAGTTCGATCACGTCCATCAGCGTTAGGCGTTTCGGATTGCCGATGAAGCGATAGCCGCCCCCGACGCCGCGGGCGGATTCGATGATTCGAGCACGCGCGAGATCGCGCAGCACCTTCGCCAAATGGTGCAGCGAGATTCCGTACTTGTTCGCGATTTCCGCGGCGGCGAGTTGACGCGTTGGATCGGCCGCCAGCTCGAGCACGGCAAAAAGAGCGAAGCAGGTGGCCTTCTGTAGTTTCATGCGTGTTCCGGCAATGGCTTGGGGGTCGCCGCGTTCAGGCGCCGTCAGTCGAGCGTGGTTTCCAATTCGATGAAGGGTCCCGCCATCATGCCTTGGCTGCGGAAGAAAGACAGGATGATGGTGTTCTCGCGCGCCAGCATCGTGCGGACGTTGACGACGCCGGTCTTGCGGAAGCTATCGCAGATTGCATTGAACAGTTGGGTTCCCACGCCCTTGAGGCGGCCCTTGGGACGGATCTGGATGGCGAATATCCAGCCGCAGGGCGGCGAACCGAATTCCCAGGCGCGGGTCTCGCCGATGACGAAGCCGTCGAGGCGATCCTGGCGTTCCGCCACGAGAAAGAAGCGCTCCTTGTGCCGTCCGCCATAGAGTTCGAACATGTCGCGCCAGTAGTTCGGCTTGGCGAGGCCGGTGACTTCCTCGTCGAGCGCGATGATCGACGGAACATCGGCGGCCAGCGCCGGCCTGATTCGCGATGCCGCCCCGGCGTCAACCGCGGCGGTCGTCTTGGTCGCTTTCATCGCTGCCTTTCGCTTCGAAACCTCGCGCATCCTCGCCGCCGATCACCTGACAGCGTGAATCATCCCGGCGTGAATGTAAATAAGCATAATAGTACCGATATAGACAAATCGCGGCCGGGGCGGATCGCCCGCGACGGGCGGTTTGATCTAGATCAAATACGGGCAGGCCGAGATCGTATCATACTATTCCATAAATTGGTATTTGAGTACCGATTAAGAAACAGAAATGGGGGATTGCCGTGAAGCCAAGCCTGGCGTCAGGACTTACGTTCGAGCGGCGCGTTGTCGTGGACGAGCCGCGGACCATCGGTTTCATGGGCGAGGGCGGCCGGGTTTATTCGACGCCTTCCCTGGCGCGAGACATCGAGCAGACCTGCCGCGACGGTCTGCTCGAGCATCTCGACCCGGGCGAGGACTCGGTCGGCACGCGGATCGAGCTCGATCACTTGGCGCCGACGCTCCTCGGCATGGCCGTCGTCATCCGCGTGAAAATCATCGAGGTCAAGGGACGGCTCGTCACCTTCGAGGTTTCGGCGCGTGATCCCATCGACGACGTCGGGCGCGGCAAGCACATGCGCTTCGTTACCGACATTCAGAAAACCGTGGAGCGGCTCAAGGCCAAGGCCGCGAAAGCGAAAGCGGCGGAACCAGCGTCTTCATGACAGGAGCGGCGGCCACGGCAAAGCAGGTACCGACCTACTGCTACCAGTGCGTCGCCGGTCCCGATCTCTTGACCGTCCGCGTCGAGGACGGGGTCGCGCTCGCCGTCGATCCGAATTTCTGCGCCGCGCAGGTCCATCCCGGCGCGGGGCGGATTTGCGTCAAGGCCTATGGGTTGGTGCAAAAGACCTACAACCCGAATCGCGTGCTCTCGCCGATGAAGCGCACCAATGCGAAAAAGGGGCGCGGTGAGGAACCGGGCTTCGTCCCGATCTCATGGGATGAAGCGTTCGACCTCATCGCCGAGAAGCTCAACCAGGTCCGCGCCAGCGGCTTGCTTGACGCCTCGGGCTATCCCAAGGTTGCCGCGAGCTTCGGCGGCGGGGGCACGCCGCAATCCTATATGGGAACCTTTCCCGCCTTTCTCGCGGCCTGGGGGCCGGTCGATATGGGCTTCGGCAGCGGCCAGGGCGTCAAGTGCTATCACTCGGAGCATCTTTACGGCGAGCTGTGGCATCACGCCTTCACGGTCTCGCCAGATACGCCGTCCTGCCGCTACGTCATCTCGCTCGGCAGCAACACCGAGGCCTCGGGCGGCGTCGTCGGCGTGAAACGCCATGCCGATGCGCGCGCCCGCGGGATGAAGCGCGTCCAGGTGGAGCCGCATCTCTCGATCACCGGCGCCTGCTCCGCCGAATGGGTTCCGATCCGGCCGAAGACCGATGCGGCTTTTCTCTATGCCGTCATCCATGTGTTGTTGCACGAGCAGCCGCGCGCGCATCTCGACCTCGCGTTTCTAACGGACCGCACGGCATCGCCTTATCTCGTCGGCGCCAAGGGCTACTATTTGCGCGATCTCGAAAGCAAAAAGCCGCTGATCTGGGATCGCAAGCGCGGCGCGGCGGTGGCTTTCGATACGCCGGGAACGGAGCCGGCGCTGGAAGGAAGCTTCACCGCCACGGCGGTCGAGCTGGGTCCCGATGGCGAACAGATCGCCCGGGGAAAGCTTTCCGGCGAAACCGCATTCAGCAAGCTGGTCGCGCATATGGCGTCTTGCTCGCCCGAATGGGCATCGGCGATCTGCGATGTGCCGGCGGCAACCATTCGCCGCATCGCCAATGAATTCGCAGCCCAAGCCTGTATCGGCCAGACCATCGAGATCGACGGCATGACGCTGCCGTTCCGTCCCGTCGCCATCACCCTTGGCAAGACGGTCAACAACGGCTGGGGCGGCTATGAATGTTGCTGGGCGCGCACCGTGGCGGTTTCTCTCGTCGGCGCGCTTGAGGTTCCCGGCGGCACGCTCGGCACGACCGTGCGTCTCAATCGTCCGATGTCCGACCGCATCGGCAGCGTCACGCCGGGGATCGACGGCTTCATGGCCTACCCCTTCAATCCGACCGACCCCGAGCACTGGTCGCCGCGGCCCAATATCCGCAACGCCTATCGCACGCTGGTGCCGCTCGCCGCCAATGGGCCGTGGAGCCAGGCGCTCGGTCCCACCCATCTGGCCTGGATGTTCCTGGACGGAACGCCCGAAGGCCTGCCCGCGGTGACGTTTCCCGAAATCTGGTTCCTCTACCGCAGCAATCCCGCCATCTCGTTCTGGGACACCGCGGCGATCGCCGAAAAGATGTCGCGCTTCCCCTTCGTCGTCGCCTTCGCCTATACGCGTGACGAGTCGAACCACATGGCCGATCTCCTGCTGCCGGAATGCACCGACCTGGAAGGGCTGCAGCTCATCCACATCGGCGGCACGAAGTATGTCGAGCAGTTCTGGGACGAGGAAGGGTTCGCGCTCCGCCAGCCCGTGGTCGCGGCTTCGGGCGAGGCGCGCGACTTCACCGACATCGCGACCGAGCTGGCGCGGCGGACAGGCCTGCTCGAGCCTTACAACGCCGCCATCAACCGCGGCGCGGCGGGCGTGCCGCTCAAGACCGCGCGCTACGATTTCAGCATCAACGTCGCCGAGCCCCACAGCCGCGACGCGATCTGGGATGCCGCCTGCCGCGCCGCGAGCGCCGAGCTGACCGACGGGGCCGCTTCCGACGGACTCGATTGGTACAAGACGCACGGCTTCCGCACCCGCCCCTTCAAAAAGTCCGATTGGTATCTCTATCCCGCGCTGGCGCGGCAGGGCTTGCGCTTCGAGCTTCCCTATCAAGAGCGGCTTTACCGCATCGGACAGGAGCTCGGACGGCGTCTGCACGAGCGCGGCATGACGTGGTGGGACAAACAACTCGCGGAATATCAGACGCTGCCGGCATGGAAGGATTTCCCCGGCATGTGGGAAAAGGCGGTTGTCGAGATGGGCGGCCGAGCGCAGGATTTTCCGTTTTGGCTCGTCACCGCCCGCAGCATGCAATACGCCTGGGGCGCCAATGTCGGCATCCAGATGATCCAGGAAGTGGCGGCCAACGTCGCCGGACACAACGGGGTCGTCATAAACGCGAGCGCCGCGGAACGCCTCGGCATCGGCGACGGCGATATCGTCGAAATCCGCACGCCCCTGCGCTCGACGCGCGGCCGCGCGGTGCTGCGCCAGGGTATCCGCCCCGACACGCTCCTCATGCTCGGGCAGTTCGATCACTGGGTCACGCCCTTCGCCCGGGATTTCCACACCCCCAGCATGAACACGTTGGTGCCGCTGTCGCTCGAATTGACCGACGCCACCGGCTCGGGCGCCGACCTCGTGCGCGTTGGCTTGGCGCTTGTGGGGGGCGAGGCATGACCCGCTGGGTGATGGTCGCCGATCTCAAGCGCTGCGTCGGTTGCCAGACCTGTACGGCTGCTTGCAAACAGGCCAACGCGACGCCGCCCGGAGTGCAGTGGCGGCGCGTGCTCGACATGGAAGAAGGGGAGTATCCCGAGGTTCGCCGCGTCTTCGTGCCGGTGGGATGCATGCATTGCGCTGAACCGCCCTGCATGACCGTGTGCCCCTCGACCGCCACGCGCCGGCGCCCGGACGGCATCGTCACCATCGATTACGATCTCTGCATCGGCTGCAGTTATTGCGCCGTCGCCTGTCCCTATCAGGCGCGCCACAAGACCGACCGCGCGAGCTTCGCCTATGGCGGCGCGCCGAGCCAGGCGGAGCAGAAGCGTTTCGACGGGCGGCGCTTGGCGGTGGCGACAAAATGCACGTTTTGCGTCGATCGCATTGATGCCGGGACGGCCAAGGGCTTGACGCCGGGCGTCGATCCCGAGGCGACGCCGGCCTGCGTCAATTCCTGCATCGCCGGCGCGCTGCACTTCGGCGACGTCGAGAATCCCGCGAGCAATGTGTCGCGGCTGCTGGCCGAGAACCGGAATTTCCGCATGCACGAGAATCTCGGGACCGGCCCGGGCTTCTACTATCTCTGGGAATAGCCATGGAACGCATCGCCCCTTGGCTGCAAACGAACTGGGACCGCCGCGCCGCGGGCAATTTCATCGGCGGCGGCACCGGCGGCGGGCTGGTTATCTTCGCCGCGGCGAGCGAGCTGGCGGGCGGCAACCCGCAACGCTGGGCCTACCTCCTGGCGGCGCTCTTCATCGCCGTCGGCCTCAGCCTGGTGTGGATCGAGATCGGCCGTCCCTGGCGGTTCATCCACGTCTTCTTCAATCCGTACACCTCTTGGATGACGCGCGAAGGGTTCGTGGCGCTGCCGCTCTTTGCCGCGCTCGCCGCCGCTATGTGGTATGGCGGCGCGGCGCTGGCGATCGTCTCCGCGCTGCTCGCGCTGGTCTTCGTCTATTGCCAGGGCCGAATCCTGCGCGCATCGCACGGCATTCCGGCCTGGCGCGAGCCATCGATCGTGCCGTTGATCCTGGCCACCGCGCTGGTCGAGGGGGCGGGGGTCTTGCTGGCGCTGGCGTTCATCGCGGGCGCCGCTCCCGGCGGGTTCGTGCTGGCCCTGGCGCTGCTCGCGCTGTTCGCGCGTTGGATCGCCTGGACCGCCTATCGCCGTTCCCTGGCGCGGCGCGGCGCGCCCACCGCGGCGCGCCAGGCGCTCCAAGCGATCGACCGGCCGCTGCTGGTCCTTGGCACGATCGCGCCGGTCACTCTGATCGCCGCTTCGCTCGGATTTGCCGATTATGCCGGCCCGCTCGCGCTGCTGGCGGGATTGCTCGGCCTTGCCGGGGGCTGGCTGATCAAGGACACGATCGTCATGCGCGCCGCCTTCAATCAAGGGTTCGCCGTGCCGCATATGCCGCTTCTCGGCCCCGTGAGCGGCGATTCCGGGATACGACAGGGATGGAGTTGAGCCATGGCCACACGCCTCTCGCGCAGTAGAAACCACGACCGGCAGCATGTTTATTTCTCCCCGGACGTCGAGACCATGCCGCGCAAGCAGCTGCAACGGCTTCAATTCGACCGCCTGCGCAACGTGCTGCAACACGCCTACGCCAACGTGCCGCATTACCGCCGGAGCTTCGACGCGGCCCAGGTCACGCCGTTCGCGCTGCACGGGCTCGACGATCTGCGGCGCTTTCCTTTCACCACCAAGGCGGATCTGCGCGACAACTACCCCTTCGGCATGTTCGCCGTTCCCCGCGAGAGCGTCATACGCGTCCACGCCTCCTCGGGCACGACGGGAAAACCGACCGTGGTCGGCTACACCGCCGCCGATCTCTCCAACTGGGCGCTGCTCATGGCGCGCTCGATGGTCAGCGCCGGCGTCCGGCCGGGCGACATCGTGCACAACGCCTATGGCTACGGGCTGTTCACCGGCGGGCTCGGCGCCCATGACGGAGCGTCCCGGCTCGGCTGCACCGTCGTGCCGGCTTCGGGCGGCGGCACCGAAAGGCAGGTGACGCTGATGAACGACTTCGGCGCCATGGTGCTCTGCGCCACGCCGTCCTACGCGCTCAACATCGCCGAGGTCGCCGGCAACATGGGCATCGACTTGCGCGGCGGGCCGTTGCGCGTCGGGCTGTTCGGCGCCGAGCCGTGGAGCGACGGGCTGCGCCGCGAGTTGGAAAGCCGGTTGGGGCTGAAGGCCATCGACATCTACGGCCTCTCCGAGATCCTGGGACCCGGGGTCGCGGTCGAATGCCATGAGGCCCAGGCCGGCTTGCACGGCTGGGAGGACCATTTCCTGTTCGAGGTCATCGACCCCGAAACCGGCGAGCCGCTCGCCATGGGCAAGACGGGAGAGCTGGTCATCACCACCCTCACCAAAGAGGCGCTGCCGATGATCCGCTATCGCACCCGCGACATCACGCGGCTCACCGACGAGCCGTGCCGCTGCGGCCGCACGCATCTGCGCATTCGCCGCATCACCGGCCGCAGCGACGACATGCTGATCATACGCGGCGTCAACGTCTATCCCTCGCAACTCGAGGCGGCGCTGGTCGGCTTGCCCCGAATCTCGCCGCATTACCAGCTCGTCCTCGAGCGCAAGGGACCGCTCGACCATGTCAGGCTCGAGGTCGAGGCCGATCCCGCTGTGACGCTCGACGACGCGACCGGCCGGTCGATCGCCCAGGCCGTCACGCATCATCTCAAGGCGATGCTGGGGATCACCTGCGGCGTGGCGGTGAAGCGCCCGGGCGAGGTGCCGCGCTCGCAGGGAAAAGCGGTGCGCGTCCGCGACCTCAGGCCCAAGCCGTGACCGCCGGGACCACACAGGCCATGGGCGTGCTGCTCCCCGCGGGATGGAAGGCCCCGATCGGCTACGCGAACGGGATCGCGGTCAAGCCCGGCCGCCTGGTCTTCGTCGCGGGCCAGGTCGGCTGGGACGGGGGACAGGTATTCCGGTCCACGGAACTCGCGCCGCAATTCGAGCAGGCGCTCGAGAACGTGCTTGCCGTGCTCGCCGTTTCCGGCGGCGCGCCCCGCCACATTTGCCGCATCACCGCCTTTTGCTGCGACAAGCCCGCCTATCTCGCGGCGCGGCCGGAACTCGGCCGCATCTGGCGGCGATTGATGGGACGCCATTTCCCGGCCATGAGCATGATCTTCGTCGCGGACCTGCTCGACAGCCCGGGCAAGATTGAACTCGAAGCCACTGCTGTCATCCCCGAATTACCAGAAGGAGGAAAGCCATGACCAAGTTGTATCGCACTTTGTTGTTTCTGCTTGCCGTCACCGCTTGCTTTGTATGGGCATTGATGGGTTCCAACGCGCTCGCCCAAACCATCAAGATCGGTTCCAGCCTGTCCGTGACCGGTCCGGCGTCGTTCCTGGGCGCGCCCGAGGAAAAGACGCTCCGCCTCTATGTCGACAAGATCAACGCCTCGGGCGGCGTGCTGGGACGTAAACTCCAGCTCATCATCTATGACGATGGCGGGGATCCCAACAAGGCGCGCACCAACGCCACGCGCCTCGTCGAGCAGGACAAGGTGGCCGTCATGGTGGGCGGCACGACCACGGGCGCAACGCTCGCCATGATGCCCATCTTCGAGGACGCGCAAATCCCGTTCGTCTCGCTGGCCGGCGCGATCGAGATCATCGATCCGGTGCAGAAATACATCTTCAAGACGCCGCATACCGACCGGATGGCGTGCGAGAAGATCTTCCAGGACATGAAGAGCCGCGGAATCACCAAGATCGGCATGATCGCGGGCACCGATGCGTTCGGCAAGTCGATGCACGACCAGTGCCTCAAGGTGGTCGGAAACTACGGCATCACGGTGCTCGCCGACGAAAGCTACGGCGCGCAGGACAGCGACATGACCCCGCAGCTGACGAACATCAAGAACACGGCGGGGATCCAGGCGGTGGTCAATCCCGGCTTCGGGCAGGGACCGGCCATCGTCACGCGCAACTACCGGCAGCTCGGAATATCCGTGCCGCTCTATGAAAGCCACGGCGTCGCCTCCAAGAGCTATATCGACCTGGCGGGGCCTGCCGCCGAGGGCGTGCGGCTGCCGGCGGCGGCGTTGCTCGTCGCCAACCAGCTTCCGGATAACGATCCGCAGAAGAAGGTGGTGGTCGCCTACAAGACGACGTACGAAAAGGCGACCGGCGAGCCGGTTTCCACCTTCGGCGGTCACGCCTATGACGGCCTCAACATCGTCGTTGCGGCCATCCGGCGCGGCGGCAGCGCCGATCCCAAGAAGATCCGCGATGAGATCGAGAAAACCTCGCACTTCATCGGAACGGGCGGGATCGTGAACATGTCGCCGACCGACCATCTCGGTCTCAGCCTCGCGGCGTTCCGGATGCTGGAAATCAAGAACGGCGACTGGACCTTGGTGGCGGCGACGCACTGAGTACGACTCGGCCGGTCCGGCCGGCGAGACTGGCGAGGCGCGCCCCCCTCGGGCGGGGGGCGTAGCCCGCATTCCTGGATGGACTCGTGACCATGGCGGCGTTCCTGCAATTCGCATTTTCGGGCCTGACGGTCGGGGCCGTCTATGCGCTGGTGGCGCTGGGTTTCACCCTGATCTACAACGCCTCGGATGTGGTGAATTTCGCCCAGGGCGAGTTCGTCATGCTGGGCGGCATGGTGACGGTCGTGTTGTTGGCGGCCGGCGTTCCCCTGCCGCTTGCGGCGCTCATCGCCATCGCGGTTGCGATCGGCGTCGGCGTCGCGCTCCATCGGCTTGCCATCGAACCGGCGCGCAACGCCTCGCCGGTCGCTCTCATCATCATCACCATCGGCGCTTCGATCCTGATCCGGGGCATCGCGCAGATCGTCTTCGACAAGCAATTTCACAAACTGCCCGCTTTTTCCGGCGATGCGCCCTTCGAAGTTTTGGGCGCGACGATTCTTCCCCAGAGCTTCTGGGTGATGGGCGGCACGGCGGCGATCGTCGTCCTGCTGTACGTTTTTCTCGAGCGGACGATCCTCGGCAAGGCGGTGCTCGCGACGGCGGCCAATCGTCTCGCCGCGCACCTCGTCGGCATCGACACCAAGCTGATCGTGACGCTCTCGTTCGGCATCGCCGCCGCGATCGGAGCCGTCGCCGGCATCCTGGTCACGCCGATCACGCTGACGAGCTACAACGTCGGTACGCTGCTCGCGCTCAAGGGGTTTGCCGGCGGCATGCTCGGCGGCATGGGCAATCCGTTGGGGGCCGTTCTGGGCGGGCTGCTGCTGGGTCTCATGGAAGCATTCGGCGCCGGCTATATCAGTTCCACGTACAAGGACGGCATCGCCTTTATCGTCATCCTGGTCGTCCTCTTCATATCGCCGCGCGGCCTGCTCGGCAGGCGCAGCGTGGAGCGGGTCTAGCGTGCGCCGGATTTTCTCGAACCGCTGGATGACGCTTCTCATCCTCGTCATGCTCGTCGCCGCGCTGCCGCTGGTTTTCTCGTCCGGCTATTACTATCGCGTCGCCGCCCTGGTTTGGATTTCGGCGCTGGCGGCGATCGGGCTCAACATTCTCATGGGCTATGCCGGCCAGGTCAGCCTGGGTCATGCCGGATTTTTCGGCATCGGCGCCTATGCGGTCGCGATCGGGCCCGCGCGCTTCGCTCTCGCCTCGTGGCTCTGCATTCTTCTCGGCGCGGCCCTGTCGGGCGTCATCGCCTGGCTGGTCGGGCGGCCCATGTTGCGGCTCAAGGGACACTATCTCGCGATCGGAACCCTGGGATTCGGCGTGCTGATCGCGCTGGTGCTGACGAGTGAATCCAAATGGACCGGCGGACCCGACGGGATCGCGGTGGCGCGCCTGGCATTCGCGGATATCCGCATTTCAGGGCCGGCCGCCTGGTATTGGATCTCGGGCGTGGTGCTGGTTATCGGCGCCTGGCTCGCGCTCAATCTCGAGGACAGCTCCGCCGGACGGGCGCTGCGCGCGCTCCACGACAGCGAAATCGCGACATCGCTCTGCGGCGTCGACGTCGCGCGGCACAAGCTCTGGGCCTTCGTTCTGGCCGCGGTCTATGCCTCGATCGCGGGATCGGAACTCGCGTTGTTCGACGGGTTCATCACGCCCGACATGGCCGGCTTCCTTCATTCGATCGAACTCGTCGCGATGGTCGTGCTCGGCGGCATGGGCTCGGTATTGGGGAGCGTCGTTGGCGCGTCGCTGCTGGTCACGCTGCCCCAGCTTCTCACCGTGTTCATGGAATACGAGCAGGCCTTGCTCGGCCTGATCATCATGCTGACGATGATTTTCCTGCGGCTCGGCATCGTTCCGGGCATCCAGCGGATGCTGGCGAGGAGATTCTCGTGAAGGCGCTCGCGGCCGAGAACGTCGGCCTCGCCTTCGACGGCATCGTCGCGGTCGATGACGTCAGCTTTTCGGTCGAATCCGGCAAGATCTTTTCGATCATCGGACCGAATGGCGCTGGCAAGACGACGCTGTTCAACATCATGTCCGGCATCTACCGCCCCAGCGGCGGCCGGGTGCTTCTTGCCGGCGAGGACGTGACCGGGCTTGAGCCGCATATCATCGCCGCCAAGGGCTTGGCGCGCACGTTTCAAAATTTGCAGATTTTCATGCAGATGAGCGTGGTCGAGAACGTGATGGTCGGCCGTCACATAAGAGAGGCGCGGGACTTGACCAAGGCGTTGTTGAGATTCCCCTCGGTCGGACGCCAGAATCGCGCGACGCGGGCAAAGGCGCTGGAGCTGCTCGCCTTCATTGGACTCGCCGACCGGGCGGATCGTCCGGCGGGTTCCTTGCCGTATGGCGGGCTTCGTCGCCTGGAAATCGCGCGCGCCTTGGCGCTCGAGCCGCGCATCCTGCTGCTCGACGAGCCCGCCGCGGGCTGCAATCCGGTCGAGACCGAGGCGGTGGAGGCCTTGGTGCGCGAGATCGCAGGTTGGGGCATCACCGTCGTGCTGGTCGAGCACAACATGCGCTTCGTGATGCGGATCTCCGACCGGATTCTGGTGCTGGACAGCGGCCGGAAGCTCGCCGAAGGCGTCGCGGACGAGGTGCGGCGCAATCCCGAGGTGATCGAGGCCTATCTCGGCCGGCATGGTTCGAAAGAGGCGGCGCATGCTCGCGATTGAGGGACTGACCAGCGCCTACGGCCGCATCGAGGTCTTGCACGGCGTGAGCCTTGACGTGGTTGAAGGCGAGATCGTCGCTCTGGTCGGCGCGAACGGCGCCGGCAAGACCACCCTGTTGCGGGCGATTTCCGGCGTCCAACCGATCCGAAGCGGCCGGGTGCTGTTCGCCGGCGAAGCGATCGAGCGCGAGCCCGCGCATATCCGCGTCGCCAAAGGCTTGGCGCATGCACCGGAAGCGCGGCAGGTCTTCGCGCCGCTTTCGGTGGACGACAATCTGCGGCTCGGCGCCTATCGGCGGAAGGACGCGGGCATATCCGGCGACATGAAACGGATGTACGAGATGTTTCCCGTGCTGTGGGAGCGCCGCCGCTCCGCCGCCGGTAGCCTATCGGGCGGCGAGCAGCAGATGTTGGCGATTGGACGCGCGCTGATGGCGCGCCCGCGGCTCTTGCTCCTCGACGAACCCAGCATGGGTCTCGCTCCCATTCTCGTCGACCAGATCATGGACGTCATTGTTGCCCTGAAGGCCGAGGGCGTGACGATTTTGCTGGTGGAACAGAATGCCGTGGCGGCGCTCTCGATCGCCGATCGCGGCTATGTCATCGAGACCGGGGTCATCGTTCATGGCGGCGCCGGGCGCGACCTGCTCGACGATCCGAAAGTTCGCGCGACATATCTCGGCGTCTGAGGCTGGACGAGATCGCCTCGGCAAGCGGGCGATGCGGCGCGTTCATCCGCCGCATCCGCCGTCATTCCGGCATGCGGGGTTCGTCGGGATCGTAGGCCCAATCTTTCGCCGGCTTGGGCGTGCGGGCCAGCCATTGGATCAAGAGCTCGACATGCTCGGTCTCTTCGCGCGCGAACTCCTTGGCCAGCTCGCGCAGCTCCGCGGGTCCGGCGCCCTCAACCAGCGCGGTGAAGAACGCAACGGCCCGCCGCTCGTTCTGGAGCGCGATGTCGAGGGCGTGATAAGGCGTCATGAGATAGTGCAGCGACTCGCCACTGTCCGTCTCCAACCCTTCCTTTCCCCGTGTCCCCAGGGGCGCGGCGGCCGAAACCGGAAGCCCGCGCGCGCGCAGATCGGAAGCGAGACTGTCGGCGTGCTTGCGCTCGATGCCGGCGAGCTTGCGGAACAGCGCCGCAACCTCGAGGTTGCTATGGAGCTCCATCTGGGCGGCGAATTCGTCGTAACGCTCGGCCGCCTCGACCTCCATCGCATGGGCGCGCGACAACAGGTCTTCGACCGTGCCGACTTCCGGCGCCGCCGGCGGTTTCCGGCCGCCGCCCCGGCTGGCGCGGCTCATAATGCGAATCCTTGTTCGATTTCGGAGAGAGTCTTGCGCTTCTGCCCGATCGGCGGCTGATAGGGCTTGCGGTTTCCGTGGTAGAGCACGCCGATGTTGAAGCCGTCGTCGGTCATGATCCGCCGCGCCGCGCGCGCGGGATCGTCGGTGGTCGCGACCGGAGACGGCCTGACCGATTCCTTCCAACCCCGTTGTTCGGGCCGGAAGGTGATGCACGGGCTCAGAACTTCGACGAAGGAGAATCCCGGGCTGGCGATCGCCTTGGCGATGATGTCGGCGGTGCCGACCACGTCGCCGGAAAACGCGCGCGCGACGAAATTGGCCCCCGAAGCCAGCGCGATGACCAGCGGATTGAAGGGCCGCACGCCCGTCCCGCCGGGCGCCAGCGCATTGTCCCAGTCGGGCTCGGTCGTGGGCGAGGCTTGGCCCTTGGTCATGCCGTAGACGTGGTTGTCCATCACGACGTAGGTGAGATCGACGTTGCGGCGGCAGGCATGGAGAAAATGATTGCCGCCGATCGAATAGCCGTCGCCGTCGCCGCCGGCGGCGACCACGGTCAGATCCGGACGCGCGACCTTGAGGCCGGTCGCGACCGCCAGCGCCCGGCCGTGGACCCCGTGGAAGCCGTAGCAATTCGTGTAGGCCGGAAGCCGCGACGAGCAGCCAATCCCGGAAACCACCGCGACGTTTTCCGGCCGGAGGGCGAGCTGGGCGAAGGCGCGGGTGAGCGAGGTCAAGACCGAATAATCGCCGCAGCCCGGGCACCAGACCGGCTTGGCGTCCGATTTGAAATCCTTGGCGGCGGGCAGCGCCTCGGCGGACACGCTCATGAACCGCTCCATTGGACGAGTTCGCGGTGAATCTCCGACGGACGCAGCGGCAACGGCCCGGGCCGGTAAAGCGCCCGCACCTGGCCGGGGAGCGAATACTCCGCGCGCAGATAGCGGTGGAATTGGCCGCTGTGGGTCTGTTCGACGACGAGCACGCGCTTCACGCCCGCGAGCAGCTTGTCGAGGCGCCTCGGCTGCGCCGGGGACAGAAGACGCAGCGAGATGAGCTTGGCGCGCACCCCGTCGGCGCGGGCCTGCGCCAAGGCCTCGCGCGCCGGCGCCGTGCAGGAACCCCAGGTGACGATGGCGACGTCGCCCTCGTCGTCGCCCTCGACCTCGGCCCAATGCCGGCCGTAATCGGCGGCATCGAGCTTGCGCTTTCTTTTGTCGAGCTGCGCCAAATGATCCTTGGCCTGGCTCGAAGGCGTGCCGCGCTCGCTGTGCTCGAGGCCGTCGGCGGTGTGCATCAGACCCGGCATGCCGGGGATCGCCATCGGCGAGATTCCGGATTCGGTCAAGGCGTAGCGGCGATAGGATTGCGCGTCGCCATTGGCGATCTTGCGCTGGCCAGCGAAGGCGAAATCGGCGGGCCGGTCGATGACCATGCGCGTCTGGCCGAAGGATTGATCGGAGAGCACGAGCGTCGGCACCTGCATCGTCTCGGCGAGATGGACGGCCCATTGCGTCGTCATCAAGCAATCGGCCACCGAATTGGGCGCGACCACGACGTGGGGCGTATCGCCATGCGGCCCGTAGAGCGCGATATTGAGATCGCTCTGTTCCGATTTGGTCGGGATTCCGGTCGAGGGACCGCTGCGCATGACGTCCACCACGACGATCGGCACCTCGGCGGAAATCGCCAGGCCCAAAGCTTCGATCATCAGCGATAGGCCCGGGCCCGACGTCGCGGTGAGCGCGGGCGTGCCGCCATAGGAGGCGCCGATCGCCATGTTGATGGAGGCGAGCTCATCCTCGGCTTGAACCAGCACGCCGCCGACATCCGTCAGCGCCGGCGCCATCCATTCCAATATTTCAGTCGCGGGCGTGATCGGATAAGCGGCGACGAAACGTATGCCGCCCTTGAGAGCGCCATAGCCCGCCGCCTCGTTGCCCGTGATCAGCCACCGCTTGTCGCGATCATTCCCGCCCGGCGCGAGCCGGTGAGGACAATCCACGCCTTGAGCGGCGGCGCGGCCGGCCTCCGCCGCGGCCAGGCTCGCCGTGACGGCGTCGCCGTTGGCGCCCAAGCTGCGGCGTATCGCCTCGGCTATCGCGGTTGCCGGCAAGCCGACCAGGCTGGCGATATATCCCAGCGCCACCATGTTGGCCCGTCCGTGCGGAATCTTCTTGGCCAGAACTTTCATGGGCAGCGCGAGCGGACGCGCCCCTAAATTCGCGAATTCGGCCGGGGCCGAGCCTTGAGCCGGGTCGCCGATCATCAGGCTCTGCGCATCGAGCGGGATTTCAGCGGCGAATCGCTCGGTATTGACCCAATCGATCGCCATCAGGATGTCGAAACTGTCGCCGTGGCATTCGATGGGCTCGCGCGCTAGGCGCAGCAGGGCCGCCGCCTCGCCGCCGCGGATCTGCGGCCCGCTGGTGCGGCTCATCAGTCCGTAGCAGCCCGCCAGCGCCGCCGCCTCCAGCAGCATGTCGCCAGCGGTCATCACGCCGGCGCCGCCGCTGCCGGATATGGCGATGGAAATCGACGACGGGGACTTGGGTTGGGGCGTCACGGTCAGGAATTCTCCTTGTTAAAAGTATCTCCGGCGGGAGGTGGCGGACCGTTGATCTGGATCAAGTCGAGGCGCGACAAGAAGGCGCAGTTTATTCACATTGACGGCTACTTCGGTAAATCGGTACTCTTATACCAATTTTAACGCCGGAAGCGCCTACGTCAAGGTTTAGCGCCACAGGGCCGGGGCGGGCTGGAATCGGCCCCCAGGCCTGGTATGGCGCCGGAGGGAAGGGCAGATGCTAACACCAGCCGATCGGGGGATAATAGCGGCGGCCAAGGGGCCGCAGCCGCTTGCCGCCATCCATAATGTCTTCGACGCCGTGCATCGTCATGCCGTGAAACGCCGCGTCATCCTCGCGCCGGCCGCGTGACTTTCCAGGATCGAGAAGGAGCTCCCCATGGTTGAATCCACCCTCGCCATCGCCGCCAAGACCAAGCCGCCGAGTCTCCGGGATCACAATCTCGTGCGGGAATTCTCGGTGCCGGGCCTGCGCTTCGAAAAGCGGCCGGTGAAGACGCCGGATGGCACCGTGGTCCCGGGTCTCTACAACGCCTGGATCATTCTCGACAATGCGGAGCAATACAACGCCTACACGGCGGAAATGGTCAAAGGCGTGATCCTCGCCTTTCGCGCGGCGAGCGCGGCCCGCGACGTCGTCGCCGCGGTCTTCACCGGCAGCGGCGACCGGGCCTTCTGCACCGGCGGCAACACCAAGGAATACGCCGAATATTACGCCGGCAACGCGCAGGAATACCGGCAGTACATGCGGCTCTTCAACGACATGGTTTCCTCGATCCTCGGCTGCGACAAGCCGGTGATCTGCCGCGTCAACGGCATGCGCATCGGCGGCGGCCAGGAAATCGGCATGGCCTGCGACTTCACGGTCGCGCAGGACCTCGCGCGCTTCGGCCAGGCCGGACCCAAGCACGGTTCCGCGGCGCTGGGCGGCGCCACGGACTTCCTGCCGGTCATGGTCGGGATGGAGCGCGCGATGGAGTCCGGCACGCTCTGCGAGCATTGGTCGGCGCACAAGGCTTACCGGCTGGGCCTGCTCTACGACATCGTTCCCGGCCTCAAGGTGGACGGCAAGTTCGTGCCCAATCCGCTGGTCGTGACCGATCGCTATTGCGACGAGTACGGCCGTATCGTTCACGGCGAACCCAAGACCGGCGAGGCGCTGGCCGAAGGCAAGAAGCTGCTCGCCCGCGGCAAGGTCGATCTTTCGCTGCTCGACGAGAAGGTCGAGCAGCTCTGCGGCAAGCTCCTGCTCACCTTCCCCGAATGCCTGACCAAGAGCTTCGAGGAGCTGCGCAAGCCGAAGCTCGACGTGTGGAACCGCAACAAGGAGAACTCGCGCGCCTGGCTCGCTCTCAACATGATGGCGGAAGCCAAGGCGGGGTTCCGCGCCTTCAACGAGGGGCCGAAGGATCATCGCGAGATTGACTTCATCGCCTTGCGGCAATCTCTCGCCAAGGGCGCGCCCTGGACGGAGGATTTCGCGGAAAGCTTGATCCCGAAGGCCGGAGGCGCCCGGTGACTTCTGCGGCGCCCTCTCCGCTCCGGGTCTGGCTGGAGCAAGGCGGCAAGCTGCTGCGGCTGCGCTTGGCGCGGCCCAAGGCCAACGTCATCGACGCGGCCATGACCGCGGCGCTCGGCGCGGCGCTCGACTTGCATCTCGGCCGCGGCGATCTCCTGGCCGTGCTGATCGACGCCGAAGGGCCCAATTTCAGCTTCGGCGCCAGCGTCGAGGAGCATCTCCCCGGCCGTTGCGCCGCGATGCTGAAGGGCTTCCACGCGCTGATCCTGCGCCTCATCGAAAGCCCGGTTCCGGTGCTGGTCGCAATCCGCGGCCAATGCCTGGGCGGCGGCCTCGAAGTCGCTTCCGCCGGCACCTCGATCTTCGCTTCGCCCGACGCCAAATTCGGCCAGCCCGAGATCAAGCTCGGCGTCATCGCACCAGCGGCTTCCTGCCTGCTGCCCGAGCGCATCGGCTTCGCCGCCGCCGAGGATTTGCTGCTCTCCGGCCGCAGCCTCGCCGCCGACGAAGCGCGCGCTCTCGGCCTGGTCTCCGCGGTCGCCGAGGATCCGGAAGCCGCCGCGCTCGCCTGGTTCAACGCGAATCTCGCCGACAAAAGCGGCGCGGCGCTGCGGCGCGCGCTGCGCGCGGCGCGGGTCGATCTGGTCGAGCGGCTGCGCGCCAAGCTCGCCCGCGTCGAGCGCCTTTATCTCGACGACCTGATGTCGACCCGCGACGCCATCGAGGGTCTCGAAGCCTTCATCGCCAAGCGTCCGGCTAAATGGGAGCACCGTTAGCCATGACGACCACCGCCGAAATCGTCTCCCGCTGCCAGGACCTGTTCGACGATCTGCATTTCACCTATGCCCGCGAGTGGAAGGCCGCTTTGCCCGGCCGCAAGGTGGTGGGCTTCATGCCCTTTTACGTGCCGCGCGAACTCATTCACGCCGCGGGCGCCTTGCCGCTTGGCGTGCTCGGCGGCGGCGATCAGCTCGAGGTCATTCACGGCGACGCCTATTACCAGAGCTACATCTGCCGCATTCCGCGCTCGACGGTCGAACTCGGCGTGACCGGACGGCTGGATTTCGTCGACGGCATGCTGTTCCCCAGCATCTGCGACGTCATCCGCAACCTCTCGGGCATGTGGAAGGTCATGTTCCCGAAGGTGAAGAGCCGCTACTTCGACGTGCCCCAGAACTACCGCGACGACGTCGGCGGCGAGTTCTACGTCAACGAGCTGAAAGAGCTCAAGGAGATGCTCGCGGAGATGACCGGCCGCGCGGTGAGCGACGAGGCGCTCCGCGCCTCGATCGCGCTTTACAACGAGAGCCGCCGCCTGACGCGCGAGGTCTACGCCTTCCGCGCTAAGCAGCCGTGGAAGGCGCCTTCCGCGGAGGTTTACCTGTTGATGCGCGCGGGCCAGACCCTGGCGGTCGAGGAGCACAATCGCCTCCTCAAGGAATACCTCGCTGCCGCCGCCGCGGAAGACCGGCCCAAGCGCGACAATTCCCGCGTGGTCGTCACCGGCGTCTTCTGCGAGCAGCCGCCGCTCAACCTCATCAAGTCGATCGAGCTCGCCGGCTGCTACATCGTCGACGACGACTTCATGCTGGTGAACCGCTGGGAGAAGTCCGACGTGGCGGTCGAGGGCGATCCGCTCAAGAACCTCGCCCACGCCTATCTCCACAACTCCAACAACACCTCGGCCAAATACGAGCCCAGCGAAGCCAAGAAGGGCCTCTATTTGGTCGAGGCGGTCAAGAGCACCGGCGCCGAGGGCGTCATCTTCGCCTGCCCGAGCTTCTGCGATCCGGCGCTGTTGGAGCGGCCGATGCTGCAACACGTGCTCGCCGCGCACAACATTCCCTACATCGCGTTCAAATACGCCGAGAATTCCGGTCAGATGCAGCCCATCCGCGAGCAGGCCGGCACCTTCGCCGATTCGATCAAGCTATGGAGCAACCAATGAGCGTCAGGCCCGTTGCCGAGGCCGTCAAGGAACTCTCGATGCTCAAGCAGAAGGAGATGATCGCCGGCAACTACGAGCTGCTCGCCACCGCCAAGGAGAAAGGCCGCAAGGTGGTCTCGACCTTCGTGCCGGGCAATCTCAACGAGTTGATGATGTGCTTCGACGTGGTCAACAACCTGCCCGAGATCAACGCCATCCAGAATGCCATGCGCAAGAAGAGCGGCGCCTTCATCATGGAGGCGGAGAAGCGCGGCCACTCGGAGGACGTCTGCACCTACGTCAAGGCCGATTTGGGCTCGATCGCCAAGGGCAATCTGGGCCCCGACGGCCGGCCGCTGCCGGATCCGGATTTGCTGCTGCTGTCCTACACCGGCTGCTTCACCTTCATGAAATGGTTCGAGCTCCTGCGCGAGCAATACAAGTGCGAGACCGCGATGCTGCACGTGCCTTACGAGGGCGACGGGCACGCCTCGAAGAACATGCGGGACTACGTGGTCAAGCAGATCAAGGAAGAGGTCATCCCGAAACTTGAACGGGTGAGCGGCGTCAAGTTCGACATCGACCGCTTGCGCCAGTACCTGAAGGAATCGGCCAAGACCGAACAGGATTTCGTCTGGGTGCTCGAATCGGCCAAGAACAAACCCTCGCCGATCGACGCCTATTTCGGCGGCGTCTATTACATCGGGCCGATCTTCACCGCCTTCCGCGGCACCCCGGATGCGACCGAGTATTACCGGCTGCTGCGCGCCGAAATCGCCGAGCGCGTCGCCAAGAAGCAATTGCCGGTGACGCCCGACGGCGAGGCGCACGAGGAACGTTATCGTCTGGTGGTCGAAGGGCCGCCCAATTGGACGAGCTTCCGCGACTTCTGGAAGATGTTCTACGAGGAAGGCGCGGTCGTGGTCGCCAGCTCCTATACCAAGGTGGGCGGGATCTACGACCAGGGCTTCCGCCACGATCCCGACCATCCGCTGGAATCGCTCGCCGAGTATTGCCTCGGCTGCTACACCAACCGCAACCTGCCCGCGCGCATCGGCCTGCTCGAGAAATACATGACCGACTACGAAGCCGATGGGCTGCTGGTCAACTCGATCAAGAGCTGCAACAGCTTCTCCGCCGGCCAGCTCCTGATGCTGCGCGAGATCGAGCGCCGGACCGGCAAGCCCGCCGCCTTCATCGAGACCGATCTGGTCGATCCGCGTTATTTCTCGCCGGCCAACGTGAAGAACCGGCTGGAAAGCTACTTCCAGATGATCGAGCAGAAGCGGCAGGGCGCGAAGGCGCCGGCTTCGGCGGCCGAATAGAGAAAGGCGGGAACCCCATGCGCTGCTTCATCGGCGTCGATCTCGGCTCCACCACGACCAAGGCCATCGTGATGGACGAGAATCTCGACGTGCTCGGCCGCGGCATCACCAATTCGCGCTCGAACTACGACACCGCCTGCCGGGTCGCGCGCTACGAGGCGCTCATCAGCACCCGCTTCACCCTCTTTCACCAGGGGCTCTCGAAGCTGCCGGGGCTGCACGGGCGGATCGAGGACTTCCTGGCCGACCTCGAACGCAGCTTCCGCCTCGAGCAGTTCCTGGAACAGCTGGCCGATCTCGAAGCCACCTGCCAGATCAACGCCAAGGGCGACCGCTTCAAGGGCCGGGAAAAGGTCATCCGCGAGGCGCTCGAAGCCATCTTCGTCCGGCTGCGCGAGGAGGCCCCGGCCTTGTTCGCGCCGGGAGCCAAGCGCAAATCCGATTTTTTCCGGGACATCGCCGGCTCGCGCTTCATGGCGATCAGCCAGGAGATCGCGGCCGCGTCGGGGCTCAGCTACGATCTCCTGCTCAACGTCTACGACAAGGCGATCATCGACGTGGAGAACCGGCCGCCGTCCGAGGACATGCGCGACAAGTTTCTGCGCGCGCTCGACCGCGTCACCGCCAGCTCGGCGGCGATCAAGTCCATGACCGATCAGGTCTCCGTCCTGGTGCGCGACGCGCTCCAGATCCCGCTGGACGACACCTATCTCGTCGGCACCGGATACGGCCGCGTGACGTTGCCCTTCTCCAAGGAGCACATCCGTTCCGAGATCCTCTGCCATGGATTGGGCGCCCATATGATGTACCCCGATACGCGCACCGTGCTCGACATCGGCGGCCAGGACACCAAGGCGATCCAGGTCGACGCCAGCGGCATCGTCGAGAACTTCCAGATGAACGACCGTTGCGCCGCCGGCTGCGGCCGCTATCTCGGCTACATCGCCGACGAGATGAACATGGGGCTGCACGAATTGGGCCCGATGGCGATGAAGGCGACGCGCACGGTCCGCATCAACTCGACCTGCACCGTGTTCGCCGGCGCCGAGCTGCGCGACCGCCTGGCGCTCGGCGAAAAGCGCGAGGACATCCTGGCCGGCCTGCACCGCGCCATCATCCTGCGCGCCATGTCGATCATCTCGCGCTCGGGCGGGGTGCGCGACCAGTTCACCTTCACCGGCGGCGTCGCCAAGAACGAGGCCGCCGTCAAGGAATTGCGCCAGCTCATCAAGGAGAATTACGGCGACCGCGTGATCAACATCAACCCGGAATCGATCTACACGGGGGCCTTGGGCGCTGCCGCCTTCGCCCGCCGCGCGGTCGAGAATTGAAGGAAGAGACGCCATGATCGTCACCGCAGGCATCGACATCGGAACCGGCGCCGTCAAGACCGTGCTGTTCGAGGTCGACGGCGAGAAAACACGCTGGCTCACCAAGCGCACCGACCGGGTGCGCCAGGGCAATCCCTTCGAGCTCGCGACCGAGGCCTATCGCCAATCCCTCGAAGAGGCCTCGCTCAAGCCCGGCGACGTCGCCTATGTCGCCACCACCGGCGACGGCGAGGCGCTCGACTTCCACACCGGCCACTTCTATTCCATGACCACGCATGGACGCGGCGCCATCTATCTCGATCCGGCGACGCGCGCGGCGCTCGATGTCGGCGCGCTGCACGGCCGCGCCATCCGGCTCGACGCGCGCGGCAAGGTGCTGAGCTACAAGATGACGAGCCAGTGCGCGTCGGGCTCCGGCCAGTTCCTCGAGAACATCGCGCGCTATCTCGGCATCGCCCAGGACGAGATCGGCGCGCTTTCCAAGCAGGCCGACAATCCCGAGAAAGTCAGCGGCATCTGCGCCGTGCTCGCCGAGACCGACGTCATCAACATGGTGTCGCGCGGCATCACCGCCTCCAACATCCTCAAGGGCATCCATTCGGCCATGGCCGACCGCCTGGCCAAGCTCTTGAAGACCATCGGCACGCTCGACGGCACGGTGCTCATGACCGGCGGCCTCGCGCTCGACGAAGGCCTGGTCGTCTGCATGCAGGAGGCGATGGAGAAGGAGAAGGTCTCCTTCCCCGTCCGCAATCACCCGGACTCGATCTATGCCGGCGCCATCGGCGCGGCGCTCTGGGGCGCCTTCCGCCACCACAAGCTGGCGCGTCTCGGTCAGCTCGCGGCATGAGGATACAGCCGGATATCAGGAGAACGTCATGGCCTTGCTGATTATCGACACCTGCACGAATTGCGACGCCTGCAAACCGGTATGCCCCAACGAGGCGATCAGCGTCGGCCCCTCGATCTACGTGATCGATCCCTTGCGCTGCACCGAATGCGTCGGCGCCGAGGACGAGCCGCAATGCAAGCTGGTGTGCCCGGCGGACTGCATCGTGCCGAATCCCGACTTCCGCGAAAGCCAAGAAGAGCTGCTCGCCAAGTATAAGCAGATCCACGGCTGAACGCCCGTTCCCGGGCAAGGATCAGCCGAGAGCGCGGCGGAGCGCCAAGCGCCGGTGCGGCCGGAAACCCATGCGGTCGAGGAAACTCAGCAGGCCGAAATGGTTCCACCCCACCTCGGTGCGCAACCGTTCGACGCGCAGCCCCGCCAGATTGGTCAAAAGTTGCGACAAGAGGGCGCTGGCAACGTCCTTGTGGCCGTAACTCGGATCGACGCCGATCGTGTCCATCACGGCCTCGGTCTCGGAGTGGCCGAATTCGCCGAATTCAACCCGCGCCATGATGACCCCCGCGACCCGGCCGTCGAGTTCGGCGACCAGCGAGACGCGCACGGCGGACTCTTCCATCGCCTCGGCCAGCTTGCGCTTGTAATAGGCTTGCCGGTCGCGCCCGGTGATCCGTTTGTCGATATGCACGATGGCGGCGAGGTCGCCCGGATTCATCGACCGGATCGGCACGCGGTCGCGCGCCAGGGATTCGAAATCGTCGCCGGAGGGGCCGCTGTAATCGAGCTCGACCGCCGCGCCGGAAGCCGGCGCGGGGGTCTTCGCCCTGGCCGGCGGCAAAAGCGGCCTTCTCTCCTCGGCATCGGCGACGGCGCATTCGAGCACGATGCGCGGCGCCAAGGTGAAGTCGGTGTGGGCGAAGAAGCCCATCAGCTCCGCCTCGGTCCAATCGGCCTGGGTCGACAGCTCCGTGACGCCGAGGCCGCGCATGGCCTTGGCCACGCCCTCGACCAGCTCGCGTCCGATGCCGTGGCTTCTCGCCTTGGCGTCGACGCCGATGGCGTCGAGCGACGCTTCCGGCGCCCCGCCGCCGAACTCGCCCTCGTAAAGACGCGCGAAGGCGAAACCCGCCAGCTTTCCGCCCTGTTCGGCGGCCAAGGCCACGAAGGCGCCCGGTTCGCGCGTCAGATGCGCCAGACGTTTTTCATAGAAGCCGCGGCGCGATCGTCCGGCGGCGGCGCGGTCGATGGCGACGATGGCTTCGAGATCGCCGCTTTTGAGCGGGCGCAGCTTGGGCGATCCGCCGGGGGTTTCGGGCTTTGCTCCGCCCGTTCGCTTGGTCGCCATCGCTCGTTCCTCCATCCTGATTCGTTCGCCGTTCAACGGCGCGCCGCCAGCTCGAGCGCGAGCTTCCCGTCCGTGCTCTCGTCGAGCGCCTCGTCCAGCGCCGGCAAGAACCCCATTTCCTCCTTCTCGACGTGGGAAACCAGCCGCGCGATGAGCTCGGCGCCTGTGCCATGAAACTCGCTCCAGGTTTCGGCCGTGAAGCCCGCGTCGCGGGCGCGCTTGGCGAGCGCCACCAGCCGGCGCGCCAAGGGCAGGATCGATCCGTGTTCGCTCACCAGCAGCTCGACCATCTCGCCGCCGCCGGAAGCTGCGAGCAGCGGGAAGGTGGCTTCCTCCTCGAAAGCGAAGTGAACGCCGATCTCGGTTTCGACGGCGGTGATCAGGTCTTTCAGCAGCCGCGCCACGGCCGGATCGTCGGAAGCGGGCGCGCTGTTTCTGGCATGCCGTCCGAGCAACGCCTCCAGGCGCGCGAGCAAGGCGAGCGTCGCCACGTGGTCGTCATGGAGCGAGCGGCAGACATGTCTTTGCAGCTCCATCGAGGGCGGACTCCTTTCACATCAATGCCGGCGGCTGCCGCGCGGCGCCGCCTTTTCTGTGAAGCGCATCGTGCTCCGCCGGAGACGTTGCACTCGGATTTGCTTGCATGTGATTCGCAGTGCTTCCCGGTTTTCCTATTATAACGCGCCGGAATACTTGTGTCGGCGTAATTAACGCTTGACGATGCAAATGAGCCGGGCGCACATTTCTTTAAATCTTTAAAAGCCAAAAGGCTGATTTTAGGGAGGGAAGCATGGTCGCCGACGGATCGGCCGCGGAAGCGCCGCGGGTTTCGATCCCGCGCGATTACAACGCCGCCGTCGATCTCGTTGGCCGGCATCTCCCGGTTCGCGCCGGCAAGACCGCCTTCATCGACGACCGCGCCAGCCTCACCTACGCGCAATTGGCCGAGCGCGTCGACCGCGCCGCCAATGCGTTGCGCAAGCTCGGCATCGAGCCGGAAAATCGGATCGCGCTTTGCCTGCTCGACACGGTGGATTTCCCGGTCGCGTTCCTGGGCGCGATCAAGGCCGGCATCGTGCCGGTGCCGCTCAACACGCTGCTCACGGCCAACGATTACGACTTCATGCTGCGCGACAGCCGCGCCAAGGCGCTCATCGTCTCCGACGCGCTGTACGAGAAAATCGCGCCGGTGCTGGCCGGCCAGCCGGCCTTGAAACACGTGATCGTCTCGGGCGAGAAATCGCCCGCCGGCCGCCTGAATTTTTCCAAGCTGCTGGCCGAGGCGGAACCCCAGGCCAAACCCGCGCCGACCACCTGCGACGACGTCTGCTTCTGGCTTTACTCCTCGGGCTCGACCGGCGCGCCCAAGGGCGCGGTGCATCTCCAGTCGCATTTGATATTGACCGCCGATCTCTACGCCATACCCATACTCGGGATCCGCGAAACCGACACGGTGTTCTCCGCCGCCAAGCTGTTTTTCGCCTACGGCCTCGGCAACGGGCTGACCTTCCCGCTGGCGGTCGGGGCGACCAGCATCCTCATGGCCGAACGGCCGACGCCAAGCTCGGTCGCGCGCGTGCTGAAGGAAAAGAAGCCGACTATCTTCTACGGCGTGCCGACGCTCTATGCCGCCATGCTCGCGAGCCCCGATTTGCCGAAGCGCGGGGAGATCGCGTTGCGGCGCTGCGCATCCGCCGGCGAGGCCTTGCCCGAGGATGTCGGCAAGCGCTGGACCGAGCGTCTCGGCGTCGAGATTCTCGACGGCATCGGCTCGACCGAGATGCTGCACATCTTCGTGTCCAACCGGCCGGGCCAGGTTCGTTACGGCACGACCGGCATGCCGGTGCCGGGCTACGACATCCGCCTGCTCGACGAGCAGGGTCAGCCGGTGAAGGACGGCGAGCTCGGCGAGCTCCAGATCTCGGGCCCGACCAGCGCCGCCTATTACTGGAACAACCGCGAAAAAAGCCGCGATACCTTCCTCGGCCGCTGGACCCGGAGCGGCGACAAATACACGCGCGACGCGCAGGGCTATTACACCTATGGCGGCCGCACCGACGACATGCTGAAAGTGAGCGGCATGTACGTCTCGCCCTTCGAGGTCGAGGGCGCGCTGATGACGCATGAGGCGGTGCTCGAGGCGGCGGTGGTGGGCGTGCCGGATGAGAAACATCTCATCAAGCCGAAGGCCTTCGTCGTCCTCAAGCCCGGCCAGGCCGGCTCGGCGCAGCTCGCGAGCGATCTGCAAGAGCACGTCAAGTCGCGTCTCGCGCCGTTCAAATATCCGCGTTGGATCGAATTCGCCGCCGAACTGCCGAAAACCGCCACCGGCAAGATCCAGCGCTTCAAGTTACGTCAACGCTCGGGAAACTGAACCATCACAACGAGGGAAACGATCATGACCATCCAAACCAAGACCGCCAGCCGGCGGCGCGTGTTGAAGGGCCTGGCGGCGGGCGCGGGATTGGCCGCGGCGTCGAGCTTCGTGCCGGCGCGTTTCGCCATCGGCCAGCAGGCCAAGCTGCGGCTGGGATTGATGCTGCCCTATACCGGGACCTATGCCGCGCTCGGCAAGAACATCGACGACGCGCTGCGTTTGGCCATCAACGAGAAGGGCGGCAAGCTGGGCGGCCGCGCCATCGACTACATCACGCTCGATGACGAATCCGATCCGGCCAAGGGCGCCGACAACGCCAACAAGCTGGTTTCCGGCGGCAAGGTCGATTTCATGATTGGCACGGTGCATTCGGGGGTGGTCATGGCGATGGTCAAGGTGGCGCGCGACACCGACACCATGCTGGTCATCCCCAACGGCGGCGTCGGCGCCGCCACCGGCGCGCTGTGCGCGCCCAACATCTTCCGCACCTCGTTCACCAACTGGCAACCGGCCTATGCCATGGGCAAGGTGGCGGCGGCCGAAGGGCGCAAGACCGCGGTGGTGATCTCCTGGGACTACGCGGCGGGCAAGGAATCGACCGACGGCTTCACCCAGGGCTTCACCGAGGGCGGCGGCAAGACCATCAAGGAGCTGTTCCTGCCTTTCCCCAATGTCGAATTCCAGCCCTTGCTGACCGAGATCGCGGCGACCAAGCCCGACTGCTCCTATGCCTTCTTCGCCGGCGGCGGCGCGGTCAAGTTCGTGAAGGATTATGCCGGGGCGGGGCTCGGAACCACGATACCCCTGGTCGGTCCCGGCTTCCTCACCGACGGCACGCTCGAAGCCCAGGGCGCTTCGGCCCAAGGCCTCGAGACCACGCTGCACTATGCCGACGGATTGACATTCCCCAAAAACATCGCCTTCCGGGCGGCCTTCAAGAAGACGACCGGGCGCGACGCCGACGTCTACGCGGTGCACGGCTATGACACCGGCACGCTGCTGATCTCGGGCCTTTCGGCGGTGAAGGGCGACGTCAAGGCGCGCGCGGCGTTGGTGGGTGCGATGGAGAAGACGGTGTTCAACAGCCCGCGCGGCCGGTTCACCCTCTCCAAGGCGCATAACCCGATCCAGGACATCTATCTGCGCAAGGTGAAGGGGCTGGAGAACCTCTACGTCCGCGTTGCGATCAAGGACCTGGCCGACCCGGCCATCGGCTGCAAGATGGCGTGAGGAAAGCCGTCAGCCGTCAGCGCTCGGCCGTCGGCGAAATTTCTTCGGCTGACGGCCGAAAGCTGATAGCTGAATACCGATGTCCGACAGCTTTGTCTTCTTCCTTATCCAGGTTCTGAACGGCGTCCAGGAAGGGTTGTTGCTCTTCCTGGTGGCGAGCGGGCTGACGCTGATCTTCGGCATCCTGCGCGTCATCAATCTGGCCCATGGCAGCTTCTACATGCTGGGGGCTTATCTCGCCTTCGCGCTGACCCAGCTCACCGGGAATCTGTTCTACGCCATCCTGCTGGCGGTGCCGCTGGCGATCGCCTTCGGCCTGTTGCTCGAGGCGTTGCTGTTCCGCCCGCTTTACGCGCGCGACCATCTCTATCAGGTGCTGCTCACCTACGGGCTGATCCTGGCGCTGGAGGAGACGCGGAGCCTGGTCTTCGGCGACGACGTGCACGGCGTCGATGTTCCGCACTTTCTCGATTTCTCGATCCACCTGACCGGCGCGCTGAGCTATCCCGCCTATCGCCTCGGCATCTCGGCGATGTGCCTCGTCATCGCCGGAGGCCTATGGCTGCTCATCCAGAAGACCCGGCTCGGCATGGCGATCCGCGCCGGCGCCTCGAACCGCGAGATGGTGCAGTCGCTCGGCATCGACATCGCCTGGGTCTATCGCGCGGTGTTCGCCTTGGGCGTGGCGCTGGCGGCGTTCGCCGGCATGATCGCGGCGCCGGTGGCCTCGGTCTTTCCCGGCATGGGCAACCAGATTCTCATCGTCTCCTTCGTCGTCGTGGTGATCGGCGGCATCGGTTCGATCAAGGGCGCGTTTCTGGGCTCGCTGCTGATCGGTCTCGCCGACACCTTTGGCCAGGTCTTCGCGCCGCAATTGGCCGGCATGACGATCTATGTGCTGATGGCGGCGGTGCTGCTATGGCGCCCGGCCGGGCTGTTCGGCAGGCACGCCGCGCGATGAAGGCCCGGACATCCATCGAGCCCTTGCTCTTGGCGCTGGCGCTGGTCGCGCTGATCCTCTTCCCGCTGCTGGGCGCCAAGTTCTATCTCCAGCTTTTCGCCAAGATCATGATCATGGCGGTGTTCGCCATGAGCCTCGATCTGCTGGTGGGTTATGCCGGGCTGGTGAGCTTCGGCCACGCCGCCTTCTACGGCATCGGCGCCTACATGCTGTGGTGGCTTTCGCCGCAATACGAAGCGGCCAATTTCTGGCTCACCTTGCCGGCGGCGATGGCGGCGGCGGCGCTGGCGGCGCTGGCGATCGGCCTCTTGGTGCTGCGCTGTTCCGGCATCTAT
>Ga0187818_10000046_pt1 | contig 31809 bp, 31 predicted proteins | sample NC_wetland_sal_i_14_FD_130581 | JGI IMG/M metagenome (GOLD analysis project Ga0187818, IMG submission 130581) | Wetland sediment microbial communities from Neuse River Estuary, North Carolina, USA - SO4_3 | ecosystem: Environmental > Aquatic > Freshwater > Wetlands > Sediment | place: USA... | reverse complement strand
CGCGTGGTGCCGCCGGACTTGATCGCGCCCGCCGCGCGGTCGCCGATCTTGAGGAAGCTCATCAGGCCGGAGGATTTGCCGCCGCCCGATAATTTCTCGCCGTCGCCTCGGAGCTTGGAGAAATTCGAGCCGGTACCCGAGCCGTATTTGAATAGGCGCGCCTCGCGCACCCACAAATCCATGATCCCGCCCTCGTTGACGAGATCGTCGGCAACCGACTGGATGAAGCAGGCATGCGGCTGCGGATGTTCATAGGCGCTCTTCGACGCCACCAGCTCGCCGGTCTTGAAGTCGACGTAGTAGTGGCCTTGCGCCGGGCCGTCGATGCCATAGGCCCAAAACATGCCGGTGTTGAACCATTGCGGCGAATTGGGCGCCGCCATCTGGCGGCACAGCATGAAGCACATTTCGTCGTAATAGGCGCGGGCGTCCGATTCGCCGTCGAAATAACCGCCCTTCCAGCCCCAATAGGTCCAGGTTCCTGCGAGTCGGTGGAACACCTGCTTGGCGCTACGCTCCGATTCGGTGCGTTCGGCCGCCGGCAGCTTTTCCAGCGCCTTGCCGTCCGGCACTTTCCGCCACAACCAGGATGGTACGTCCTTCTCCTCGACGGGCTTCAGCTTTGCCGGCACACCGGCCTTGCGGAAATATTTTTGTGCCAGGATATCGCAGGCGACCTGACTCCAATCGGCCGGCACATCGATGTCCGGCAGATAGAAGACGCGCGACCCATCCGGGTTGCGAATCTCGCTGATGGCTGATTTGAAGGCGATGCCCTGATAGGGATCTTGGCCGGCAGTCGTAAAACGACGCTCTATACGCATTCACATCCCCCCCCGACTAAACCGCGTATCGGGTGGGACACCATATCTTGTGTCTACCTAATGCGCAGACCACCAAAGTTGACAGAAGTCTTACATCAGTTCAACTAGATTTTGTGGTTGGGGATAGATTTCACTGCGATATATAGATTATATCGTATTTACAGGCTTTCATCAGCGCGTAACAGTGGATGATCCCGTGGATAACGGCGCTTTCCGGGCCCCTTCGATTGTCACAAAAGCAAAGGCCGCGGCGAATCATCGCCGCGGCCCGCTCTGGAGGCTCGGATCGGGTTATTGCCCGGCCGCCTTATTGGCGTCGTAGGGATAGCGGAAGGTGCCTGACTTGAATTCAGGCGGGTAGAGAATCACCTGCGTCCCCGCCCGGCGGAACTGGTCGAGGTCGTTGCCTTTGACCCCCTGATATTGGACGAACAGGATGCGCCCTTTCGCCCATTCGCCGTTGGGGGCGAATCTCACGTCGCCGACCACCGTCTTGAAGCTGTTGGCGTGGAGGTATTTTGCGATCTTGTCCTGGTCGAGGCTGCCGACCTTGTTGACCGCCTCGCCCAGGATCTGCATCTCGGCATAGGCGAAGGGCGGCAGGTAATAACCGAGCGGATCGACGCCCGCGGCCGGCGCCTTCGCTTGGTAGCGCTTGAGGAAATCCTCGGTGCCCGGGAATTTCATCGTCGGCTCCGGCACGTAGACGTCGTAGACGACAAGGCCGTTCAACAGCGGCCCGAGCTGCTGTTTGATGGGCGTGAAGGCGATGCCGATCATGCCGCCGCCGAATATCTTGGTCTTGAGTCCGGCCTCGTTGGCCGCGCGCACGATGCCCACCGATTCGGGCGGGTAGGAGGCGACATAGACGATGTCCGGCTTGGTCGCCTGGACGGCGTGGACGATCGGCGCGAAATCGGCCGAATTGGGCGGATAGCTCTGGTCATAGACCACTTGCAATCCGAGTTGCTTCACCACGTCGCGGGCGCCGCCGATCACGTTCTGCGCGAATTCGGCGTTGGCCGCCACCAAAGCCACGGTCTTGGGCTTCGGGTTCATGCTCATGGCAACCTGGAAGAAGCCGGCAGACGGCGCAATGGCGGTGTTCTCGCCATTGGGCAGGATCTGGAAATACTTGTCGTAATTGAAGCTGGCATTCACCGCGGTGCCGAACAGCGCCATGAACACCATGTTGTGCTGCATGGCGATCGGCATGGCCGGGGCGATCTGGCCGGTGGCGTAGGCGGAAATCAGCAGGTCCACCTTGTCCACGTCCAAGAGCTTGGTGTAGATCGCCGGCACATTGGAGGGCGTGCTCTGGTCGTCGTAATGAACCAGTTCGACTTGGCGGCCCAGCAAGCCGCCCTTGGCGTTGATATCGTCCCGCCACATCTCAATCGCCAGCAACGACGGCTTGCCGCCGCCAGCGAGGCCGCCGGTCTCGGACATGCTGAAGCCGATTTTGATCGGTTCGGCCGCCAGCGAAACCGCGGGCAATGCCAAGACCGCGAAGGCGGCGACAACCCAACCCATCACCGCCAAGCCCAGGCGGCGCCTATGGATATTCATGGATAACCCTCCCTCTACTTTGCTGCTTATGTTGCTCGAAACCTTAATACATTAATCGTCCCTGCACCAGGACACGGTGGCCGTTTGCCGCCAATTCCGCGCTTTGCGCCGAGTGGGCAGGCTCATGGCCCACGCCCGCTTGCCGTCTGGACGGGGCTTGTGGGCAGTGCCATAGTCCGCCCAATTCGTCACGGACATCTGGGCGTGTCTTTGCCCCACGGCGCATGAACATCGGCACCCTGCTCTATACCTGGTTCAAAGGCGAACTCGCCGGCACCGATCAATTCGGCAACCGCTATTACCGCGAGCGCGGCCGGCGCGCCTTGAAACGCGGCGGCGGGATCGAGAGCCGCGAACGCCGCTGGGTAATGTATAACGGCGAGGTCGAGGCCTCGCGCGTGCCGCCGGAATGGCACGCTTGGCTGCATCACACCGTGGACGAGTTGCCGACGGATGCCGGCCACCTCAAATATCCCTGGCAGAAAGAGCATCAGCCCAATCTGAGCGGCACGCCCCAAGCCTATCGTCCGCCGGGTTCGCTCTTGAAAGGCGGCGCCCGCGAGCATGCCAGCGGCGATTACGAGCCGTGGATACCGGAGTGAAATTCTTGCCTAAAGGATCGGAACTGCCATGAACCGCAATGTCGTCGAAACCGTCGTGGGCGCCGTCGTCCTGGTGGTCGCTGCCGTTTTCCTGTTCTTTGCCTATACCACCACCCAGGTGCATGCGGTAGGCGGCTATACGCTTACGGCGCAATTCGACAAGGTCGATGGCTTACGCGACGGCGGCGACGTCAGGATCAGCGGCATCAAGGTCGGCACCATCCTGTCCCAGACGCTCGATCCCAAGACCTTCTTCGCCAACCTCACCGTCAGCATGGACCCGGCGATCAAGCTGCCGGTGGATTCGGTCGCCACCATTTCCTCCTCGGGATTGTTGGGCGATAAATTCCTTTCGATCGAGCCCGGCAACGAGGACCAGACCATCCCGCCGGGCGGTCGCATCACGCACACCCAATCGGGCATGAGCCTTGAATCGCTGATCGGCCAGATGATTTACGGCCAGGCGCAGCAGAAGAAGAGCGACAGCTCTCAGCCCACGCCCGCGCCTGCACCGAAAAAGCCATGACGCTGGCCCCGGGCGCGGGCATCGCCGAGCAGCGCTGGGATCCCGAACGCTATCGCCGCAACGCCGCTTTTGTCCCGGCTCTGGGCCAGGGCGTGTTGGAGTTGCTCGCCGCCAGGCCGGGCGAGCGCATCCTCGATCTCGGCTGCGGCGACGGCACGCTGACTGCCACCCTGGCTGCAACATCCGAGGTCGTGGGCGTCGACGCGAGCGCCGAGCAGATCGCGGCGGCCAAGGCGCGCGGCCTCGACGCGCACGTGCTGGACGGCAATCGTCTCCCCTTCGAGCGAGAATTCGACGCCGTGTTCTCGAACGCGGCGCTGCACTGGATGCGCGATCCCGACGCGGTGATCGACGGCGTGTGGCGCGCGCTTCGACCCGGCGGGCGTTTTGTCGCCGAATGCGGCGGCGCGGGCAATGTGGCTTATGTCATCGGCGCTGCGCTGGCGGCGTTGGAGCGGCGCGGCATCGATGGCAGGCCGGCCATCCCCTGGTATTTTCCTTCGCCCGATGAATATCGCGCCAAGCTCGAGGCGCGGGGCTTCAAGGTCGCCTCGATCGAGTCGTTTCCGCGCCCGACCGAGCTGCCGGGACGGCTGGGTGATTGGCTCGATACCTTCGCCGAGAACTTCCTGGCGTTGGTGCCGGAATCCCAGCGCGCAGCGTTCAAGGGCGAGGTCGAGGACGCATTGCGGCCGTTGCTCTTCAAGGACGGACTCTGGTCGGTTGATTACGTGCGGCTGCGCTTTGCCGCGTTGAAGCCGGCGGAGAGATCGCCATGAGCAAGCTCAAGCTGCCCACCTGGCTTACGCCCGCGGGCGAGCCGGTTTCCTGTCTCGACAAGATCAAGGTGCTGAACGAAAACATCGAGGAAATCCGCGACATGGCGCAGGACGCACTCGAGGACGCGGTGCTGATGGGTTGCGACGAGACGCAATTCCGCAAGGTGCTGCGCGAGCTGGGCGAGGGGCTGACCAATCCCTATAAGAACAAGAAGGACAAGGCGTGAGGCGGATTGTGGCCCTGAGCTTGATGGCGCTGCTCGCGGGCGCGGGCGATGCCGGCGCCCAGGGAACCATGGGCCAGCTGCAAGGAAACGTGGCGGTGCTGCAAGGCCTCGACAAGACCACGGCGCGGGTTTCGAAATTCGACGCGCCGATCGACAAGCCGGTGCATTTCGGCACGTTGGTGATCACCGTGCGCGCCTGCTACAAGCACCCCCCCGAGGAGAGACCCGAAACCACGGCCTTTCTTGAGATCGACGAAACCCGGCCCAACGGCGCGGCCAACGAAACCAAGCGCGTCTTCAGCGGTTGGATGTTCGCCTCCTCGCCGGCGATCTCGGCGCTCGAGGATCCGATCTACGACGTCAACGTGCTCGACTGCAAGATTCCGGCGACCTCCGCGCCGCCGAGCGGCCCGCCCGGGAAGTAGGCCGGCGTCTTTATCGCCTCGCCCAGGATGCGGTGATAGCGCGCGCGTGGAATCTCGATCGCGCCGAAACGCCGCAGATGTTCGGTGACGAACTGCACGTCCAGAAGCTTGTACCCGCCTTTGCGCAGCAATGCGACCAGCGTTGCCAGCGCCGCCTTGCTGGCATCGGTCTCGCGCGAGAACATGCTTTCGCCGAAGAACGCGCCGCCCAAGCTGACGCCGTAAAGCCCGCCGGCGAGCCGGCCCTGGCGCCAGGCCTCGATGCTGTGCGCTTGGCCTCTCCGGTGCAGTTCGGAATAGAGCGCGACGATCTCGCGGTTGATCCAGGTCTGCGGGCGATCGGGTGCTGCCTCGGCGCAGCCGCGAATCACGCCCTCGAAGTCGCGATCGATCTTGATCTCGAAAACCTCCCGCCGCAGTGTCCGGGCCAGCCGCCGCGGCAGGTGGAATTTGTCGAGCGGCAGTACGCCGCGGCGTTCGGGATCGACCCAAAACAGCTCCGGATCCTCGGCCGTTTCCGCCATCGGGAAAATGCCGGCGGCATAGGCGCGCAGCAGAATATCGGGAGTGAGCCCAGCCATTGCCGCCGATTAGAATGAATTTCTTCTTCCCCGTCACGCGTCCTGCGAAAAACGCGGATATCCCGCCTAACTCTGGCGGTCGAAGGTTCGCTCGAACCAGCCGATATCATAGGCGCCGTTGATGAAGTCCGGCGACGTTACCAGCCGCTGGTGCAGCGGAATGGTGGTCTCGATGCCGGTGATGACGAACTCCTCGAGCGCGCGCCGAAGGCGCATCAGGCACTCGTTGCGGCTGGTGCCGTGGATGATGAGCTTGGCGACCAGGCTGTCGTATTGCGGCGGCACGGTGTAGCCCTGATAAAGCGCGCTGTCGACGCGTACGCCGGGCCCGCCCGGCGCGTGATAGCGCAGAACGTCGCCGGGCGAGGGCGCGAAGCTCTGGGGGTTCTCGGCGTTGATGCGGCATTCGATGGCGTGGCCTTGGAGCGATATGTCCTCCTGGCGGTAGCCGAGCTTGGCGCCCGATGCCACGCGGATCTGCTCGCGCACGATGTCGATGCCGCTCACCACTTCGGAGATCGGGTGCTCGACCTGGAGCCGCGTGTTCATCTCGATGAAGAAGAATTCCCCGTCATGGTAAAGGAATTCGAGCGTACCCGCGCTTTTGTAGCCGAGCTTCTGCACGGCCCCGGCGGCGATGCGGCAGATGCGCTGGCGCTCCTCCTGGTTGATGCCGGGCGAGGGCGATTCCTCGAGCAGCTTCTGGTGCATTCTCTGCATCGAACAGTCGCGTTCGCCGAGATGGACCACGCTGCCCTGGCCATCCCCTAAAATTTGAACCTCGATATGCCGTGGCTTGGCAAGGAAGCGCTCGAGGTAAAGCGCGCCGTTGCCGAAGAAGGTCTGGGCCTCGGCCTGGGCAATGGAGAACATCGCCTCCAGCGTCTTGGCGTCCGGCGCCACGCGCATACCGCGCCCTCCGCCGCCCCCCGCCGCCTTGATCAGGATCGGATAGCCCACCTGCAGCGCGGCCTCGCGCGCGGCCCCGACATCCGTCACCGCCGCCGAGCCGGGCACCACTGGAATGCCGAGTTCCATCGCGGCCTGCTTGGCCACCACCTTGTCGCCCATCATCCGGATATGCTCGGGCGAAGGGCCGATGAAGACCAGGCCGTGCTCGGCCACGATCTGGGCGAAGTCGGCATTCTCCGATAGGAAACCCAGCCCGGGATGGATGGCGTCCGCGCCGGTGATGGCAGCCGCCGAAAGGATCGCCGCCACGTTCAGATAACTGTCGCGTGCCGGCGGCGGGCCGATACACACGCTTTCGTCGGCCAGCCGCACATGCATGGCATTGGCATCGGCGGTTGAATGCACCGCCACGGTGCGGATGCCCATCTCGCGGCAGGCGCGGTGGATGCGCAACGCGATCTCGCCGCGGTTGGCGATCAGCACCTTCTCGAACATGTGCGCCTGTCTACTCTAGAATCATCAACACCTGGCCGAACTCGACCGGTGTGCCGTCGGCGACCCGGATTTCGGCGACGCGTCCCGCGCGGGGCGCGTGAATCTGATTCATCACCTTCATCGCCTCGATCACGAGCAATGCCTGGCCCTCACGCACGCTGTCGCCCACCTTGACGAAATGCGGCGCTCCCGGCTGCGGCGCGAGAAAGGCTGTCCCGACCATCGGCGACTTGACCGCGCCGGCGGCCTCGGCCTGGGGCGCCGCGGCCGATCTCGGCGCCGCGGGCGGCACCGACACCGTTACCGCCGTAGCCGCGTGGGCGTTGCGCGCCACGCGCACGCGCCGATCGCCGTGGGCGATCTCGATCTCGGAAAGCCCGGTCTCTTCCAAGAGCGCCGCCAGCGCGCGGATGAGATCGCCATCCACCATCGGGTCGTTCTGCTTGGTCATGCGTTATTCGGTTCCGCTTTCGCCTTCGACGATGCGCGCGATGGCATCGAGCGCCAGGAGATAACCGTGCGCGCCGAGGCCGCAAATGACGCCGCGCGCTCCCTGGCTTACCAGGGAATTGTGACGGAATTCCTCGCGGCGATAGATGTTGGAGAGATGCACCTCGATCACCGGCAACTCAACCGCTTTGAGTGCGTCGAGGATCGCGACCGAGCTGTGCGAATAGCCGCCGGCGTTGATGATGATGCCGTCGGCGTTCTCGCGCGCCTCCTGGATCCACTCGACCAGCTGGCCCTCGTGGTTCGATTGGCGGAAATCCAGGCGGAGGCCGAGCACGGTGGCGCGCTCGAGGCAGGCCTCCTCGATATCGGCCAGCGTGTCGCGCCCATAGGTCGCCGGTTCGCGTACGCCCAGGAGATTCAGATTAGGCCCGTTCAGGACCAGAATGGTCGCGCCAGCCAAGCCAGGACTCCCCGAAATTCCTTGTTCCGAGAGAGGGTTATAGCATGGGAGGGGCTGCCCGCAAGCGCGCCCGGCCGTTTCACCGATGTTAACCTGAATTGCCTAGGCTCTACCGCCTTGGACGGAAGGCGGGACATGGTTTCACCCTCGGCAATTGATGCAGGTTGGACGCGCGCCCAGCGCGTGGCCTTGCTTGTGCGCCTCGTCCGGCGCTGGGCGCCCTATGCCGTTTTGCTCTTGGCATCCGGAATCCTGCTCGCGACCTCGCCGGTTGATGGCGATTTTTCCTGGAGCGATGCGCCGCGCCACGCGCTCAACGGCGCCTTCGTGAAGGATTTCATTGCCGCGCTGTCCTGGCGGCATCCGGTCGCGTGGGCCGAGAACTATTATCTGCAATATCCCGCGCTCTCGATCCTGTTCTATCCGCCGCTGTTCTATTTCTTCGAGGCCGCGTCCTATGCCGTCTTCGGCGTCAGCCATTTCGCTGCTCAGGCGACGGTGGCGGCGTTCTACGCGTTCTTGGGTTTGGGGGTTTATCGTCTCGCGCGGCTGTGGCTGCCGCGTTTCACCGCGCTGGGTGCCGCGCTGATGCTGATGGGCGCGCCCGAAATCGCGCTGTGGGGACGCCAGGTGATGCTCGACATTCCGGCCATGGCGTGGCTGGTCTGGGGCGTCTGGGCTTGTGCCAAATTCATGCGCGCCGGCCGCGGTGCCAATCTCGCCTTCGGCACGGCGATGCTGCTCGCCTCGCTTTATACCAAGTACAATGTGGTCTTCATCGCCCCCGTGTTGATGCTGGCGCTCATCGCCGCCCGAGGCGCGGCGATCCTGCGCGACCGGCGCGTGCTGTGGACGGGATTAGCCGCCATGATCGCAGCATTGCCGGCGGTTTATCTTGCGCTCGAATTCGGCATGGCGAATTTCCAATCCGTCGACGATCTCGCCGGCGAGTTGCCGCGCTGGAGCCTGGCGGCCTGGGAATTCTATCCCGATCTGCTGCCGCAGATTCTCGGCTGGCCGGTGCTGGTGCTGGCGCTCGCGGGGGCGGGGCTGCTGCTGGCGGGCCGGCTGCCCGCGTTTAAATCTTCCGGCGCCGGATTCTGGCCCGCCTGGCTGCTGCTGGGCTGGATCGCGCTCGGTTATGCTTTCTTCAGCGCCATCGCGGTGCGTGAGTCGCGGCATATCCTGACCGTCATGCCGCCTTTCGCTATCCTCGCGGCAGCCGTGCTCGACCGCCTGCTGCCGCGCCGGTCCGCCGGCCTGGCCGCCTGTCTTCTCGGCGTTTGTATGCTGGCCTGGAGCGTCTTCGAATGCCCGGTGCCGGTGGTTACGGGCTACCAGGAAATCGCCGATTACGTCGCCGAACATGCGCCGCCCAATGGGGTGGTGTTGTTCTCCGGCTATCGCGACGGCAATTTCGTCTTCGATTTGCGTACGCACGAGGACCGGCGCGATATCTCGACCCTGCGGGCGGATAAATTGCTGCTGCGCGTCGTGATCGAGCGCCGCCGCGGAGTCGGCGACAACGGTTACAGCGAAGATGAAATCGCGCGCATGATCCGCGATCTCGGCGTCTCTCTGGTCGTCGCCCAGGACGGTTTCTGGAACGATTTGGCCGAGATGCGGCGTTTCGAGGATGTGCTGGCGCGGCCGGATTTCATCGCAGTCGCGCATTTCCCCATCGGCGGCACCATGGGGCGCATCGACAAATCCTTCACCCTCTACCGCCCGACCTATCCGGTGGAATCCAGGAAAACCGATCTCGGCATCGACATGCCGATCATCGGCGACAAGTTTCAGGGACAGATCCGGTAAAAGCCGGGCTCAGTATTCCGCGGTATCGGCTTGCGGCATCGCGGCGCTGCGCGTCTCGAGCTTGGTGAAGGCGCGGTCGAGCTCCACGCGCTCATCCGCGCTCAGGCTCTGCATGATGTCGTTCTCCACCGCGCGCACCAGCGGCACGATCTGCTGATAGATGCCGGTGCCTTGCGGCGTCAGGTCGAGAATGGCGCGGCGGCGGTCGACTGGATCGATGCGGCGGGTGATATGGCCCGCCGTGGTCAGACGCGCCACCGCCCGGCTCACCCGTACCTTGTCCATCGCGGTGCGGTCGACGACGCTGTTGGCGCTCATCGCGCCGTAGCGGCCGAGCACCGCCAAGGTGCGCCATTCCGGCGCCGACAGGCGGAAGCGACGCGTATAGACGCGGGCCACGGCGCGCGTCAGGCGGTTGCTCAAGACCGAAAGCCGGAAGGGCAGGAAATGCTCGATGGCAAAACCTGATTCTTCGCCGGTCTGTTTGGCAATTGGTTTCATTGTTAACCAATGCGCCATCAGGAACGACTCGTCAAGCGTGACGGTATGCCTCGGCTATTGTGGGCTCCGGCAATCTTGGGGAGGATCGGTCTTGGGGGGTTCATGACGCGATGCTGAAGCTTCATGGCTATTTCCGCTCTTCGGCGGCGTTCCGCGCGCGCATCGCGCTCAATCTCAAAGGCCTGGCTTATGAGCAGGCCTTCATCCATCTGCGCAAAAACGAGCAGCGCGCGCAAGGCTACTTGGCGCGGAACCCTCAGGGGCTGGTGCCGCTGCTGGAAGAAGACGGGCTGGAGCTGATCCAGTCGTTGGCCATCATCGAATATCTCGACGAGACACATCCCCAACCCCCGCTGCTGCCCGAAAATGCCGCCGACAAGGCGCGGGTGCGCGCGATATCCCAGATCATCGCTTGCGACATCCATCCCTTGGATAATCTGCGCGTGCTGCGCTACCTGGCGAAGCCGCTGGGCCATGACGAGAAGGAAGTCGAGGAATGGTTCATTCATTGGATCAGGCTTGGCTTCGAGGCGATCGAGCCGATGCTGGCCCAAGACAAACGTTGCGGGAGATTCTGCCATGGCGACGATCCTGGGCTGGCCGATATCTGCCTGGTGCCGCAGGTGTTCAACGCCAAGCGCTATCCGAGCTTCGATTTGAAGCCTTATCCGGTGATTGGTCGCGTGTTCGAGAATTGCATGCAGCTCGAGGCCTTCACGCGCGCGCGGCCCGAGCAGCAGCCCGATTTCGAGAAATAGCGGCGCGCGATAAGCCCTATTTCTTCTTGGATGATTTGGCGTCGATCACGCCCATGATGTCGCTTTCCTTCATGATCATCAGCTCCTCGCCGTCGATCTTGACCTCGGCGCCGGACCACTTGCCGAACAGCACCCGGTCGCCCGCCTTGACGTCGAGCGGATGGAGCTTGCCGTCGTCGCCGCGTACGCCCGGCCCGGCCGCGATGATCTCGCCCTCCATCGGCTTTTCCTTGGCGGTGTCGGGGATGATGATGCCGCCGGATGTGCGGGTTTCCTCCGCCAGGCGCCGTACCAGAACGCGGTCATGCAAGGGACGGAATTTCATGCGTTTCTCCTTAGGCTCGCTTGAGGGTCGGTTGAGGGTCGCTCGAGGGGCTGTTTCAGGTCCGATGGGTGAATGGTGGGCGCTGCAGGGATTGAACCTGCGACCCCACCCGTGTGAAGGGTGGGGGACGTGACTCGCAACATCAAGAAATCCTTGTGTCTTTTGTAGGTGGCTCGACTGGCTGTGTCAGTTTTATGCCAATCCGGCATCAGGTAGCTCTGCATCAGATGGGCATACCATTCGACCATCGCCATGATGCAACAGCCGCCCTCGTCTTTCAACAACATGAAGTTCTTGGTGAGGACTTAGAACCAGGTCGCCCAAGTATGGCGTAGGTCATGGGGCGTCAAGTTGGGGTGGTAGTGGCGCTTTCCCTGTCGCTCCTCCCAGAGGATCCCACTCGCGTCGAGCAATGTCCGGTATTGGGGGTAAAGCGGACATGACGTGGGCATGCCGTCATGTCGCCTTTTGACCCGGAGCGGACATGAGCGCGTAAAGAGGTCAAGGCGAGAAGGCGACGGAAAGATCAAGACGGGAATCTGAATTCATAAACATATATCCCCAAACACATTGTGGTTGCTCGCGTATCTGCAAATTACAGTTATGTTTTGATCCACATCAAGGCGCACTTGCTCAAAAATGTGGCATCTGACCGGGCTAAAATGTTGGGGACACGTACCCCCCATCCTCAACCGGCGGGAGGTCCGATGACCGAAACCAGCAACACACGCGGCAAAACGGCGCGCACTGTCACACTGACGCGCACGATCACGCTTAAGGGAAGCCCCGCCCAGGGCCTGGCGATGGGAACCTGGGGGTTTTTCGTCGGTTTCGCGGCCGTGGCGCTTTACGGGCCGGCGGCGAAGTTTTTCCAGGAGCAGATGCAGCTTAGTGGTCTGGCGCTTGGTCTGCTTGTGGCTGCGCCACAGCTGACCGGCTCGCTGTTGCGCATCCCCTTCGGCGCCTGGGTCGACCGGGTCGGCGGGCGGCTGCCCATGCTGACGCTGTTCGGCTTGTCCATGATCGGCATGTGGGGCTTGGTTTTCATCCTGTTCACCGTCAAGACCCTGACCGTCAACATGTATCCGATCATCGTCCTGTTCGGGTTCCTGAGCGGATGCGGGGTTGCCACGTTTTCGGTCGGCATTCCGCAGGTCTCCTATTGGTTTCCGCAATCCCGCCAAGGCACGGTGTTGGGCGCCTATGGCGGCATCGGCAATCTCGCGCCCGGCATCTTCACGCTGGTTTTGCCCTTTGCCGTCGCGGCCTGGGGGCTCGCCGGTTCCTATCTGGCATGGCTCATCTTTCTTACCGTCGGCGCCGCGATCTATCTGTTCCTGGCGCGTGACGCGTATTTCTTCCAATTGCGCCAAAAGGGCTGCGACATCGAGACCAGCAAAAAAATCGCCCGGCAGAATGGGGAGGAGCTGTTTCCGACCGGAACGGTCTGGCAGGCGGTTATCACCGCGGCCGAGGACACCCGCACCTGGGGCCTGGTCTCGCTCTATTTCGTATCCTTCGGCGGATTCCTCGCGCTCACCGCCTGGTTCCCGACCTATTGGATCAATCTGCACCACATGAGTCCGCGCGAGGCCGGCGTGATCGGCGGGCTCGGCTTTTCGGTTCTCGCCGCAATCATCCGGGTCTTCGGCGGCATGCTGTCCGAAAAGCTGGGCGGCGAGCGCACGACGATCATCGCCTTCATTCTGGTGCTGGCTGGCGCGCTCGTGCTCACATTCGTCGTGGATTTCTATTCCGATCTCGCCGGCGAATTGCTGATTGCTTTGGGCATGGGGATCGCCAACGCCGGGGTTTTCAAAATGGTGCCGAAATACGTGCCGAAGGCGGTCGGCGGCGCATCGGGCCTGGTCGGCGGCCTCGGCGCCCTGGGCGGCTTCATCATCCCGCCCTTCCTCGGCGCCACGGTGGATGCGCTCGGCACGCGGGGCTACGCGGGCGGGTTTTTCGCCTATGTGATCCTGGCCGTGGTCGCCATTGCCGTATCGTGGAATTTCCACCGCCTCGATCTGCGGGGGCAACGCGCGGGCAAATCGAGCTAGTTGGAGGCCGACGTTTCGGCGGTGGCCGGGGCGTTTGCCGGATTGGAGCGAGACGATGGGCCATTTTCTCGACCGGCTGAGCTACTTTACCCGTCTGCGCGAGCCGTTCGCGGAGGGGCACGGCGAAACCCGCCGCGAGAACCGCGACTGGGAAGAGGGCTATCGCCAGCGCTGGCAGCACGACAAGATCGTGCGCTCCACGCACGGCGTGAACTGCACTGGCTCGTGCAGTTGGAAGATCTACGTCAAGGGCGGGGTCGTCACCTGGGAAACCCAGCAGACCGACTATCCGCGCACGCGTCCCGGCATGCCCAATCACGAGCCGCGCGGCTGTTCGCGCGGCGCGTCTTATAGCTGGTATCTCTACAGCGCGAGCCGGCTCAAATATCCGATGGTGCGCGCGCCGCTGCTGCGGCTGTGGCGCGAGGCGCGCCGAACCATGGAGCCGGTGGCGGCCTGGGCCTGGGTTTCGGGCGATGCCGAACGCGCGCGCGCGTTCAAGAGCATTCGCGGCCGCGGCGGCTTCGTGCGCTCGAGCTGGGACGAGGTCAACGAGATCATCGCCGCCGCCAACATCCACACCGTCAAGGCTTTCGGGCCCGACCGCGTCGTGGGATTTTCGCCGATCCCGGCGATGTCCATGGTGTCCTATGCGGCCGGCTCGCGTTATCTCAGCCTGATCGGCGGCACGCTGATGTCGTTCTACGATTGGTATTGCGACCTGCCGCCGTCGAGCCCGCAGACCTGGGGCGAGCAGACCGACGTGCCGGAATCGGCCGATTGGTACAATTCCGGTTACATCATCGCCTGGGGTTCGAACGTGCCGCAGACGCGCACGCCCGACGCGCATTTTTTCACCGAGGCGCGCTACAACGGCACAAGGACGGTGGCGATCACGCCCGACTATTCGGAAGTCGCCAAGCTCTCCGACATCTGGCTGCATCCGAAGCAGGGCACCGATGCGGCGCTGGCCATGGCGATGGGCCACGTCATCCTGCGCGAATTCTTCCTCGGCCGCCAAGTGCCCTATTTCCAGGATTACTGCCGCCGTTATACCGACATGCCGATGCTGGTCCGCCTGGTTCGCCGGGGCGAACGGTGGGTGCCGGACCGCACGCTGCGCGCCAGCGATTTTCCGGATGCGCTGGGACAGAAGGGGAATCCCGAGTGGAAGACGGCCGCGGTCGACGAGATTTCGGGTCAGGTCGTGGCACCCCAGGGTTCGGTCGGTTATCGCTGGCCGCAAGAGGGCGACAAGGGCGGCAAATGGAATCTGGAGGCCAAGGAAGGCGCCGCAGGCCGCGAGGTGAAACTGGCGCTTTCGCTGGTCGACCGGCGCGACGAGGTGCTGGCCGTCGCTTTCCCCTATTTCGGCAACCAGCCGCATGAACATTTTTCCGGCAATGACCAGGGCGCGGATGTGCTGCTGCGCAACGTGCCGGCGCGGAAGGTCAAGCTTGCCGATGGCGAAGCCTATGTCGCCACCGTATTCGACCTGCTCTGTGCCAATTATGGGCTCGATCGCGGGCTCGGCGGCGAGGGCGCGCGCGCCTTTGGCGACAACATCCCCTGCACGCCGGCCTGGCAGGAGCCGATCACCGGCGTGCCGGCCGACAAGGTGATCGCGGTGGCGCGCGGCTTCGCCGAAAACGCCGAGAAGACCAAGGGCCGCTCGATGGTGATCATCGGCGCCGCGATGAACCACTGGTACCACCAGGACATGAACTATCGCAGCGTCATCAACATGCTGATGATGTGCGGCACGGTCGGCGTATCGGGCGGCGGCTGGGCGCATTACGTGGGGCAGGAGAAGCTGCGCCCGCAGACCGGCTGGACCGCGCTTGCCTTCGCGCTCGATTGGGCGCGGCCGCCACGGCAGATGAACAGCACCTCGTTCTTCTATGCCCATTCCGACCAGTGGCGGTACGAGAAGCTGCTGGTGGACGAAATGCTGTCGCCCTTGGCCGACCGGGCGCGCTATAGCGGCGGCATGATCGACCTGAACGTGCGCGCCGAGCGCATGGGCTGGCTGCCTTCGTCGCCCCAGCTCGGCGCCAATCCGCTGAAGGTCGCGGCCGAAGCGCGGGCGGCCGGCAAACCGGCCAAGGACTACGTCGTCGCAGAGCTCAAATCCGGCCGTTTGCGGATGGCGTGCGAGGATCCCGACAATCCGGTCAATTTCCCGCGCAATCTCTTCATCTGGCGATCCAACCTGTTCGGCTCCTCCGGCAAGGGACATGAATATTTCCTGCGGCATTTCCTCGGCACCCGCCACGGCCTCCAGGGCAAGGATTTGGGCGAAACCGGCGGCGTAAAGCCGGAAGAGGTCGTCTGGCGCGAGCCCGCGCCCGAAGGCAAGCTCGATCTCGTGGTCACGATCGATTTCCGCATGTCCACGAGCTGCCTCTATTCGGACATCGTGCTTCCGACCGCCACCTGGTATGAAAAGAACGACCTCAATACCTCGGACATGCACCCCTTCATCCACCCGCTTTCGGCGGCGGTCGATCCGGTCTGGGAGTCCCGCAGCGACTGGGAAATTTACAAAGGGATCGCGCGCAAGTTTTCCGAGCTCGCCCCCGGCCATCTCGGCGTCGAGCAGGATGTCGTGCTGACACCGATCATGCACGATACGCCGGCCGAGATCGCCCAGCCCTTCGACGTGCGCGACTGGAAGAAGGGCGAATGCGAGCTCATCCCGGGCAAGATGGCGCCGCAAATCGCGGTGGTCGAGCGCGACTATCCGAACACCTACCGGCGCTTCACCGCGCTCGGGCCGCTGATGGACAAGCTCGGCAACGGCGGCAAGGGAATAAGCTGGAACACCGAGGACGAGGTGAAGGGCCTGGCGCAGCTCAACTATACCGTCGCCGAAGGCCCGACCAAGGGACGCCCGCGCATCGAAAGCGACATCGACGCGGCGGAGGTCATTCTCACTCTGGCGCCCGAGACGAACGGCCAGGTCGCCGTCAAGGCCTGGGACGCGCTGTCGCGCGCCACGGGGCGCGAGCATCGCCACTTGGCCGAGCCGCGCGCGGACGAGAAAATCCGCTTCCGCGACATCCAGGCGCAGCCGCGCAAGATCATCTCCTCGCCCACCTGGTCCGGCATCGAGAGCGAGCATGTCAGCTACACCGCCGGCTACACCAACGTCCACGAGCTGATACCGTGGCGAACGTTGTCCGGCCGCCAGCAATTCTACCAGGATCACCGCTGGCTGCGCGATTTCGGCGAGGGCTTCGCCTCGTACCGGCCGCCGGTCGACACCCGCACGATCGCGCCGCTCTTGGGCAAGCGCGGCAACGGCGAGAAGGAAATCGTCCTGAACTTCATCACCCCCCATCAGAAATGGGGAATCCATTCCACCTATACCGACAATCTGTTGATGCTGACGCTGTCGCGCGGCGGGCCGATCGTGTGGATTTCCGAGACCGACGCCGAGCAGGCCGGCATCGCCGATAACGATTGGATCGAACTCTACAACCTCAACGGCGCGATCACGGCCCGCGCCGTGGTGAGCCAGCGCGTTCACGCGGGCATGTGCCTCATGTATCACGCGCAGGAAAAGATCGTGAACGTGCCGGGATCGGAGATCACCGGGCTGCGCGGCGGCATCCACAACTCGGTGACGCGGACCGTCCTGAAGCCGACGCATATGGTTGGCGGTTACGCCCAGCTGTCCTACGGTTTCAACTATTACGGCACGGTCGGGTCGAACCGCGATGAATTCGTCATCGTGCGCAAGATGGTGAAGGTCGACTGGATGAATGCACCCGAGTCGAGCGCGGCCGAGTGACGGGAGGAACGCGATGAAAATCCGCGCACAGATCGCGATGGTGTTGAACCTCGACAAGTGCATCGGCTGCCACACCTGCTCGGTCACCTGCAAGAACGTGTGGACGTCGCGTCCGGGCATGGAATACGCCTGGTTCAACAACGTCGAAACCAAGCCCGGCATCGGCTACCCGAAGGATTGGGAGAATCAGGAGCGCTGGCGCGGCGGCTGGGAGCGCAAGCGCAACGGCAAGATCGCGCCGAAGCAGGGCGGCAAGTGGGCGATCCTCGCCAACATTTTCGCCAACCCGCACCTGCCCGAGATCGACGACTACTACGAACCATTCACCTTCGACTACGAGTACCTCCAAACCGCGCCGCAATTGGCGACCGCGCCGGTCGCGCGCCCGATATCGCTGGTCAGCGGCCGTTTGATGGACAAGATCGAATGGGGGCCCAATTGGGAGGAAATCCTCGGCGGTGAATTCGCCAAACGCTCGCAGGACTACAACTTCGACCAGGTGCAGAAGGACATCTGCGGAGAGTTCGAAAACACCTTCATGATGTATCTGCCGCGGCTGTGCGAGCACTGCCTCAATCCGAGCTGCGTCGCTTCCTGCCCCTCGGGCTCGATCTACAAGCGCGAGGAGGACGGCATCGTCCTGATCGACCAGGACAAGTGCCGCGGCTGGCGCATGTGCGTCTCGGGCTGTCCCTACAAGAAGGTCTATTACAACTGGACCACGGGCAAGGCGGAGAAGTGCATCTTCTGTTATCCCCGCATCGAAGCGGGCCAGCCGACCGTCTGCTCCGAGACCTGCGTCGGCCGCATCCGCTATCTCGGCGTGCTGCTCTACGACGCGGACGGCATCGAGCGCGCCTCAGCCACGGAACGGCCCGAGGATTTGTACGAAGCGCAGCTGGCCTTGTTCCTCGATCCGAACGATCCCAAGATCGAGGCCGAGGCGCGAGCCAGCGGCGTGCCCGAAGCGTGGCTCGAGGCGGCCAGGCGATCGCCCGCCTACAAGATGGCGGTCGAATGGAAGATCGCCTTCCCGCTCCATCCCGAATACCGCACCATGCCGATGGTTTGGTACGTGCCGCCGCTGTCGCCGATCCAGTCGCACGCCAATGCCGGCCATGTCGGCGCGGCGGGCGGGCTGCCGGACGTGCGCTCGCTGCGCATCCCGATCCGTTATCTCGCCAATCTGCTCACCGCCGGCGCCGAGGCGCCGGTCATCTCGGCGCTCGAACGCATGCTGGCGATGCGCGCCTTCTACCGCGGCCGGCAACTGGGCGCCGGCGACAATCTGGCGGTGCTCGAACAAGCCGGAATTTCGCTGGCGCAAGTCGAGGAGATGCACCGCTATCTCTCGATCGCCAATTACGAGGACCGCTTCGTGATCCCGACCTCGCACCGCGAGGAAGCGGAAAACGCCTACGCCCTGCGCGGCGCTTGCGGTTTTTCCTTCGGCAACGGCTGCGACGCGGGCGAGGCCAAATCGAGCCTGTTCGGCGGCAAGATGGGCCAGAAGAAGTCCGTCCCGATCCGCATGCTGGACCATTGACGGAGCCGCCGATGAATAATTCGCCGATGATCGTCCTGCGCGCGCTCGGCGCTCTGTTGGCCTATCCGGGGCCCGAATTGCGCGATGCCCTGCCCGAGATCGGTGAAGCCCTGCGCGTCTCGCCGCTGCTTTCGCCGCGGGACCGCGTTGCGCTTCAGGGGCTGGTCGAGCTTTTGACCGGCGCCGATCCGCTTTGGGCCGAGGAGCGTTATGTGGAGCTGTTCGACCGCGGCCGCGCCGTCTCGCTCCATCTGTTCGAGCACGTCCACGGCGACACGCGCGCGCGCGGCGACGCCATGGTCGATCTCAAGATGGTCTATGAACGCGCCGGGTTTCGCCTCGCCGCCAACGAACTGCCCGACTATCTGCCCGTGGTGCTGGAATATCTGAGCTGCCGGGACCTGGCCGAGACCAAGGACATGCTCGGCGATTGCGCGCATGTGCTGCGCGCGGTGGGCGAGACGCTGCTGCAACGCGGCAGCAACTACAGCGCGGTGTTCGCGGCCTTGCTGAGCATCGCCGGCGAATCCGGGCTCGATCGCAAGGCCGCGTCCCGCCGCGCGGCCGAAACCGAGGATCTAGACCGCGAATGGGTCGAGCAGCCGGCTTTCGGACCGCAAATGCCGGTCGCCGGCGGTTCTTCGTCTGAAATCGGGAGGACGTGATGGATTTTGCCGCCTATCTCAACGAGTTCTTGTTCGGCGTCTATCCGTATCTCGCCCTGACCGTTCTGCTCCTGGGCTGCCTCATCCGTTTCGACCGCGAGCCCTTTACCTGGAAGAGCGATTCCTCGCAGCTTCTGCGCAAGGGTCAGCTGCGCATCGGTTCCAACCTGTTTCACTATGGCGTCCTGGTCGTGGTCGCCGGCCATTTCATCGGATTCCTGGCGCCGGACCGGGCCGTAAGCTGGGCGCTCGATCCGGCGCAGCACCAGCTCCTTGCCATGGCGGTGGGCGGAATCGCCGGAGCGATCGCGATCCTGGGCCTGTCGATCCTGATCCACCGGCGCTTGGCCGACCCGCGCATCCGCCACAACAGCCGCAAGTGGGACTTCGCCATCATCTTCATGCTGTGGCTCCAGCTGGCATTGGGACTGCTGACGGTTCCGCTGTCGGCGCAGCACATGGACGGCGCGATGTTCGATGTCATCACGAGCTATGTGAAAGGCATCGTCACCTTCCGGCACGGCGTGGCCGATCTGCTCGCCGGCACGCCGCTGATCTACCGGCTGCACATATTCCTCGGCTTCACCATCTTTCTGGTGTCGCCCTTCACGCGCATGGTCCACATCTGGAGCGGCGCCGGCGCGCTCGCTTATCTCTTCCGCCCGTACCAGATCGTGCGCACGCGCCGGTCGGGCCCGTAGACCAAAGAAACCCCATATTTCCTTGGGAAAAATGGTGGGCGCTGCAGGGATTGAACCTGCGACCCCACCCGTGTGAAGGGTGTGCTCTCCCGCTGAGCTAAGCGCCCGTAGGAGGCTGGATTTAGGCCGCGCGCGAGGGCCCTGTCAAGGAATGGGCCCCTGTCAAGGAAGCGGGGTTTGGTTATGCTATAGTGGTTCACGATTCGTGAATTGGCCTCAGGCATTACCCCGTGAGAGTTTAGCCCCCCAACCGAAAGAGCCATGCCAGCCACCCCCATCGCAGCCCTGGTCCTTGCCGCCGGCAAGGGCACCCGCATGAAATCCGCCCGGCCCAAGGTGATGCACCAGGTGGCCAACCGGCCGATGGTGACGCATGTGCTGGCGGCGGTGGCGCAGTTGAAGCCGCAGCGCGTGGTGGTGGTGGTGGCGCCGGGCATGGACGACGTGGCGTTAGCCGTGGCCCCGGCCGAGATCGCGGTGCAGACCAGGCAGCGCGGCACCGGCGACGCGGTGGCGGCGGCCAGGAAGCAGCTGGGCCAATTCAAGGGCGACGTGCTGGTGGTCTATGGCGACGCGCCCTTGGTCACGCGCGACACCCTCAATATCCTCGTCAACGAGCGCCGCCGCCATCCCGAAGCGGCGCTGGTGGTCTTGGGCATGCGGCTCAACCGCGGCGGGCCTTATGGCAGGCTGCTACTGGCGCCGGACGGTTCGCTCGACCGCATCGTCGAGGCGGTGGATGCCACCGAGGCCGAGCGCGCCATCACCCTGTGCAATTCAGGCGTCATGCTGGCCGACGCGCCTTCGCTGTTCGGCCTGGTCGCCGGGCTCGGTAACGCCAATGCCAAGGGCGAGTATTACCTGACCGACATCGTCGCGCTGGCGCGTTCGCGCGGGCTGGTCTGCCGCGCCGCCGAAGGCCCGTCCGATGAGTTGCTCGGCGTCAACAGCCCGGGCGAGCTGGCCGCGGCCGAAGCCCATATGCAGAAACGCCTGCGCGCCCAGGTTTTGGCGGCGGGCGTGACGCTGGTCTCGCCCGACACGGTCTATCTGAGCGCCGATACCCGCATCGGCCCCGACACGGTGGTGGGGCCGTTCGTGGTGTTCGGGCCGGGGGTGAAGGTGGGCGCGGGCGTGACCATTCCGGCCTTCTGCCACATCGCCGGCGCCACCATCGGCGACCGCGCGGTGATCGGGCCTTTTGCCCGGCTTCGTCCAGGAGCCGCGCTGTCCGAAGAGGTGCATATCGGCAATTTCGTCGAGGTCAAGAACGCGCGCCTGGCCAAGGGCGTGAAGGCCAACCACCTGGCCTATCTCGGCGACGCTTCGGTGGGCGAGGGGAGCAACATCGGCGCCGGCGCCATCACCTGCAATTACGACGGCATCGAGAAATTCCGCACGACCATCGGCAAGAACGTGTTCGTCGGCACCAACGCCTCTCTTGTGGCGCCCTTGACGATCGGGCCGGGCGCGATGATCGCCGCCGGCAGCGTCATCACCAAAAACGTGCCGGGCGACGCGCTGGCGCTGGGCCGCGGCCATCAGGAAACCAAGCCGGGCCTGGCCCGGAAATGGCGCGCGCAACGCAAGGCCGCGATCGCCGCCCGGAATACCAAAAGACCCAAGCCGAAGAAGAAATCCAAGCCCGCGCCCAAGAAGAAACCCGCACCCAAGAAAAAGACCAAGGGCCGGCGATGAACGGTGCGGCTTCATGTCCTTCGACAAGCTCAGGACGAGGCGAGTTTGTTCGGCGGCTTTCGTCCTTCGACAAGCTCAGGACGAGGAACATTTCTTCATGCCATCACGGTTTTCCTCATGCCGAGCCTGTCGAAGCACGCAGGGCGCTGATGCAGCGCCTTGAAGGCATGACGAGCATGGCGCGCTGATGTGCGGCATCGTCGGCATCATCGGGCGGGGCGAGGCGGCGCCGCTGCTGATCGAAGGCCTGAAGCGGCTGGAATACCGCGGCTATGATTCGGCCGGCATCGCCACGCTGGTGGACGGCAAGATCGAGCGCCGCCGCGCCGAGGGTAAGCTGGAGAAACTCGCCAAGCGCATCGAAAAGGAACCGGTTCGCGGCACGATCGGCATCGGCCACACGCGCTGGGCCACCCATGGTGCGCCCAACGAGACCAACGCGCACCCGATCGCCACCGAGCGCGTCGCCGTGGTGCATAACGGCATCATCGAGAATTACCAGGAGCTGAAGGCCGAGCTCGGCCAGGCGGGATACAAATTCGAAACCCAGACCGACACCGAGGCGGTGGCGCTGCTGCTGACGCGCTACCTGAAGGAAGGCTTGCGCCCGCGCGAGGCTGTGCAAAAGGCATTGGGCAAGCTCCACGGCGCCTTCGCGCTGGTGATGCTGTTCGCGGGCGAGCCGAACCTTTTGATCTGCGCCCGGCGCGGCAGCCCGCTTGCCATCGGCTATGGCGAGGGCGAGATGTATGTGGGCTCGGACGCGCTCGCCTTGGCGCCGCTCACCTCGAACCTGGTTTATCTCGAAGAGGGCGATTGGGCGGTGGTGACCGGCAACGGCGCCAACATCTACGACAGCGACGGCAACAGCGTGGAACGGGCGATCAAGAAAACCGCGTTGTCGGGCGCGCTCATCGGCAAGGGCGATTACCCGCATTTCATGAAGAAGGAGATCTTCGAGCAGCCGGCGGTGATCGGCGACACGCTGCGCGCGCTCATCAACCCGGCGACGCGCGCGGTGCATATGCCGGCCTTGCCCTTCGATTTGGCCAAGATCGACCGCGTGACCATCATCGCCTGCGGCACCTCGTTCAACGCCGGATTGATCGCCAAATACTGGCTCGAGAAACTGGCGCGGGTGGCGGTGGAGGTGGATATCGCCTCGGAGTTTCGCTACCGCGCCGCCGACATGCCGCAGGGGGGCTTGGCCCTGTTCATCTCGCAATCGGGCGAGACCGCCGACACGCTGGCCGCTTTGCGTTACGCCAAGAAGCAGAAGCAGCACGTGCTGGCCATCGTCAACCAGCCGGAAAGCTCGATGGCGCGCGAGGCCCATGCCGTGTTCGCCACCCATGCCGGGCCGGAGATCGGCGTCGCCTCGACCAAGGCGTTTTCGACGCAGCTCGTGGTGCTGGCCTGCCTCGCCATCGCCCATGCGCGGGCGCGGGGGAAGATCACCGCGAAGCGCGAGGGCGAGTTGACGGTTGCGTTGACCGAAGTGCCGGCGCGGGCAGCTGAGGTCTTGAACCACGACGAGAACATCGAACGCATCGCCCAGGCCATGGCCGAGACCCGCGACGTGATCTATCTGGGGCGCGGCACCTCTTATCCGCTGGCGCTCGAAGGCGCGTTGAAGCTCAAGGAGATTTCCTACATTCACGCCGAGGGTTACGCCGCGGGCGAGATGAAGCACGGGCCGATCGCGCTGATCGACGACAACGTGCCCATCGTGGTGATCGCGCCGTCGGACGACCTGTTCGACAAGACGCTGTCCAACGTGCAGGAGGTGCTGGCGCGCGGCGGCAAGGTGGTGATGATCTCGGACCGCAAGGGCTTGGGCCGGCTCGACGGCCAGTTGGCCTACGGCATCGAAGTGCCGGCATGCGACCCGTTCGTGGCGCCGCTCCTCTACGCGATCCCGGTGCAGCTTTTGGCCTATCACGTGGCGGTGCAGAAAGGCACCGACGTGGACCAGCCGCGCAATTTGGCCAAGAGCGTGACGGTGGAGTAGGGAGTAAGGCCACTATAGAGGCCACAACCTCCCCCTAGCCAGCATCGCCATCAATGACTATGATTCTAAAAATCGAGTTGGCCGATCACATTCCGAATCGTGTGTTTCCAGGAGAGCAACCGTGACCAAAACCTTGGCGGCCTTAATCGAGCGTGCCCGGACCGTCAAAATGACTCCCGAGCAGCGCGAACAGCAACGGCGCAGCTTCGCCTACGGCAACACGAAGATCGAAAACGATCTGATCACCCGCGACATGGTGGAAGAGCAGGCCAAAACGCAGAAGCGCAAGACGAATGGCTGACGAATCGGGGGAAGACCGGAAGAGCCAGGCGGTCTCCCCTGTTCTCATCACCGATCCGCATGAGCTTGCGCGACGGGAAGTCGAAAACGGCCTGAAGCAGTTCGATGAAGTGCTCGGCATAATCGAGCACTATCGTGATACTAAGCGTCCGTTCAAGTTGCGGCCATCGATGATCCTGGGGCTGCAACGCACGGCTCTTGACGGCATCACGACTTATGCAGGGCTTACCCGTCCGGCCGGCGTCCAGATCGGAGGCAGCAAGCACGAGCCGCCCGGCGCACATCTGGTGCCGGGGCTGCTTGAAGAGATGTGCGATTACGTGAACGACAATTGGGAGAAGGCGACGGCGCTCCACCTTGCCGCTTATGTGATGTGGCAGCTGAATTGGATTCACCCCTTCGTCGATGGCAATGGCCGCACGGCACGCGCGGTTTCGTATTTGGTTCTGTGCGTCAAGCTCGGCTACCCGCTTCCGGGCACACGGACCATACCGGAGCAGATTGCGACAAACAAAAAGCCGTATTACGAAGCGCTCGAATCTGCAGACGTTGCGCTCAAAGCCACTAACAAGCCGAACGTCGCGGCCCTGGAAAAGCTGCTCGGGGATTATCTATCCGCGCAGTTGGTGGCGGTCGTGGAGCAGGCGACCGGCGGGCGCCTTCAGTAAGCGCACCAAGAAATTTGGCGAAAAGCGTGACGGTTGAGTAGGGGGTGGTGGCTATTTTTATTCTACAGCTGTGTCGAGATAATCTTGCCGTTCTCGTCCGAAATTGTCGAAAAGTTTTTTAAAGAACGGACGCAAAACTTCTACAGGCGTGTCTCCGGAGTTAAATGTGCCTTCATAAGAGATTATGTCTGTAAGGCACTTTCCATACGGCCCTGGTAGTATGAATCTCTGTTGAGGCGGAGGTGGATAATAAAGGCCCTTGCCTTGTATATCTTCGACGCCCGCGATCCATCGATAAGGAGGCGGGATCGAAAGCCGTTGAAGAAAACTGACGTAGTTTTTCAGAGCATCTTTGAAGATAGGCTCTAAAAAGGGAATGCCTCGGTCTCCCGCCGTCAATAGATAAGTATCCACGCTCCATATCTCACCAGTTTGGAAAATCATAACGACTCCAGGCGTTTCAGTTCCGTCGCGGGATAAAACCGCACATGTTCCAAAGCCATCTACAGCACGCAAGAAATCGAATCCGCTATAGCTTCGTAATATTGGAAGAAGCAAAGATCGTTGATCTTTCACCGCTTTCGCCAATTCCATCACTCCAAAGCGATGTCCGGTATCAACATGCGGCATGATCCTTAGCCACATTGCCGGGCCATCGCTGAGAAGAAACGCCTTTTCTTGGCGACCTAAAAAGTGGTCCTCCGAAATACCCAGAGGTTCTCCCTTCTTTCGAAATTTTCCTGGCCCGTCTTTAGGCTCTGCTGCTGGAAATGCAGGAGGTTTAGAGGCTTTGGGCAAAGTTGATTTGAATTCCGGGCTATTTAAAACAGTTCGTATTTGCTGTGCGAATTCTTTTGCGAGTATTTCCATCTCCGTGTCGATGGTCGTGGCATCGCTTTTTTCACGAAGGTTATAGGTCAAAGGGAAACGCAAATGTCCCATATCAAAGGGCATCGTTTCTGCGGTCGGTTTTCCGAACGCGACATTCATCACTGGAACGATACGACTGTGACCAAGGCTTTTGAGTGCCCAGCCATATTCAATCAATACATTTGGATTTGGAGTGGGCCTGCCATCAAGCCGCTTTCCCACGAACGTTAAATCCGGAACGAATACGGCTGATGAATCGATTTTTTTAAAGATCGTATCGACGATTGGTGGTTGTCCACCAACTCCCAATGTATCTTTATCGAATGTGATTCCCTCTCGAATGGCTTTCTCCACGGTTGCATCTTCAGCAATTATTGCTAGAGCACGCTTTAATGCTCTCTCAAGGAAGCTACGGCCTCCCTCCAGAGGAGAGTCGGCCTGCCAAGAAAAAAATATCGTAAAGGACATTCGATTTTTCCGTACTTATGTCCGCTTCCATTTCAGACACTCCTCCACCGCTTCGGCAAGGAAATGCGAGCGGCCCGTCCGCACTCTCACGGCGCGACCCCGATCAGGACCAGGGGAACCGCTGGCACGCCCCGGCCTTCGCGGATGAGGTTGTAGAGTTCGCCTTCATAATAGCCGACGCCGGAGGCCATTTCTTCCTGCAATTCCTTCATCGCCAGGATCTCGACGCCGACATCGATGACGTTGCCGATGAAGAACGCCATGTGCTTCACGAACAAGTCGTAGGCGACGAAGGAATATTTTCCGAATTGCACCTCGACGGCGATGCTGTCCTTGACGAAATCGGTCTGGTTATAGGACAGGATCGCGCGCTTGCCCGCGGCCTCGATCTGCTTTTTCTGTTCCGCTTCGGGAAGCTTCAGGGTCTTTTCGATGAGCGCGGCATCCTCGGTAACCCAGTAACGGGCCCGTTGCTCCTTCCAGCCGCGCTTGGCGAAGCCCTTGTCCATGGCACGGTTCATGTCGATGGGCGAATAGAGCATCTTGTCCTTGGTGCGCTGCTCCTTCGATTTCTTGGTGCGGCATTTTTTGGCGTCGACGCCGGCGATCACCTCTTCGATCTCGGTCCAGAGCCGGGGCTTGTGAACCTGGATCGATTCACAGCCGTTGAGATGCGAATGACGGGCGACGATCCTCACTCGTCGCGCTCGGCCTTGGCCGCGACGGGAATGGGCAAAGACGGCTCGCCGCCGCCGTAATTCCTGTGGCCGCCATAGGGCTTGGCCGGGTCGTAGACCGGCTTGTGCATGGGGCGCGTCCGGAGCTTGCCTTCGCGCAAGGCGCGGACCCTGTCCCATGCGATCTCGACATAATCCTTTACCACGTCGCAGCCATAGCCCTGGCGGCCATGCTTCAAGGCCGCGATCACCGCGGAGCCGACGCCCATATAGGGATCGAACACGGCGCCGCCCTTCTCGGTCAGGGACAAAACCAGACGCTCGACCAGCTCGACCGGGAACTGGCAGGGATGGGCGGTTTTCTCGACGTGATTGTTCTTCACGTTGGGGAAGATCCAGACATCGCCGGGGTTCTTGCCGAGCGGGTTGCAGGAGAGCTTCCCCGCCTTCGGCCCCTTGAAATATTTCTTGCCGGGATATTTCGAGGGGACGCGGATCGGATCGAGATTGAAAATGTAATCGTCGCCCTTGGTGAACCACAGGATGGTTTCATAACGGCCGGAAAGCCGCTTCGAGCAATGGAGGCCATGCTCGAAATGCCAGACGATGCGGTTGCGCAGCTTGAGCCCGTATTCGCGGAAGACCGGCGCCAGCACGATGTCGAGCGGGAAAATCTCGCCGTTCTGGACATGGTTGCCGACCTGCCAGCACAGCGAGCCGCGCGGATGCAGGAGCCGGACGCATTCCGCGATGACCCGGGTTTGCGCCGCGACATAGGCGTCGAGCGAGGAGCGCGATTCATAAGCCTTGCCGATGTTGTAGGGCGGCGAGGTGACCACGAGCTGCATGGAATGGGAGGGGAGCGGGCGCATGAAGGCGAGATTGTCGTCGCACGCCAAAACCGCGTGGCGGTCGGATCGCGGCTTGGTGGTTGCGGCTTCCGGCATCGGACTTTTCCCCTCTGGCCTATCGGCTGCTTTTGCCGGCAACGGCATCATGCGACTCGGGATCGCGTCAATCGAGGCGCCGGGCTGGTTTTCGGGCATGGAATTCCCCCATCTTTCCCTCTTGACTATTCCGGATCAAACTAGTACAAAACAGGAACATTTGCAATTGCGTCTGCTGGGGAGCCGGGCGCTTGATTCGGAGCTCCCCGATGCTTCCTGATGAGACAGGCGGCGCTTCTGCGCATTCGGAATTAAAGCGCCAGAACCCGGAAGATTCTTCTTTAGCTTCGCACGACGCCTCGGGCCCGAAGGCCCGGCCCTCGGCTGTGCTGCGCATCCGCAAAAAGCCGCCGGCGGACAAGGCGCTCAATCTGCGGCAGCAGCGTTTCGTCGAGCAGTATCTGATAATCGGCGAGGGCCGCGAAGCCGCGATCCGAGCGGGATATTCGATCAAGAGCGCGATCGAGCTCGCCTGTTACCTGAAACGCCTGCCCAATGTGGCGCGCGCCATCGAACGCGGCCGCGAGGCGCAGGCGCGCTCGGCGCATGTCGAGGCCTCGCGCGTGCTGGCCGAATATGCGCGGCTGGCGTTTTCCGATCTGAGCCGGGTGGCCGATTGGGGGAAAGAGGGCCTGGTGCTCAAGCCCTGGGGCGAGATCGCCGAGGACGACCGGGCCGCCATCGCCGCGCTTTCGGGCGGCAAGGACGGGGCGCGCATCCGCCTCCACAGCAAGCAGCGCGCGCTCGACAGCCTGGCCCGGCATCTCGGCTTGTTCCCGCGCGGGCCCGCCAAAGCCGCCCAAACCATCGCCGATCCGTCCCGGTCGCAGGAAGCGCTCGCCCAAAGCGCCCGCGCCAAACTGCGCGCCGTCATCGAAGATTATGCCAAGGATTTGGAGCGGGAGAAGGCCCGGGAACAGGCGAAGGACGGGGGCGATGACAAGCAAGGTTAGGCCTGATCCATGCTTTGGCTTCGCATGACGGCAAAGGCGCGATCGGCCTTTGCCTATGCTACGCTAGGAACCATGAACTGGGCGTTGGTGAAGAAGCTTGCCGCGGCGGCCGTGACCCTGGGCGGCTTCAATTTCCTGACCCGGCCGGGCGGCATGCAGGAAACCGTCATCGGCTTGGCGTTGGTGGCGGCGGGAGCTTTGCTGTTTTATTGGAGCACGCGCGGCTAGAGCGCAGGAACCGGCGCGGCCGCGGAACGCTTTTATACATGCTTCGCACGACGCCTCGGGCCCCGCATAGCACCTGACGTGCGAAGCCAAGAAAAACCGGCCCTCTTCTGTGCTACGTATTTGTTCGCTTCGCACGACGCCTCGGGCCTAAAGGCCCGGCCCTCTTCTGTGCTACGCTGGTTTCTTACTCGGGGCAAGAGAGGGCGATTTCCATGATTTACGACAACACGATGATGGACAATGCGATGGCGTCGATTCCGATCTTCACCATCATGCTGCTGTTGTGGCTGGGAATGGCGATCGGCAACGGCTTTCTCGCCCGAAGGCTGGGCCACAGCGCGGCGTTGTGGGTGGTGCTGTCGCTCATCCCCGGCGTCAATTATTTCTTCTATCTTTATGTGGGTTATGCGGTGATCCTGGGCATACTGAAGCGGCTCGACGCGTTGCAGCCGCAGCTCAATTCGCCCACGACTTGAAGACGGGCCACTTGAATCCCGAGCGGGCGATCATGGCGCCATACGATTTCGACCTGTTCACCATCGGCGCCGGTTCGGGCGGCGTGGCGGGTTCGCGCCGCGCCGCGAGTTACGGCGCGCGGGTCGGCATCTGCGAGGACAGCCGCTGGGGCGGCACCTGCGTCATCCGCGGCTGCGTGCCGAAGAAGCTCCTGGTCTATGGCGCGCATTTCGCCGACGACCTCCACGATGCGGCGGCCTATGGCTGGCGCCTTTCGGGCAAGACCTTCAACTGGCCGAGCCTGATCGCAGCCAAGAACGCGGAGATCGACCGGCTCGAAGGGATCTACCGCAAGCTCTTGTCCGATTCCGGCGTCAAGCTGATCACCGGGCGCGGGCGGCTGGTCGATCCGCACACGGTCGAGGTCGCGGGCAAACGCTACACCGCCGCCCATATCCTGATCGCGACCGGCGGCCATCCGGTGACGCCGCAAATCCCCGGCATCGAGCAGGTGATCTCGTCCAACGAGGCGCTCGATTTGAAGGAGCTGCCGAAGCGCATCGCCATCGTGGGATCGAGCTATATCGCGGTCGAATTCGCCGGGATTTTTTCGACATTGGGTGCCGAGACGCATCTGGTCTACCGCGCCGACGAAGTGTTGCGCGGCTTCGATCACGACGTGCGCGCGGCGGTGGGCGAGAATTTCCGCCATCGCGGACTCAAGCTGCATCCCCGCACCGAAATCGCGCGCATCGAGAAAGCGGGAAAGGGCTTCAAGCTGACCACCAAATCGGGCGGGACGATCGAAGCCGACATCGTCATGTACGCCACCGGCCGCGAAGCCAACACCAAGGGCATCGGGCTCGAAGAAGCCGGGGTGAAACTCAGCCCCGACGGCAGGGTGGATGTGGACGAATGGTCGCGTTGCGCGGTGCCGCACATCTTTGCCGTGGGCGACGTGTCGAACGGCATCAATCTGACCCCGGTGGCGATCTACGAGGCCCGGGCGCTGGCAGAAACATTGTTCAATAACAACAAGTTAAAGCTCAACCGCGCGAATATCCCGACCGCGGTTTTCGCCATCCCGCCGGTCGGTTCGGTGGGCTTGAGCGAGGAACAGGCGCGGGCAAAGGGCGCCGCGATCGAAATCTACCGCGCGCGTTTCCGCCCCTTGAAGCACACCGTCTCGGGCCGCGACGAGCGGACCATGATGAAGCTGGTGGTGGACCGCGCCTCGGACCGCGTGCTCGGCTGTCACATGGTGGGCGACGATGCGCCCGAGATCATGGTCGGGCTGGCGGTGGCGCTCAATTGCGGCGCGACCAAGCAGCAGTTCGACCGCACCATCGGCATCCACCCGACCTCGGCCGAGGAGTTCGTGACATTGCGCGAGAAAGCGCCCGAGCCCGCGCCAGCCAAGGCGGCGGAATAGCCTGCTAGCGCGCGTCCAGTTCCGGATAATTCCGGAAGATGCCTTGCCGGTTGAAGGGAATGCGGCGCTTCGAGGCGAGATAGGCCTTGATGCGCGGCCGCGCCGCCACGGCGTCGTGGAGTTCCTTCACGCGCGGCAGATTTTTCTCGAACCTCGCCATGGCGCGCGGAAAGGCGTAACGCATCCCGGCGACGATCTGGAACAGCGACAGATCGGGATAGGAGAGTTTCGCGCCGGCGAGAAACTTGCCGCCATTGCCCGCGACGGCGCGCTCGAAATAGCCCAGGAATTTCGGCGCGCGCTCTTTCAGAAAAAATCCCGCGCGGCGCGCGGCTTCGCCGCGCTGGTCTTCGTAATAAAGGCTGGAGGAGATCGGGTGGTGGGTGTCGTGGATCTCGACCAGGAAATCGGCGATGGTGAGCTGGAGCTGGTTGGCCCACAATCTTCCGGCCTCGCCCGCGGGCGCGAGGCGGTGGCGCTGTCCCAGATACAACAGAATATTGGCGGTTTGCGCGATCACCAGCTTTCCGGCCTTGAGCATGGGCGGCGCGAAAGGCGGGCGGGCGGAGGACGAGCCTTCGAGCAGCTTCGTCAACGCGGCCGTGCCGCCGCGGCCGCGCGCGACGTCGGCATAATCCGCGCCGGCTTCTTCCAGCGCCAAACGGATGAATTCGCCGCGGCCCTGGATGTCCGGCCAGTAATAAAGCTCATAACGCATGGAAACCTCCCTGTTCGGCGCGCCGCCACGCTCGGGGTGACAGAATCGCCGTAAGATATTATAGTTACAGAATATTCGCCGGGGAGAAACCCCGGACCGCCGGGGAGCGGCCAAGGCATGTTTAGAATATTCTGCCTGGTGGGATTGCTGATCGCCGCGAGCGGTTGCGCCGCCACGGCGCCGGTGACGCCGCCGCCCGCTTCGGCGACGCAAGCCGCGCCGCCGCAAGCGCAAATGCAAGCGCCGCCAGCCGTGCCGGCGCCGAAACCCGCCGTTAAAAAACACCTAGCGGCCAAACCGCCAACGGCAAAGAAGAAAGCGCCCGCTTTGGCGGCGACCCCCGCGCCGCCGCCGGCACCGGCG
>Ga0187818_10000043_pt1 | contig 32009 bp, 27 predicted proteins | sample NC_wetland_sal_i_14_FD_130581 | JGI IMG/M metagenome (GOLD analysis project Ga0187818, IMG submission 130581) | Wetland sediment microbial communities from Neuse River Estuary, North Carolina, USA - SO4_3 | ecosystem: Environmental > Aquatic > Freshwater > Wetlands > Sediment | place: USA... | reverse complement strand
TTCCGCGGAACTCGCTCAGTTTTGCGTTCGACGATCCATTGAGAGGAACCGCCGAATAGTTGTTGGCAATATCCGCGTTTTCATTGCGAGTACGGAGCAGCATTGATCCTTCCAGGAAACCGCCCGGAGTCAAATCAAGCCCTCTGTAGTGGAATGACCTCCCTTCTTCCGTGCCCTTCACCTCGTGGAGTTGTGACTGAAGGGCTTGTGCCGTGGGGGTCTCGATCTGAGGCAGGACTGGATCAGGACTGGAACTCGTCGCTGCGATCCCTCTGGCCGACTCCAACTCCGAAATTCGATTCTGCATTTTGAGCATCTGCGAGCGCATCTCGTCCAGTTGCCTCTGCAGCTCAGTGACGGCGGATCCTTGGTTGTCGGCCGCTTGAGCCAGTGCCGGCGCAGTGGCTATCAGTGTGAAAGCGCTAATCAAGATGAGTCGACTCACGATTATCATCTGCAACTTCTCAATTCATCACACGGCAATAGTTCCAACGCACCGCTTCATCCAGATCGTGGGCTTACTAAATGCTGCCTTCAACGACTTCTTCGAAGAGCTTTCTTCGCCGCGCTTCCAGCAGTGATCGTGCATCTTGAGATTCGGTTGCCGACTAGTAGTTTGCAGGCCGGATTCCAATCTCCGAGTATCGGTTCCAGTCGTCGACTCTGCTGCTAAGCGTGGATTCACGCGTGTTTTGCCTGTGCAGGATTACGCATCGAACGTGAAATGCTCGACAGGGTGTCAGCATGTTGGGCGACAGCTGTCAACCTATAGACATGTCGGGCAATCAAGGGGTCAGTCGCAATTGCTAAAATGGATTGTTGCCACCGCTGTTAGCTCGACTCGAATGAAGCTACGCAGGAATTCAGGTTGCCGGGCTCTCGCCACGATTACCTGAGGCGTCTCCAAATGTGTGAGTTCGACGGCTCGACCTGCCAAAAGGATTGAGGGGCCGATTAAGGCCCCTCTTCCTTTTTATACCCCGAGTCGTAAAGACACCCCGCTCAATCTGCGTTACGCGCTGATCAGGGCTGCAATGCGCTGCGAATCGCCTCGCTGGACTGCTGAAGAGCGCTCTGGACTCCTGGCACGTCATGAATGCCGTTAAGTAGCACGAAGTCGTGAATCATTCCGTTGTAGCGAACCGCTGTTACGGCAACTCCCGACTCTTTGAGTTTGCGCGCATAGGCTTCACCTTCATCGCGCAGTGGATCGTTCTCGGCGGTGATGACTAACGCGGGCGCGACGCCTTTCAGTTCCTCGCTACTTGCGCGCAGGGGCGAGACGTAAGGACTGTTGCGCGTCTGCTCGTCAGGCGCGTAACGATCCCAGCCGTACTTCATGAAGGCTCGTGGCAGGAACCGTCCTGTGGCGAACTCATGATAGGACGCGGTGTCGACGCTGGCATCGGTGGCTGGAATCAGCAGCACCTGTAACGAGATTTTCGGTCCGTTGCGGTCTTTGGTCATGAGCGATAGCGCCGCGCTCATGTTTCCGCCGACGGAATTTCCAGCGACCGCGATGCGCGTGCCATCGGCGCCGAACTCACTGGCGTGCGCGGCAGTCCATTTTAGGGCGGCGTAGGATTCTTCCAGCGGCACCGGAAATGTTCCTTCCGGCAGGTTCGTGATTTCAGGGAAGACACCGACTTGTCCCGAGCCGACGACCAGGTCGCGCAGTAGCCTCTGGTGGTTTTGGAAATTGCCGGCGATCCAGACTGCGCCGTGGATAAACAACAATACGCCCGGCGTGCCAGTTACGTTCTGCGGTTTCATGATGTAGAGCTTCACCGTGCGACCATCCTGCGTGATCGTCCTTTCGACCGTGGTCACTCCGGACATGTCTACGGGATATTTGTTTTGCAGGCCGGTCACGATCTCCTGCGGCTTAGGTTGTGGCAACTCCCAGAACGGGCTGCTGTCCTTGTTCAGTTCAGCAAGGAAAGCCCGAATTTGCGGATCGATTCGAGGATCGGTCGCAGCGTCGGGAATTTGAGCGGTGGCGAGTTGACAAATGACAATTGTTCCCCAAAGGACGAACCCCGTTGACCAACGAAGACTTTTCATTGCTTCTCCTCACAGTTTTCTTACTGAATGTTCTTAGTCGCGTTCCGGTTAGGGCAACCTGTATACCAATTGAATATCGAGTCGGATTCGGAGCGAGAAAAGGTCGGTAAAGCCCGTTGCCGCAATCAGTACAGGATGTTTCGGGATACGCGCGTCATCGGCGGCAGATCAATCAGGACAGACTTTGGATTGTCAACATTTTGGACATCTGTCACGCAGATGACATTACTTGACCTCAACTTCACGTGTTCGAATGAATCCTCACTTATCCGTGGAAGTTTGGCGATGCTGGTCCTTGGTTGCGCCAGATTGCCATTCGCGTCCAAATGTGAAAATGTTTTTCACATACGGCCCGACGATTCTGGGGGAAAGGTGGGGCCGACCAAGAGTCGTTGTTTTCTGCTTCTTCCGTGTATTAGAGTGCCGCTTGCCTTTGCCCATCGGAGGCCGAGAATTGTCGTCTGCCTGGCGATCCTTATGGCTCTTTTCGGGCTTGTCATGTCGGGAGCGCGGGTCGACTCCAGATTGCACTGGTGACAATCTGTCAGCCCAATTGCATGCGCGATGACGCCGGTAAAACTTTAGGTATATAATGCGCACCTTAGCGCAATCGGTGCGCATATGAGGTTTCCTTTGCGCATTACACCACCTCTGGATTCCCGACAATTTTTTCGAGCGCCCGCCTTCCTGTCCTCTGGGTTGGCTGTATTGGTTCGGGGGAGAACACGAGATTACGCTCGGACTGCAGGCAGTCACAATGCACCGCAAGATCGACGCTGAAACGGATGGCGTGAAGAAGTATGAGACATGGGATCGAGTGTTGGCGGACGCCGCCCCATGCGATCACATCGTGCAGCTTTATCAGGACCAGGATTTTCTCAACCGCGCTGTGTGCCGGTTCGCCGGCGCTGCCCTCGCGAACGGAGAGGGCATCATACTGGTGCCAACCCTAACCCACTGGAACGCCATTCGCCCGCGCCTCGAGGCCGAGGGAGTGGACGTGGAAGCGGCACGGGCACGCGGACAGCTGACGGTGGTTGACGCCGACGAATTCCTGCCACGGTTTATGCGGGACGCCATGCCGGATTCGCCTGTATTCCTCGGCCTCGCGGCGGACGTAATCGGACAGGCCCGCGCTGGAGGACGCTACCAACAAGTCCGTTGGTGGGGAGAAATGGTCAATGTTCTGTGGGAGCGCGGGGACGTCGGCGCCAGTATGAACCTCGAAGACCAGTTCGATCAGCTTGCCAAGAAGCATGACATCGCGATTTTCTGCTCGTTCCTGATGGATAACTTCAATGGCGAAGTTCATACCCACATGCTGCCCAGGCTCGGGACCAATCACTCTCACCTCATTCCAGTGGAGGACTACGCCCGGCTGGAGCGTGCCGTAGCCGATGCGCTCCGGGAGGCGGTCGGTGCGGACGAAGCCCGTATCCTTGAAAGTCGGCTACTCTCCGAATATCGGCAACCATTCGCCATGCCGCGGGCCCAAGCATTGTTGCTGGCATTGCGTCAAGTTGTCCCGAAAGTTGCTGATCTCGTCCTGCAACGGAGCCGCAACCTGTACGCCGCTTCAGAGGACGCCTCATGACAGCGCAACGCGTTACGCTCGATGGCGGCTGGATCGGTTTCCAGGGCGTCAATGGAGAGGCAGCCTCGAACACAGCTACGACCGATCTGATTAATATCCTTGACACGGTTGAAGTTCCCATCGTCCTAGTGCAAGGCGACCTTAGGATCGCCTGCTTCAATAAGGCGGCGGCGGACGTGCTCGGCCTCTCGCGAGGGGACATTGGCCGGTCGTCCCGCGACATCTCCGTGCTCGCTGGCCTACCGCGCTTGGAACAGCAATGCAGCCAGGTCGTCACCGGCGGAGTGGAATCCCGTGCCGATTTTTACAGCCGCGACAAGTGGTTCGTTGTTCGGATATCTCCCTACACGAAAGGGGATCGCCAGGTCACCGGCGCTGTACTGACATTCACTGATGTGACTGCTTTTCGCGCAAGCATCGATCAGGCCATCTACGAACGCGAATGCACCAAGGTGATGCTCAACACGGTCGCCGATCCTCTCGTCGTGCTTAGCGCCGACCAGAGGATCCAGTCGGGCAATCGCGCCTTTTATACGTTGTTCGGGGTCTCTCGTGACGAGACGGAAGGCGTACCGCTCTACGGACTGGGGAATGGCGCCTTTGAACTTACCCCGTTGCGTAAGCAAGTCGGGGAGATGCTTGCTGGCAGTCATGCGTTCCAGCCCGTTGAGGTGGATGGTGTCGTTACGTCAAAGGGCCAGCGGAGTCTGGTTCTTAATGCCCATCCTTTGTCTCTCCCAGGCCATTCCGAGCGCAGGGTTCTGCTGACTTTCCAGGACATCACGGCGCGCAAGCGGGCTGAAGTGGCCAAGGATCTGCGTTCGGAAGAGGAGTTGCGGCGCAGCGAAGCCAAGTTCAGGCGGCTGGTGGAAGCCAATGTTGTGGGGATTGTCGTGTGGAATCTCGAAGGTGCGATCATCGAGGCGAATGAAGCATTTCTCCGCATGGTGCAATACAGCCGTGAAGATCTCGCCTCCGGTTGTGTACGGTGGGCGGACCTCACACCTGCCGAATGGCGCAATTGCGACGAACGGGCAATAGCTGAGCTAAAGGCGACCGGGAGCTTTCAACCGTTCGAGAAGGAGTACTTCAGGAAAGACGGCAGCCGGGTGCCTGTACTTCTCGGAGGCGCAGCGTTCGAAGGAAGTGAGAACGAAGGGGTCGCTTTCGTGCTCGATTTGAGCGAACAGAAACGGGCCGAGAGAGCTTTGCGACGCAGCGACGCTCACTTGGCAAAGGCTCAGGCACTTAGCCACACCGGAAGTTTCGGCTGGCATGTTGCGAGCGGAAGACTCTACTGGTCCGACGAAACGTTTCGGATATTCGATCTCGAACTGACAGCCGAACCCACATTGGGACGGGTGTTTGAACGAACTCATCCGGTAGACAGACAGCTGGTCCAAGACGTAATCGACGAGGCCGCAAGGGAGGGGAAAGATTTCGATTTTGAACATCGCCTTCTGATGGCAGATGGTTCGGTCAAGTTCCTTCGAGTTGTGGGCCATGCATCCAACCCCGAAACCGATGATTTCGAGTTTCTAGGGGCGGTCACCGACATTACAGAGCGCAAACGCGCGGAGCAGAAATTCCGAGGGCTTCTGGAATCCGCACCGGATGCAATGGTCGTGGTGAATCGGCAGGGCAGGATTGTGTTGGTCAACGCACAGATGGAAAATGTGTTTGGATATCAGAGAGAAGAACTCCTGGGGCAGGAGATTGAGATTCTTGTGCCGGAACGGTTTCGTGGTCGACACCCTGGACGGCGCGGGGTGTTTTTTGAGCAGCCTCGGGTACGGCCGATGGGTGAGGGTCTAAGCCTTTACGGGCGGCGGAAAGACAGAACGGAGTTTCCGGTGGAGATCAGCCTTAGTCCGCTAGAGACACAGGAAGGTACGCTTGTCTGTGGAGCAGTGAGGGACATTAGCGAACGCAAGCGGGTTGAAGACGAGTTGCGACGCAGCGAGGCCTTTCTCGGCGAAGCTCAGCGCCTAAGCTCCACCGGTAGCTTTTTCTGGCGCGTGGCGACAGACGAAATCACGTGGTCAGACGAGCTCTATCGCATCTACCAGTTTGAGATCGGCGTGCCGGTGACGCTCGAACTGATCCGCACTCGAGTCCATCCGGAAGACGTCAGTTTAATCGAGAAAATGAAAATGGTCGAACAGGCACGAAACGGCGGCAACGACTATGAATCGCAGTACCGCCTGTTAATGCCCGACCACTCGATCAAGTATCTGCATGCAGTCGCTCATGCGATCCGGGACCAGGACGGTCAACTGGAGTACATCGCGGCGGTTCAGGATGTCACGGCTCGCCTGCTGGCAGAAGAGGCACGCGACAAGGCTCGATCGGAACTTGCAAATGAGCGCACCCGCATCGCGCGAGAATTGCACGATACTTTGCTACAAACTTTGCACGGATTGATGTTTCAGTGTCAAGCAGTTCGGAACCTGATGCCACGAAGACCCGATGAAGCCATGCGATCTCTCGACGATGCGATCAATGAGACCGAGAAGGCGCTCGCGGAGAGCCGAGATGCTATTCAGGGCTTACGTTCTGAGCCAATTGCAAAGGGTAATCTCGCGGAATTGCTCAAAGCCACGAGTCGAGAACTGGCGACCTCTGGAACTGCGAACCAAGATCCGCCAGTTTTCGACCTAATTGAGGAGGGTGAACAGCAAACCTTGTCGGCGGCCACCAAGAACGAGATCTGTCGCATCGCATTCGAAATCTTGAGAAACGCTTTTCGGCACGCACACGCGCACCGAATCGAGGCCGAGATCCGATACGATGATCACATGCTTCGCCTTCGGATTCGGGACGATGGCATAGGCATCGATCCGAAGGTGCTAAAGGAAGGCGGAAGCGCAGGACATTGGGGATTACGAGGCATCCGCGAACGCGCCGAGCGGATTGGGGCGCAACTGGATTTGTGGAGCGAGGCCGGCGCTGGTACTGAGGTTCAGCTGACGGTCCCCGCTTCTGTCGCGTACGAGACTTCGCGCGACTGTGTTAGGCCAAGACTGGTTCGTAAGATAGGGAATCGTGCACGCTCATAACTTAATTCGAATCCTCAGCGTCGATGACCACCCTCTTTTGCGGAAGGGCATCGCAGCGTTGGTGAACGCTGAACCTGACCTGAAGTTGGTCGCAGAGGGATCGAATGGGCAAGAGGCCATCGATGCGTTCCGGTCCCACCACCCGGACGTAACGCTAATGGATCTTCAGATGCCGGGAGTGGATGGGCTCGAGGCTATCAAAGCCATTCGGAGCGAGTTCCCCGAGGCCCGGATCATCGTTCTCACGACATACAGCGGCGACATGCAGGTGCTGCGGGCCATTAGAGCAGGTGCAAGAGCGTATATACTGAAAGGAAACGTGCACAAGGAACTGCTCGATACGATCCGCGCCGTGCAAGCGGGGCAAAAGCGAATCCCTCCAGAAATTGCCGTGGAACTTGCGGATCACGCTGCCGATGACGCGTTAACGGAACGCGAAATTGACGTACTCCGGCTGATTGCCACTGGCAACTCAAACAAACTGATCGCCGATCAGCTCTCGATCGGTGAGGCAACCGTGAAGAGCCACGTTGCAAACATACTGTCCAAGTTAGGCGCCAACGACCGCGCTCACGCCGTGACGATCGGCCTGAGGCGCGGCATCATCGAACTGGATCTCCCCCAAAAGTAGGAGTGCCGACTCCCACTTTGGGGCGTTTCGGTCCCGTTGCAATTTTCCTACGATCTGATCGGAGGGAATTTTGCAACGACTGTTTTCGACGTTCGCGGATGGGTGGCCGGCGGTTGGTCTTCTACTTCAACGCATTCTGACAGCCACTTTGCTGATTCGCTTCGGGATCATCGAGCTAACGGGCAGGTCCTTTTCCTTATCGATGACTCCACAGATCCTTGCGAGCTGCGCCGGGATACTTCTTCTCGTTGGCCTCTGGACGCCAATTACGGGAACTGTCATCGGCGTAATCGAACTTTGGGTGGCTATGACTCACACCAGTGACCCTTGGCTTCCAATCGTCATGGCAACGCTCGGTGGCACTGCCGCAATGATCGGCCCGGGGGCATGGTCGATTGATGCCCGACTTTTCGGTCGAAAACATATCGAAAGCTGAGACAAAACATGACCTTCGCCCGCGAAAGGGTGGAGCGCGGCTCTTGACTAGGGATTGAGGCTACGATTGACCATTTGGGGGTTGCGGAATCACTTGCACTTGTTCCACACTCGCCACGCGACAACGTAGAAGTGGGGTGCGAGCTGAGCGTAGGAATTTGGCGATCAACTGGCGTCCGACGATTCTGGAGGACAATACGCTGGCAACCGAGAGTCGATATTACCTTCTTCTTCCAGGTGTTAGATGGCCCCTCGTCTTTGGCCATCGGATGCAGAGAATGGGCGTATGCCTGGCGATCCTTGTGGCTGTTTTCGGGCTGGCCATTTCGGGATTTCCCCAGACGACAGTTTCGACAGGTGGTATCCAAGGAACTGTTACGGATCCAAGCGGAGCCCTCGTGAGCGGAGCCGTCGTGTCAGTTACCAATCTAGCGACTGGACAGACTGCTTCCGTCAATACGAATTTGGTCGGGGTCTACACGTTCGCTTTTCTGAAACCAGGGGACTTCGTGGTAAGAATCGAGGCTAAGGGTTTCAAGACTACGCGATTGCCGATTACAGTGAAGGTGGACCAAATGGCGAATGGGAACGCAAAGCTGGTAGTCGGAGATTCTTCACAGTCGATCGACGTTCTTGCCTCCGACCTCCAAGTCAACACTATCCAAGCAACCGTGCAGGGAGTCCTCACCAACGCTCAGATCGAGAATCTGCCTATAAACGGTCGCAACTTTCTTGATCTTGCCCAGCTTGAACCCGGCGTGCAGATTCAGGACGGCGTGAATTTTGACCCGACGAAAGGGGGTTATTCTTCGATCTCACTCGGCGGCCGCTTCGGGCGGACTGCGCGTATCGAAGTGGATGGCGCGGATGTCTCTGATGAAACCGTAGGTACTACCACAATGGATATTCCCTCCAGTGCCATACAGGAGTTTCAAATCAGTCAATCGAGCCTCGACATGTCAACTGAGTTGACCTCGTCAGGTGCAGTCAACGTAACCACGAAATCAGGAACCAACAAATACCATGGCGAGGCCTTCGGGCAACTTCGCGACAGCGCACTGGGCGCCGTGCTGCCGACACCTCCTGGAATTAGCGCGCCCTATCAACGCAGCCAGTACGGCGGCGACTTGGGAGGGCCGATCGTAAAAGACAAGGTGTTCTTCTTCATGGATGGGGAGCGCACGATACAACATACGGAAGCACCAGTGCCCGTTTCTGCCCCGTTCTCGCAGTATTCCGGTACTTTCTCAGATCCATTCCACGAAGGCAACCTGCTGGGGAGAGTGGACTATCAGTGGATCCGGAGTGTTCACCTCTTCTATCGTTTTTCCTACTTCAACAACTCGCTGGATGCGACCAGTGGCGGCGGCTACTCGGTCTATGACACCAAGAACATCACGCGTGATCACGTAGTCGGGATCGACTTCAAGACTGGCAGTTTCATGCATAGCATCCGTTTCTCGTTCCTGAAGTTTCAAAACCAAATTGTGGATGCTACAGCGGGAAACAATGCGCTCCCGCTCAACAACCTGGGAGTGGAAATCGTCCTGGGCAGCACTGGTTTGGCAGCCGGGCCGAACTTCCTGGCTCCTCAGACCACGGCACAGAGTGATCACGAACTTAAATACGACGGCACCAAGATCGTTGCCGGTTCCCATGTGATCCGTTATGGGTTGGCATTCAACCACATTCAAGGCGCCGCTTATGCTTCCTTCCTAAAGTACGGACCGCAGATCGTGTCGACCGTCTCCACCTCCGAAGTGGCTGCTGCTGCAAGCGGTCCCTTCGCGGGTGGCGCATCGGATCCAATGAATTACCCTGCGGACTCGATCACCATTGCCAACGGTCTGGGTTATTTCACGAACGAGCCTGCTTTGGGGTTTCCCGCTAGCGGCCTGGGGCCCGACAACCGCATACTGCTTTATCTAGGAGATAGCTGGAAGATCAAGTCAAACTTCAACCTAACTTATGGGTTGCGCTGGGATCGGGATACTGGACGCACGGACAGTCAATACGCCGGCTTTCCTAAACTGAACGCACTACTGCCCGGTCAAGGTCTCGGAAACCAGGTGGCCCAGCCGAATCTAAACTTCGCGCCTCAACTCGGATTTGCATGGGACCCTTGGAAAGACGGGAAGACCGCGGTCCGCGGCGGGATCGGGTTGTTCTACGAAAATGCTATCTGGAACAATGCACTATACGATGCCCCGTACCGTGAGCCAGTTGGGGCGTTCTTGCAATTCCCGAACGCTTGCTCTGCCCCGGGAACGCCAGCGAAGATACCGATTCCCGGAGGCTTTCTCACACCGAGTTCTGGCACTGCTTCTTCGGTTTGTGGGACGTCCACTGGGGCCTCTCTGATTGGCAATGCTCTGCCTGCGATCATCGCATTGCAACAGACCTATCAGGCGGATTCATCCCCAAATCTGCAGGCACCAAACCCGTCCTATGTAGGGCAATACCTCACCGACTGCAGCACGAGTGGACCGAATTGCTTCTTTGCCCCTGGCGACTCGATGTTTAACCCTGACTACAAGTCTCCTCGTTCACTCCAGATAAATATCGGCGTTCAAAGGCAACTGAAGCCTGGTGTAGTGTTGAGTGCCGACTACGTCCGCAACGTCCAGACGCATTATCTCTTGGGTATCGATGAAAATCATGCAGGAGACACTCGCTACTTCAATCAAACTGGCGCTTTAGATGCCATTGCAGCAACGAATGCAAAATTTGGTTGTGCTCCTACTCCCGGAGCTGGCGTTGATTGCGCAATTTCAGGTGTAAACCACGGGGGTGTCGGGGCAACAATATCCGATTATGCCAATTCTGGTTTAGGATCCTCGTCCGATATGGGCGGCAGCAACTGTTTCGCAGCGCTCGGCTATCCCTGTGCGTTTGGAGGCATAAATCCGCAGGCACCTCCACTGGGTTTTCTCTCATCGATCGGTCGATCCGTATACAACGGCTTGCAAACAAAGTTGGCAGCGAATCTCAACCGTCCATTTCGCGGTGCAAAGGCTCTTAATTTTCAGGTGTCGTACGCTTTGTCGCGTTTTGAAAACACTGGAGGCGCTACATCTCCAGACGGCTCGGTTGCGCCTGTTAAGGCAGACCAGGATTACATTATTCCGGCTCTGGACAACAGGGATCCGAACCGATACTTCGGACCCTCCACATTGGATCGAACACACCAATTATCGTTTGGAGGGTATCTGGATTTGCCGACTGGATTTCAGGTCGGGTGGATGGCGCACTTTTATAGTCCGCTTTCAACCACTCTCACTGTTCCAAATACCGCTAGGGGCGCGGGTGAAATATTCCGAACCGATTTCACCGGGGACGGTACGACACAGGATCCTGTTCCAGGAACGTATCTCGGAGAATTTGATCGCGGGGTCAATGCTGGGAATATCAATAGAGTCATCGACAATTACAACAACACAGTGGCAGGCAATCCTACCCCAGCAGGTCAGCTTCTAACCCAGCAGGGCCTGATGACGTCAGCTCAGCTCGCAGCCTTAGGCGCTGTGGCGCCAGCGTTGCCGGAAGCACCTGCCAATCAGGTGAACCTAGGCTGGCTGCGGGCTTTCGATACAACATTGTCGTGGACCTATTCCTTCCACGAACGAGTGACTGTGAAACCCTCAGTCGGGTTCTACAACATTTTCAACTTTGCCAACTTCGACCTGCCAACGAGCACTATGTCCGGCCTCCTTACCGGTACCACAGGTACCATCAATGGCACCGACCCCGGGGCACACAACACAAATCGCGTTGGCGTTGGGACCGGTGTATTCACGCTCGGATCGCCACGTGAAATTGAATTTGGTTTGAAGGTAGAGTTCTAGCCAGGGCCCGTCGTCTGTCCAATTGACAAATGTCGCCGGGAACACGCTGCGAACCCCGATCTGCTCCCCGCAAACCGGCGTGAGTTTCTCATTCGAGTGAGCGTTGTCGCCATCTTGCCACTGAATCTTGTCGTCGAGCCAAGCGTGATTGGCTGCTGGTTGATCAGGTGTCAGTCGGTTGGACAGTTCATTCGGCCAAGCCAGTTCGAGTCGCGGCGGTGCTGCACGTAAGTGCTGTCGGCAGCGCAGTTTCGCTAGATTCGACCGAGGCCGGTTTGGAATCTCTCGTGCTCTGTAGCAAGCCGACGATGTTCCATCGCTAAACGACAGGGAGAACGTTATGTCTCACCACCTGGACTCGCCGATCGCGCGACAAGACATTCGCCTCGATATCACGGACCTATACGTCTTTCGCGGCGAGATCGGCACCGTGTTTGTGATCAATGTTTGCCATTCTATTTTTGGGCCCATTCCTGCACCCGGTTATCACCCCGAAGGCATGTACGAGTTCAAAGCCGATTTGAACGGTGACGCCGTTGAAGATGTAACCTACCGCCTCACCTTCTCCGAGAGGGATAAGAGTGGAAAACAGAGCTACGTAGTGCGGCGCATTCGCGGAGCCGACGCCACCGATCCCAACGTACCCGGGACGGTCGTTGCCCAGGGCGCAACCGGGGAGACTGTTGCGACGCCCACTGGTTTGCGGGTCTGGGCTGGCAAAGCGGGCGACCCATTCTGGATTGAACCCGATGTGCTTCACGCCGTCGGTCACGCCTTCCAGGACGGCACGACGATCAATCTTGCGGGGTGGGATCCGAGCCGCGCGAAGAATCTCTTCGCCGGACACACTGTCTATTCCATCGTGCTGGAAGTGCCTGACAGCGAGTTACTCAGTGGGTCTAATGACAACCGGCGCATGGGGGTGTGGGCCGTGGCAACGCTAGCCACGGACGCAGGTGGATGGCGCTCGATCAACCGCGTGGGCCTTCCAATGATTTCTCCGCTCTTCACTCAATACAACGAAGATCTTGGCAACCGTCTCAATGCGGGTCGCCCGGCGGATGATTTTGCCACCTACGGCGCCGCCGTGACCAAGTCAATCGCCAGCGTCGTCGCGGCGAATGGAACTGCGGAAGACCCGGAAGCCTATGCGGAGAAGGTGGCCCATCGCCTTTTTCCGAACATCTTGCCCTATGAGATTGGCACTCCGGCGGTTCTTGGTTTTGCGGAATGGAACGGACGTTCGCTGACCGACAACGCGCCAGATGTCATGTTTTCGATAGCGGCCAACGCTCCCGTTCGTCTTGGCATCGGCAAGGAATCGGTCACCGCAAGACCGTCGAAGACCTTCCCTTACGTCCCGAAGACAACCGGAACTAGTGGGCTAGAAGCACAGTCACAAACAAAGGAGAATGCAGCATGAATACGTTCACTACGAAAGACGGAACTTCTATCTTCTACAAGGATTGGGGGACAGGACCAGTCGTCACCTTCTCACACGGGTGGCCTTTGAGCGCCGATGCCTGGGACGCGCAGATGCTGTTTCTCGGACAGAACGGGTATCGCGTGATCGCCCATGACCGAAGAGGCCACGGACGCTCAGGCCAAACCTGGCAGGGCAACAACATGGATCAGTATGCCGATGATCTCGGGGAGCTTCTGCAGCACCTCGATGTGAAGAACGCCACGATGGTCGGTCATTCTACTGGGGGAGGCGAAGTGGTTCGCTACATTGCCCGGCACGGACAGAAGCGCGTGGAGAAGGTCGTTCTCATTTCATCTGTTCCGCCCCTCATGCTCAAAACCGAGAAGAACCCTGGCGGTTTGCCTCTGTCGGTTTTCGATGAAATCCGCGCCGGCGTGATCAAGGACCGCTCTCAGTTCTACAAAGATCTTAGCCTCCCGTTCTATGGTTACAACAAGCCGGGAGCGAAAGTGTCCGAGGGAGTTCGTGAAGAATTCTGGCGGCTGGGAATGCAATCTTCAATCGTTGGATCCTACGACTGCATCAAGGCTTTTTCCGAAACCGATCAAACGGAAGACCTCAAGAAGATCTCGGTTCCGACGCTCGTCATTCAGGGCGACGCCGATCAAATCGTGCCGATTGATGATTCCGGCAGACTCAGTGCAAAGCTCGTGAAGAACGGCACCCTCAAGGTAATTGCTGGTGCGCCGCACGGGCTGTGCACTACACACGCGGATGTGGTCAACCAGGAGCTTCTAGCATTCCTGCAGAACCAGTCACTCGCACGTAGCGCCTGATTTGAAGGGCACAATGTTGCGTGAGCATGGGATCCGGAGCGTGCTCTGACCGTTCGGTCATCACTGCAGGCGAAGCGAGGCTCTAACCGATGGGCCTCGCTTCCAAACCGGGTGCCTTACTCTTCCGCAATTTGCCTTACACGAATGGAGCTCAACGTAAGGTTTGCGATGCCAACTCAAGGAAAGAGATATGGAATTGGTCAGACAAAGCGCAATCAGTCTAAGCACGCAGGTTCTATCGGGGATCGTGAACTGGGTGTGTCCGGAATGTGGCGGGCGAATGGGTGGGCCCAGCAAGGAATTCAAATGTCAGGGCCGATGTGGGACCGACTGGCGGCCGATCTGGGAGTTGATCTTCAATCGCGCCCGCCAGCGATGCTCGAGACGCGGCGGCCGACTCATTCGTGGCTCCCGGAGACATCGATCCTGGACAAACTCTCGAAATGTTGAAAGCGCGTATTCTACGATCTAAAGACCAGCCCGATTGCGAGGATGTTAGCGGTGGACAGTCGGATGCGTTTCGACTGTCCACCGTCCTTTTTTGGTGAGGCGGGGGATATTGAATCAATACGGCAGGAGGGTCAGGCATTGTGGCCGAGTGGCCGGCGATGGCCAGTCTGGCGCGGAAGGGGAGTGTCGATTGCCACTTCATGCGGCAAGACGACCCCAAGTTGCCGGAGTCGAACGACTATATCTTCTCCACGCTCTTGGGGCCGGACGCTCGCAACAGGGTCGATGGTGATTGTAATTTCCGCAACCAGGCGGACACACAGTTCGATCTTCACTCCTCTTCCTCCCAATAGCCGAAGGTCACCACTGGTTCATCGAAGGGGGTTCAGCACTCGCCACCCGCTCTGCGGTGTCCAGTTCGTCATGGAGGCTGCCACGTTTGCTGTATTGGGCCCAAGATCACGCTCGTATACAACTTCTTTTGGCGTGGCCACGAACGTCATTACGCCCGATACACGGTACTGGGCAGGATATGCAAGGTAGCTTGCCCCGTCCGTCGCAGGGCCGTTCGCGTTGAGTCGTCTGAAATAGTACCCATTCAGTGGACCGACGGGTGCAGCCTGGCCGTTCACGATCGCCTGCATGGATCGAGCAACATCTGCACTCGTAGCTTTCTTTGTTGCTTCGAGAGTTCTGCAGACACGAACGGCGTTTGCCTCATTGTCTCCAATCACTCGGAATAAGATCTCGTCTTTCCCTGCATCAGAATCGAAGTACCACTCGCCTGCTTTATCGGTCAACGGAAGTGGAAACGGCCAGTTTTCGGCTCCAAGATAGAGCACAGTCGTACCGTCGAGCTCGTGCACGAGGCGGTGCATCTCCTGGTATTTTTGAACGAACTGTTCGCGCTCGGCCTTGTCTTTGACGTCGTTGCCCGTCGATAGGAGTTCCTTTTCGCCGCCCAGGATGGCGAGCATCGCTTGGGTATCGTTGTTCTTGATGGCCTGGTAGAGCGCGCGGCTAGCTTCCGCGGGAGAGGCAAATGTCTTCTGAGCGGTGTTCTGCCCGACCGAAAAGGGAACGACGCCCGTCAGGAACAGGATGATCGCAGCTATCCCTCGGTGGTTTGACCAGTGCAGTTTGTTTTCGGGTGCGTGCATTCAATCCTCCTTGAATCTTTTTGTCGGAAGTTTCGCGCTCGGATGGGCTACCTTCTGCCGCCGCCATGGAATCCGCCCCCGTGAAACCCTCCGAAGCTCGATCGCCCTCGGAAAGAATTCATGCGGGCGATGCCGCCGTGATTGAAACCACTGAAAGCGCCGGCGTGGCCGCCGAATCCGTTGTGAGCGCCATGGAATCCACCGCCATGATTGAACCCGCCGCCGCGAGCAATCCGCCCTCGACTAATGAACGTACGACTGTGGCTGACGTAGGTTGTGTGATTGAAGACGACTGCCCGGCCGTGCCAATCGCAGCCCCAGTGGTGCCATCCCCAGCCGTAGCCGCCGAAGAATCCAATGCCAAAGCCCACTCCGAAGGCAATGCCAGGGCCGCCCCAGAACAGTCCTGGATAGGGATACCACCCAGACCACACCACGATTGGCGCACCATAAACCAGCCAGGGGTCGAAGGTCGGCACATACACAACGTCGGTAGCGGCCGGTTCGATCACGATAGTCTGCCCCTGGCTGGTGACGGCCTGCTGGGATGTCGATTTCAGATTGCCCGCGTCCTGCGCTCGTTTGCGCATCGCCTGCACGGCATTCATCACGTCCTGCTGCTGATTCACATAGGCATCTCCCAGGGACGAAGTCCATGAGAGGTTCTTGTCCATGTTGGCTAACACCGATGGGAACTGAGTCAACGCCTTGACGCTCGAGTCCCAAGACTGCTTGTTGACTTCTTTTGCGAGTTTCTTCCCTTTGACGTCGGGATGCGCCTGCAGCCATCGGTCGGCCTCCACCACTTCGGTTGGGTAGGTCGCAGCCGCCAGAACTTGCGCGACCAGTTCATCGGGATATAACGCGATGGGCGCCACGAGCTGCTGCAACTGCTCCGGAGTCTGCTTCGCCTCCTGAACCGGCGTCGATTCGTCCGACTGATTGGCGACTGCTGTCGAAGCCAACACAATCGATATGCAAAGAGCCACTGCCAGGAATTGCCTTAGCAACGTCATGATGCGACCTTCCTTTTCGCGTTCTCGTTACGTCGTCAGTGGGCAAGGCGCGTGCCCACACTGGCACGCGATTTCAACGTCTTCCTTCCCGGCATCGCGGCACGCGTCTCCGCAGAAAACCTGGCCAGGCGCGACCTCGCAGTTGCAGGGCAGGTGAGCGCACTTCTTTTGTTCTCCGTTTACTGTTTGATCTTTCATATTTCCGCCCTCCCTTTCAGCGTTTTGACAGTTTGCATTTTGAAGTCCAAAGCACCACGTCGTTCAAAATGAACTTTCTGTGTGTCCTCGATGCTGATATCAGCAGTCGAAATCTATTCGTGGTGTCGAATCTGTGGCATATGTGTTGGCATTTGGACAGCAAATGTGCCATCGCGTCCAGCTGTTTGAACCATCGTCAGGGTGTGTCAGCGTAGGAATGCGTCTCAAGCCGAACCGCAGACGCCGTCATCATGAACGCTGAGAGAAGCACGGCACCGAGGATTGCACCGGCATGGAAATGAAGTGCAGCGGCGGCCCCTAGCGTGGCGCCAAGGAAGAACGCCAGCCAGAGGTCCGCCGGTAGCTTCACCGAAGACGTGCTCGATGCTCCGCTGGAATGGAGGAGCTTTTCGTCCGTGTCTGTGGCCACAAGGCTGATGCTCAGCCCAGTAAAGAAGGTCGTATGCACGGCTGCCGCGCCGCCCACTCTGCGCCAGACGCCGTTCTGCAGGCCCAACGCCAAGCTCAGGCACATTACCAGTAGCGCTCGCGCCGAATCTAAGTGATGGGAGGCGGCCAGGTAGCCTAGGGCGAACAGAGTCAGCTCAATCGCGATCAGGAGCGTCAGAATATAGTGAGACAGTGTCCGTCCGAGTTCCTCCACCAGCGATTCGGCAGTCGCCACGCCGATCAAAAAAGCCCCGACTCCTCCCAGACGCAGAGTAAAGTTGTGCCAATCCCGGCTAGCCGCGCCCATCGCTGCCAAGACAAGCGCCCCAGTGATGTGCCCGGTAAATGCACCGGTAACGACGTACCCGGAGGCATCGGCGTATCCGCCCAAGAATGCAAATGCAACAGGCCCATAGAGCGATGCCAGAGTCTGAGCGCCGAAGACGGCCAACTTGAAGGCAGTCTTCGGCAGAGGTTCTACCTTAGGGACGGGCCCATCGTGGCTTTCTATGTTCACAGGATCGCGCTCACAGGCCTTGGCGATCTGCAATTTCTTGTAACGTTTCAATCCTCCGCTGGAGGCAGCGTTCGGCATCGCCGGCAAAGCGCAGGCTGACGCCAGAACCAACCGCGAAGCCGGGCAGCCGATGATCGTCAATCTCGTCCACGTGAAGTTCTACGGCGACGAAATTGGGCGATCCATCCATCGGTTCCTGAACAATACGGGCGATGCCGCGAGCCGTAAATGCACAATTACCCTCGTCAAGGATGGAAAGCGCCACCTGCTGGTGTTCCCTCAAGCGAGCCAAAGACTCGCGACCGTGGGCCAGCGAGAAAAGGATCCGATGATCCCCAGCGCGGACTGGAGCCGTTACGGGAATGGCATGCGGCTCCCCGTCCATCGTGCTGAGTATCGCCACGGTCGTAGTGGGCCACTCGGGCAGACTCTCCAACTGCGGGTGCTCGACATGCGGCACCAAAGCGGGAGCTAGAATCGGCTTGTCCTTGCGAAGCGCAGCCATAGTTGTCTGGTCGAAGTTGAGATGCCGCTGCACAAGCTTCGGGGTGGTAACTCCCATCCACTGGTTCAGTGATAGGTCGGCAAAATACGGACTACGAAACATTTCCAGATAACGCAACGGCTCGTTGCCCGTGTTTTCGACATAGTGCCCGTAGGCGAAGGGTATGTAGCCGACATCGCCGGCTTGGTAGTCGAAGGTCCTGGCTTTGCCGGGAGTGAATACACTCATACGGCCGCGCCCCTGAATGTAGTACTGCCATTCATCTGTGTTGGGATGCCAGTGCAGTTCGCGCATAGCGCGCGGCTCAAGTTCCACCAGTGCCGCTGCGATCGTGCTGGAGGCTGGGAAAATCGAGGAGTCTACGATCCGCACTTGGCCACCCGGTACCTTGATAGGTTTCTGCTGCAACATGCGGTAGCTGTAGCTTGTACTTACTACGCCAGCAGGTGCGTTGACCGTATCTTCTGAAATTGGGCCCGGAACGTCGCCTGAGAGAATCCACATGGTTTTCTCAATGTCCTGCGGCAGACGGGAGAATGCCGTTTCGGGCACACCGAAGTTCTTCGCCAATACCTCGCGCGGTGTATGTGCGAACCAGTCACTGATCAGGAAAGTTTCATTTTCCGAGAAATGACCATCGTCAAATACGAGCAGGAATTCGCATCCTTCTTCGAGGCCTTGAATGGAATGCGGGATTCCGGCCGGGAAGTTCCAAAGATCGCCAACGCCTACGTCATCGATGAAATTGCGCCCCTGCGCATCGACCGCGGTAATCCGGGCACGCCCGGCCAACATGTAGGCCCACTCGGCTTCCTTATGCCAGTGCAACTCGCGGATGCCGCCCGGTTTCAGACGCATGTTGACGCCAGCGAGAGTGGTTGCCACTGGCAGCTCTCGCGCAGTCACTTCGCGTCCCCAACCTCCGGGGGTAATCCGATTACGCGCTGTCGCAAACGAGAACTTGAGATTGGGGATCGTGCCCGCATCCGTCGAGGGCGACACCAACAAGTCAGGGTTTTCCCGCTCAATTGCCACGTTGCGGGGCCCTAATATCGTCGCACCGCGATCCCCGCGAATTGGCTCGGGAAGATTATTGTCTTGGCTGCCAAAGGGATAAAACCTGGGCGCTGCCTCACTGGACATAAGTCTCGCTCCTTAATCTTGGCTAGGAACCCGAGCAAAACAGATGTGGATGTGTTATCCGGTTCCGCGAGACGAGAAGAGCACGCTAACTGCCACTTTAATCGGAAAATGCCAAGTGATTGTCTCCCTTTCTCCGCAAGTAGTTGGCGTACCCGAACAGGATTCTGCAAACGCCTCGTGGCCGGCATTCTGACGCCATGTCGTTACTCAGACATCCAGGCTCATTGCAACGAGTTAGCCGAGCACTCTGACACGAGCACTGCGCAGCCTGCAGCATCGGCCCGTTGAAAGCAGCTTGTCCAACATGCTGACACTGAGACAACACCCCGACGGTTGGATCTGCCTCAGTTGAGATTTCGGCCAGTGAGAGCCACGAAATGCTGTGATTCGTGGGGCGGCCTAGCTGCTGGAAGCGATCTGCGGATGGAATTGTAGATGCAGTCGAATCACGCACCTCACAGTGCAGAGAGCGAAACAACATTGCGATCCCGGAGATGACCGAGCCGGGGTGTCGCACTTAACGAAAGGTGGAAAAGAAAAAATGACAACGATCAGACGGATTCTCCTGGTGACGGCCCTACTGTCTACAACAGCGTATGCGGATCAGGACCTCGTACACGCCATTCACGGCACGATCAAGAAGATTGATCACGGTGCGAAGACTGTCGTTATCAAGACAGGGGATGGTGTCGAGCACTCTTTGTACATAACCGACGAAGTCGCGGTGCATGGCGCCAAGACCTCCGACAAGGCTGGCACTGCGTCGTGGCACGAGTTGAAAGAAGGGTCTGAAGTTGTCGCCCACTATACAAAACGCGGAACAGAAGACAGCGCGGTGGAGATCGACAAGATCGGCAAAGACGGTCTAAAGGCGGCCAACGGAACAGTCAAGGAGCTTGATCGCGGCGGCAAAAGGCTTGTCGTCGACACCGGTCAGGGTGCGAAACAAACATTCCGCCTGACTGATCACGCCACCGAAGATGCAGGGAAGGATGTTGCGAAAGGAACAGAAGAGGGAACAAAGGTTGTCGTCTATTACACAGAGGATGCGGGGAAGAAGGTGGCGCACTTCTTCGAAGGTCAATGACGTTGAGTACCACCGTGCGCCCCGGCCTTGGACCAGTCGTTTCTGCAAGAAAGAGGGCCTGTGGGTGATTCCGTCAAAGTTCTATTCTTGATTCTCAGCGCACTCTATCCAACCGTTGATCCACTCAGCGGCGGCCCCATTTTCCTTGCACTGACCAGAGAATACTCGCCGCAAATGCGCAGGAGACTTTCCTGGCGCGTCGCAGTCGATAGCTTGATGCTGTTGTTGGGGGCATACTTCGTCGGCGCCCACGTCCTTAAATTCTTTGCGGTGTCGCTGCCGGTTGTGCAGGTTGGCGGAGGCCTGGTAGTCATTTCAATGGGGTGGAAGATGTTGATGGATGACAAAGAAGAAGGCGATAACGTGAGCGGCAATCACGTCGGACTTTCTGATATCTACGGTCGCGCATTCTATCCACTGACTCTTCCCCTGACTGTGGGACCGGGGTCAATTTCTGTTGCGATTACACTGGGCGCTAACTCCACTCATCGCTATGGAGTCCACGTTTCAATAGTTCTCGCGGCGATCACCGCCATGGCCCTCCTGGCCGCCAGTATTTTCCTTTGTTACGGGTTCGCTGACCAGTTGGCCCGAATGCTGGGCAAGGCGATGCCGGTCGTCGTGAGGCTTTCGTCTTTTCTACTGCTCTGCGTCGGGGTGCAGATCATGTGGAACGGAATTGACGCCCTACTCTCTTCTATTCAGTTTCGCGTCGTGTAAAGATTGACGACCTCTCCCGTTACGATAGCTCGACGCGAAAATGAGTTCTAGCGTCACCGTTGGCTCTTGCATTGGGCGCTGCACTGTCTGCGCGGCCGGTCAAAGCTCAGGGTTTGGCGAGCGAAGTGCAGGTCCTCACTCAGGAAATGGCCGCATGTCGTTTGTTAAGGGTTATTCATTGGCGATGGCGAAATTCATATGGTGGTGTCTCTTCTGCTGCCACCACCGCAACGTCAGCCGGGTATTCACGATTAGCGGTTCAACCTATCAGGTCTGCGTTGAATGTGGTACCAAGTTCGAATACTCGGTAGAAACGATGCGGCGCAGTGTGCGTCGCAGTACGGCGATTTGAGAATCCAAAGGGGGACGGCACCTGGCGAGAACTCGGCACGTTCCCAACGGGGTCTTCCGAAAAATTGCTGAGAATGGTTCGAAACGAGATGTAAGAGAGGAATCTATGAAAATCACGCAGGTATTCAAGTCGCTTACGGATCAGCGCGTAATAAGCGTAATGGAAATTGGAGGGGCGGACTCGGCAACGCCGTTGCCTGTTGCCGGAGACGATGTTCAGTGGGTTGCCGAGAATAAGGCGTATGCGGGCCGGGTGAAAGCCAGGCTCATCTCATACAGCGCCCCTGACAGAATTGGCTTGGAGAGATCCGACGATATCGATATCACTGCGGTACTGATGATTCAGCTGGAGAACTGAGCCGTTACAGCCACAATCGTTCCCGCCATGCTCGAACAGAACCTGGATTGGAAGTTGGGCGATGAGTACAAACTGCTAACTGCATATTTGACGACCTTCGATCGGTTCGACCGACCGATGTGCGGCTCGCACTGATTGTCAGCGGGTTGCTGCGCCCACGATCGCTTCTTCGTTAAGCCGGCGGGCTCGAACCACAAAGCGCCTCGGGGCTAAGCCGATAAAGTGAAATGGGTAACAGGTAATCAGGGTCAAACTTTCTCCGCTTGAGGGTTCGAGGACCCACGTCTGATCGGGAGTCACAACGTCGGTAAACGTCACGCGGTAGCTGTACTGCGCGCCGGGTACTGTCATCCGAACGATGTCCCCGGGCTTGAGCTCGCCAAGGTGTCGAAAGAACGTATCGCGGTGAGCTACCAGCGCCACGTTCCCGGACTGCCAGGGCAATGCGGTTCCGGGTACGTGACCAACGGCCAACCGCAAGACGCGGGAGCTTGCCCCCTCCACGACCATGGCGGAGAGTTCCAGGCGGGGAATGTCGACTCTGCCCAAGAAGGCCATTCCACTAGCAACACGCAAAGGTGAGCGAAACCTCGGTCCCTTGCGCGTTGTCGACGAGAGCACATCGGCTTTCTGTGCTGAGTCTCGGAATTGTTGTCTCGCCGTGAGCTGATAGTAGCTTGATGCTGCGACAGCAAATGCGCAGTATCCGAGCGCAGAACATCCGAAAGCGAACAACAAGCGCTGGCTCCAAGCTACGATCCTTTTCGCTCGCGCGTTCATACCGTATCTCGCCTGCCTATCCGCGGTGGAGCTAACTCTCGACCGCAGTCTTGCCACGCGAAATCTTCTGGCGCTGGCTCGCCGGCGCCAGAAGATTTTCAGCTCTCTCCGCTATTCCATCCTTCGCGCGGCTTTACGAAGCGCACCAGCCGCCCCAAGTGAGAACAATCCCGCTAACAAGAGGAGAGGCAGCGAACTTGCTGTCTTGGGGAGAGAACTGGGCGGAGCCGGCGCCTCTGTCGGCGCAATTGGCTGAGTCGCGATGACTTCTGCGATCTCAATTTCCTCGCCGCTCGGGCTAACAGCCTTGACTGGAGTCTGCTTGATTTGAGTCGTGTCGGAAGGCTGAGCATCGGGCATCGACAGGACTGGCCGGCTTACTTGCTTGGCGAGTTGCGTTGCGCGCGCTTTCGGATACACGAACTCCTCGCCATAGTTAGCCCCCGGATAGAACCAGGAATGTATGGCTTCCGGCTGATCCGAAGGACGCTCTTCGAAATGCACAACTGTTTTTCCGGTTGGCTGTAGTCGGTAATCAGGAATTGCCAGAATCGTCGTAATGAGCTGCGTGCGATCAGCATTCCAGATCTGCACGATGTTGCGATCTGACTCGCTGTCGGCGAGGGTGAACCAGTAAGTACCAGTGGGTAGAACGACCCCCGGCACTTCCACGGGTTCACTGAAGGTGAGTTTTGTGGCTTTATCCCATTCATCCGCCATGAGGGCGCTGGGCATCGTTATTGCGAACAACAGGGCCAAGCCTAGAATGAAAACCGACTTCCTCTTCGTGTTCACTGTATCCTCCTAAATGTTGTGCGCCAAGTTAGGCACATTTAGTGTTAAAGGTTGCTTGGGACTGCAGGCCTCCGCGATACCCTAAAGGTCCGGACACGCTGTCCTTAGCTCTTCGCCGAACCTGGGGGGAAGCTCTTGAACATCTTCGCGACACCTTTGTCGAGATTCTTTTCGTTCTTCTCGGCTTTGTCGGAGATCATATCCTCGGCGCTGCCTCGCCAAATCAGCTGCTTCGTCTTTCCGTCGTACAGATCGATCACCAACGTTCCTTCCTTGTAGTCCTGTTCAGTGGTCGTTGATTCGCCGAATCCGCCGCCGCCGAATCCCCGCCAACCCCAACCACCTCCAAAGCCGTCGTAGAAAGTGTTCAGCGTTCGCTGGGTGTGAGTTGTTTTGATTGCGACAATTGCGACATCGCCATCGGTATCTACTCGAGACCAGCCTTTTGCGGCCAATTGCGAGTCCACCGCACTCTTGATGCGCGAGTCCCAAAGAGAGTTCTCCGGTTTGATCGCCTGCCACGAGTAGGTTTTGTACTGAGCGAAATTTGCCTGGTGATCGAAGTCGGTTTGAACCTGCTGAGCCAAGGCCGGCGTGAGCAGGCTCAGCGAGAGGGCAACGCAAGCTGCCACGTATGGCATAAGCTTCATAAGGAGCTCCTTTGCGCAACGTACGAATGCAGTTCTAGTTCCAAATGATTTCTTGCCGCGGCAATCTCCAATTTGCAGCCACATGCCTCGGTGGTGATCAAATGCAGGCCGCCAACATTTCATAGATCCCGTCAGTATTCCGACGCACTGTCGCTCTGTTGGACAGAGCCGAGTCCTACTTCTTCCAAACGTCGCTCACAAACGATCGAAAAGCTCGCGTCTGCGATTGGAGGTGCAGGTGCAATGCGGTCATGGAACCGCAGCGTCTTAGGTCGAGGCGCGGCCTTCTCGTATGCATTCGTGGCGGGTTCAGGAGCGGTGTAGTTGGCAGAGGCGCGGCGATGGGCAGTGCGGTCAAACGGCGGTTTCCAGGAGGCTCCATGGAAGCAGGGTTAGACAGTGCGACGCTAGGACAGTATATGAGTTGTGTGATGAGAACGAATGCATACTGGGAATTGGAGTCTGACGGCACGAATGGCCCGCCTGTAGGCGATTACGGCGTTGGCATGGCCGCTCTTTTTATCGAACTGCTGCGAACGGTCCTCTTCCCAGACTGAATCAGAAGATCGTCAGGTCCGTCCGGTCCAAATGCCGACGCTGTGTCGGCCTGCCGGACGGTTGGCTGAAGACTGAGGCGATCAGGAACCTCCTAGATTCTCGTGCAATACCTGCTGAGATGAGTTGGAACACGGCGTGCAGTGTCCTGGCATGTATCCGAGGTGATTGAACCATGGCAGCGACAGCAACACTGACCAAAGCAGTTGTGACCCCCGACGAGAACGCAGCACAAGAATTAGTAGCAGTATTTTCGCGATGCCGGTCGGCCTTCCACCGGACGGCGTTTCGGTGCCTAGGCAATGCGGCGGACGCTGAAGACGCAGTGCAGGATGCTCTGCTGTCCGCCTACAAGCACCGAGATCAGTTCAGAGGTCAGGCGCAGTTGCCAACCTGGATTACTGCAATTGTCGTGAATTCTGCGCGAATGCAACTGCGCCGCCGTCGACCAGTTTTCCATTTGCCGTTGAACCACGAACCAGAGGAAGCGGAAACGTCGTTGCTTAACCGCCTCAGAGATCCGAGGCCAAATCCGGAGCAAGAGTATCGAGCTTCCGAACTTGCCGACTGGACGGCCCATTTCATCGCGCTGCTGTCGCCTCCCTTAAGGCAAGCCATTCAGTTGCGCGAATTTGAGAGGCTGGCAATCCGGGACATAGCAAGCCGGCTCGGCTTGCCTGAGGGTACAGTCAAAGCCCGCATTTCACGTGCGCGCAGGAAACTGCGCTACCTCGCGCGAAAAACACTCGGTCGGCGCATGACCATGCGATCCGGGAAAAAGACGCCTGTTGTCGCGATCAATGAACAGCTGGTTATCCGAACCTAATCATTACAGGCACCCCTATGTGGATCGTCAGACTCGCTCTACGCCGGCCGTACACATTCGTGGTTGTCGCTATTCTCATCGCGATCATGGGGGCACTCGCGATTCTTCGTACCCCTACCGACATTTTCCCCAGCATCGACATTCCGGTTGTCAGCATTATATGGACCTACAATGGCTTGATCCCAGAAGAGATGAGCGATCGGATTGTCAGCGTAACCGAGCGCACTCTCACTACGACCGTCGACAACATCGAGCACATCGAGTCTCAGTCGCTCTATGGGGTCGCTGTCGTCAAGGTCTTTTTTCAACCTACGGCAAACGTGCAGCAGGGAATCGCTGAAATAGCAGCAGTCTCTCAGACTCAATTAAAACAACTTCCAGCGGGCACGACTCCTCCGCTCATTCTGGCCTACAGCGCATCGAGCGTGCCTGTTCTTCAGTTAGTGCTTTCAGGCAAAGATCTGTCCGAACAAGAACTCAATGATTATGCTTTGAACCAGGTCCGTACTCAGCTGATTACGGTTCCTGGCGCTTCCGTTCCCCATCCCTACGGCGGCAAGCAACGTCAGGTGCAAGTGGATTTGAACCCAACCGCTTTGCAGTCGAAAGGATTGTCGGCGTTGGACGTGGTGAACGCTATTACCCTGCAGAATCTGATCTTGCCTACCGGTACTGCCAAAATTGCGTCCAAAGAATATGACGTTTCGATCGAGAATGCCGCTCCGCAGACGATTACGGATCTCAATCGGATTCCCATTAAGACGATTGGCAGCACGACGATCTACATCAAGGATGTTGCGTGGGTTCGCGACGGATTTCCACCACAGACCAACATCGTTCGAGTAAACGGGCAACGTTCGGTCTTGCTGACCATTCAAAAGGCCGGGGATGCATCGACGCTGAACGTAATTGCGGGCATCAAGTCACTGCTTCCTCGGATACTCGCCACGCTGCCGGCCGAGCTACGAATCACTCCACTAGCTGATCAGTCCATCTTTGTTCGCAGCGCGATCACGGGTGTGGTGCGGGAAACTCTGATCGCCGCCTTCCTGACCGCTCTGATGATTCTGATGTTTCTTGGCAGTTGGAGAAGCACAGTCATCATCGCTACCTCGATCCCCCTGGCAATCCTGAGTTCCATCATTGGGTTCACCGCGATCGGGAACACGATCAACATCATGACGCTCGGAGGACTGGCCCTCGCGGTCGGCATCCTGGTGGACGATGCAACTGTGGAAGTGGAAAATATCAATCGCAACCGTGAGGCAGAACCAACCCGAGATATGAATGAGGTCGTGTTGGACAGCGCCGCACAGATCGCAGTTCCGGCCTTTGTGTCAACTTTGTCGATCTGCATCGTGTTTGCTCCCATGTTTCTCCTGTCCGGCGTAGCGCGTTATCTATTTGTGCCGCTGGCAGAAGCTGTTGTGTTTGCGATGTTGGCCTCTTACTTTCTGTCGCGGACCATCGTTCCGACGATGGCCAAGTACCTGTTACCGGGCGAGAAGACAAAGGACGAAAAGGAACTTGTCGCCAAGCGGAATCCCTTCGTGAGGCTCCAGAGGCGGTTTGAAGAGGCGTTCGAGAAACTCCGGATTCACTACCGCGCACTCTTAGACCTATGCCTGCATCACCGGCACGCCTTCCTGATCGGATTCGTCGTATTTTGTTTCGGATCTCTCGCCGTTCTGATCCCATGGCTGGGGCGCGACTTCTTTCCCAGTGTCGACAGCGGGACGTTCAAGCTTCACATGCGCGCCCCGACTGGTATGCGCATCGAGGAAACGGCAAATCTCTGCGACCTTGTCGAGGCTTCAATCAAGCGTCAAGTGCCCCAGACGGAGATAGCCAGTGTTATCGATAATATCGGCTTGCCCTACAGCGGCATCAATCTCTCTTATAGCAACTCTGACCCAGTGGGCACCTCGGACGCTGATATTCTGGTCACCCTGTCGGCGAAGCATCATCCGACCGAAGACTACATCCACCACCTTCGCCAGACGCTGCCGAAGGAATTTCCGGGTGTGTCCTTCGCCTTCCTGCCCGCGGATATGGTCGGGCAGATTCTGAACTTTGGACTTCCCGCTCCCATCGATATTCAGATCGTCGGAAATGATTTCGAAGGAAACCACGCCTACGCAGACGATCTGCTCCGAAGAATCCGGTATGTGCCCGGCACGGCCGACCTACGGATTCAGCAACCGTTTGATGAGCCCTACCTTCGCATGCGGGTGGAGCGCACGAAAGCGGAGGAGCTCGGCTTCAGTGCGCACGACATTGCGCAGAATCTGCTGGTGTCTCTGAGCGGAAGTTTTCAGACATCCCCCACATTCTGGGTCGACCCAAGCAATCACGTGAGCTATGTGATCGCGACCCAAACCCCTCAGTACCGAACGGATACGCTGCAAGGCCTGGAGAATATTCCGATCACGGGTGCGGATCCGACGGCGCCTCCTTCACTTCTGGCGAGCCTCATCGCTATGAAACGCGGCACGGGGATGGCAGTGGTGTCTCATTACAATGTTGCTCCGGTGATCGACGTCTTTGGGACGACCGCGGGACGAGATCTCGGGGGCGTTTCCGGTGACATCGATCAGATCATTCGCGACACGCACAATGAGCTCCCGAGGGGCTCGCGTGTCGTGGTACGGGGACAAGTCCAGACGATGCACGCTTCGTATGCCGGCCTGCTCGGAGGGTTAGTGTTCTCGGTTGTGCTGGTGTACCTGCTGATCGTCGTCAACTTCCAGTCGTGGCTGGATCCTTTCATTATGATTTCCGCGCTTCCCGCTGCGCTCGCGGGAATTGCATGGTTTCTTTTCGTCACTCACACCACCCTGAGTGTTCCGGCATTGATGGGAGCCATCATGTGCATGGGTGTGGCAACGTCGAACAGCATTCTGGTGGTGAGTTTTGCCACCGAAAAAATGGGTGAAGGCATGGACTCGGTCAACGCCGCACTGGAGGCAGGCCTTACACGCTTTCGCCCCGTCCTCATGACAGCGTTAGCGATGATGATTGGGATGGTGCCGATGGCTCTGGGGCTGGGCGATGGCGGCGAGCAAAACGCTCCTCTGGGACGAGCCGTGATCGGCGGTCTGCTCTTTGCAACTGCTTCCACGCTCTTCTTTGTGCCTGCATTCTTTAGTGTTCTGCAGGCGGGTCGCCATCCTTTTCAAGCCGAGAGCAAATGAAGGGAACACGAACTGGTGGACTGACCATGATAAATCCAATTGAACAAGAGCCTCCTGAGAAGACAATCAGACCCGAAACACCCCCGAGATCTCATCAACGTCGTTTGGGGGTTCTTTTCGTAGTGCTTATAGCGATCGGTCTCTTGGTGTCAGGATTCTGGTCGCGTCTTACGGCCCGCGCAGCGCTCCGCACGGAGGCAGCGCAATCCGCTCGAATATCTGTTTCGGTGGTGTCTCCGAGGCTGACCAAGCCCGCCCAAGAAATCATTCTGCCCGGAAACGTACAACCGTATATCACGTCCCCGATATTCGCTCGCACAAACGGGTACCTGAAAAAGTGGTACGCCGACATCGGGGCACAGGTGAAGCAAGGCCAACTACTCGCAGTCATTGATACTCCCGAGGTTGATCAGCAACTGGAGCAGTCCCTTAGCAACCTCAACACGGCGAAAGCGAATCTTGCTCTGGCTGAAATCACGAAGAACCGATACCAGGGTCTGATCAAGACCAACGCCGTCTCCCAACAGGACGTTGACAACGCCGTGGGCACTTACAACGCGAATAAAGCGATCGTCGAAGCCAGTCAGGCAAATGTTAAGCAACTTCAGGCGCTGCAATCTTTCGAGAAGGTCTATGCGCCGTTCGACGGAGTGATCACCGCTCGGAACACGGACATCGGCGACCTCATCAATGCCGGAAGTAACAGCAACGCCAGAACGGATATGTTTCATATTGCTCAACCCGGGAAGTTACGGGTCTATGTGAATGTCCCCGAAGAGTACTCGCAAGGCATGCGAGTTGGACTAACCGCAGGGCTCAGCCTTGCGGAGTTTCCGGGCCGCATATTCCAGGGAAAGCTCGTACGAACGGCCGACGCAATCAACATGACGACCCGAACTTTGTTGATTGAAATCGATGTCGACAATCCGACGGGTACACTGCTGACTGGTTCTTACGCCGAAGTGCACGTCTCTGTGCCTGCGTCAAACTCCACTTATCTACTTCCGGTCAATACGCTAATCTTCCGGAGTCAGGGGCTGCAGGTCGGGGTCGTAAGGAACGGCAAAGCTGTGCTCGCAAGCATTACGCCGGGACATGACTTTGGTGATGAGATTGAGGTTGTGTCGGGCCTCAAGGCCAACGACCAAGTGATCCTCAACCCGCCAGATTCGCTCGTCTCCGGGCAGGAAGTGGAAGTCGCTTCAGCAACGTTGCCGGGAGACAAGAAATGATGTTCCCTCAAAACGCTGGCACTAGGTTTGGCCGATATCTTGTTCCGCTTATGGTTGCGGTCCTGCAATTTGCGGGATGCATGGTCGGACCGAAGTATCACCTCCCGACTACTCCTGCACCCCCAGCGTACAAGGAGCAAGGTGACTGGAAGGCCGCGCAGCCGAACGACCAGAGCCTCGGCGGGGACTGGTGGACGATTTTTCAAGACTCCCAGCTGGATTCGCTGGAACAGCAAGTCAACGTGTCGAACCAGAACCTCAAGGCTGCGGAAGCGCAGTACCGACAGGCGCGTGCTGTGCTGCGTTACCACCGGGCGGATTATTACCCGACGGTTACCGCCGATCCCGCTGCGAGTCGGGCTCGCGTCTCCGCTAACAGCGCCACGAACGTAAATCTGAGGGGGAGCTCTTACAACGATTTCGTTCTCCCCTTCGACGCTTCGTACCAGGCAGACGTCTGGGGCCGCGTTCGACACACGGTCGAATCGGCTCGAGAGCAGGCGCAAGCCAGCGCGGCAGACTTGGCGACCGTCAATTTGAGCATGCACGCCGACCTCGCAGTCGACTACTTCCAGGCTCGCAGCCTGGACGCAGAGGAACAACTCCTGCTGTCCACCGTCACCCAGTATCAGCAGGCTTTGGACCTGACCGAGAGCCGATTCCAGGGGGGGATAGCCTCGGAAGTCGAAGTGGAGCAAGCTCGCACCCAACTCCAAACCGTCCGTGCGCAAGCGATCGATGTGGGCGTACTGCGCGCGCAGTATGAGCACGCGGTCGCGGTTCTTCTCGGGAAACCTCCTGCCGAGTTCACTCTTCCGCCGCTTCCTCTCACCACGCCACCCCCCGAGGTTCCACCCAGTCTTCCGTCGGAGCTTCTGGAACGGCGTCCCGACATTGCTGCAGCCGAAAGGCGAGTGGCCTCTGCGAACGCTCAGATTGGAGTCGCAAAATCTGCCTACTACCCCGTGGTTGGACTCGGCGCCTCAGGCGGATTTGAAAGCTCCAGCATCACGACGTTGCTGCAAGGGCCAAGTGGCATCTGGTCGCTTGGAGTATCGGCGGTTGGAACTGTCTTCGATGTGGGGCGGCGTCGAGCTCTGAATGATCAAGCTCGCGCTGCCTACGATTATCAAGTGGCTTCCTATCGCGAGAGCGTGCTCGCTGGGTTTCAGGAGGTAGAAGATAGCATTGCCGCGGTGAGGATTCTGGAGCAGGAAGCAAAGGTGCAGGACCAGGCCGTCGCAGCGGCCCAGCACTCCCTTGAGCTTTCACTGACACGATACAGGGGCGGAGTGACCAGTTATTTCGAGGTGACCACAGCGCAGAGCGCCGCGCTGGCAGACGAGGTTATGGCTGTCAATATTCTCGGCCGGCGAATGGCGAGTACGGTCTTGCTGATTCAAGCACTGGGCGGCGGCTGGGATCGATCGTCTCTTCCGCAGCGACCGGAATGTTGCGGCAAGATCGCCAGCAGCGACTCCTCTCATCCTGACTGAGAGAGCGCAGGAGAATCTTTCCACGACGTGTAGTTGGCCCTGCTGCGCCTACGCTAGTCATGCGTAGTCTTGAATTGGAACTGTATGCCTTGGAGTCAAGCCAAGCAAGCAGCCGCTTCTTTTCATCCCAATTCTCAGCCTAGCTCAAGGAGGGGGAAGCGGCCTGAGCCACTCTTCTCTCAGGCACGCTTCTCTGGGGGCAGGCTTTGTTGCAGGCTCGTGCCCTGCTCGTAGCATCTGCCGTTCCAAACTCCACCTGTTGCAAATGCAGCCTTCAAGGCGATGAGGAAACTCGTTGGCAAGACTGCGCTATCGTGCGGGATATTGGTCACCTGTCTCGCACCACAGATTGATTGATTCTGGGTTTGGACGATTACTGTGCAACGGAGTCAACGGCGTCTAACACGCCGACTTAATGTCAAGACTCCGACACTCGAAGCACAAGCCACTGCGAAAAGCTCTGAGGCAATGCAGCCTCTGCAGCCATACAGAGCGGCGCTCCGCGACTCGAAATACCAACCCGTGAAGGGGGACTGTGGCAATAGGTTTGCAATGAGGGGAGAGAGTCGCGCTTCTGACGCGGTCCCTTCGCTCAGACAATGGAAATTCGGGGATAAGGTGGCTTACAAATCTATG
>Ga0187818_10000042_pt1 | contig 33080 bp, 25 predicted proteins | sample NC_wetland_sal_i_14_FD_130581 | JGI IMG/M metagenome (GOLD analysis project Ga0187818, IMG submission 130581) | Wetland sediment microbial communities from Neuse River Estuary, North Carolina, USA - SO4_3 | ecosystem: Environmental > Aquatic > Freshwater > Wetlands > Sediment | place: USA... | reverse complement strand
GCACTTGATGATGCGGGGCCGGCGCACGCGTTTCAGAACGCGGCTGGATACGGCTGCTGTTGCAGGCACTAAGCGGTCGAGGTTGGCAAAAGTCACGGTCTGATCGGGCCAGACCAGGTTGGCGACCAGGAATCGGGTCCAGGTGCTTCCCGACCGTGGGTAGGACACCACAAAAGTGTCGTCCGGATAGACCTCGAAATTTCGATTCGCACGATCGAGGCCGAGCAGATACTTGGTAACGAGCTTGAACCCGTAGTTCATGCATGTGTCCTTCGCTTACTTAACGGCCGACAAGAATAACAGTGAAATATGACTGCAGCTTTAATTTTCAACGGAACTGGGCCTACCTCGGACCCTGTGAGAAACTGACACGACCCTTGAATCGAGGGATTGTCAGCCTGACAATGCGAGAAGCCTGCAGGAACAAAGGCGTTTGCTGGTACTGACCTTGCAGGAGTTTTTCCGTGTAAAGGCAGAACCTTGCGAAAGCAAAGATAGAGGTCTGGTGAAGAGTCCGGTTCTAGTAGTCGGGTGGATTCCGCGGATTATCGTTGCGATTGCGCGCTCGCTCGACGCCCACGGGGTGCCGGTGGACGTCGCGAGTTGGGCGACCGGACCTCCTATTCGCTCCCGTGCCGTACGGGAATTCGTCCGGCTTCCCAACCCCGAGAACGTCCCAACCGACTTCATGGGTGCGCTTCGGAGCCTCATAAAGAAGCGCGGGCACGACATGGTGATTCCAACTGATGACCAGGCCTTGACCAGCGTCGTTGAACACTACGACGATCTCAAGGATCTCGCACATGTGGCCTGCCCGCCTCCAAGCATCACCCGCCTTGTGCTTAACAAGGCCTGCACATTGGAACTTGCGGAGAAGCATGGCATCCGGGTGCCAAAAAGCATTCTAGTTGCCCATTCTCAGGAATTAGATCAACTGGTTGACACTCTTCCATTTCCTTGGATCCTGAAACCCGCCGAAAAGGAGCAACACGAGGAAGAGTTCAAAAGTTCTAAGCTGGACTCCGCTGCCGAGCTGAAAAGAAAATTCCCTACGCCCCGCGCGTTCAGCCCGAACATCTTGCTGCAAGAATATTGCGAAGGAGCGGGAGTGGGAATTGAGATGCTGATACAAAAGGGCGAGTGCCAGGCTGTGTTTCAGCATCGCCGATTGAAGGAGTTGCCCTACAGCGGAGGAGTTGCGGTCGTCGCAATTTCGGAGCAGCCGGATCCCGCCCTGGTTCAATCGTCTCTCACCTTATTGCGGGCTTTGCAGTGGGATGGGGTTGCCATGGTGGAGTTCAAGGTTGATCCAGCCGAAGGCACCGCGATTTTGATGGAGGTAAATGGCCGCTATTGGGGCACGATCGGATTACCAATTTCGGCCGGGCTGGACTTTCCTCTCCTGCATTGGAAGGTTGTGCATGGAGAATCCGTGAACGCATCAGGTGTCGGCGCAGTCGGGATCAAATGGCGGTGGACGATGGGATACGTCGCCCGCCTTCACGGTTTGCTGACGACTGCTTTCCGGTCAAATATTGCTCGCCAAGCTCTGTACGATAATCTTCTCCATTTCTCTGCCGATTTCGGCCGTGGAATTCACGATCCCATGTTAAAAATATCGGACCCGGGGCTGGTTCTTACCGAATCTCTTCGCACCACGGGTTACCTCTTTGCTTCCACCCTTGGCCCATTGCGGAGGCGGTTAATTCCGACTCTCCATACTGGATGAACGTCACACCCTGCTCCGCCTCACACGTGGGGATTGCCCAACCTCGTCGGAATCCTGCGGGCAGCCGACCTTCTTAGCAGAGTCGATCTTCTTATCTGGTATCCCGCGGACAAAGATGTTGACCTGATGTAAGAGTCCCCATGCGGAACTAGGAAGCCTGGCTCGTAGCCAATTCTTGCTTCTTTCGGCCCAGTCCACCGAGCGCAGCAACATGGCCGCAGCGGTCAGAGGACGAGCCAGGCAGATTCTGCGGTAGGTCCCGGGTAGCGCTGCCCAGCGCGCTTTGTATGCATCCTCTCCTCCCAGAAAATCGTACCTGCGAACTTTTTCCGTGATGAGTTGCCGGAGCACCTCAGCACGAAGGACGAAGCCTGCCCGGTCCGACGGATGATTGTGATCGTATCCCTCTTGCAGCTGAAAGACCGTGTCTCGATAACGAAAAGCGAATTGCACGGCCGTAATTTCGCCGTTGAGCTCTAGAACCCAAAGATCCAACCAACCTCGGTTGAGAAGACAGCGGCTTAATCGTCTATAGAACTCGCGTCTCTCGGGAGAGGAGAACGACCCTGCCTCACCAGCATTGAGCCATCGGCCTTGATGAAGCCGGAACAGCGCATCCAGGCAGATCGGCAAATCTTCTTCCTTAGTACATCGATAGATCCTGGTGGAGTATCGCTTTTTCAGCCGGCGCTCATATCGCACCAGATTCTTGCGGTCTTCGCCAGGAAGCTGTTCAACGTATTTCTCCCACGTGTCCGGCAGAGTAATGCCCGATGATTTGCTGAAGTATTCGAAGTACGTCCATTCTCTGGAATCGGCGCATTCAGCGATCCAGCGAGCCGCCGGAGAATCTGCTGGCAAGGTATTAAGTTCGCAAAGGTCCCACTGCCGTTTCTGTTGCTGCAAGTATTCAAGAACGGCTTCTGCGAAAGGCTGCTCAAAGCCAGGCCGTGCTGGGAAGTCAAGGTTGTCCGAATCGCCGCTTCCGTCTCCCATAAAGCGCAGCACACGTAGCGGCAACAGACCCCCAAAGCGCTCTGTAGACATCGACAAGGGGGCCAAGCCGACTAACCGTGAAGCCTCGTCAAACAGAGCGAGAACTAGCAACTGACGGCCTTGGCCGAAACTTTGCCACCAGCAGCTTAGCCACTCCCATGTAGAAAACGTGCTGGATAGCGGATATTCGGAGAGCAACTCATCCCAGGCTGCGCGCAGGCCTTCCAGTTCGTCGAGGTTGCGATAAACCTGAAGTTTCATGGCGATTTAGATCCCGCCGCGAAAACTGGGTCAACGACTACACCTCGCTCACCATTGTGTCGTTGGCACGCGCGGTGTCGCTCATTCATGGGCTCGGGGAGCAGATTCAACTTCGGCACAAATGGGTTCAACGTCGCGCACGTAATCCTCGACGCTGCCACACCGGCGGATAAGAAAGTCCCGCCCATTTTCGACCCAAACTTCGGCGGGAGTTGGGTGGCTCAGGAAATTGAGCGGGCTGGCGCTGCGGGCGTATGCGCCGGATTGAAAAATTCCGATCAGGTCTCCGACCCTGGCCTCGGCCAAATGCACGGAACGCCCTACGATGTCCAGAGGAGTGCACAGCGGGCCGACCACATCCACCACTTCCGTTTCCGGCGCGTGGATTCGGTTTAGAACGGCAATCGGGAAGTTGCGCTTGATGACTTGGCCCAGATTGCCTGAAGCAGCGAGATGGTGATTCATTCCCCCATCAAGGATGAGATATTTCTTGCCCCGCGACTTCTTAATGTCGTTGATGCGTGAAACGTATACGCCCGATTCGCCGACCAGAAATCGGCCCGGCTCGACCATAAAATTGGTTTGCAAGAAAACGTCTTCACTTTCGATCTCCGCCATGACCGTGAGGAGGCTCTCCCCAAACCGGCCCAGGTCCAGTTCGGCGTCGCCGTCAAAGTAGGGGATACCGAGCCCACCTCCAAAATCCACCGTGCGCAGTGCATTATGCACCTGCGCAGCCGCCTGCCGGCCGATCTCGATCGCTTTCCGATATTGCATGAGGAGAACTTTGTCATCGAGGATCTGTGTTCCCACAAAAAGGTGAATTCCGTGGAACTCAAGCCACGAGTCTCCGGCGATACGCTCCAGTATTGCTCCGAGATTCTCTTCGTCTACGCCGAAGGGAGCCGGCTTTCCTCCCATGAGCATGGCTCCTCCCTGACTCCCTTCTTTCGGATTCACCCTGATTGCAACCGCAGTGCGGACGGCAAGCTTTCTACTGATGGCGCTGATACGCTCGATCTCCAACTCGGACTCAGCGTGGATTTCCCCGATCTGTGCAGCAATCACTGTCTCCAGTTCAGCCTCGGATTTGCCGGGACCTGCAAAAACAATGTTCGCGGAGGGGCAGCCCGCGTTTCTTGCCTGGTAGAACTCGCCTGCCGATGCAATCTCCAACCCACATCCTTTTTCCAGAAAAAACCTCAGGAACGTTGGGTTCGGATTCGCCTTCACCGAGTAGCTGATCGAGAAACGCCTGGGCAGCGAATTGCGTAAGGCAGCGTACTTTCGCTCAACGATGTCGCGGTCGTAAACGAACAGTGGAGTTCCATGTCGGGCCGCCAGGGAGGACACGCTGAGGCCGCCCACAAGGAGCTCACCCTCAAAGCTGCGCTTCCAATAGGCGGCAACAAACTCTGGGATGCTCATGCTAGACCTTCTCGCCGCCGCAATGCGGGGTAGTCCACCTTCCCACTACTGGTGAGAGGCAGCTTTTCCAAAACTTCGACAAATTTCGGCGTCATATAACGCGGCAACCTGTCTTCACAAAAGGCTAGCAAATGATCTGAGTTGACGGGCTCACCATCTCGCGGCACGACGAAGACCTTAACTGCCTGGCCCAGCAATTCGTCCGGGACGCCAATCGCGGCGGCATGGCGAACCTTCCCACTCTGAAAGACTACTTCCTCAACTTCCGTAGGGCTGATGCGGAATCCCGAAGACTTGATCATCCCGTCGCGGCGGCCGACGTAGTACAAAAAGCCCTCATCGTCGGTCTTGACCAAATCGCCTGAGTAGCAGACTCGCTCGACGTCACCCGTCTCGGGAGTCAGCAGAGGATTCGGCTTCAGCACACGAGCTGTCGCCTCCGGATTGCCCCAATATCCCATGGAAACAGTGGGGCCGCGATGCACTAATTCCCCGACCTCCCCGGGCTTGCAGCTTTGGCCGTTCTCATCGAGCACGAGAATCTCTGTATCCAGAATTGCCCTTCCCATCGAGGTGGGGCGCCGGTCGAGCTCTTCCGGTGGTAAGTAGGTCGAACGGAAAGCTTCCGTCAATCCGTACATCAGGACAACATTCGCGTTGGGAAGCGCAGCGCGCAAAGTCTTTAGCACGCTCTGTGGCATGGCTCCGCCCGTATTCGTGATATAGCGCAGGGCTGGAGGCGTGTTCCTTTGAAGAGTAGAACTGGGTTGAGCGAGCAGGCTCCAAACCGTTGGCACGCCCGCCAAGCCCGTGATTCGCTCCTTCACTAACATCTCCACGATCTGTTTCGCAAATACAAAGTTGATCAGAACCAGGGTCGCGCCCTGCTGAAACGCGGTCATAAGCTGGTTCAATCCGGCATCAAAGCTGAACGGGAGGACCGCCAGAATGCGGTCGGCGGCGGTGATCCCGAGGTAAGCGGAAACGATCGTCGCCCCAGCCATCACATTGGCGTGGCTGAGCATAACCCCCTTCGGTTTGCCGGTTGAGCCAGACGTATAGAGAATTGCCGCAAGGTCTTTGCTGATCCCCCAGTCCTGCCAAGTTGTGCCGGTTCGCGTGCGCGTCATCGTCTCAAAGTCATGAACCGCGACCGGAGCCTCGACTGCCTGCCCATCTGCAACGACCACCAGGAAGCGCAACGAGGGGATATTCCGAAGCACCGGCACGAGCGATTCAAGCCTGGTGGCCGAAGTAATCAAAGCGGTGACACTGCAATCTCCAGCAATATGAGCTACCTGCTCGGGGAAAAGAACGCCATTGATGGGCACAAACACACCACCGGCCTGCGACACTCCGAAAATCGAAATCACCTGGGCGATGCTGGCATCAAGGTAAATGCCGACTCTCCCGCCACGCTTTAGGCCTACCTCCCTTAACCCCGCTGCCAGACCAGCCACACGTGCGCTAACCTCACAATAGGTGAGACGCTGTTGCGCGTGAACCAGCGCTTCGCTCCCCGGGAAACGCGAAGCGCTCCCTCGCAACATATGATGCACCAGAAAGTCCATCTCTCTTTGAATCTCCGGTATTACGTGCCCTCTGTGTTCCTTTTCAAGAATCGGCTGATGGCCGGTCGGAGCTTGCATCCGACGGTATGAGCTAAGCTACCCAGCGTTCCTCTGAACACGAAATGATGGTTTACAGCGCGGGCCTCCGTTGTCCATTTCATCTTCCAAGGCTGATCTTGGCCCGTGATGTCGTACCCGTGGATGCCCCGCGTTGCGCAATCCCGCAAAATTTCACTGATAATCAGATGGCCGGGAGCAAACTGTCTGAAGTCTTCGTTGTAAGTCACAATCGGGGAATAGCATCGGTCCCGGTGCGTAAATGCAAAATGAGCCGCCAGCAGCTCGCCTTTCCACTCAAGCAGATAGAGCGTGAAATAGCCAAAACGCGCAGCTGCATGCGCCATCTCATCGTAAAACGGTAGTGATCCGTTGCGAAGAATGGCCGTGCCTGCCCGGCCCTTCCAGCCACTGACTTCGAGCTTATAGAAACGGTCTAGAGACTCACGGTCTGCCGTATCCACGCGAGACAATTTCAGCTGGCCCCCCTCAGCCAGGCGATGCCGGGCTTGTCGCAGTTGGCTGCGCAGCTTTGGGTTGCGGGGCAACTGGTTCAGGAGTTCAGAATCCGCGGGCACCGGGATAAACGGGTTGGGCCGGTCAGGCACGCAAAGTGTCCGGAATCCGTCCATTGCAGCCACTCTAGCCAGTTGACTCACAGTACTTCCTTCCGGCGTGTCACCAAACTGCAGCAGATCCCAGCCCTTCAAGTCTTTGAGATACTCCCAAGTCGCACGGATGGCAGCATCACCCTCTAGCCCCGAACTTCGTACAGCGTCAAAGCGGCCACCATGGCAATTCACGGGTGCCCGCAGTTTTCGGACGGGTATCTTGTTGAAAGTGCCCCTCTCTTCCAGCAGTGGAAGTACAAGGTGGAGTCGGCCATCCATCCTGGCTGTGATAGCTCTTACTTGAGCACCCGGAGTGAAGGTTCGAATATGCGCTCGAATCCATTCCGGGCGATAAAAAGGCTGGTCATCTACTGCTTCTGCACAGAGGTCCCGCCATTCGTCGGCCAAACCATCCACGACCTCCAAGCCTCCGCTAGACGCAGACACCTCGAATGCGGAGGTAGGAATGGCAACTCTATCGTTGTCAGTTGCTGTCAGCATGGACCTGCAAATCGATTCGGACTCGGCCACTTGCACTTTTCAACATCACCGTGTATTTCGTGCGCTCTTTCGCCGGCCGGGCAAAAGCCTGGCGAGAGCGGGTTTAATCCTGTATCGCAGAGTATGAGCCAGCCCTCCGAGTGTTCCTCGAAAGATGAGGTGATGATTTACGGCGCGGGTTTCGCTTGTCCACTTCATCTTCCACTCGTCATTCGGGCCCGTGATATCGAAACCGTGAATGCCGCGCGCGGCACAATCACGCAGGATTTCCTCCACAATCAGGTGGCCGGGAGCGAACTGCTTAAAATCCTCGTGGTAGGCCACCTTGGGCGAGTAGCAACGTCCGCGATGGGTAAAGGCGTAATGAGCCGCAATCAGCTGATCTTTTAACTCAAGCATGTAGAGAGAGAAATAACCAAAGCGTGCGGCTGAATCTGCCATTTCGTCGTAAAAGCAACGCGTCGCCGCACTGCAGAGAATTGCACTGCCTTCCTGACCCTTCCAGCCACTGGCCTCGAGTCGATAGAAGCGCCCCAGAGCTTCGCGGTCAGCCGTCTCCACGCGGCAAAAGCTGAGCGGACCCTGTTCCCCCAGGCGGCGCCGTGCTTGGCGCAGCTGGCTGCGCAGCTTCGAATTGGGTGGCAGCCGATTCATCAGTTCGGGTTCTGCCGGTACAGGCACGTAGGGACTGGGTCTCTCCGGTATTTGAATCGTGTGAAAACCGTCCGCCCCGGCCGCCGCTGCCAGTTGACTCAGAGCGCTCCCTTCCAGGGTGCTACGAAATTGCAGCAAGTCCCAGCCGTCCAGTTTCTTGAGAAACTGCCAGGCGGCGTGGATTGCGGCTTCGCCGTCCGGGCCACGGCTTCGCACGGCGTCAAAACGACCGCCGTGAGCATTGACGGGCGCTCGAAGTTTTTGAACCGGCACGCCGCCAACTGTCCCTTTTTCTTCCACCAGCGGCAATACCAGGTGCAAGCGCCCCTCGAGCCTGACTGCAATCAGCAACACTCTCGGGGAACGAATAAATGCCCGAATGTGGGCTCGAATCCATTCCGGACGATAGAAAGGCTGGTCATCTACGGCTTGCTCGCAGAGATCCCGCCATTCCTCTGCCAGTCCGTCTACCACATCCAACCCGCCTTCGTATGCGCACACGGAAAATGAAGATGGCTCGGCCACGATAGCCGCGTTGTGTATAGACGTGCACATATATGCGATCGAGAACTGAATCCAGATTCGGCCTGGTTTACAACCTCACTTCAACTTGAGTAAAAGGCCAGCGCAAACCCGGATTCAGCAACCTGCCAGTCTGCCCCTCCTGATTTTCGTACGCCACCACGCGTGCGATTCTTTCTCTGGGACGAAATCCGCTAGCTCTGAAAAGCAACTCCAGTTCACTCGCCTCTGAACAAAACCCATATAAAGAGTGCATCTCGGCTTGGCCGCAAACGCTCACAGCGGCCTCCAGTAAGGAAGGGCCTACATTCGAGATTTGAGACCCGAACAGGTCCAAAACATAGCCAGTGCGCTTCGCGCGAACCAGAAAGACCACCAGAAACGCCAGCAGCTCCCCGGCTCGGCGCGCCACCAGGACGCGATACTCTCCGCTCTCATTGTTGGGCGCGCCCGCCACTGCCCCCGGATCTTGTCTGTACCGCCAATTCAGGTTTTCCGCGGAACGGCTTGCCCTGATCACGCCAGAACTTGGCACAAGGCGGTCAAGGTTCGAGAACTCTTCCCCGAACACACCTTGGTGCTCGTGAATCTCAAGACCTGGGACGGGGCGAGCTCTGGCGCGCATGCGCAGGACCAAGTTCGTCCCCGCTACCAGCGGTCTCGTCCAGGCTTTCTTTCCAAGTCGCTTCTCGAAATACTCGTCGGTTCTGAGCAGCAGCGCATAGCGAGTTACCTCGCAGCTAGCGCGCATTCCCAGCCTCACAAAGGTCGCCATGCCTCGATCATGCGGCGGACAGTCATAGCAAAATGGGAGCGCCCCGGAGTTGACCGGCTCAAAGGTGGCTCGCTGCAGTTGCAGAGCAGGGCCGAGACTTCGGTAAGGCGCATCGATTACGAAATGTGTTACCTGCCCACACGTTACGAGGGTTCCGTTGACGTACATGTGGCGTGGAAAGAGCGAAGCCATGGCTACTGCGGCACCGCTGTTGTCTGCATAAGCGAACCAGCACCAGGGCGATCCCGCAGGGTTCATCGTGTAATGCCATTCAAAGACCCTTTCCTGGCTCGCGCCTAGATTCCTTTGTAAAAGCTCAAGCAGTTCCTCGCGCACCTCTACCGGAGACACTCGTCGGACGACTAGCTTCATTCAGCCGGAGTCCCTACCTGGCCTGTCTTGGTTTCAACAAAAGAAGCCAGCGATCGGATGTTGGCGAAGTTGTCGGGTGTGAGTTCCTCGTCAGAGACCTTGATCATGAATTCATTTTCGAGAAAGGTTACGACGTCCAGCACGCCGAGGGAATCAATAATCCCTGATTCCAGCAGCGGCAATGCGTCATCCAGAATCTTCCTGCGAGAGGCCGGAAACTTCTTACCAATAAAAGACCGAATGCGCGCGACGCTTGAGCTATGCTCGTCCATTTTCTCCGCCGACGATTTCCTTGAGCTTTGACGTAATCCGAAGTACGCGGGATGTGATCGTCTCCAACTAAAACTTAGTCGCTGTTGGTCTGGAAAAACGAATGCACGAAGCCCCCGCGACCACCTGGAACCGACAACGAGCGAGCGAATACCAGCGAACGATACTACTGAAATGTTGACGCACGGTTAATTCATCCGCCCTGGCGCTATCTCTCCTCGCTGGTCGTCAGATGGGAAAGCCGAAAACTCTCCACGATATAACCGCAGCTGCGATAAGTGTGTAAGCGATGCAGAAATCGCTTTCCATTAAAGCTGAAAAGCCATTTGCAAAGATTTTCACCCAACTCGCGAAACAGCCAGCGCGGAACACCGAAGTAAGATGTCCCGTGTGCCGGCAGACCCGCGGTTCTGGTTAGGGACACCCCGTTGTAGTAATACCAGGACAGAAAATATTTCTTCGTTGTACGTTCGGGATCGACAGGGTGGTATATGACAGCCCCAGGATCGTACACAATTTTCTCGCCACCTTCGATAAGCCTGCTTCCAAATTCGGTGTCGTCGCAGGTTACGGTGTGTTTGCTCCCACAGACACCCAGATCGAGCCGGAAAAGCCCATATTTCGCGAAAATCTCCGTGCGAAAGGCGGAGTTTGCACCCAAAGGTGGAGTCCGAACTTCCTTAATCTCATCGCCCAGGTCAAAATTGACCACGGCAAATTGGCCTTCCATTTCCAACCAGGCAGGCTTCGGATGTTTCCAGGATGGTACGACCCTGCCTGCGACGGCGGCGCAATCAAACCGGTCAAATGTACTCTTCAGGCTCGAGAGCCAGTCTGGGTGCAGGAGTACATCATCATCGGTGAACGCGATAATGTCTCCCTTTGCGATTGCGATTCCAGCATTCAATGCAGCCGATCTGCCTTGTCTTTTTTCCCAAACATAGCGCACCGGAAAACTGGCCGATTTAGCCAGGGTCTCGATGACCTCATGTGTGCCATCTGTGGAATTATTGTCGACAACGAGAAGTTCCCATTTGAGATCGCTCGGCAGCGATAGCCGACTAAAGCTCTCGAGCGTAGCCCGGAGGCTGGTCGCTCGGTTGTAGGTTGGCAGAATGACGCTGATATCGGTAGGCATTGGGGCGCAAGGCTTGGAGAAGAATCGGCCGTTGATAAGCTCTACTCTCCCATTGGCTGCCGCTCCAGAAGTTTAGGTGCTCAGGATGTTCGCAGTCTACCTTCGGCACTGAAAATTCATGAGAATTTAATCTATGGGGCTGAGGCCGAGAGGCGTAGGCCTGATATCATCACTGATCGCAGAAGCGCTGTGCTTTGTTAGCTTCGCGGAACCTTAGATTCTTGCGCGCTCCGACCTGTAAAGCGGGCGTGATCGAGGAGGACAGCGGTTATTGAGTTGGGGCCCTCAGTTTCATGGTTTCCATCACCCTGTCATGCGATTCCCCCGCTGTCGAATACGGATCAAACTATTGCATCGACGATTCTCGAGCTACCCGGGTTTAGCTGGATCGGTGGACCAGGCATGCAATGCTCGCTGGACTCATCCCTTGTCAAGCTTGGAGTATGAGTGAGAGCTGAGGCACAGATTTCGGCGAGGAAGCAGCTGACGAACGTGAGCATGCAGAAAGGTGCGTTCTTCGGCCTGAGTGCGTTTTATTTCGTCTACTCGGCGCGTCCGGCAGACTGGATTCCTCTCCTAAGCTGGGCGCCACTCGCCAAAATCACGGGCGTTCTCACCTTACTTGCGGCGTTGACTACTGCGGGCCGAACTCCACGCAAATTCAGAGATCTTCCGAGGGAAGCCTTCTATTTATTGCTTCTGATCGTCATCATGTTTGCCTCCGCTGTGCTGTCTCCTGTTTGGAAGGGGGGCGCCTTTTTTGACACTGTTGACTTTGCCAAGGTGGGTGTCGCCTGGGTTTTGACCTTCCTCCTGGTCACAACCCTGGCCAGATTCCGCCGCATCGTATTTATTCAAACCGCTTCCGTAATCGTGATTTGCGCGGTCGCGATCATAAAGGGCCATTCCGATCTACGCCTGGGTGGCGTAATCGGAGGTATCTACTCCAACCCGAATGATCTGGCGCTGGCTATCGTCTTGTCCCTTCCATTCTGTCTTGCATTTCTATTAAGTACGAAGACCAAGCTCCGCAAGGCAGCCTGGAGCTTCAGCCTTTTACTCATGGTTGCCGCGCTGTTTATGACGGCATCGCGTGCGGGGTTCATCGATCTACTCATTTCGGGAGCTGTGGTTCTCTGGCATTTTGGGGTAAGGGGGAAACGCATTGGCCTGATTGCAGGAGTAGTTCTTATTGCTGTTCTGTCGTTTCTAGTTTTCGGGAACACAGTGGTGCAGCGCTTTTCCTCGACCTTCAGGCCGACTTCGCAGGCCGAAACCGATGAGGCTCGCGCATCCTACGAGGATCGAAAGCTGGCGATGGAGAGATCCCTCGACGCTATCGCACGATATCCGGTTCTAGGTCTGGGGGCAAACTGTTTCGTAACTTATTCGGGGCTGTGGAGAGAAGTTCATGTGTCCTATCTGCAGATCGCAGCGGAGTGCGGTATAGCGAGTCTGATTCTCTACCTCCTCTTCTTTCGACGGGGTTTTGCCAATCTAAAGCGTCTTCGGCGAGCCCACCTTGATCCTGAGACTCAACTCTTTGCGGGAGCTTTGCACGCTTCGTTGGTTGGCTTTGTAGTCGGTGCCTGTTTTGCTCCTGTGGCCTATCACTACTTTCCCTATTTCACGGTCGGCTACACCTCGGTGCTGGTTGCCATGGTAGCGGAAAGACAACCTGCAGAAGCCTCTACTGTGAGACTATTGCCCTCGCCTCGATTCGGGTATGCCGGCGTCCATAACACAAGTGGGGGATCGCGTGCACTCGTCCCTTCCCGCTGACTTGCTCTCTATTCTGCGCTGCACGGTCTGCCGCTCGTCATTGGAGGCACGGCGGGAAGGTTATCGCTGTCCAGCTTGCGGGAAGCACTTTCCCGAGATACGCCGGGTGGTTCGGTTTGTGGACAGCCACAGCTATGCAGAAAGCTTCGGCTATCAATGGGAGCGGTTTTCCAAGACGCAGCTGGACCCGGTACTTTCGGAGCGAAATTTCGGATATAAAACGAGACTGCGGCAGGAGGATCTCCGAGGCAAACTGGTTCTCGACGTCGGCTGCGGAATGGGCAGGTTCGCCGATGTCGCGACGCGCTGGGGCGCGCGAGTAGTCGGAATGGATCTCAGCCAAGCCGCAGAAGTCGCCGCTTCCAATCTGGCTGATCGGGACTTTGTGGCTCTTCAAGCGGATGTTTTTTCTCTGCCGTTCGCACCCGCTACTTTTGACTGTATTTACAGTATCGGCGTGCTTCACCACACTCCCGATTGCGAAGGTGCGTTCAAGAATCTGGTCCAATATTTGAAGCCCGGCGGCAGCATCGCGGTCTGGCTTTACAGCGGCTATAACAAGTGGTACCGCTTCAGCGACCAATATCGCAAAATCACGCATCGTATCCCAGTCCGAAAGCTGCATGCTTTTCTGCGGGTCGCGGTACCTTGCTTGTATGGGCTCGGCCGGGGTTTACGCGCCATTCCGTTTGCCGGTCCGCCACTGGCAGGTCTGGTGCAGTATGTCTTTCCCGTGAATCAAAATCCCAATCCGGAGATCCGAGTCCTCGACACTCTGGATTGGTATTCCCCGAAGTATCAATCAAAGCACACCTACGAGCAGGTAGTCCGCTGGTTCGAGAGTTGTGGTCTCGAATCTCTGACGGTCGCTGAAATATCGATTGGGGTGAAGGGCTACAAACCCGGTGAGGGACGACCTTCGGCTGTGCCGGCGGCCCTGCGCCAGTCCAATGCTGGCCCAAGCAATTTTTCGCCTGAAGCGCTCGTTCCATCAGCCACAACCCGCACGGGCCCTCCGGAAGAGAATTTAACTCATTATTAACCTTTTGTTGGAGAAACCCAGATAGTCTTCAGGCGAGTGTAGGCGAGTCATATCAAAGACTTATGAAGCAACAAATCCAGAAAGCCTTTCGCCGTTTCGGGTACGAGGTTCACAGGGTTCAGGGCCACGGGCGAGCGTCGACCAAGACATCATTGCTCCCGACCCTCGCCATAAATCCGATTTGGCCTCTTCCTCGCAAGGGAAAGGAGCTATCCACGCAGCAGATCCGCGAAGAATTCGCAAAGCATGACGCTTGGCACTACGCCTATGAATTTGAGGGAGGGCTCTCGTTTCCGCGCCGCTATGGCAAGGACCAGCCACCACAAGATCCCAATCGACCTTTACAGCGTTTCCGCCATCTGATGCCACCTCTGCTTGCAGCGCACAACGGATCGCTGGAGGGGAAACGGGTGTTGGATATTGCTTGTAATTCAGGCTTCTGGTCACTGCAGTGCGCGCTACGCGGGGCACAGGTTGTGGGCTTTGACGCCCGTCAGGAGAACATTGACCAGGCGAACTTAGTCAAGCGGATCGTTGGGTTAGACAATGTGGAGTTCAATGTCCTCGACTTCTGGGACATGAGTCCTCAATCTCTCGGTGGAACATTCGACGTCGTTCTTTGTCTTGGCTTCCTGAACCACCTGCCTTATCCCATTCAGGCCCTGCAGTTGATCAAGAATATGTCCCGGAAACATGTTCTGCTGGATACCATGCTGTACCGATCAACCGACTCTGCGGTTGCTTTGGAGTGGCAGCAGTCCGATGACATCCGGCACGCCAAGCGATATGGGATCGTGGCGATTCCGACCGAGAATGCCGTCGAGTTGATACTGCGGGAGATTGGCGTTTCGGAATCATTTGAAATTCCGATCGTTACCCCGGACGCGCCAGAGGACTATCGTGAGCAGTCTCGGGGGTGCTGGCTGATTACGGTATGACAGCCCTGCCCGACAGGTCTGGCCGGCGCCGTGAAAAGGCGTCTCGTGGTCTCGCCGACAGTATCGTTGGGCGAAGTGGCAGACCTGATGATGCTGACTTCTGCCCGGGCCCGCGGAGGCCGCATTAGAACTGGGAGATTAAGTGCATTCAACGCGATCCGAATCGGACGCTGCGCCGAACCAAGCTTCGTCTAAAGCGCCAGTTTCAGCAGCCACTCCGCTCAAAGCGCGAAAAAGACGCCCATTCCTGTACCGGGCGTCGATTATTCTGCGCTGGGTGCCCAGCTATGCCTGGCAAAGGGTTGCGCGCAGCGCGCCACCCCGTCGTGCTCATCTGATCATTGCACTGGCCAATCACTTTGAGCCGGCGATTGTGCCGGAAGACGGCCGCTCCCGCGCGCCCTACGACGAGCAGCAGCGCCGAGTTGACCTCTGGTGCCGCGAGTACTCGGTTTTGGAGAAGTGGCGTGACAGCGACGGCCGCCCGTTCAAGCACACCTATTTCTATCCAGCCGAGCAATACGACAAGGGCCTGCTCGAGCGCGTAGCCGGCCACTGCAACGCCGGCTGGGGAGAAGTTGAAATCCATCTGCACCACGGTTCGGTAGTCCCCGATACGGAAGAGAACACCCGCCGCCAGCTCATCCAGTTCCGGGATACCCTGGCCTCCAGCCACGGAAGCCTTTCCTACTGGGACGGCGAGGGCCCGCCGCGCTACGCATTTGTACACGGTAACTTCGCACTTGCGAATTCAGCTCGAGGATTTAACTGTGGGGTCGATTCGGAGATGCAAGTGCTGGCCGAGACGGGCTGCTATGCTGATATGACCTTGCCGCCGGGCAGGTTTCATCCTGCTCAGATTTCCAAGATCAACTCCCTTTATGAGTGTTCCATCCCGCTCCAGCGCCGGGGTGCGCACCGCCATGGGCAAGCGCTAAAGGCTGGACGGCCTCCAAGAGTCTTTCCCTTAATGGTCGAGGGACCGTTGAGTCTGAGATTTGAGGACCTTAAGGGTCATCGTACAGTGGGCATTGAGAACGGCTCTCTCGCGTTAACGGATCCTCCGACTCTGTACCGCCTTCAGCTCTGGAAAAGAGCCGCAATTTGCGTCAAGGGGCGGCCGGATTGGCTGTTCGTCAAACTGCAATGCCATGGCATGGATCCGCGGGACAAGGAGGCCGTGCTGGGAGCGCAGCTGCAGAGTTTTCTCCGCGAACTCGTCGAAGGCGCCGCAGATAGAGGTGAAACGCTTCATTTTGTGTCCGCCAGAGAAATGGTCAACATCATTTTGGCTGCCTGTGACGGCCGTGAGGGAAATCCTGGGGAGTACCGCGATTATCGGCTGAAACGTCTGCGAGCAAACCCAAACCAAACCGGCTCCGCCGAAACTGCAACCCTCACTTCTAAGAGCTGACTTTCATGTGCGGAATCGCAGGCATCGTCGGCGAGAGAGATGATACGTGGATTGACCAGCGTGTCATTCACCGCATGTGCGAGACGCTGGTTCACCGCGGACCGGACGATGAAGGTTGCTTCGTCAAGAACGGCGCCGGCTTGGGCATGCGCCGCCTCAGCATCATTGACGTAGCCGGCGGCCACCAGCCGGTCTTCAACGAGGATCGCTCGGCCTGGGTAGTGTTCAATGGAGAAATCTATAACTTTCCTGAGCTTCGGCGGGAACTGGAAGGCCGCGGTCACCGTTTCCGGACCCACACCGATACCGAGGTTATCGTTCACCTCTATGAAGATCTCGGGGCAGCTTGTGTTCATAAATTGCGCGGAATGTTCGCGTTTGCCTTGTTCGACGAGCGAAATCGCCGCCTGTTGTTGGCGCGTGATCGTTTGGGCAAGAAGCCCTTGCACTACGCTCTGGCCGGCGGACGAGTGCTATTTGGCTCCGAGATCAAAGCAATCCTGGCTGTCGCTCCGGAACTGGCTGCGCTCGATTCTCGAGCGCTGCTGCAATATTTTTATTTCGGATATATCCCCGATCCCGCCACGGCTTTCCTTGGCATCCAGAAGTTGTCTCCAGGACATTTCCTCGAATTCGAGAGCGGTAAAGTCCGGGTCAGCCGCTACTGGGAGCTTCCCGAGTACGGAACGTACTCACCACGCACCGAAGAGGAATGCCTGGAGGAACTCGAAGCGCAACTTGCCGAGGCGGTGCGCATCCGCCTGATCGCCGACGTGCCGCTCGGCGCCCTTCTAAGCGGCGGCACAGACTCCTCGACCATCGTTGCCCTGATGGCTAGAGCCAGTCCCCGGCCGGTTAAGACGTTCTCGATTGGTTTTCAGCACGCCGATTTTAATGAGGCTCCCTATGCTCGCAAGGTTGCTCAGAAGTTCGGCACCGAGCACCAGGAATTAATCCTGGAGCCCGACGTGGTGGAGACGGTGGAGTCTCTCTCTCGATCCCTTGAAGAACCGTTTGGGGATTCTTCCATGCTGCCGACTTACTACGTTAGTTGTCTCGCTCGGAAACATGTCACGGTCGCCCTATCCGGGGACGGGGGCGATGAGGCATTCGCCGGTTATGATCGTTATCGCCTCTATCTTGAGCAGCGCTCGGCAAACTGGATTCCGGAATGGGTACGCCAGTACTATCGTGAGCGGGTCTACCCCCGCCTTCCGCGGGGCACACCCGGGCGGAACTTGATATACAGCATTTCCCTACCTTGGGCAGAGCGATATCTGGAAGGAATTTCCCTGGTGCCAGCCCAAAGGAACTTCGCCCTTCTCGATGATGAGTTTCTCAAGGAGTTGCAGAGCGACCCAAGTCCGCTGCATTCATTTTCTCAATATCTGAACGATGCCCCAGCTTCCGACTCCTTAAGCAGGATCCTCTACTTGGACAGCAAGACGTATTTGCCCGGAGACATTTTGACTAAGGTGGACCGGATGAGCATGGCTGCGTCCTTAGAGGTACGGGCACCCATGATCGATCACGTCTTCGTAGAGTGGGTGACGGCGTTGGCGCCACACTGGAAGATGAATAAGGGCGGCCAGAAATACATTCTCACCAAACTGGCGCTGCGGGTGGGAGTCCCTGAAGAAGTCGTGCATCGCCCGAAGCGAGGTTTTGCATTGCCGCTGGTTCATTGGATGCGCCATGAACTGAAGCACCTCGCAATCGCGTTGTTGCTGGAGAAGCGCACCCTGGAACGAGGCTACTTCAACGAGCGCGGCATTCGCCGACTTTTGAATAAGTTCCTGCTTGGCCACACTGACGATTACCTCGAACTTTGGCGGCTCATGATGTTCGAACTCTGGCAGCGCAACTTTCTCGCCCAGCTCCAGTCGCCTGGCCAGGAGCATGTGCCAGATTGCTTGGTCGCAGGGAAGAGGGTCGAATGACCCCTCCCGCGGAACTTGCCGACTATTCGCCTCGAGCGACATCGCCGAAACCAAACGACAGCTCGCTCACACCAGGCCTGTTTTTGATGACGAACAATTTTGAAATGGGGGGCAGCGAACGCCAATTCACCACGCTGGCCGAATCCCTCGGGGAGAGCCCGTTTCGTTTGCAACTCGGTTGTCTCGCCAACCGCGGCAGCTTGCTCCCCAGCCAGGACAACGTACTGGAGTTTCCCGTCGGCAGCAACCTTTACGGCGCAAAATCGATCCGAAGCCGTCTGCGATTAGCGCACTTTTTGCGGGGAGAATGCATCTCCATCGCGCACGCTTTTGATTTCTATTCGAATTTGATGCTGATTCCATCTGCCCGAATGGCCAAGGTCCCGGTTGTGATCGGCAGCCAGCGGCAATTGGGTGATCTTCTGAGTCCAGGCAAATCGCGCGCGCAAATGACGGTGCTGCGATGGTGTGATTGCGTGGTGTGCAACTCGCACGCGGCGGCGAGCGGGTTGATGGAGCAAGGCATACCGGAGCGCCAAATCGCTGTCATCGGCAATGGCCTGCCTGCCTCGGCTTTTGCGCCAACAGCCCCCGCGTTGCCTCGGCACGCCTCGCTCCTCCGCGTTTGCATGATCGCGAGAATGAACACATTATCCAAGGGGCATCGACTCTTCCTTCGTGCTGCCGCCGCAGTTCAGGGAAAGTTTACTGACGTGGAGTTCGTCCTGGCGGGGGATGGGCCCCTGAGGCCCGAACTGGAGCGAGAGGCCAGTGAATTGGGCCTTCTGGGGCGCGTTAAGTTCCTCGGTGAGCGCCAGGATATCGCCGCTATTCTCGCGTCGGCAGACGTTTCCGTGTTGCCGTCGTCCTCCGAGAGCTTGTCCAACGTCATTCTCGAGTCCATGGCGGCTGGAGTCCCGGTAATTGCGAGTCACGTTGGCGGGAACCCTGAGCTGGTTACGTCCGACCGCGGAATTCTAACCACGCCGGGCGACGAACAAGCGCTGGTCGCAGCCGTCGAGCGCCTGTTGCGCGATTCATCGCTGCGGGTTGAACTCGGCCGGAACGCCAGAGAATTCGCCGGGTCCAACTTCACGATCGCGGTTGTGCGGAAGCGTTACGAAGAGCTTTACACTGAGTTGCTGGCCCGGAAAGAGCCGCAAAAGTCGCGCCCCTCCATTGGGCTCAAGGGCAGCTCTCGAACCAAACGTCTGCGCGTAGCCATTGTGGCGCCCTCTCTCCGTTACGTCGGAGGCCAGTCGGCGCAGGCAGATTCGCTGTTGGCAAACTGGAAGAACGATCCGGCTGTGAAGGCGCATCTGATCCCGATTGATCCGGCTTTTCCGCAAGGCCTGAAATGGGCAGAATCGATCCCGTTTCTTCGTACCGTTCTCCGTGAGCCTATCTATCTATTCGCATTGTGGCGGAGTTTACGGGAAGCAGACATCGTTCATGTTTTTTCAGCCTCCTACTGGTCTTTTCTCCTCGCACCGTCGCCCGCATGGATGATGGCGCGGGCGCTGGGCAAGAGAACCCTCGTCCACTATCACAGTGGAGAGGCGCGAGACCATTTGCGCCGATCCCGCGCTGCCCGGCACGTTCTCGCGCGGGTTGACTCCTTAGTGGTTCCTTCCGGGTATCTGGCTGACGTTTTCCGGGAGTTCGGGCTCGCGGCCCAAGTCGTACCGAACACGGTGGATTGGTCACAGTTCCGCTTTCGTATCCGCAAGCCGCTACGGCCCCACTTGGTCTGCACGCGAGGTTTCCATTCGTATTATCGTGTTGATCTGGTGGTAAGGGCGTTCGCCGAGGTTCAACGCGAGTTCCCGGAGGCTCGTTTGGACCTCATCGGACAAGGTCCGCTGGAGCAGGAAATTCGCCAACTTGCCCGTGATTTCAAGCTTACCGGGGTGAATTTTGCCGGCGTCGCCTCTCGGCAAAAGATCGGTGAATTCTACGACGCCGCCGACATTTTCATAAATGCGTCGTCGCTGGACAACATGCCGGTTTCGATCTTGGAAGCATTTGCTTGCGGAACACTGGTGGTCAGCACTGCGCCAGACGGTATCCGGCATCTGGTTGAACACGAACGCACGGGCTTATTGTCGGATCCTGGCGATGCGCGAGCTTTGGCCGGGAATGTGATTCGCCTCCTGAAAGATCCAGACCTGAGTTCGCGGATCGCCCTCAATGCCTACGAGGAATCGCGGCGTTACCGCTGGACCGAAGTACGAGGGCAGTGGCTCGAGATCTATGAATCGCTGGCGAAGCAGACGCGTGATGCTGCGGAGTGCCGGTCGAGCGTTGCGTAAAGCCCCTATCGCGCGCTACGGGATTCACCCGCGTTGCCAAAAAAAATCGACACCTGACTCGCAGAGCAGCAACCCTCTGTGGTTCGCCAACTTCGGATGGGTTGATGTTCGGACTGCAGGGATCCCACGCTGACAGTCGCTCTGGCCAGGTCCGTTTACCTTTCACTAAACCTTAACATTTGCCGCCATCCAGGGCTGCTAGACTTTGGGCCGGGGGCGCGGAATGTCTGCAAGAGCCCCTGTCTACGGCGTCTGCGGCAGCGTTCTCAAGTTTCTGATGAAAGGATTGACTTTTGGGGCCAAAGCCGGAGCTGGCGCCGGAAGCAGACGCGAACTGCATGGAACTCGTGCCCCCAGCGACAGCGGCATCGATGAGAGAGACCGACCGTTCTCTCGCCCATAGCGTCGCTTGGAATGCCATCTGCGACTGGGGTAGCCAGATCGTCAGCTGGGCCTCGTTCCTGATCGTAATGCGGTTGCTGGCGCCGGCGGATTTCGGTATCGCCGCCCTGGCTGTGATCACGCTCAGCTACTTAGGACAGATCACAGGATTTGGGATTCAGCGAGCAGTCGTGACGCTACGCGATCTGACTTCTGAGCAACTGGCACAATTGAACGCTGTCAGCTTCGGTTTGGGAGTGCTCTGTTTTACGCTCGCCGCCCTCTTCGCTTGGCCTTTTGCCGCATTTTTCAAAATGCCGCCTCTTGCTCCGCTACTGATCGTGGCCTGCTCCTCCCTTGTTCCTTTGGGACTGCAAACGGTATCGACGGGCCTTCTGACCAGGAATATGCGATTCCGTCTGCTTTCCCTGCTGGGCGCTGCCAGTACCCTGGTCTCCTCCATAGTGACATTGGGCGCGGCATTTGCGGGGTTCGGGTATTGGGCATTGGTGCTGGGAAACTTGATCAGTACGATCGCCCGGGCGATTGTCGTCCTGTGGATCGTCCCGTGCAGACTGGCTTGGCCGGATTTCCGGACCATCCGTGAGCCTCTGAGATTCTGCCGGAGTTTGGTGGTATCGACATTTGCGTTTTACTCCTATGAACAGACCGATAACCTGGTTGTGGGCAAGGTTCTCGGGCAAGCCACGCTTGGTCTTTATGGCGCAGCCTGGGAACTGGCAAATGTACCCCTGGAGAAGCTGGTCACGGTACTCGTGACGGTGGTCCCAAGCTATCTGGCGGCTGTTCAGAACCAGCCGGCAGCACTTCGCCGTTATCTCCGCGTTTTGACCGAGATCATTGCCTTGGCCGCCTTTCCGGCAACAATCGGTTTGGCACTGGTCGCTCACGAAATGGTTCCGGTCGTGTTCGGGCACAAATGGGACGGAATGATTGCTCCCTTGGAAGTGTTGCTCTTCTATGCGGGCTTCCGCTCGATCGTGGCGCTGCTGGCGAAAGTCCTGATCGCGGTGGGGAACGCCCGCTACGTCATGTGGAATGATCTGGCAGCATTGGTAATCCTCCCCATTGCCTTCTACATCGGCAGCTATCACGGCACGGTCGGGGTCGCATGGGGATGGGTGTTGGCATATCCGCTGATTGCGCTGCCTCTCTATCGAAAAACCTTCCAGGCGATTGACATGAAGATCGCGGAGTATCTTCGTGCCGTCCTCCCGGCATTGGAAGGAAGTCTTGCGATGGTGGTATGTGTGGAGTTTCTGAGAGCCACCATGCCTCCGACGCAGACACTGGTGGTTCGCTTAGGTCTGGAGGTGGCAACTGGAGCACTCAGCTATGCCGGTGTCTTGATGTTGCTGCACAAGAAACGCATGCTGATGCTGATTCAGGCGCTGTACGGTCTCAAATCAGGCGTAAGTCGGGCTGAGGCCTGAGAACCCGGCTCGGTGCTAGTGCATGGTCAGAGAACGGCGCCGTTGTTGTTAGCGCCACTCCCCTGTTCGGAGAAAGAGAAAAGCTACAGGCCGAATGTTCAGACATCTGAACGGAATCCATCAGCCGAGTATTTTTTGAACTTGCTTCCCAAGGTGCGAAAGGATGCTCATTGCAACGTGTGTCCCCGGAAAAAGAGTGGTTGCGGTGTCCGTGCTTCTCTTTATCTTAGCTTTCGCACTGCGAGTGAGTCTGGTAGTCGCCCTGCCTGCAGATTACCGGCTTCTCCCGCCGCGCGAAATGGAGCGTGTGGCAAAATCCTGGGCGGATACCGGTTCGCTCGCCAATCCGTATGCTACGCCGACAGGACCCACCGCCCACGTCGCTCCTGTTTACCCGGTTTTGCTCGGCACCATTTATCGAGTCTACGGCACCGGGTCCAAGGAGCGATTCGCCCAGTCAATATTCTCCTGCGTGCTGTGCGCACTTCGGAGCGCACTGGTCCTGCCGCTCGCTCTTGTGTTGGGGCTGACCTGGCGGAGGGCCGTGCTCGCGGCTGGGCTGAATGTTCCATATATCAGCGCCTTCAATACCGAACTCCACGGCACATGGGAAGCACCACTGGCCACGCTGTTGCTGATTGCGCTCGTTTGGATTGCCTCTCGCTTTTCCCAACGACCATCGTTCGCTCTCAAGGACGCTGTTTTGCTAGGCCTAGTCTTGGGAGCCATTCTGCTTGCCTGCCCGGCTTTTCTTCCGATGGTAGCGCTATTCGTATTGGCCGCGGCCTGCCTGCCGATGCCCAGCCGCAAATCGCTCACTTTGTGGCTCGCAGTCTTAGTGATGTGCGCAGGGATCGTGTTGGCTCCTTGGACGTTGCGAAACCTGCGAGTTTTGGGAAGCCCGGTGATCTTTCGCAGCAATTTCGGGCTGGAACTCTCCCTCGCGTACAACGATTCCGGTTACACGTCGGCGCTGGATGAGCACATCCTGGATCTGCACCCGGCCGTAAATCCCGAAATGAGCCGTCGAGTCGCCATACTCGGCGAGGTTGAATTCAACAAACGAAGGGAACAGGAAACTCTGCGCTGGATTCGCGCGCATCCCGGCCGATTCGCACGTCTTTCTGCCATCCACATCTTGAACTTCTGGTTCCCGCCTGCCGAAATCAAGATGCTTCGGATTGCATTCGACGCGCTAACCATTCTTGCCTGGCTGGGATGGTTGGTCCTGTACTTCGAGAATCGAAATTCCGGACTGTTGCTCGGCATCGTCTGGATTGCCTTCCCGCTCATCTATTACTCCACCTATTGGTCTTCGCGATACCGCTATCCGATGGATTGGACGTTGCTTCTTGCGGCAGGCGTTCTGCTGGATTTTCTGTACAGCCGCTTTCTGCGATCGGCGCATCCTGGATTTGCAACTGCAGCCGTGCAGCATGTCAAAAATTAACATTCCCGTCACATTTTGTTCATCTTGCGAGTTCATTCTAGTTCTCCGGGAAAATGCGGGCAGCGGTACGGTCTTCTGGGAACTTTTCCAGTTCAAGTCGGACTGACCTTCCCCTGAAATTTTCCGGGCAATGACGTGCAGGGATCCTTGTTAGGCGCATGGCAAAACATTGGCGATTGTGAGTAGGCGTGGGGACGTAATTCGAGCAAGACACTTGCTGCTGTTGGGTTTGAAAATGCCTGCGGCTGCCCAGCTCCTGTTTGTCGTCTTGTCGCTTCTCGGGCTTGGATTGCGGGTCGGCTATGGCATCGCACGATATCGAGGTCAACTCAACCTTTCTGGTGATGCCTTCGTCAGTTTTTGGGATTACGACGCTCTCGAGCATGTGCTGATCGCAAAAGCTCTGCTTTCCGGCAAAGGGTACGTGGTGGACGACACCCGGCTCGCGAACGGCAAGCGTGCGGACTATCCTGGCCAGGAAGCTCTATTTAAGGCTCCTCTTTACGAATTCTTTCTGGCCGCGTGTTTCGCGATCTCCGGTTTCTCTTTCAAGTTGTTTTTTCCGCTCCAGGCGTTGCTCGGTGGTCTGACCGCCGGACTTGCTGGTCTGATTACATGGCAGACGTTTGAACGGATAGACGCCGCATGGCTTGCCGGAGTCGCAGTTGCCGTGCACCCGGTATTGGTGAATTCTGCGTCGCAACCGTATAACGAAGACATATTCTTTTTCCTGTTTGCAGCGTCCATCTGTAGCTTTCTGGTCTGGTTTCGGACCTTGCATATTTGGTGGGCTCTGCTTTGCGGCGCAACGATCGGTCTCTGTATGCTGACCCGTGAGAATGGGTTGCTCTTGCTCGTCTCTATGGGAGCAATCGTTCTGGTTTTCTTCCTACACCGGCTTCGGGCCTGGGCGGGATACGGCGTCCTCGTGCTCGCCACGTGCATGATCGTAGCTCCCTGGACGATCCGTAATTACACCCGATTTGGTGTTTTTGTGCCGGTGGCCAGCATCATGGGGGAAGACTTAAACGAAGGCAACAACGAATGCGTCGCAAAAGACAGTATTCTCGTTCCTTACTGGGCTGAAGGCCGGTGCGCCGCAGTCGACGAGCAAAGGCATACGCTAACTCAAACGATCGTGTTCGATCCCCGGACTCCCGCTGCGTTTCGTCGCGATCAGATCTCGCGCCGCATCGCTCTGGAATTCATTTCGGCGCACCCAGGCTCTTATGCAAAGCTGGTATTCCGCCGGCTGTGGACGACCCTGTTGCCCTTCAACCCCAGGGGAAGCCAACGGCTGCATGAAAGGATCGCCTTATCGATCTATTGGCTTGGGCTGTACCCTGCGGGACTCAGCGGCCTGCTTTTGGCGGCTAGACGACTCGATCCCCAGCGAGCGCTATTAATTTTGCTGGCCCTCTTAAATCTCTTGTCCATGGCAGCCGTACTCTACTGGTCCGATCTTCGATTCAGGATAGGCGTCGACGTCCCTCTTGCCTGCTTCGCCGGCTTTGCATACGCGGAACTGTTTCGGCGGACTGGCGGGCCTAGCGGAGCTCAACGATGAAAACGTCAGTGCGGTACTGTTGTTTGTTAGAAGGCTCTCTCCCCAGCTGATCCTCCCAATCCGAGGTGAACATAAAGAAGCGTCCATCCTGGGAGACATTCCCTCTGGGCGTCGACCAGAATCCGTTCTTGGCCGTACTGAACGTGTGAGCAAAACGCCAGACCCTGGATCCCGTCGAATCACGCGCGTGCGGCTCAACGCATAGGATCTCATTTTCCCATGGCCCTGCTGCATCGAGCGGGGCCCCCGGGATGTTTGGATTGCCACCGTTGTAGGTTGACAGACAAAAAGGGTTGTCGTCGTTCGGGTCTGCGTTATTCCAGGAAAGATGCTGGTCATACCAGTGCTGTGAGTCGCCGGCTGCCAAGTCCGCGACGAGGGAGTTCGTGGCGTTCAGATTATTCAGAGGGCGCGAAAGCAGATCGAGTGGATGTCTTTCGCCTGACGGGCCCACAACATGCGAGTATCCCACGACATGATGCCCGCTGCACCAAGATGGACAAGCAGTCACTTTCATGGTCTCAACCTCCCAGATCAGCCACCAATTCCCGACGCTGCTGGAGCCCCGCTCGACCCAGATGTACTTTCCCGACGGAGAAATGTTGGTGTTATGAATGAGGTAACGATCCGCAGCTGAAATGGTCCCCTTGGGCCCCCACTGTCCTCCGATCTCTCCGGTTTGAGTGTTGTACCACCGGCATCCCAGTTTGCGGTCGTAAACATAGACCATGAAATTTCTGTCTTGCTCCGGTCCCAACATCGTCGCCATGCGCTCGTCGTCGGCACTGACGCTGACCGAAAATGCGAGATCGGAGGCACGCAGCTTTACACAGTCGGAGACCTTCTGCAGTTTGGTGATCTGACCGTTGGAAACATCGTACTGTTGAAACGCCGGGTTGTTGCTGCTGGCAGCGTATAGGATGTTCGGTCGCGTGTGACTGAAATCGCCTTCTGGGAACGGCAGCAGTTCCCTCGGGTGTGCCTTCATCTTGACTGGGTCAAAATCGTACAAAACATATTGGCCGCCTGCGGTGAGTACGTAGAATCTCGTCCCGTCGGAGTTCCATGCATTTGTTTCTGCTGAGGCGGGCGACATCATGGACCTTCCCAAGCCATCTGGATCTGATTTTGGATCCGTGACGCGAAGGATGCGCGAGTGAAAACTCGGGTCCGCAATGATTGAACCCGCGGGACCCAAAGTAGGCGGTGTCTTGGGATACGGTTCGACACGCCGGTCAGTTCGGGCACAGTAGATTGGAGGTCCGCAGGTCTGGGGTTGGGCGAGCACAGATGCGTCCTCATTCAGCGGTACCCAGGCCTGCAAGCCCAGCCAGAGCATCACGGAGAGGCCCATCCATTTTTTTCTTAGGTCGAAACTGCCGCGATCACCGCTGAGATTCCGCCACACAAAGGTAGGATAGCAGTGAAAATATTGGGGACGGGAAAAGCGCAGCACGAATTAATCCCGTGTTAACAATCGCAGAAAAACTTACACAGAGTATTAGTGCAATCACTACGCTAGTGAGTCGGTGTTCACGGAAAGGCGGCGACAAGATTCCGGATGCAAGTAGCGAGAGTCTGGTAGCAGCCCCGCGTGCCTTCCTGGTCTAGATAAAAGGGATCTGGGATTTCTGCTGATCGATTGCCTTCTCCGGCGTAGGCACACAGCAGAAACGCTTTGTGCCTTGTTTCTGGGTATCGAGACAACAGTTGCACCTGATTCTGATAGTCCATGGTGAAGATCACGGTGGCCTGTTCCACAAGTGCCGGAGTCAATAATCGAGCGCGATGTTCTTCCAACGAAATGCCGAAGTCGCGCGCTGCCGCGATTGCCCAGGGATGCGCCGGCCTTCCTGGGACCGCATTAAGTCCGGCCGAGGTGACGATTGGGGCGTCGGCCAAGGCGGCACATTCACGGGTCATGAGCGCCTCACACATAGGACTCCGCATGATGTTTCCAAAGCAGACAAAGAGCAATGACTGGTTTGAGTTGGATGGCAGGAACTTCGGCTTCGACAACCCGATGCTGCTCAAAAGTCGTACTCGGAGGTATAGCTGGCGCTCAGTTTTCGGGTAGCCGCGATATCGTGCCAATTCATGGACAAGGTGTTCAGGTAGCAACCTCCGGGCGGCCGCCTTGACGTTTCTCCTTAGGCGTTCTGCTGGGCTGTCTTGAAGCTGCGAGCCTCTATCCACGTCCCAAGTCCTCGACTTACTCCAGTCAGCTTATCAATTGCGAAACCCTTTTTGCGCGTGAGTTCCGGTTGGCAGTTGAACAGGCATTATAGTGGCCGCTCCTGCCGTGAATGCTCCACCTTGCGTTTGTGTGAATCCGTCTCGTGTGGCGAACTCTGGACGAGGCGGTCTCTGCTAGACTTTCGTGGGAGGATCAATGCCCATTCTCGACGGCGCCCTGGGGTACCGCGTCCTGCGCGCCATTGCCCCGGCTGAGTTGAATCATATGAATGGCGGGGCCTACGCCAATCGCAGCAAGGTCGAGGCTCTCCTCGGCAGCAGCGTGTGGCAGCAGATCAAAGGAAAGACGGTCGTCGATTTCGGCTGCGGCGCAGGGACGGAAGCAATTGAGATTGCACAGCGAGGTGCTCGTCAAGTCTATGCAGTCGACCTCTCTGAGCGCTGCCTTGAGACGGGAAGGAAAGCAGCCGAGGGAGCGAATTGCCAAAACGTAAAATTCTGCACAATAGCGCCCGAACCGGCAGATGTGATTGTCTCCATTGATGCATTTGAGCACTTCGCCGATCCCGCCAGCATCCTCGAAACGATGGCTGGACTTTTGAAGCCCGACGGCTGTGCGCTTATCGTTTTTGGTCCGACCTGGTATCACCCCCTGGGAGGACACTTGTTTTCGGTATTTCCCTGGGCGCACCTGGTATTTGGGGAATCTGCGCTATGCCGCTGGCGCTCACACATCCGGGGAGATGGGGCGCGACGATTCTCTGAAGTTGAGGGCGGGCTCAACCAGATGACGATTCGGAGGTTCGAGCGGCTGGTTGAATCCAGCGCATTCCATGCCGAATGCCTGGAAACAGTTCCGATTCGCGCCACGAAAATGTTTCACAATCGGCTGACACGGGAATTCCTCACTGCCGTGGTTCGATGCCGGCTGACTCCGCGAGTTTCTGCGCGTCGCGCGGCATGAACTTTTGTTGGTCGAACCTTTGAAGATCATCTTTCCACCGCTGAGGTCTCGATGAAGAGGTTTGCACTTCGGCTCATGCAAGCCTGCGGCATGTTCGCTGCGGCCAGAGCCATGTCCGCCCCAATGGCGCGGATCCTCATGTATCACAACTTCTCCGAGTCCGGCGAAAACAGGGACGCGGTTTCGGTGACCGCACTCCGGAGGCAGTTTGAGTATTTGCGCCGTCATTTTGTGGTTGTTCCCTTGCATCACATCAGCGAGCGCTTGGAGTCGGGCAAGAGATTGGAGAATCTTAGCGCCGCTCTGACCATCGATGACGGGCGCCGCAACTGCTACGAACTGATGTTTCCGCTGCTCAAAGAATTTGAAATGCCGGCGACTTTCTTTGTCGTCAGTTCATTCATTCGCCGCCAGGATTGGGTGTGGACCGACAAGGTTCTGTGGTTGAGCGAACAGCCTCGTCGGCCGAGCGAACTGGCTCCCCCACACCTGGACGGTTTTTTCCAGAGGATGAACCGTCTTAGGCCGGAGGTGCGCGCAACGGTTGTCGAAGCCATGGCAACGGCTATGGGTGTGGAAATTCCGCATGAGCCTCCGCCGAAGTACGCACCCTGCTCGTGGAAAGAACTGCGCGAGATGGCCGACTCCGGGCTTGTCGAGATCGGCTCGCACTCTGTAACTCATCCTATCTTTGCCAGCGTCACAGATCAGGAATCGTGGCACGAGTTGACGCTCTCACGCGCACAGATTGAGGAGGGCATGGGCAGGACGGTGAAGGCTTTTTGTTTTCCCAACGGACAACGGGGCGACTACCGGCACAGTCAGGTTCGGCAGGTCCGGGACGCAGGTTACACCGGAGCGGTGGCAGCATACCCAGGAATGGCCGGCAGCGGAACCGATCCCTACGAACTGCCACGCATCGGCGTGAGCGGCCGGTTGGACGCGCTTGATTTCTCCAAGCGTCTTGATGGCGCGGAGCACTACCAGATGAAACTGCGAAGATCGCTCGGCTTGGCCTGAGGTCGAGCCTGCCGAATGAAACTCAGCGGTTAAGCTAGCCGGAAGATGATTGGCGTTGGGCCCAATACGAAGCGAGACCGCAAGTTGTCCTCGGAGCCAATTTCAGCCCCAGTAAGACCAGCCTGACTTTCGTGCTCCGCAAGTAGTGGTTTGCTTCCGAAAGAAACTCTTGAGCTTTGTCGAACTGGCGCTTGTAAAGCTGCAACTTGCCCTCTTCCCACAAGTAGAGAGCTTTGATTTCCGCGGAACGATTGCGAACCATCACGGTTTCGGAGTGAGTCAGCGGAAGCGCGCGGCAGGTTTGCTCCAGAATCATCCAGTAGGCTTTCAACATCTTCGCATTGGACTGCCCGAGCGAACCGGGCCGTCCGCCGGCCAGCCGTGCCTGTAGTCTGTCGCTATAGGCGATTTTGCTGCCGTAAAAAGCCGTGCGTAACCACATATCGTAGTCGTCGCAGCGTTCCAGCGTTTCGTCGAACAGGCCTGCTCTCACAATCGCAGTTTTTCGTGCAACCACGGTCGAAACCGGGATTTGACAGCGCTCCACGACCAGCGCGGAAAAATCTGCTTTTCCTCGCGAAGGACATCCGTCCATGAATGGCCATTCCCGGTTCGGCGTGACAATCAGGCTATTGGCGTAGACCAGGTCAAGGGCCGGATCGTCGTCGAACAGTTTCATCTGCTGAGACAAATGTTCGGTGTACCAGGTGTCGTCGCTGTCCAGGAACGCCAGGAATTCCCCGCGCGCATGCTGAATCGCCGTGTTTCGGGCGCCCGCCGCCCGTTTGTTTGGTTGTTTGATGTAGATGATGCGGGACAAGTACGGTTGCAGAACCCGCTCAAGTTCGACCGTGTCAGGTGAGCCGTCGTTGACTACGATCGCCTCAAAATCCTTATAGGTCTGCGCGAAGACCGAATCCAAACAGCGGGCAATAAGCTCGGCCGTGTTGTAGGACGGGATCACTACAGTGACCCTCGGTGTACTCCGTTGTGCGGCCGTGGTAGTGCTCATGGGATCAGGAACTTCCAAAGACAGTCTCGTCCTCCCCCGAAAGAATATGGTTCACCGCTTCGACGCCCATCATTACGGAATGATCCATGTTGCCGATCTCATATCGCCAGGCTCCGAAGCGACCGCGAGAATAGATTCCGCGGCCCATCAATGCCGGCTGAAGGACGGCGAGGGCTGCATCGCGATCCAGCGTCGGAATTGGATAAGAATAGTCGGCCACACTGTGATAACGAGAGACGATCCGGCTGCGATCAGATTCCTCGATCATTTTGGCGCCGATCAGACCAGAAATCACTCGCTCGGTCATCGGCTCAGGGTCGGGTGAGTCGCCCTCCGCGAATGACATTTCGCACATCAACGAACTATAGCGCTGGGTATCGCCGTCGGGAACGTTGAACGGCGAATAGTGCGAGAAATAAGTGGCGCGATAACACGGCATGTCGCGATCGGCAAAGTAGACCCAGCACTTGCGCGTATCGATTTGTTTCTCCAGGCCCAGACCTATCACCAGCAGACCGTTATGCTTGAGGTTGGCGGCCGCCCCGCGAATTCTGTCGTCCGCGGGGGCGAGCATCTGCGCGAGCAAATCCAGCGGTACGGTCGAGATCAGCCGGTCGTAGCTATCACCGCTGCCATCGGCGAAAGAGATCCTCTGCCGCTCCCAATCCACTTCCACGAGTTCCTTGCCCGCACAGATTCGTGAAGGAAAGCAGGCCGCCATGCGGCGGTAAATTTCTCCTGTTCCTCCGTGAAGCGGAAATCTGAACTTGCTGTTGGGGCCCCACCCGGCATCATCGCGTTCGTACAAAACATTTTCGAGAAGGCGCCTGAAATCCACTACAGAGACGCGCTCGCCGATCCACGATTTGGACATTCGTTCGAGTGGAACCGTCCACACCTTGGAGTTGTACGGGAACATGAACGCCTCCGCGATGCCCTCACCGAAGGTGGCTAGGATCCAGTCGCGAAAATTTCCGCAATCGTTTGGCTTCCCGCGCAATGCAGCGTGAGCGGCTCCAAGGAGGCAACTCACTTGCTCCGATTTCGGCAAATAGCGGAGATTATTCTGAAAGGGATACGGGATCCATGCGTCCTTCTTGACGATCCAACTCTCGCGCACCAGATGGTTTTCTTCGGTGCCGAGCATGCGGTCGACCAGCCGGTCGAAGTACGGGTAGTGCGAGAAAATGACGTGTCCGCCTTCATCCCAGACAAAACCGTGCTGGTCGAGGTGAGAGCAGGAGTGCCCACCCACGTAGTCTGATTTCTCGTACACGATCCAATTGTCATAGCCAAGTTCGTGGAGACGATAGGCCGCTCCCAATCCGGTAGGGCCCGCTCCGACGATCACAATCCTCTTGCTATCAGGCATTCGTGAGACTCAGTTTCTGATAGAGCTCCAATCGCTGACTGCACAGTTTCAGGAATACTGATTGGGCTGGTCCTGACCGACTCGTACGGATTTCTACCAGGGAATATCACAGAGCGACAACTGGCCGACTGCGGCTAAAATCCGGCTGTGCGTCCTCTACTGTACGCTGCAGAACGTCCGCAAAGCGTTTCGCGACATGGGACCAGTCGTGCTGTCCGATACAGGCGATAGCTGCCTGCTCGTATTTGTGTCGGACTGTGCTGTCGCGGAGCAGGCTGCAGATGGCCTCAGCGAAATCAGCGGGATGGTCGGCAAGAATGAGATCGCGGCCATCTTGCACGTCCAATCCCTCCGCGCCGATCGTAGTTGAAATCACCGCTTTCCCTCTCGCCATCGCCTCGAAAATCTTGAGCCGGGTTCCTCCCCCGATTCGCAACGGAACCACGACTAGCGTCGCGCTGCGCAAGTACTCGTCGACTGAAGCCACGGTACCCGTCACCTCGACCGAGATGGAAGCCAGTCGTCTCACTTTGGCAGAAGGGTTTCGGCCTACGATCTGGAAAACAACCTCCGGAAACTCACGCAGTACCCGCGGCAGGACCTCTTTGCAGAAGTAGTCTACCCCATCGATGTTAGGTTCCCAGTCCATGGAGCCGGTGAATGCGATTTTGGGTGGGCCATGCTCCGCAGTTGCGGGCATTACAAGTTTCTTCGTATCCACTCCGGTTGGAACCACACTGATCGGGCAATGAGGCGCCATCTCGAGCATGCGCTGTTTGTCGAGGTCCGAGACGGCTATGACATGTTGAAACCGGCGCAGCGCCGCGCTCTCATAACGCTTCATCTTCGATGCCTCAAGCCCATAGACGAGCCTTCTGACCGGGTTTCTCTCCATTGATTCCATGCGCTGCCACAAGACAGTTTCAACATTGTGCTGGAAAAGAACGACGGGAGTAGCAAAACCACAGTGGAAGTTTGGCGACGCAGCCAGGAAATCACATACCGCGACATCGAACCGCTGCCCGTCGAGCGATGTGCCTACGATACGTTGGACTTCGTCGTCGGTGAATTTGCACACCGCAAACGGAGTCCTCTGAAACAGCTTCCCGAGATAATAGAGTGATTCGGCGAACTTGGAGTCTGGCATGGCCGTGCAGACACTGTGCGCGCCGGGCAGTTCGCTCTCAATCGCCGATTCATACTCCACATCGCGCTGTCCGTTGTAGTAGGAAAGCAATGTAACGGCGTGATCGCGGGCAAGCCGTTTGAGGATGTTGTAGGAACGCACTTTACCGCCGGTATCCACCGGCAGTAACTTGCCCGCCTTGACCCAAAGAATTCTCACGTGCTG
>Ga0187818_10000041_pt1 | contig 33381 bp, 29 predicted proteins | sample NC_wetland_sal_i_14_FD_130581 | JGI IMG/M metagenome (GOLD analysis project Ga0187818, IMG submission 130581) | Wetland sediment microbial communities from Neuse River Estuary, North Carolina, USA - SO4_3 | ecosystem: Environmental > Aquatic > Freshwater > Wetlands > Sediment | place: USA... | reverse complement strand
GCCGGATTCACGTACTGGATGACGCCCTGGGTATCCGTGAGTACCACGCTGTCGGCTGTCTGCTCCACCACGCGCGAAAGCAAAACCAAGGTTTGCATCGCCTCGCGGCCTTGCGTGAAATCGTTGAACATCACGAATCCGCCGGAAACCAGTCCCGATGGATCTTGCAACGGCCAGCCGTTAATACGAATCCAGACTCCCGCAGGCCGTTCGAAATTGCGCACAAAGACAAGTTCATCGATAACTTCCTCCCCGCGAATCGCGCGGGTTAGAGGTAACCGTTCAGGGGGAAGCACGGTCACCTGGTCGGGCAGATACCATCCGTAGATTGAGGTCCATGCGTCAGGCGCGTCAAGGGTCACGCTGGTCCCCAATATCTTCTCGGCGGCGGGATTGCAAAATAACAGTCTGCCGTCAGCGTCGGCTACGACAATGCCCGTAGGCAGGCTCTCAAGAACAATCTGTAGTGCTTCGGCTCGCTGTGCCAGTTCTTCATATTTCCACCCCGTCGCAGCTGTCATTTTGCCCCTCTCGTGTAACGCCCCCATCTCAGAGCATTGGTTCGTCAAAAAGGAGTTCGGTGATCTGGTCGTGTGATTTCGTTCGATCGAGCATAGGAAAAGCTGGGGAAAGCTCTCTTGAGCAGTCGGAAACTACTATCGGCAAATTTCGGAAGGGCTTTAACGGCTAGGTCAGATAGAGCCGGCCATGGTTAATCTTGTGCTGCAGGCTGGCGGCGAGGTGGTCGATATCCGCGGCAGCAATGTTGCCCTCGAGCTCCCCTTGAAGGAATGGCACGCGGTTGCTGCCGACGGTATCGCGCCGGATCTGCAGCATCAGAGCCTGTACCCCGTTGGGATCGAACTTCTGTGGGGTCAGGCGCACAATCTCGCTGAGCGTACCCCCCAGCGAAAGCCGTTCCCGGTACGGACGCTCGCTGGTCATGGCGTCAAAAGTGTCTGCCAGGCTGATAATGCGCACCGGCATGGGGAGATCTTCCATGACCAGTCCATCCGGGTAGCCCGAGCCATCGCCGCGCTCGTGGTGCCAGCGCACGATCTCCGGAATGCGGGGCCAGGGGAACTGAACCCCGCTCACGATCTGGTGTCCCACTATTGTGTGATCGGCCATCTCACGGAATTCCTCGGGGTCGAGAGAGCTTGGTTTGCCGAAGAGGCGTTTGTCCACCGCCACCTTGCCGATGTCGTGCAGATAGCCAGCGGAGCGCAGCGCCACAATTTCACTCGGCTCCAGGTTCATGGCTTCTCCGATGGCGGCGGCGTAGCGTCCAACTCGCAGAGAATGTCCGTGAATGTTGACGTGCTTCACGTCGATAGCGGCGGCAAACGCTTCCAGCGCGCTGTCATAAAAACCGCGAAGCGACGCCAGCAGACGTAGGTTTTCCGAGACGCGCTGCGACAGAGTCTGGGAAAGCGTGTGATTGTGTATGGCGAGAGCGATGTAGTGAGAGAGCAACTCCAGCGATTCCAGTTCGCCGGCGTCGTAGAGCGCATCGCCATCGCGACGGCCCAGAGCCACGATGCCTACCAGTTTGCCGCCGACCTTCAGAGGAACTATGCACCGGAACAAATCGGGAGCAACGTTCCCGTTCGAACTTAGAAACAGATCATGCGAGCCGGGGTCGAGGGCAAAGGGTGCACGGGCCGAAGTCAGGGCATGAACATGTTTAGGCAGCAGGGGCATGATGGCGGGTTCGGGCATCAACGCGAAGCCATCCGAGGCAATGGAAGTGAGCAACGAAGGCTTGTCGCTGTAGGTAAACAGCACAGCCTCGCGCGCACCACCTGCCTCCAGCAGCGCGGAGAGCATGCCGCGCGCCGCCTGCGGGAAGTCATGCTCCGCCGTCATCTCGGGACCGAGATCGGAGAGAGCTTCCACGGTTCGCAGAAGCCGCCGGAAATTGTCTTTTTGTACAGCCAAGCGCTGGGGAGCAATTTACCAGAGCAACTTGAGAGTAACACGCAACGAAAAAAATGTTGGAGAGGCTTGTTAGTTAGTTTGGTGCGGCAACGGCGCGCCTTTCATGCCAACGACTGATGGTCATAATGATCGGCGACGGGGCGTTTTGTTGATGGCACGAAAAGTCATCTCGGTTGCGCTGCTGCGGGTTCGCCTCTTCCACTGGAAGAACAATTCGGCATATGTTTCGGTCATGTAGTCACCGGGCCGGATCTGCAGAGTGCGTGCAGTGTGATCAATCCAGCGCGAAGGGCCTTCGATCTCCGCAAAGTTTCCGATCGGAGTTTCGTCCACCACCACGTGACCTTTCCCATCACTCCACTGGGCGCGAAACTTCTCGTAACGAAAGGTTGGTGCAAAATCCAGGGCTCGCAAAATAGCCTCCATCTTTGCGCCATCCGCGACCTTGGTTTCGTTTTCGATTCGGGTTTTGTGACGTCCGGTCTTCCCTTTAGCTTTGTGGGTGAGCGTCCACTCCGACCCATATTTGCGCAGTCGCAGCAACTCGCCGCGTTTGCGTAAGCGCTGGCCGGGCAAATCATATAGCGTGTTCATTTCGTGCGTGCGGGGTGTGATCCGCCGAAAGCCCGCCTCCCGCAGCCGTCGCGTGAGCCTCCACGTGTCATCCACACGGAACTTGATTTCGACTTCGTGGTTCGAGGCCATCGCAAGCAGTATAAAGGGCTTCAGCCTCTGGGAGTCAGGCTTTCACGAGCTTGGCCCAGGCAATGCAGTAGCTTTTTGGACTGGACACAGCTGGAATTGCTATGGGAAGGGCACGAGTTTCACTTGTGCCGCCGGATGCGCTTTAATACGGTGCGCTTCAGCGCCTGAGGGTAAGGTTGAAGTCTGTTTCGGCAGCCGGCACAGTTGCGCCGGATCGGCGCGGAGCCGAATTCTGTGGTGCTGGCGGCACGACTCGAAGTCGTGCCCTTCCCAATGTGCTCAATTCCATGGCCACATGAATAGTCCGGCTAGGTGAACGTCGGCAGCTTTACTAAGTCATCGCGAGGCACCGGTTCCAGCGGTTGACCGGCTTTTCTCCAGGCTGTCAGCCCGCCCGCGATGACGAAGGCGTTGAATCCTCTTTCTCGCAGCAGCAGCGCCACCCGGGCGCTGGTCGCCTCGCGCGCTCAAGTACAGTAGAGATAAATGTCCCTGTCGCGGGGAAGGCTCTTGATTTCTTCATCAAGATTGTTGGGTTCAATGCGGACCGACCCTTTGATCCGCGCCGCGTCCGGATCGTAGTAGCCGTGGCTGCGGACATCGACCAACAGGAGCTTTTCCTTTTCATCCGATGCCAGCTTGTGCGAGAGTTCCTCCACCTGCACACGCGGCACAACGCGGTACAGCGCATGCTTGCGATACAGCCACACACGATACACAACGTACGCTCCCAACGCGACCAGCAGCACGATTTCCAGCGCACGGCTGGCGCTCTGGAATCCACGCGTGATGGCAGCCAGAAAATTCCGGAACAGAAATCCGAGTCCCCCATAGGCCAGAACATAGAGCACCGCGCCGCCCAAATCGAGCCGGAGAAACTGTAGCGGGCGCATCTTCATGCTGCCCGCCAGCGGTGCTGCCATGGTGTTGACGCCAGGAATGAACTTGGAGATCAGCAGAGTGATGCGGCCGCGTTTGTAGAACGACTCGGCCGAGCGCAGGATGCACGACTCCGGATTCGCTGACAACCGGCAAAGCAGGCCGAGCAGAGCCCATCCGGTGTAGCGGCCCAGAACGAAGAGAAAGGAATCGCCCAATAGCATAGCTGTTATGGCGAGTGTGACTGCGATGGGTGCGCTGAGAGCATGGGCTGCGGCAGCCGCGCCGCCCGCTACCAATGCCAGCGCGGCAGGCGCAGGCAATCCGACAGCCTCGGCCAGCACGACCACGAAAATAAGCAGGTATCCGTGGTGTGCAGCCAGTAAAAGAAGATGGTTCATGAGTTCGCAGCCGGACGGAAATGACGGTTCAGTATAAACAAAAAGAAGGGCGGCATTCGCGCCGCCCCGAAAGCTGTCGTCTGATTCTACTTGAGCATTTTCACGCTCATCACGTGGATGGCGTTCTTGTCGGCGTAGACGTGAGCGCTTACCTGTACGTGGTGGCCCTCATGGCCCTTGAGCGTTTCAGGATTCATTACATCCCACGACTTCATGTCGCTGTCTGACACAAAAGTATACTTCTCGCCGTCCGCTTTCACTGTGCCCTTGATGTTCTTCAACGGCGCCGCGGCTGCGGGCTTGTCCGCGGGCGCCTGCATCGCGTCCTGAGCAACGGCAAAAATACCCATCAGCAGTGAAATTGCAAAAGTCAAAACCAAGAACTTCTTCATGGTGCACTCTCCTTAGTGTTTTGTATATTGGACTCTGGGACCAAACTCCCAGTTAGATTACGGAGCGGAAAGAAAAACGGATTTCAAGAATCCCGCAACTTTCTGCTCTGCCCATTCGACACGAGGCTACCCCAAAATGTCCGAGAACAACCCAGGCCAAACTCGTCGTTACATCAATCTGCCCGGCCGCCGGGCTGCTCTGCCATTCAGCGATGCCGTGCTGGTGGGCGATACCCTATTTCTGTCCGGGCGCATCGGCATTGATCCCTCCACCGGAGTTGCTCCCAGTAATGTGGACGAAGAACTGCGACTGCTGTTTGACGAGTTCGAGGCCGTGCTGGACCAAGCCGGCATGAATATGAACGACCTGGTCTGGGTGCAGGTGTTCTCGCCGGACGTTTCGTTGTGGGAGAAATTCAATGCCGCTTATGTAAAACGCTTTTCGCAGGAATTGCCTGCGCGTGCGTTTATTGGATCGGGGTCTCTGCTGAAAGGCGGGAGATTCGAGATGATGGGGACAGCGGTTAGAAAATAGCTCTTGGCTCTTAGCTTTTGGCCTCCAGCTTGTGGCCTTTCCGGAGCCACAGTAGATCAGGCGGATTGTAATCAACGAGCCAAAAGCCAATGGCTAAGAGCTAAGAGCTCGGATTCACTTCTCCCTGGCCACCACAAACTCCGGCGCCCACAGCAATGCCCGCTTGATTTCGCTGTCGGGAAAGCTGCAGATTGCATTTCGTGCCAGCCCGGCGTACTGCACGGCGCGGGCTTGGGCTGCATCCAGCGAGCCGTAGCGGTTCAAAATCTCCAGTATTTCGCCGTGGGTCACTCCATCGAATGCCTGCTCGCGGACGACACTCCAAATCGAATTCCGTTCCTGCGGTGTACAGCGCTCGAGCGCATGAATCACCGCCATCGTGACCTTGCCCTCGCGCAGGTCGCTGGCCACCGGCTTTCCTAGAACATCTTCGGATGCAGTCAGGTCGAGCACATCGTCCACAATCTGAAACGCCATGCCCAGATCGCGCCCGTACTGCGCAAGATTTTCTTCTTGTTCCGGAGTCGCCCCGCTCAGAATAGCTCCCAGCCGCATGCAGACGGAGAACAAGCAAGCGGTTTTGCGGAAGATCAGATCGAAGTGCTCATCGAGGGAAATCAGCTTGCCCAGCTTTTCCATCTGCAGCAGTTCGCCTTCGACCATCTGCTGGGTCAGATCGATCAGCGTATCCAGAATGCGAAAATTGCGCTCTTGCACCGCGACCTTGAAGGCTTGCATGTACAGCCAATCTCCCGCCAGCACGCACTTGGAGTTTCCCCATTGCGTGTTGGCGGCCGGGCGGCCGCGCCGCGTCTGGGCTTCGTCAATTATGTCGTCGTGGACGAGGGTTGCGGTGTGGATGATTTCCACCACGGCGCCCAGTTTGACCGCTCCGCGCCCCTGGTAGTTGAAAAGCTTGGAAGACAACAATAACAGCGCTGGACGGATCCGCTTGCCTCCGCCGCCACGCAAGTATTCGCCGATCTCGGTGATTGCTTCGACGCCCGACACCGTGTCACGCCCAAACTCACGCTCGATGGCGGCAAGGTCGTCGCGCAGCAGTTCAAAGATTTCTTTTCCGTTGATGGCGGCGGGTGTGCCCAAGTTCAGATTTTTCCTCACTATCAAGACACGTTTAATTCGTTCTGTAATTCGTAAATTGCATGTCGATCCCGAAATCCTGTTGCCTCAAGAGTGCAATTATCTCCTGCAGTGAGTCGCGGTCCTTTCCGCTCACCCGTACCAGGTCTCCCTGGATCGAGGCATTTACTTTCTTCTTTGCATCCTTAACCACCTTCACGATCTGCCGAGCCTTCTCGATCGCGATGCCCTGCTGCATGGTGATCTTCTGCTTAACCGTGCTTCCGGCGGCGGGCTCCACGGGTCCATAGGTCAGGCCCTTGAGAGAAACTCCGCGCTTCACCAGTTTCTGCTGAAAGATCTCGTTAACGGCCTTCAGCTTGTATTCGTCGATCGAGTGAAGAATGATCGCGTCCTTGCCCTCAAATTCGATGTTCGACTTCGAATCCTTCAGGTCGAAGCGGGTATGAATTTCCTTCAACGCCTGCTGCATCGCATTCGATACTTCCTGCAGGTCGATCTTGCTCACAATGTCGAATGTATTCTCTGGCATGGTATTTGGCTTCTATTTGACAGATACGCAGCTCCTCTTAAAGATGCTTCTAACAAGCTAAATGGAGTTGAGCTTTTCGTGAAGTGAAAAGAAACGATAGAAGTTTTTCGCAGTCTGCAGGCCGATTTCGTCCGTCGAGAGCCCGCGCAGCTCGCCCAATTGGTGAGCTACTTCCTTGACAAACGCCGGCTCGTTACGTTTGCCACGATGTGGTACGGGAGCCAGAAACGGCGAATCAGTTTCAATGAACATGCGGTCGAGTGGCACTTGCCTGGCAGCCTCACGAATTTGCTGTGCCTTGGGGAAAGTGACGTTCCCGGCAAATGAAATCATGAATCCCATGTCCAGCGCCCGTTTGGCGTGCACCCAAGTCCCGGTGAAACAGTGCAGGACACCGCCCAAGCCGCATGCTGTCCACTGTTGGTCGAGCAGCGAAAGGCAGTCGTCCCAGGCGTTTTCGCTGCCGTCAGAGGGGCGGCAATGGATCACGACGGGCAGCTTGGCAGCTTTGGCTAAATTCATTTGCTTCACGAAGACTTGTTGCTGCACTTCGCGTGGAGAGTGGTCGTAAAAATAATCCAATCCGATCTCTCCCCAGGCAATGACCTTGGGTCGCTTGGCGAGTTGGGCGAGTTCGTCAAAGTCGGCGTCGGTAGCCAGCTTGGCTTCGTGGGGATGAATTCCGATGGTCGCGTAGATGAATTCATGTTTTTCCGCAAGCTGAATTCCGCAATCCAGCGATCCGGGACCGGTGCCGCTGCCGATAGCGACGATGGTCTCGATCCCCAACTCGCGTGCACGCGCGATGACCTGCTGGCGGTCGGCGTTGAACTGCTCCATCTCGAGGTGCGCGTGGGAATCGACAAAAACCAGTCGCTGGTCGTTGGTCATTGGTCGTTGAGTTTCACTGGTGCTCGAGACCTGGCCCCTGACTTCAGTTTCACTTCAATCTCGTCCCCACCGGCACATCTTCCAAAAAACTGGCCAGCACAGGCTTGCCACCTTCAATGGACGCGGCCACGATCATCCCGTTCGACTCCAGTCCACGAAGCTTGCGCGGAGCAAGGTTGGCGACGATTACTACTTTGCGCCCGACTAATGTCTCCGGGGCGTAGGCCTCGGCGATTCCTGCGACGACCTGCCGCACTTCGGTGCCCAGGTCGACTTCGAGACGCAACAGTTTGTCCGCACCCTTCACCTTCTCCGCAACTTTGACCTGACCCACGCGCAAATCAACCTTGGCGAAATCGTCGATGGTGATTGTGCCATCCGGAATCGGCGCAGCCGGCTTGGTTCCTGAAGCAGAGGTTTTCGGCTCTGCCGCTAAGGCAACGCCAGCGGCCGCCGGAGTGATTGTCGATTGCGCCTCGGCGGCAACCGGAGTGCTTCGTCCTCGATCTTCCATTTTCTGCATCCTCTCGATGGCGCTTTTGTCGGCACGCGGGAAGACCGGCTCAACATTCCCCAGTTTGGTTCCCAACTGAAGCTGTCCCCACTGCAAGTCGGAGAGCGGGAATCTTCGAATGTCCCCCAATCCCAACTGAGCCCAAATCTTCACGGTAGCGTTGGGAATCACGGGATGCGCCAGGGCCGTTACGATGCGCAGCGCCTCGGCCGATGTGAAAAGCACGGTCGCCAGCCTTGACCGGCTCTCCTCATCCTGCTTTTCACCTAGTGCCCAGGGTTCGTTCTCAACAATGTATTTATCGACCGCTGCCACTAGTCCCCACGCAACCTCGAGCGCTCGCGAGAACTGGTATTGGTCAAACAACGTGCTGCTCTCGGCGATCACCTTACGGGCCAAGTCGACGATGGCGTCATCCGTGGGTTTGCGCGCGACCGCCGCCGATGGATAAGGCACCTCAGCGCGGAAGTATCGCGTGATCATCGTCAACGTGCGGCTGGCGAGATTTCCCAGGCCATTTGCCAGATCTGCGTTGTAGCGCTGCACCAGCGCGTCGAACGAAAAAGATCCATCCTGCCCGAACACGATCTCGCGCAGCAGGAAATAGCGCAGCGCATCGGCCCCGAGCACATCAAGAATCGTCTCGGCCCTTACGATATTGCCGCGCGACTTCGACATCTTATTTTCTTCAAACAGCAGCCAGCCGTGCGCAATTATGCTCTTAGGCAGTGGCAACCCGGCGGCCATCAGGAATGCCGGCCAGTACACGCAATGGAAGCGCACAATTTCCTTGCCGATCATCTGCACATCGGCAGGCCAGAATTTCTCGTATCGCGTCGCATCGTCCGATCCATATCCCAAGGCCGTAATGTAGTTGGACAACGCGTCCAGCCAGACGTAAATCACATGCTTGGGATCATCCGGCACGGGGATGCCCCATTTGAAGGTTGAGCGGCTGATCGAGAGATCCCGCAGCCCGGAGCGTACGAACGACATCACTTCATTCCGCCGGGTCTCCGGACGAATGAAATCCGGCTGCTCCCTGTAAAGCCGCAGCAACCTGTCCTGGAGGGCTGACAGTTTGAAGAAATAGTTTTCTTCCTGCACGGTTTCGGTCGGGCGCCCGCACTCCGGGCAAGGCGCGCCCGGACCGACCGCATCCACGTAGAGTTCGTCGAACACGCAATATTGGCCGGTGTAGTGGCCCTTGTAGATGTAACCGTTGTCGCCAATCTTCCGCCACAACGCCTGCACTCCACGCTTATGCCGGGCTGACGTAGTGCGGATAAAATCGTCGTAGGTCAACCCCATCCGATCCCACAACGCGCGGAACTCCGCGGAAACCTCGTCCGTGAGCTGTTGTGGAGTCTTGCCCGCAGCTTGGGCAGCACGCTCAATTTTTTGCCCGTGCTCGTCGGTGCCCGTGAGAAAGAAAGTATCCGCGCCGAGCATGCGTTGCCGGCGCGCGATCGCGTCGCACGCAATCGTAGTGTAGGCATGACCGATGTGCGGCCGCGCATTCACGTAATAGATCGGCGTCGTGATGTAGAACTTCTTGCTCATTCGTTGTTCGAAAATACCCTGGGACTTCCGGCCGCTTGTGATTAGTGCTTTTCGTTTACCGAGTGTACATACGCCTGCAGCGCTTCCTGCATCACGCTCTTGAGCGGCACATGGTGCTCTGCGGCAATCCGCCGGCAATCTTCATATTCAGGCGCGTAATTGGTGACCGTGCCGTTCATGCTTGCTACTTTCATCCGAACATCGCCCCAAGGTGTCGAGACCGTGGTCCATTTTCGGTTCAGCGCCTGCCGTCTTTCCTCGCGCTGCCGCACGCCCAATGTCGTCGTTTCCGTGAAGATCAGATGCGCCAACTTGGACGCGTGTTCCGGCCGGCACAAAACCGTCAGCAGCATTCCCGGACGATTTTTCTTCATCTGCGCCGGCAAGCCAAAAGCATCCAGCGCACCCTCTTCCAGTAACCGGTCCATCACGTAGCCGAAAACTTGCGGATTCAGATCGTCGAGATTCGCTTCGAGTACAGTGATCGTCTCCAGCAAAACGTGGGCCGCAAGCTCGGGCTGGGCCTCGCCGACCGTGAGCCGGACAACATTCGCATGCCCTGCGAAATCGCGCGTACCCGCGCCGTAACCGCTCTTCTCGATCTTAATTTGTGGAAAGAGCGCAAATCGTTTTGCCAGGGTCTTTACGATGGCAGCCCCAGTCGGCGTGACCAATTCGGCTTGAATGCCAGACGAGTAAATCTGCGCTTCTTTCAGCAACTCGAGAGTCGCTGGCGCCGGCACGGGGAACGTTCCGTGCGCGCACTTGAGCGTGCCTCCGCCCACATTCAGCGGTGAACAAACGAACTGGTCAACTCCGAGTGCTTCGCTGCCTACGGCCGCGCAAACGATATCGACGATCGCATCCACCGCACCGACTTCGTGGAAGTGGACCGCCTCTATGTCGGTGTCGTGAATCTTCGCTTCGGCCGCGCCGAGCGCCTCAAAAATTGCGATTGCAGTTTTCTTCGCGCCCTCGCTGATCGCGGCCTTGCGAATGATTTCGCGAATCTGCTTCAGACCGCGGCCATGTTCATGCGAGTGGCCGTGCTCATGCTCGTGTGGCACGCCCGCGCGCGAAGAAGGCGTCCCCTGCAGCGCGTAATTGTGTTCGAGCAGCTGAGCGGGTTGCCCGTCATGTGTGTGCGCGGGCTCATGTTTCGCATGACCGGCGTCGTCTGGATGATGAGCGTCCGCGTGTTGCGCTTGCTGCTCCCAGTACGTCTCTCGCGGCATATCCTTCTCGCCGTTCGCATAGACGTCAACCTTGATGGCGCTGATTCCGCTGCGCTTCACGCGACAGATTTCCAGCCGTGCTCCAACGTTCAGCGCCGCGACGGTTTCTTCCAGAAGCCGCGCCGGCACGCCCGCATCGATGAGCGCGCCCAGAAACATGTCGCCGCTCATGCCGGAGAAACAGTCGAGGTAAGCTATGCGCATAAAAGCAGTCCGTGGTCATTGGTCGTTGGCCAAAGCGTTCACCGGAGTCCGCTGAGCGCCAACAAACTGGCTCGGGACAAACGACCAACGGCGAGCGACCAATTACTGATTTTCATCATAGGGAACACGGCAACCGCCGTCAAACCGCCTGCGCACGCGCTCTCTGCTACAATCACTGTCTTCTTCAATAGCTCAGAGGGACTCTTGTACCGCCATCTCGAACGACGGCTGGCCCAGCACGTGCGCGACTTTCTACGCCGGACTTACGACCTCAACTTGCATAGGATTGTCGTCGAGCAGCCACCTCGGGTCGAACTGGGTGAGTACGCTTTGCCCCTCGCCTTCGACTTGGCCAAGAGGCTGCGCAAGCCGCCACGAAAGATTGCGGAAGAGATCGTCAGCGGGATCGGCCCGATTGACGGCTTCGAGAAGCTGGAACTCGCCGGCGCTGGCTACATCAATGCTCGGGTCCAACGCGGCCAGGTGGCCTCGTCGCTCGTCGCTGACGAAAGGCTGCAGGCTGAACCCTCCGCAGGCAAGATTCTGGTCGAGCACTCGAGCATCAATCCCAACAAGGCCGCGCACATTGGCCACCTTCGCAACGCCATCCTCGGCGACACGTTCGTGCGCCTGCTGAAGTTCGCCGGCAGGGAAGTGGATATTCAGAACTACATCGACAATACCGGCGTGCAAGTAGCGGACGTGATCGTGGGATTCTTGCATCTGGAGAAAAAGTCGCGTGCCGAAATTGAGCGGCTCACTCAGCAACCCCGGTTCGATTACTACTGCTGGGACTTGTACGCGCGCGCCTCGCAGTGGTACGAGCAGGACGAGCAGAATCTGAATGCGCGTCGCCAGGTGTTACACGCGATCGAGGAGGGTGGAAACGAAACTGCCGCCACCGCTGACTTGATTTCTATTGCCGTGCTCCGCCGCCATCTTGAGACCATGGACCGGCTCGACATCGAATACGATTTCCTGCCCCGCGAGAGCGAGATCCTCCACTTGCACTTTTGGGACGCGGCGTTTACCAAGCTGAAAGATGGAGGCGTGCTCTTCTTCGAAACCGAAGGAAAAAACAATGGATGTTGGGTGATGCGGCGTGCGGGAAGCAGCCGTAGAGACGTAGCTAGCTACGTCTCTACACAAACGCAAATGAAGGACACCGCTGAAATCGACGCCATATCCGGAGAAGATCAGAAAGTGATTGTGCGCTCCAATGGCACCGTCGGCTACGTCGGCAAAGACATCGCCTATCACCTGTGGAAGTTTGGTCTGCTGGGACGCGATTTCGGATATCGCAAGTTCTACCGCTATCCCAATGGGCATGATTGTTGGATCTCTGCTACCGATGGTGAGCGCGAGCATCCCCACTTCGGAAACGTAGCCGAAATTTACAACGTAATCGATGCCCGCCAGGCCGAAGCGCAAAACAGTGTGATCGAAGCCTTGCGCGGACTTGGATACGACTGGCAAGCCGACCACTACACCCATTTTTCTTACGAGATGGTTGCTCTCACCCCGCGTTGCGCCGCGGAACTGGGCTACGAACTTTCGGACGAAGACAAGGCCCGCTCTTACATCGAGGTTTCCGGTCGCAAGGGCTTTGGCGTGAAAGCCGACGACCTCATCGACACGCTGATCGCGTCGGCGAAAAAAGAAGTGGACACGCGCCATCCGCAACTGAGCGATGCTGAGCGCGCCGCCATCGGCAGCCAGATCGCAATTGGCGCGTTACGCTATTTCATGTTGAAGTTCACCAAGCCGTCGGTCATCGCGTTCGACTTCAAGGAGGCGTTGAGTTTTGAAGGTGAAACTGGGCCCTACGCGCAGTATGCGGTCGTGCGCGCAACCAATATCTTTCGTAAAGGCGGGATGGATCCTGACGCTTTCTGTAGAGACGCAGCTAGCTTCGTCTCCACCGTGGATCTCACTCGCCACCTCGCCAGTGATGAACTCTGGGAACTCTGGCTGGCGTCCTCGAAAACTTCCTACATCATTGACCAATGTATCGCGACGACGGAGCCGGCGTATTTAGCCAAACACGTGTTTCAACTAGCGCAGCTCTTCAACACCTTCTATCATCGTTATCCCATTCTCACTGAGCCAGATGAGAGCCGGAAGAATTTTCTGCTGGCGACAGCGGCAGTAGTGCGCCGTGAATTGATTCGCTCTCTCGCCGTGCTGGGAATCACTGTGCCGCCCGTGATGTGAGCTGCTGGCCACGGATTTGCACAGATGCCACAGATCAATATCTATTGTTACCTATTGTTGATTTCAGATCCGCGTAGATCCGTGAAAATCCGTGGCGTCTGTTAACCGTTGAACTCTCGCGCGAACTCCACCAAGCTCCGCACCGCGATTCCCGACGGGCCCTTCGCGATCCAGGCTTTGTTCTCTTCCATCCACGCTGTTCCTGCGATGTCGAGGTGCAGCCAGGGCGTGTCCTCGGCAAACTCCTTCAGAAACATCGCCGCGGTCACGGCGCCGCCATAGCGGCCGCCCGAGTTCACCATGTCCGCGATGTTCGACTTGATTACTTCCCGATATTCCTCATCGAGCGGCAGCCGCCAGAATTTCTCGCCGGCTTTCTCCAGCGCGTGGCTGAAGCGCTCATACATCTTTTCGTCATTGGCAAAAACGCCGGCGTTGACGTAGCCGAGCGCAACCACGACAGCGCCGGTCAGGGTGGCCGCGTCGATCAAATGTGTGCAGCCGAGCTGGCGAGCATAGCAGAGGCCGTCGGCAAGCACGAGCCGGCCTTCAGCGTCCGTATTGATGATCTCGATTGACTTGCCGGACATCGCGACCTGCACATCGCCCGGCTTTTGCGCCTTGCCTGACGGCATGTTCTCCGTCGCGCAGATGACGGCAATGACCTTCACCTTCGGTTTGAGCAAAGCGATTCCACGCATGGCTCCAATCATGGCGGCGCCGCCGGCCATGTCGTATTTCATCTTCTCCATGCCATCAGCAGGTTTGATCGAAATGCCTCCGGTATCAAACGTAATCCCTTTCCCCACCAGGCCGAGCACCGGAGTCGCTGGCGCGTCCCCAGGCTCGTAGCGCAATACGATCAGCGCAGGCGGCTCGTCCGAACCCTGCGCTACGCCCCAGAATGCTCCCATCTTTAGTTCTTTGATTTTTTCGGCGCCGTACACTTCGATCTTGAGTCCCACTTCGTGGGCCATTTTGCGGGCTCGTTCCGCCAGGATGCCCGGCGTCATCCGGTTCGAGGGTTCATTCACCAGTTCACGAGTGAAGTTCTGCGACTCGCCGATGATGCGGGCCTCGTCCATCGCTCTCTGCAGCCGAGCTTGGTCGCTCCGCGCGACAACGGTCACAGCTTCGATTTTCTGATCCTTGCGGTCGCTTTTGTAGATGTCTGGATCGAAGTCGCCCACGAAGGCGCCTTCTACGATGGCCTTTACGGATTCTTCACTTTTGATGCTGCCTTCCGGAGCCAGAAATGCGAAGCTGCGGATTCCTTTCGGCTTGAGGAAGCGCACCGCGGCGCCGGCCAGCTTGCGCAATTCAAAAGAAGTAAAGTTCTTGGCTTTGCCTCCGCCCAGCAAAAGCAAACGTTTGGCTTTGAGTTTGCCGGGGCGGTGCACGATATTGGTTTCGAAGATCTTGCCCGAAATTTCACCGCTACCGATGACTTCCGCCGCAGCTTCTTTGACCGCGGCGTCTGCGGCTTCGATTCTGACCTCGGTCTTGTCGTTCGATCCATGATCAAGGACGACTACGGCCAAACATTCGGTTTCAACGTCAGCAGGATTCGTAAGAGACAAATTAGTTTTCATAGTTTTTGTGTGGCTCCAGTATCGTCGGCGGGAAGGGAAAAGCGCAAGGCCGGTTCTCTAACTAGAATGCCGGTAGCGGCCGGGGAGTGTCCGCGAAGGCAGCAGAGCGCCTGGTCTGATCTGTAATACTTGCTACGCTAGCCACAAACCAAGCCAGCAGGGCCAATGTGAATAAGTTGAAGCAGCGATGCCGAACCATGGAATAGCAAAGCGGGTTGATGAAAAGGATGAGCATGGGCAGCAGCATGAGCCAGCCTGTGATAGGCCGGGGTTTTCGGGTCAGCATCCAGTTCCCTTGCAGAAGAATGGGTAGGAGGAGGAGGCTCAAGTCCTGGGCAAACGCGTGATAGCTCACCAAAATGGCAGCCACGACGGCGAGAGAGAACGCCAGGTCCGGGAAGTTGTGGCGCCATCGGCGCCATTTTTCTGCCGCGAAGATCAGCAGCACAGCCGATAGCAATAAGACGAGCGCAAGAATTGCGGAAGGCGCGACTTTGTGAGAAAGCGTGCCTGCAAGCAGTCCATGGAGATTAGGCATATGGCCGAGCAGCACTCCGCCTGGGTTTACTGCCTGTTCCGATGACCACAGATGTCGCGGGTAACCCCAGAGCTGCGGCCATCCAAAGACAACAACCGTAAGAGTTGCCAGGCCCAGGCCGGTCAGAGCGAATCCTGCGACAGCACTCCATTGTCCGCCAAACAGCAGGATGAACATCAGCGGAAGCGCGAATTGCGGTCGAAAGAGAGCAAGACCCAACCAACTCCCCGCGCGAAGATCAGCCTTACGCCGCAATGCTAAATACGCCAGGGTGAGTAGCAAAACGAAAAGCGCGTCATCCTGACCTTGCAGCAGGACGGCAAATACTGGGAAGAAGGCCAGAAGAAAGATGATCCATGACCAAGCGGGAATCCCATGAAAGGTGCTGAGTTCGGATCGCAGTAAAAGGGGGACGGCCAGCAGAGCCAGAATGCTCAGCAAGTTCCACAGCAAGTACGCGTCAATGTAAGGCAGGTAGGAAAATGGAGCGAACAACAGCGCTTCGAAAGGCGGGTGCATGTAAATGACCGGCTTACCTCGAGTCCTCACCGGTTCGGAGAGCGACTGCTGGGCTGCCAGCTGACGGTTTGCATCGAATAGTTGCGATCCTTGCCCGGTGCGCGTCATTCGGCCAGCTACGTAAAAATGCATGAAATCAGAATGGCCGCGAGCGACCAGCGTCCGAGCTTGCCAGAGTGTGCAGAGGTTCAGCCCTGCCATGCTGGCGAATACGCAGACGAACAACAATTGCCTGCTTCGGGTCAGCGGCGAAGGTAAGCTGCTGTTCGGATGATTCAAGTTATCACTCTTAACTCTTAACTTTAACTTTTGCGCGATCGGGCTATCGCGTCTCTGGTTTCTTTGTCGGCGGTTCTGCGGCGCTCGGTTTCGCGTTTGTCCCAGAGCTGTTTGCCCTTAGCCAAGGCCAGCTCAACTTTGACTTTACCGTTCTTGAAATACATGCGTACCGGGATCAGCGTCAGCCCTCGCTGCTGAGTCTTGCCGATCAGCTTGCGGATTTCCTCCTTGTGCATCAGCAGTTTGCGAGTGCGCAACGGGGCGTGGTTGAAGATGTTCCCGTGCTCATAAGGGCCGATGTGGCAGTTGAGCAGCCAGAGTTCCCCGTCTTTGATCACGCCGTAGGCGTCTTTGAGGTTGGCGCGGCCGGCTCGTACGGATTTGACCTCGGTGCCGGTTAAGGCTACCCCCGCCTCAAATTTTTCCAGCAAGAAGTAGTTGTGAGCAGCGATCCTATTGACAGCGGCATTGCGCTGCCCGGCGGCAGTTGGGTCGCGGCGCGGATTCTTTTCCGGGTTGGGCTTGGTTGGATGGGTGGACTGGCGCGGCATATTTGGTTACTAGGTTATCTCATACAAGGGTCTTGGGCGTAACGGCGGGCTCCAGGCAGGCATTAGATTTGAGCGGGCTCAACCAGCAGTGCAGGGTAAGGGTAAGGAAAACTGCCCCCTGAAGCCCACAGTGGGATTAACACTAACGACTTTAACTGCTACCAGAACAGTAACTTCCAACGTTTCGAGGCAATGATATAATCGCGCTACTTACGTTTTCTTCGACGGAAACTGAGAGCCCCTTAGCAAGGTCGTGGCCCGACCTGGGGGGCAGTTTGTCTGCGAGGGACCTGTGATGAGACGCTTGATTCGCCCGGCGGCTGCGCTGTTACTGGTCGTGGCTATCATTTTCTCCGCCGCCGCCGCTGATAAGGCAAAGTCCCTATATAACAAGGGAAAGGACGCCGAAGCCCGGCAAAACTACGAACAAGCTTACGACCTCTACAAGCAGGCCTATGATCTCAAGCCCACGGATTTAACCTACCGGGCTTCCTTCGAACGGTTGCGTTTCCTGGCCGGGGCTTCGATCGTGCATCGCGGACAGCTCTTGCGCGAGGCAGGCCAGCTTGATGCGGCCCTGGCGGAGTTCCAAAAGGCAGCAGCCATCGATCCCTCCAGCGCCATGGCGATCCAGGAAGTTCAGCGAACCAAGAAGATGATCGACGCCGCCAAAACGTCCGGGCCCAAGTCGGCCACGCCTCCGCCGACGGGATTGCAGAAGCGCCTCGCGGAAGCGGGAGGCCCAGTTGATTTGGCCACCATCTCCAACACTCCGATCAATCTCAAAATTACCGAGGATGCGAAGGTTATATACGAGACCGTCGGTAAACTGGCAGGGGTCAACGTATTGTTCGATCCCGATTACACCTCCCGCCGCATCAAGATTGAGCTGAACAACGTGTCGCTAGAGGAAGCGTTGCAGATCATCGCGCTGGAGTCGAAGACGTTCTGGCGCCCGGTGACGCCGAACACCATTTTTGTCGCTACCGATAGTCCCGCCAAACGCAAGGATCTGGAACAGAGCGTCATCAAGACTTTCTACCTGGCGAACCTTTCCCAGCCCACGGAGTTGCAGGACGTGGTCAACGCGTTGCGGCAGATCCTGGAGATATCCCGCATCCAGCCCTTGCCCTCCGAGGGCGCAATCGTGGTACGCGGCACACCCGACCAGGTGGCGCTGGCGCAAAAAATAGTGGGCGACTTGGATAGGGCCAAGCCGGAGGTGATCGTGGATGTCGCGATTATGCAAATCAGCCGCGACAAAGCCAAGACTCTGGGCATTAGCCCGCCCACCAGCGCCACGGTAGCTTTGCAGAACAATTTCACCAGCACCAACACGACTACCGGCAGCAGCGGCTTAGGAGGCCTGACTGGAGGGACATCCTCCGGCACAACCTCCGGCACCCCCAACCAGCTCAACCTCAACCAGATTGGCAACCTGAACGCTACCGATTTCACCGTCACCATTACTCAAGCCACCGCAACCGCGCTGTTTACCGACAACAGCACCAAACTGATTCAGAAACCCGAGATTCGGGCCGTGGATGGGCAAAAGGCCTCGCTCAAGATCGGCGATCGCGTCCCGGTGGCGACCGGATCATTTCAGCCGGGTATCGGAGGCGTCGGCATTAACCCTCTGGTCAATACCCAATTTCAGTACCTCGATGTTGGCGTAAATATCGACATTACTCCCAAAGTACACGCCGGAGGCGAGGTCACGCTGAAGCTTTCCATGGACATTTCTTCCGTGACCGGCACCTCCAATATCGGCGGCATCAGCCAGCCAGTCATCGGACAGAGGAAAATTGAGCACGAAATCCGCCTGAAAGATGGCGAAGTCAATTTGCTCGGAGGAATGCTGGAAGACCAGCAAACAAAATCCTTGACCGGCTTTCCCCTGCTGTCGCAGATTCCGATTCTTAGATACCTCTTTGGGCAAACCAATGTTGATCACAGTGAAAACGAAATTGTGTTCGTGCTTATTCCCCACATCGTGCGCGGTCTCGAAATCAATGATTTGAACCAGGAGGCTTTGGACGTGGGAACCGCCAGCGCGATTCAACTGCATCGGGTAAGCCATGTAGTGGCTGCGCCTGTACCGGCTCCGGCAGTCCAGCCACCGGTACCGAACCCGCCGCAGCCGCAGACTGTTCCGCCCGAACCAGTCAGTCCGCCGGGGCAGAGCATGTCACCAGCGAATCAGCCCACACCACCCGGAGGGCCTGTTGGCGCGGCCAGTTTCAGTTTCGACCCGTTCATCATTACGCAGCCGCCGGGATCGACTTTTACGGTGAATATTGCGCTTACAGGTGCACGGAACGCATACTCCGTACCGGTGCAGGTCAGTTACGATCCCAGGATGTTGCAGGTGGTGAACGTCTCGAACGGAAGTTTCCTCTCGCAAGACGGCCAGGCCGTGGCTCTGGTGCATCGTGACGACGATGCCAGCGGAACTCTGCAAATTACCGCGACCCGGCCGCCCGGCGCGGGCGGGGTTTCCGGCCAGGGCACGGTCGTGACTTTGACCTTCATGGCCAAGGCCGCTGGGCAGTCCATGCTGACCATCGCGAAAGGAGGCGCGCGCGATCCAGGCATGCAGGCCATGCCAGTCGCGGGGGCGGCAGCAACGGTAACCATTCGATAGCAATGCCGCCGGCCCGCAATGGAAAGCGGGTGCAACTCGGATTTTCCGCGACACACCCGCCACGCACGCAAAGGCGCGCCGGACAGGCCAGGCCCCCTTCCGGCAGTAATCACCGATATGATTTCAGCGGTCTTCAAAAGCAACTCCGTACGCAGGATGCCTGGCTTCACCCTGATCGAGCTGATCGTGGCCACGGCCATCCTGGTGATCCTGACCGGTTTGGCCATCCCCTTGGCCCGCGTGACCATCAAGCGCGAAAAAGAACACGAGTTGCGCCGCGATTTGTGGGAGATGCGCGACGCCATCGATCGCTACAAGGATGCTGCCGATCGGGGCGCTTTCCAGACTAAGGTGGGCTCGGAAAACTATCCGCCGGACCTGGATACGCTGGTAAAAGGCGTGGACGTCCAGGGAAAAAAACTGAAATTTTTGCGCAAGATTCCGATCGATCCGATGACGAATTCCACCGAGTGGGGCCTGCATTCCATGCAGGATGATCCCGACTCCGACTCCTGGGGCGAGCAGAACGTTTTCGACGTGTTCACCAAATCCCAAGGGACTGCGCTGGACGGGACAAAATACAAGGACTGGTAGATGGCAAGACTCCGCTCAACGTCGAGCCGTGGATTCACTTTGATCGAGTTGATGATTGTCATCAGCATCATCTTGATCCTGGTTTCCGTCGCCTTGCCAGCCTACAACCGATCCATTCTCCGGGCGAGGGAATCCGTGCTGCGGCAAAATCTCTTCACCCTGCGCTCCCTGATCTCGCAGTACACGTTGGACAAGCAGAAGGCGCCGCAGGCACTGGATGACCTGATCACGGGAGGCTACCTCAAGCAGATCCCGACCGACCCGATGACCGGCCGCAACGATACTTGGGCCGTAGACGAGGAGTCAGACACCATCATGTCGCTAGACCAACAGCAGGGCGACGAGCCTGGAATCTACGATGTGCACAGCGGCTCCGCTGGAATTGGGAGCGACGGAACCGCGTATAACACCTGGTGAGACATGCATTCTTTCTCTTTTCCTATGTCATCCTGAGCGAAGTGGTTGGTTCGCAACCGCGAACCACTCGCGCAGTCGAAGGATCTCTGCATTTCTCTTGCTTCGTTATGGAGGCCATATCGAGGTAACCAATATGGCCACCATGGCATTCCTCTTTCAATTCACTGCAACCTTCTGCACCGGTCTGTTTTCCGGAGCCGCGCTCTACATCAGCCGCATTGAACAGTTCTCGCCAAAGCACTAACATTTAACCATGCCCGTCGAAACTGAAATCACCCCAGACACCTACACTCCGATTCGCGCCCCGCGCGGCACCGCCATTTCCTGCAAGGGCTGGCAGCAGGAAGCCGCCATGCGCATGCTGATGAACAATCTCGACGAAGAAGTTGGAGAGCGGCCGCGAGATCTGGTTGTCTACGGCGGAACCGGGCGCGCAGCCCGCAGTTGGGAGGCCTATCACGCGATCGTTTCCTCGCTGAAGAAGCTCGACCATGACGAGACTTTGCTGGTGCAATCCGGCAAGCCGGTCGGAATCTTCAAGACTCACGAATACGCGCCGCGGGTGCTGATCGCAAACTCCAACCTTGTCGGCCATTGGTCCAACTGGGAGAAGTTCAACGAGCTGGAACGCGCGGGCCTGATGATGTACGGGCAGATGACGGCAGGCTCCTGGATTTACATCGGCTCCCAGGGAATTATTCAGGGAACCTTTGAGACATTTGCTGCGGCCGGAGAAAAGCATTTCGGCGGCGATCTTGCCGGCAAGCTGATCGTCAGCGGCGGCATGGGCGGCATGGGCGGAGCTCAGCCGCTGGCCGCGACCATGACTGGCGCGGCGTTTCTGGGCATTGATGTCGATCCCGAGCACATTAAGAAGCGCCTCAAGACCGGCTACTGCGACTTCATGGTCACCACCCTCGACGAAGCGTTGCGCATCCTGAAGAACGCTGTTCGCAAAAAAGAAAACGTTTCGGTCGGGCTGGTGGGGAACTGCGCGGACATTATTCCTGAACTCGCAGAGCGCGGCGTGGTGCCGGACATTCTTACCGATCAAACCTCGGCGCACGATCCGTTGAACGGCTATGTGCCGAATGGCATGAGTCTGGAAGCAGCGCTGGAGCTGCGCAAGCGCGATCCGCACGCGTACGAGGAGCGATCGCTCGATGCCATAGCGCGGCACGTTCAAGGCATGCTGCGGCTGCAGAAAATGGGTGCGGTGACATTCGACTATGGCAACAACATCCGTACTTTTGCCTTTCAGCGCGGAGTGAAAAACGCTTACGACTTTCCGGGATTTGTGCCCGCGTATATCCGGCCTTTGTTCTGCGAAGGCCGCGGGCCTTTTCGTTGGGTGGCATTGTCGGGCGAGCCATCGGATATTCACGTCACCGACGATCTGGTGCTGGAACTTTTTCCCGATAACCGCATTCTCCGCCGCTGGATTGATTTGGCGCGCAAGCGAATCAAGTTCCAGGGTCTGCCGGCGCGTATCTGCTGGCTCGGCTACGGCGAGCGCGCGAAGTTCGGGCTGGCAATCAATGATCTGGTAAAGAAAGGCAAAATCAAAGCCCCGATCGTGATTGGCCGCGATCATCTGGATTGCGGCTCGGTCGCATCTCCCTTCCGCGAAACCGAAAGCATGAAAGACGGCAGCGATGCCGTGGCCGATTGGCCTCTACTCAACGCTTTGGTGAACACAGCAGCGGGCGCATCGTGGGTGTCAATTCACAACGGCGGCGGCGTAGGCATTGGCTACTCGCTTCATGCGGGGCAGGTCACAGTAGCCGACGGAACAGACGCCATGGCCAAGCGCATCGAGCGCGTCCTGACGACCGATCCGGGGATGGGTATCATTCGCCATGTGGACGCGGGCTACGAAGAGGCAAAGAAGTTTGCTGAGAAAACACACGTTAGCATCCCGATGTCAAAGCTATGAACATCCACCACGGAGACACGGAGGCACGGAGTTCTTCGGGACTTTTATCGGGAGCTTTGACTGAGTCGATCATTGGGGCTGCGATTGAAGTTCACAGCTATCTGGGCCCTGGCCTGCTTGAATCCGTCTACGAGGACTGCATGTGCCAGGAGCTGCGACTTCGCAACATTCCTTATAAGGCTCAAGTTGAGCTGCCGCTCATATACAAAGGACGACAGACCAGCGGCGTTTTCCGCATTGATCTCATTGTTGCGGACGAAGTTGTGGTAGAACTGAAAGCGATCGAGCGCCTGCTGAGTGTTCATGAGGCCCAGCTGCTCACCTATCTGAAGCTCACTGGCAAGCACGTCGGGCTCTTGATCAATTTCAACGTGCCCGTTCTTCGCCGCGGAATTTCGCGTCGTGTCCTATGAGACCAAGAATCCTCCGTGTCTCCGTGCCTCCGTGGTGGATTTGTCGCTCTTGGGGTGGCAATGTCTAGCGCCCCGTCCCTGCTGCTCGTGAATATCGGCCAACTCCTCACCCTGCGCTCGGCGACGCCCGGTCCCCGCCGCGGGCGCGAACTCCGCGAACTCGGCATCATCGAAGACGCCGCCGTGCTTTGTCTCGGGGGCAAGATCGTATCCTTCGGCAAGACAACAGACGCCCTCCGCGATCCCTGGATGAAAAAGAACCGCAAGAAAATCATCGAGATTGACTGCGAACGTCAAGTCGTTCTGCCTGGCTTCGTCGATTCTCACACTCATCCTGCGTTCATCCAACCGCGACTTGTCGATTTTGAGAAGCGCATTTCCGGCGCAACCTACGAGGAAATTGCGGAAGCCGGAGGCGGCATCCGCTCCAGCGTCGAAGCCGTGCGCAAAGCAGGGAAGAGCCAACTTGCTGGCAGGGTCACCAAAGCTCTGCGCGAGATGGCCGAGCAGGGCACAACCACGGTGGAGGCCAAGTCCGGCTACGGCCTGACGGTTGCATCGGAACTCAAGTCTCTAGCAGCTATCCGGGAAGCCGCCGTGCGCTGGCCGGGGACGGTAGTCGCCACGCTGTTAGGCGCTCATGTCGTCCCTAAAGAGTTTCAGAGCTGCCCCGATGAATATGTCGACCTAGTCTGCAAAGAAATGATCCCGCAGGCGGCGAAGCGCAAGCTAGCCCAGTTCGTGGACGTATTCACCGACAAAGGCGCCTTCAGCGCCCAGGATACAGAAAGAATTTTCCAGGCCGCCCAAGCATACGGATTAGGTGTCCGCGCTCACGTCTGCCAGTTGACCGAGACGAGCTTGCAGTCATTGCTTCAATTTAATCCGGCGTCATTCGACCACATGGATCACGCGAACGACCACGACATTCAGGCGATGGCCAAACTCGAAACGGTCGCGACGCTCGTTCCCGGGGCGAACTATTTTCTCGGACTGGAGAAGTTCCCTCCCGCACGAAAATTGATTGACGCCGGCGTCCCGGTGGCATTGGCCACGGATTACAATCCTGGCTCCTCGCCCACGCCCAGCATGCCATTTGTGCTGTCGCTGGCATGCACGCATATGAAGATGTCGCCGGCAGAAGCCATCTCTGCTGCTACCATCAATGGCGCGTGGGCGCTACGCCTGCAGGATCGAAAGGGTTCGATCGAGCCGGGGAAAGACGCGGACCTGGCAGTTTTCGAGGCTGACGACTATCGCGAGATTCCGTACTAGTTCGCGTCCAACCGGTGCGCCTTCACGGTACTGAACGGGACGGTCGTTGCCTGCGCTGGCCTCGACCAACGCGAGTGAACTTTGTAGCCGCGAATTGCGTACCAAGCGAGTGCGCCCCGGACGTTCCAACCCGCACCACGCAAGAATTGTGAGTTAAAATACGAGGCCTTCACACTGAGGAGACTATGAAAGCAATTTCTTTGCTATCCGTTGTCTTTATTTTGTTTGGCGGCTTTTGTGTGGCACAGCGTTTGCCTGAAATCGCAGTCCCCGACAATTACAAGCTCACCTTGTCGCCAGATTTCACCAAGAATAACTTCGCCGGGGAGGAGACGATTCAGGTTCGCGTGCTGAAGCCGACATCTCAAATCGTCCTCAACGCGGCAGAGATTGATTTTCAGGATGTGGCCATCATGAGCGGCAGCACCACCCAGAAGGCCAAGGTCACACTCGACAAGGATAAAGAGACGGCCACACTCGCAGTGGACAACCAAGTCCAGCCCGGCCCTGCGACCATTACCATCCGCTACACCGGAACTTTGAACGACCAGTTGCGCGGATTCTATCTGGGCAAAGATGATCAGGGCCGGAAGTATGCCGCGACCCAGCTCGAAGCCACGGACGCGCGCCGCGCGTTTCCCGCATTCGATGAGCCCGCCTACAAGGCGACCTTCAATGTCACGGTCGTCGCCGACCAAGGCATGACGGTGATCTCGAACACCCAGGTCGTTTCCGACACCCAAGGTCCCGAGGGCAAGCACACGGTTCATTTCGCAACCACCCCGAAGATGTCCTGTTACCTGGTTGCCGTGGTGGTGGGTAATTTCGAATACATTGAAGGCTCGGCTGACGGAATCCCGATTCGCGTGTACACCAGCCCAGGCAAGAAGGACTTGGCCCCGTTTGCGCTCGATGCGGCCGAGAACATCATGCGCTACTACAACCATTATTTTGACATCAAGTATCCGTACGGCAAGCTGGATCTGGTCGGACTGGCGGACTTCTCCGCGGGTGCTATGGAGAACACGGGCTGTATCACGTTCCGGGACCTCCTGCTATTGGTCGATGAAAAACACACATCGCTTGATCTGAAGAAGGTTGTCGCATCGGTCATCGCACATGAGATGGCGCATCAGTGGTTCGGTGATCTGGTCACCATGCAGTGGTGGGACGACTTCTGGCTCAATGAAGGCTTTGCCACCTGGATGTCCAGCAAACCGGTGGAAGCCTGGAGGCCAGAATGGAAAATGCAGCTGGATGACGTCAGCGATACGGTCAACTCTCTTAACGCCGATTCGCTCGTGAATACCCACCCCATTCATCAGGCTGCGCAAACGACCGAAGAGATTCTCGAGTTGGCGGACCAGATTTCTTACGGAAAAACTGCAGCCGTGCTGCGCATGTTGGAGTCTTACCTCGGCCCCGAAACCTTCCGCGCGGGCGTGAATGCTTATCTCCAGCAACACGCCTATGCAAATGCAACCGCGGCTGATTTCTGGAATGCTCAGACGCAAGTCTCACACAAACCAGTCGACCAGATTATGCCCACCTGGGTCCAGCAGGCGGGAGCGCCGCTGGTAAGCATTAAGGCCCAGTGCTCTGGCAACTCTGAAACCGTCTCCTTGGAACAGCAGCGGTACTTCTACGACCGGCCCAAATTTGAGGCTGGCAGCAGCGAATTGTGGCAGGTTCCGGTTTGCCTGAAAGAAGGGTCTTCCGCAACCAGCAGCGCGGAGCAATGTGAATTGCTAGCCCGGAGACAGCAGAGTTTCACGCTGAAGGGGTGCTCACCCTGGATCTTCGTCAACGCCGACGCGCGAGGCTTTTTCCGCTCTGCATATGATTCCGAGGCCCTGCATTCCGTGGCAAAGGATGCCGAGAGTGCGCTGAATCCGGCGGAGCGTATTCTGTTGCTGTCAGATGTTTGGGCCTCCGTCCGCGTCAATCACGAGAAGATTGGCGACTTCATGGGAATTGCCGAGGCCTTTCAATCAGATCGCAGTCCGGCCGTCTTAGGTGAGTTGACTGAACGGTTGGATTACATAGGCCGCTACCTGGTAAGCGATACCGACCGCGGAGCCTACGGTCTCTGGGTGCGCCAGCTTTTGGCGCCCGTCGTCAAGGACGTGGGATGGGAACCGAAAGCCAACGAGGATGTCGAGTTCGAGAGCCTGCGTGCTGACCTGATGCGGGCCTTGGGCTACACTGCGCGCGATCCTGAGACCGAGGCGCTGGCGCGCAAACTTTCGGCCCAGGCGATCGACGATCCATCGTCGGTCAATCACGAACTCGCGCAGGCGGCTTTCCAGGTTGCTGCGCAGGGCGGTGATGACGCCTTGTACAACAAGATCCTGAACCGTTTGAAGACGGCAAGAACTCCTGAGGAAACCTTCGTTTACCAGCAGACGCTTGCTTCATTCAGTGATCCCCAGCTGCTGCAAAGGACCCTGGAATTCGCCATTTCGCCGGATGTGCGCTCCCAGGATAGTTTGCTTGTTATCACTCGAGTGATGCAAAATCCGTTGGGGCAGAAGGTCGCGTGGGACTTTGTTCGTTCGCATTGGGGAAAAATCGAGAATCTGGGGGGCCCGTTCGCCGGCGGGATCATTGCCCAAGCGACCAGTTCTTTCTGCAACGCCGGGATGCGCGATGAAGTGAAAGACTTTTTTGACACCCATCACGCTCCTGCCTCGGAACGTACGCTGAAGCAGTCGCTGGAAAGCATGAATTATTGCGTGGACCTGAAGGCGCAGCAGCAGAACCAACTGGCTTCCTGGCTGCAACACCAGCGTGGCTCGGAAGGGAATTAGGAGCTCTGCCCGGAATTAGAAGATTTGTCGTTCGTCATCGATCGTTCGCCGAGATCAGAGTTTGTCTTCGTCATGCTTGGTTCAGCCGCCAGCTACCGAAGACTGGCGACGCTAGGTGCATTGAGCGAATGCAACTTGGTTGTTATAATCGGGCTGTTCCACACGCTCCCAGCATTTTGATTGCTCGCCGTTTCCGGCAACTCTGCTAAAGTTTTGGCGTGGTTCAGAGCTGCCATAGATTTCGGCAGCCCAGTCGCGAACCAAGCGTGGCCAGGTAGCTCAGGTGGTAGAGCGCAGCCCTGAAAAGGCTGGCGTCGGCGGTTCAACTCCGTCCCTGGCCACCATTATTTTCAATGGTTTAGCAAATCGGTCCGAAATTTCACACCTGTGATTTCACACCTGTGGCTGCTCAGTCAAGTGACACACGTGATGATCACATGGTCCTGAACTAAGAGCAGGTAGCGCGTTGATACTGTTCATCGGTCACTTTTTCCATCCAGTCGACAGCCTTACCGTTTAGTGCTTCAGCAATGGCGATGTGTGTCATTGCCGTGTGCGGTGATGCCCCGTGCCAGTGCTTCTCGCCGGGCTCGAACCAGACCACGTCACCTGGATGAATCTCCTCAATCGGTCCGCCGTCGCGCTGCACCCATCCGCAACCTGACGTTACGATCAACGTCTGACCGAGTGGATGAGTGTGCCAAGCAGTGCGAGCGCCAGGCTCGAACGTCACGACGGCTCCTCCGATTCGCGCTGGCTCTTTGCGTTGGAACATCGAATCAATTCGGACTGCGCCGGTGAACCAATCGGCAGGGCCTTTCGCAGACGATTGGGAACCCACTCGTGTAATCTCCATTACGTTCTCCCATTTACTGCTGTGGCGCGAGTTCGCCGAACCAATAGGAGGCGGTCACTCCGCCATCCATCAGGAAGTCACTGCCTGTGATGAACCCGCCATCAGGACCCATGAGAAGCGCGCCTACGGTTCCGACTTCGTCCGGAGTTCCGGCCCGCTTCGCAGGGGCGAGTTCGATCATGCGGCGGTAACCCGCGCCGCGTGGGCCGGTAAGTTCGTCTTTTGCGAGCGGCGTGATGATGATGATGCCCGGACTGATTGTGTTGATTCGCGCACCGCGCTTTCCCCAACGAACCGCCTCGGCCATTACACGAAGAGAGTTGCCGCGCTTCGAGAGTTGGTAGGCATGAAGAGAGTCCGTCACTTTGTCGAGCTGAAGGAAAGGAAGCTTGAGCAACTCCTCTACGGCGGTTGTAGCCAGCGCTTTGTTCTGCTCGACGGTGAGCGGCGGAAGCCGGTGCCCGGATTGCGATGCGATCACGACGCCAGCTCCCCCGCGAGCGATCACGTTGCCAAACCGTTCCAACACGAGTGCGGTGCCGTACAGATCCACTTTGAGGATGGTTGCCACAGAGGCTTGGCTCGGTGATACACCGGCGGCATGGATCAACCCTGTGATCTCGCCGCGACCGGTGGCGTTCGCAACGAGCGCTCGCACTGCGTCACTAGATGACACGTCTACGGTCGCAACACTCACGTCGTACCCGGCATTCGACATTACGTCGGCTGCTGCTTGCGCGTTCTCCGGGCGCATGTCGGCCAGGATGACGTGCTTACCGACGCTAACGCGACGCGCGATGGCTTGGCCGATCTGGCCGGCTCCGATGACAACGATCACTTCCATAACTTTCCTTCCTTTCGTCCTGTGCTGATGATGAGACTGGACCCGGCGCTCCCTTAAGCTGCGTCAGATGAGTGCGTCTGCACCGCTTCCAAGTCGTCCCGTACCCGCTTGGGTTCCTCCTCCAGCGGCATGTTGGCCATGTCATGCACGCCGTTGAGCCCGCCCGGGGGATCAGGTTCCAGGCTGCCGAACAATGTGTCGAAATCCTCTTGCTGCGCACCTTTCGTAGAGACGAGTTCGAAGGTCTTGCGCACCGCCGCATCCGAGCTCAGGCTACGCACCAGCACTTCGGCAAGCTGCCGGCGGGCAATGGCTCCATCCTTCGGCGTGCCTGATTGGCGCTTGTCTCCCTGCAGGAGCACCAGTTTCTGCTCGTCCTGCCCGTTGTAATCGAACCAACCAGGTCGAACGATCGTGTATTGCATTCCGCTGGCACGTACCAACCGTTCAGATCGCCGCTTCCAGTCATGCGCCTCGGTGGATTGGTTATATGAGCTATTTCGATTCGTAACCCCGATCGAGGTCATGAGCGCGATGCGTACCTTGCGTGACCCGAGCGCGGCTAGGATGTTGCGAACGCCGCCGTAGTCTACCGACTCAGAACCTGCCTTGCCTCCGCCATCCGAGCCATGAGTGAAGACGATCGCGTCGATACCCTCCACTGCGGCAGAAAGGGTTTCCGGTCGTGTCAGATCACCAACGACAGTTTTGACCTCACGCGGAAGTTGACGAGCTTTAGAAGTGTTGCGCACGAGTGCGCGCACTGCATGCTCTTGGCGCATTGCCTCTTCAACGACAAGGCCTCCGATGCTACCTGTGGCGCCCACTACCAACACATTCAACTTACGATTTGTCATCGTGTCTCCTTCTTGTTCGGAGCGGCATTCGCGGCGGTAACTTCATCGATCGCCCGCAGCGCGTTCAAGGTGCGCGGGTACCCGATAAACGGAAGTAGCTGCGTTACGACATCGATCAGACGAGCTCGGTCGTTGCCGACGTTCAGGTTCGCGGCGACATGCCCTTTGACCTGTGGGTCGCATCCACCAAGTGATGCCAGCATGCTAAGAGTGAGCAACTCGCGGGTGCGGATATCGATGCCGTTACGCGTGTAGTTGTCGCCGAAGCAGTTGGCGGATAGGAATCGCTGGATGTGCATCTGGTCTTGCTGTGCATTTGCGTACAGCTTCTCGACCGCCTCGTTGCCGATGATCTGCTTCTGGACCGCAAGGCCCTTCTCCATACGGTTCTCGGGCGTGGTCGTGGACTGAGGCGGCAGCGGTAGCTCGACACCTCGCTCCTTCAGCACATCGTTGGTTGCGTGCAGGAAATCGAACACCTTGGCCATGCCCACATAGGGTACGGACTGGTACAAGATTTCTTTAGCTTCGATCGGGGTGACACCGACATTCAGCACCGCTCCGAGCATGACACGATATTCTTTTACCGCCTGACACGCGATGATCGCTGCAAGCTGGATCATCAGTCGCGTTTTAACGTCCAGCTTGCTCTCCCGAAGTACCTCATCAAATGCAAAGTTGTCGAACACCTCGATCAGTTCGGGGTCCGTGACTGCCAGCATCGAAACATGATTGGGAAATAGTTCTTCGTGATTCTTAACCGCTCGTTCGTTTGGAGCCATTATCTTTTTCCTCTTTGCCCGATTACGGCCGCAGCAGCGTCTTAATTGCGCGCCGCTCGTCCATGGCTCGGTATCCCTCTGCTACTTGGTCGAGAGGCAGCGTGAGATCGAATACCTTGCCGGGGTTGATCTTGCCGTCAAGCACGACCTTGATCAGATTCGGCAGGTAGCGCCGCACGGGAGCAGGACCACCGTGGAGACGGACGAGGGTGAAGAATACCGGTTGAAGGTCAAGGTGCGCGTCATGGGGGACGCCGACATACCCGATCGAACCGCCCGGACGCGTGGAGTGAATGGCCTGCATCATCGATTCCAAGGTGCCGACGCATTCGAGCACTGAGTCTGCACCGATGCCTTTGGTCATTTCCTTGATGCGAGCTACGCCATCATCTCCACGTTCCGTGACGATGTCCGTGGCTCCGAACTCCGTCGCCAGCTTCTGCCGCGTCGCGTGACGGCTCATTGCGATGATCCTCTCCGCTCCCATTTGCTTCGCCGAAAGTACGCCGAGCAAGCCGACCGCTCCATCGCCGACAACAACGACTGTCGAGCCGGGCTTTACGTTCGCCGCGTCGGCGGCGAACCAGCCGGTCCCGAGCACATCGGAAACGGCAAGAAGATTGGGAATTAGATTGTCAGACGGCTTTTCTGGTGTGGCGACAAGAGTGCCGTCAGCAAGTGGGACGCGAGCATACGGAGCCTGTGCTCCGGTCATGAACTCCAGGTGTTGGCATCCGGATTGATATCCGGCCCGGCAATTAGGACACGTGTTGTCGGAGATGCAGAACGACCCGATGACAAACTGACCCGGCTTCACGGTCTTTACCGCGCTGCCGACCTCCTCGACGACACCGCAATATTCGTGTCCCATGGCCTGGGGCTCGGCAATCGGCTGAATGCCTCGATAAGGCCACAAGTCGGAGCCGCACACGCATGTAGCCGCGAGCCGAATGATTGCGTCCGTTGGTTGGAGGATCTTGGGCTCGTCTCGCTCTTCGAATCGAATGTCCCGCGGACCGTAAAGAATAGTCGCTTTCATTTTCCTGACCTTTCCAGGCTGCGGTCATCACACCCGCAGCCTGTCGTCGATTATCGGCCCACCAGTTTCTGAAGATGTTCCGGGTAACGAGCACCTTGCAGTTCCAGCTTTGACGTCGCCTCATCCAATTGCCGAACATCAGCTGCCGTCAGGGTGACGCTCGCCGCAACTATATTCTCCTCAAGCCGGTGCAATTTCGTCGTGCCGGGGATCGGGACGATCCAAGGCTTCTGGGCAAGGAGCCAAGCGAGCGCGATCTGGGCGGGCGTCGCTTTCTTTTGCTTTGCAAACTCCTCGACGAGATCTACTAACACCTGATTCGCTTCGCGATTCTCTGGCGAGAACCGAGGAACGACGTTACGGAAATCGTTCTTGTCGAACTGAGTATCCTTGCTGATCGCGCCGGTGAGGAAGCCCTTTCCTAGCGGGCTGAAGGGGACGAATCCAATGCCGAGTTCTTCGAGCGTGGGAATTATTTCCTGCTCAGGCTCCCTCCAGAATAGGGAATATTCGCTCTGTAGGGCAGCGACGGGCTGCACCGCGTGCGCGCGACGAATCGATGCAACGCCTGCTTCAGACAGGCCGAAGTGTTTTACCTTGCCTTGCCGAATCAGGTCCTTCACCGCACCCGCGACATCTTCCATCGGAACGTCGGGGTCTACGCGGTGCTGGTAGAAGAGATCGATCCGATCGGTCTTGAGGCGCTTGAGGGAGGTTTCGGCGACTTCTTTGATGTGTTCTGGCCGACTATTTAGCCCAGACTGTTTTCCCTCGACGATGTTGAAGCCGAACTTCGTGGCGATCACGACCTGGTCGCGCAACGGTGCGAGCGCCTCGCCCACCATTTCTTCATTCGCGTAAGGTCCGTAGACTTCGGCTGTGTCGAAGAATGTTACGCCGCGTTCTACCGCCGCACGAATCAGCGAAACGCCTTGCTGTTTGTCTACGGCGGGACCGTAGCCGAAGCTCAGGCCCATGCAACCAAGACCGATCGCGGATACTTCTAGTTTGCTTTTTCCTAATGTGCGTTTCTGCATTTGCATCTCCTTCAACAGGTAATGAATCACGACCGCCCAGCTATGCCGCGTGATCGATCAGTTTCATGTGCTCTTCGGGAAGCCGTTCGCCTTGCACCTTGACCTTTGAGAAGGCACTTTCGATCTCACGCAGATCGCCCTGCGTAAGTTCGACTTCAGCCGCTCCGAGATTTTCCTCAAGGCGCGCAAGTTTCCTCGTACCCGGGATGGGAACAATCCACGGTTTCTGGGCGAGTAGCCAAGCAAGGGCGATCTGCGCCGATGTTGCATTCTTGCGTCTTGCGACGGCGCCAAGCAAATCGATTACTGCCTGATTGGCTCTCAGGGCCTCCGGAGTGAAGCGCGGGAATGTGGCCCGCAGGTCGGAGGTGCTATCGAAGGTAGTCGTGGCATCAAGTTTCCCTGTGAGGAATCCTTGGCCAAGCGGACTCCAGGGAACGAATCCAATTCCCAACTGCTCGCATGTCGGGAGCACTTCTGCTTCGGGATCTCTTGTCCACAAAGAATATTCGCTCTGCACTGCGGTAAGCGGCTGGACCGCGTGCGCGCGGCGGATGGTCGTTGCCCCCGCTTCAGAAAGGCCAAAGTGCTTCACTTTGCCTTCGCGAATCAGGTCCTTCACCGCTCCCGCTACGTCCTCAATCGGCACGTTCGGATCAACGCGGTGCTGATAGAACAGGTCAATGACATCGGTTCTAAGACGCTTAAGCGAAGCCTCGGCCACCTGCTTGATGTGTTCCGGCTTGCTATTGAGGCCCGGAAAGGCCGCGAGGTCGAATCCGAACTTTGTGGCGATTACCACCTGCTTGCGGAAAGGAGCAAGGGCTTCGCCTACGAGTTCTTCATTGGTGAGCGGACCGTAAACTTCGGCCGTGTCAAAGAAGGTGACGCCACGTTCGACAGCCGACCGGATCAGTGCGACCGCCTCCTGCTTGTCGGCAGCCGGGCCGTAGCCAAAGCTCAGTCCCATGCAGCCGAACCCTAAGGCCGTAACTTCGAGGCCGCTTTTTCCAAGTTTGCGCTTTTGCATCGTTTGCTCCTTATGAATTGCTTCGCTCATAGGAGATTAGGTTCAAACGCTGTGAAAGCGGTAGCCCGATCCTTCCGATTTATTGCCTATTCCTCTCTCTACGTGAAAAAACATTGGTGTATCCGGGTGCCAACCAGCTATCTTAAGCACAGGACAAAGGAACCCCAACAATGACGAACCCCAGTAAACACGGCTCACCTTCACAGGATAGAGTGCGCGAACTACGCAGTGAACTGGCTCGCAAGATTGTTTCGTTTATGG
>Ga0187818_10000040_pt1 | contig 33551 bp, 25 predicted proteins | sample NC_wetland_sal_i_14_FD_130581 | JGI IMG/M metagenome (GOLD analysis project Ga0187818, IMG submission 130581) | Wetland sediment microbial communities from Neuse River Estuary, North Carolina, USA - SO4_3 | ecosystem: Environmental > Aquatic > Freshwater > Wetlands > Sediment | place: USA... | reverse complement strand
GGTAGAGAGTTTCCTCGCCTGCGATTCCCGGCTTTTCGACGCCCAGCCAGCGGCCGCGCAACGTCGTACCGTCGGCGGAAAGATGATAGATTTCCCGGCCCTTTGCCCCCTCCTGCCACTGGGCATTGCCTCTCCAGGAAGCCGCTCCATACCAGTGTCCGGTGCCGGAGCGGGTCGTGTGGGTGCCGTCGGCAAACTCCAGAGTCGCCTGAGTCTGCCGCGAGCCGTCGGCCGCCACGCTCATCTTGATCTGTCCCACGTAATCGCCCTTGCCCGCCTGATAGCCGCGAACCACCCAGGCGGCCTCGGCAGGAGCAGTCTGGTTCTTTTCCCGCTGCCATTCCGGAGTTTCCAGCGGGAACTGCTGGGCCAGGTAGGCGAGCGCTTCATCGCACGTAGTCATCCAGTCCATGTAGCGATGTTGATAAACGATGGTGGGGATGATGGCCAGCAGGAAGCTTTTCAGCTTCAGCCATTCCTCTTTGGTCCGACGCTGGGCTGCAATCCTGGCGTAGCTGTGGCAGGTCGCGCAGGCCGTCCGGACCGCTTCGTTGGGAATCTTCTCCTCCTCTCCGCGTTGCTCCAGTTCGCGTTGCTCCAGGGCATAGCTGATCTTGTCCACTTCGGAAGCGGTCAGACCTTGCTGATCTCCCAGGTACTGCACGATGGCCCGCGCTTCCGCCGGAGTCAGGTTCACCTTGTGCAGTTGCACCATGCGCCGCACGGTTTCCTCCCACCCCTCGGGTGTCTTGCGCTGGTAGGAGATGCGGCTCATGCGCTGCTGGGAATCGAGGGTATGGCAGCCGCCACACTTGTCTTGCACAAGTTGGCTCTTTACAGGGATGCCCTCAGCCCACAGCATTGCGGTGAGAGCGGCAGTCGTCAGTGTTATCGCCAGGAGTCGCATGGTTGATCGTCCGCCTTGAGCGAAACTAAGTAGTTTTTCAGTTCGGCAGGCTCACCCACACGCTCTTCACTTGCGTGTAACTCTCGAGCGCGTGCACGCCCAATTCGCGGCCGAATCCGCTCATCTTATAGCCGCCGAAGGGCGAGAGACTGCTGATCATGTTGTAGGTGTTCACCCAGACCGTTCCAGCTTTGAGCTTGCGAGCCATGGCATGGGCTTTGCCGACATCACGCGTCCACACCGCCGCCGCCAGCCCATAAAACGTGTTGTTGGCGCGGGGCACAACTTCGTCCATGTCTTTGAACCGGATGACCGAAAGCACCGGCCCAAAGATCTCTTCGCGCGCGATCTTCATGGAGTCGTTAACCCCGTCAAAGATGGTGGGATTGACGAAGTAGCCGCGCTTACTGGGCTGGTCGCCTCCCGTGCGCACCGTGGCTCCCTCGGCTTTGCCGATGTTGATATAGCGCAGCACCTTGTTCAGGTGGTCCTCGGAAATCAAGGCCCCGATCTGGGTCGAAGGATCCATGGGGTCGCCCACTTTCATCTTGCCGGCCTGTCCCACCAGTTTGTCCATGAACTGGTCGTACACCGACTCCTGCAGGAACAGGCGCGATCCAGCACAGCAGACTTCACCCTGGTTCCAGAAGATACCCATTAAGGAACCGGCGACGGCCGCGTCCAGGTCCGCGTCGGCGAAGATGATGTTGGGCGACTTGCCGCCCAGTTCGAACGAAATCCGCTTTAGCGTCCCGGCCGCCTCGCGCATGATGGTCTGGCCGGTGATGTACTCGCCGGTGAAGGCGATCTTGTCCACGTCCGGATGGGTCACCAGAGCGGATCCGGCCGTCGGCCCAAATCCCGGCAGCACGTTCACAACACCAGGAGGGATGCCCGCTTCCAGGCACAGTTCACCTAACCGCAACGCGCTTAAAGGTGTCTGTTCCGCGGGTTTCAGCACCACGGTGTTTCCGGTGGCCAGCGCAGGCCCCAGTTTCCAGGCGGCCAGCAGCATGGGGAAGTTCCAGGCCACGATCTGGCCGACGACGCCGATCGGCTCCCGCAGCGTGTAATTGAGAAACGGTCCCGGGACAGGAATGGTCTCCCCGTGCACTTTGTTGGCCCAGCCAGCGTAATATTCGATGCAGTCGGCTACCAGGGGAACGTCAACATTGCGCGCGTCGGAGATGGGCTTGCCGTTGTCCATCGTTTCCAGTTCGGCCAGCTCATCGCGATGTTCCATGATCAGGTCGGCGAGTTTCGACAGGATTCTGCCCCGGTCGGTGGCGGTCGTCTTGCTCCACGGCCCCTCTTCGAAAGCCTTGCGCGCTGCTTTGACCGCGAGATCCACGTCGGCCTTGTCGGCTTCGGCAACGGACGTGATGACTTCGCCGGTCGCGGGATTGAGGGTGTCGAAACGCTTGCCCGAAACAGCCTCGCGCCATTGGCCATCAATCAGAAGCTGGGTCGGACCGTTGTAGGTGGCGAGTGGTTTGATTGCGGTTGCCATTGGTACCTCCTATCGGATTCTGCGAGTATAGACCTTGTGCTCCGCTACGGAAACAATCCCCGTCTCCATCACCAGGAGACCTTCAATCCAAACTGAAGCTCCCGCGGGGAATAAGCCTGGGTTGACTTGCCAAAGGTGGAGAAGACTGGATTCGGAGTCAGACCGGCGAGCCCGAGGTCCCCGTCCGGCAAGTACAGGTTGACCCGGTTGAGCGCGTTGAAAGCCTCCGCCCGGAACTGGATTTTGCCTTGGTCTCCCAGGAGCCGCGCTTTGAAGTTGCGTACCAGGGAAAGGTCCAGGCCCTTATAGTTGGGGCCACAGAATGTGTTACGCCCCAAGTTCCCATCTCTGGGCGTTGGCGGCGGTGTGAAGTCCGTGGGGTGAAACAAGCCATTCACGTAGGCCTGCGGCGATTTGCAACCCACACTGTTGCCTAAGGCGGTCACGTCGGGACGATCATAGGCGTTACCGGTGGGAGGCGCTTGCGCTGCTCCGCCACCGTCTCCGTTATAGTCCACGACTGAATTGAAAACCGTAAATGGCCGGCCGGATTCGTAAGAAAAAATTGTGTTGATCTGCCAGCCGCCGGCCAGGGCGCGAACAACCGGACCCTGCTTGGACAGCTGGCCGACTTCCCAGACCCCGTTGGCGGTCAGGCGATGGCGAATGTCGAAGCTGGAACGTCCATAGTCGAGGCGGGGATTCGAAGCATCCATAGTGCCGTTGTAACCGGTTCCCGATCCGATGAAGTCGCCGGCATTGGCATCGTCCTGGACGTCGAGTACCTTGCCGAAGGTATAGCTGGTTTGCAGGAGGTAGCCGTGGCTGAACTGTTTCTTCAACTGCACCGAGCCGCCGTTGTAGTTGGAAGACCCGCTTGTGGTGAGGTAATCGATTCCCCCGAGGAGGGGGTTGGGACGGGTGCCCGGAAATCCCGCCTGATATCCCCCGGTCACCCGGTTCGGATCATTGGTGAACGCGAGCCTGTGTCCCTGATTGCCCGCGTAACTCAGCTCCAGCATCCAGTTATTCACCAGTTCGTGCTGCACGCTCAGGTTCCACTGCTCGACGTAGGGTGTTTTGAGGTTGCGGTCAATGAGAAGAAGGCCTCCAAAACCGCAACCGAGATAATTGTTACTGGGATCCAGCCCTCCCCCAAAACCGGGGGGCAGTACTTGCGGAGAGGTGAATACATTCGCCACCGTGTAGGTCGGCATGGGACATACGGGTTGACCGCCTGTAAGAGCAGGATTAAGCCCGATGCCATAAGCGGCAAATGGTGGAGTGAAACGCGCCGGCTCGGAAAGCAGGTCGCTGTGGATGCGGTCGTAGTTGATCGCCCAGGCGCCCCGTACCGAATACTTCCCGTTCCCCAGCGGGTCCCAGGCCATGCCGAGCAGCGGAGCAAAATTCTTGTAATTCGGCTTGTACATCTCACTCACCGGCGCAAAAGTGGCATTGATCAATTGGTCCTGGATAGTGTTGCCCGACCCCAAAAGCATCCCCGCCTGCTTGCCGTTGGTTTCCTTAATCACGCCGAAGTACTCCCACCGCAGCCCGGCATTGATGGTCAGGTTCTTCCTGAGTTTCCAATCATCCTGGAAAAACCAGGCAAAGTCGCGTCGGCGGAAGTGGCGCTGATGATAAGGGCTGGTGGTAATGTCCTGGCCGGTGTTGGGGTCAATCTGGGCCTCGTAAACGGCCGGGTTGTCATTGACAAAGTCCTGCAACGGCGTTGTAGTCGCGGAACCCGTGAATACATAGATACCGCGGCTGGCCGAATCGAATAGGCTTGTTTCCAGGTCGTGGTTGTATTCCACGCCCATCTTCATCGCGTGCCGTCCACGCGTGACGATTAGGTTGTCTTTGAAGTTGAAGGCATTGTTGGTGAAGTTGATCGGGATAAAGAAATCAGAGCCGAACCCCAGGGTCAAGTCGTTGAGGAAGAAATTGGGGACGTTGCTGGGGAACGCATCGGTAAAGGCCCGATTGCGCAGGTAGCCGAAGCGGAAGTCGTTCAAGACACTTTGGCTGAAAAGATGAGTGTATCCAACCGCCAGGTTGCCGATGAAACCACCGCTCGGACGCCGGAAGCCGCGCATGATGCGTCCCAATCCGCCGTAGGTGGTAAGTTCGCCGGCGCCGGTGCTTCGCGGATAGTCTCCTACCCAACGCACGAAAACTTTGTCGTTAACACGAAAATCATGGTCGATTTTCGCCACGTACTGGTCGGTCGTATTGTGATTGATGGCTTGGCCGGCTCCGATGCCCAAATCAGGCGCGCCTCCAGGCTGGATGCCCACGTTCACGCCCGTGCCCGGCAGGATGTACGAAGGACCGGGAAAGTTCTGGAACAAGTAGTTGGCAACGCTGTTGGGAAAATTGGCGGCCACATACTGCCGCAGTTGCGGCGTTTCCACCTGAACGTCCCGGGTACTGCCGCGTTTTTCGCGGAAGCCTTCGTAGGCCACGAACCAGAATGTTTTGTCCTTGCGCAGGGGGCCCCCGAGAGTAAATCCGAACTGGTTATGGATAAGCGCGGAAGGCGTGGCGAGGTCGAAATAATTGCGGGCATTGACCGCCGCATTGCGGTGAAACTCCCACAGCGAACCGTGGATCTTGTTGGTGCCGGACTTGGTGGCCACGTTAATGTCCGCCCCGAAATTCCGTCCGAACTCGCGGGGGAAATCGTTGGTGGAAACCTGGAACTCCTGGACCGCGTCCAGGATGGGCGCAACCGCGGGAATTCCACCGAGCCCATTATCGTTGTTGGGCACGCCGTCCAGCATGAAATTGGCGGAGCGAATGTTCTTCCCGTACGAGATGAAACCCATGTCGTAAACGGAATTGTTGTAATAAGTGGGCATGAGAATCCGGACGGGCGCGGTGCCCGGTTCCAGCACCGGCAACTGGTAAATGTTGCGGCGAACCAGCGGTAGCTCCTCGACCTGCTTCTCCTCGACGATATTCGTCGTGCCCGCCTCCTCGGTATTGACGAGCACCGGCCTGTCTTCAACTTCGACGGTTTCTTTCACCATGCCTACGCTTAGCGTCAGATCCACCCGCGAGGTTTCTCCCACGTGCAGAGTCACGTTGCTGGTGACGGTCGTCTTGAACCCCTCTTTTTCCGCGCGGACTTCATAGATCGCTGCCGCCAGGTCGGAGATGCGATACAGGCCGTCGGCAGTGGTGACATCGGAGCGGGTCTGGTTGGTGGCGAGGTTGCGCACGGTCACGGTGGCGCCCACGATGATGGCGCCTCCCTGGTCCCGCACCCCGCCCACCAGCGTGGCGCTGGTCAGTTGGGCGTATCCGGCGCCGGTGCAGACGAGAACGGCGGTGACGATCCCAGCACAAAAAAAATGACGGCAATCAGAGCGCAGTTGCGGTTTCATTCCTGCTCCTCTCCCGGAAACGATGCTATGAGTCCGGTTCCATATATGCCTTGCCTATCCAAGAGAGGCGGACTGAGCGACTGCGGTCCGCGCTGCTTCGCACGGAAACTCGCGCTGTAGCCGTCCCTCTATGTATTACATTTTCTTCACGCCAGCGTGATGGGGCGTAATGCTATAATTGTTTCCCACTGTTGTCAAGGTCATTTATTAGAGTCATTTTTATTAAAGTCATTACGGTGAGAATTTGTGGTAAAGTTGCCGGCCAGCTCGTGATTCTTGTGACAGCGCGCGCACGGACGCAGCCATGAACGCACGTAGAGCCATCTTCGAAATCTACCTTGACTACGTGCAGTACTACGGCGGCTCCATCCGCTTGCGGAGCCTGCTGGCCCTGGGCGAGGAACTGGGACTGACGACCACTGCGATGCGCGCGGCCCTGTGCCGGCTGTGCAGCCAGGGATGGCTGCAAGTGACCCCATGGGAGAAACAGAGCTTCTATGCCCTGACCGAAATGGGCCGGGAACGCGTCGAGGAAGCGGCGCCCAGAATTTTTGCTCCCCATGCGGAAAAATGGGACGGCCAATGGACGATGCTGACCTACTCTCTGCCGGAGAAGCTGCGCCCCCATCGCGACCGGCTGCGGCGGGAGTTGACCTGGTTGGGCTTCGGTCCGGTTCTGCCTTCGGTCTGGATTAGTCCGCGTCCCGTCGTCGAATTGACTCTCCGCCACCTGGGTCAGCGCCAGTTAGACGGTTTCGTGCATTTGTTCCGCGCCCGCCACGTGAATGCTCTGGCTTACGACGAATTGGTGGAAAAGTGCTGGAACCTGAAAACCGTGAAGAGGCAGTACGTGAAGTTCACTCGGCACTGGGAGCCGGCGTGGCAGAGTTTTCAAGCCCGTTTCAACTCCGGCCATCCGCCGGACGAGAGCGTCTGCTTCGCCAGCAAGATGCGCCTGCTCCACGAATACGGGAAGTTTTTGCACATTGATCCCGGTTTGCCCTCGGAACTTTTGCCGGCGGGCTGGCCCGGGACAACCGCCTGGCGAGTGTTCCGCGAATGTCACCTCTTGTTGGCGGAAAGGGCACTGAACTTTTTCGAGCGGCACTTCCAGGGACCGCCGGAGACACAACCGCAGCAGAAAGAAGGCCGCCAGAAAGCTCTGCACAATGTGTATGAACTGGCGCAACTTACCTAGGGAGGTTAGCGACGTGCAACTCGAGACCATGTGCTGTGAAGTCAAAGGCCCGGTCGCTCATGTCACCTTGAACCGCCCGGATGTCTTGAACGCGATGAACGTGCAATGGGCCCATGATTTTTTGGCCATCGCGGAAGATCTGGAGCGAAATTCGCAGGTGAAGATCGTGATCATCCGCGGCGGCGGCAGCGCGTTTTCCAGCGGCATTGACCTGAAGGCGCTTTCCCGCCGGGAGTTCTCCATGGACTGGTTCCGGGTTTACGAACGGAGTCTGCGGGCCATGGAGACGATGGATAAGGTGGTCATCTCCGCCATCCACGGCTATTGCATCGGCGGCGGACTGCAGGTCGCCCTGGCCAGTGACATCCGCATTGTCGCCGAGGGCACAAAGTTCGCTCTCACCGCCGTCAAAGAGTGCCTGGTCCCCGGCATGGGAACCTACCGTCTGGCCCGCTTCATCGGCCCGGGACGCGCCAAGCGCATCATCCTTTCCGGAGAGTTCATTGATGCCCAGGAAGCGAATGCCATGGGATTGATCGACTACCTGGTGCCGCAAGCGGACTTCGACAAGCGCGTGGCGGAAATCACCCAGGTCTATCTGAATGCCGCGTCCGAGGGACAGCATCAGGCCAAGCGCTTGGTGAACCTGGCTTTCGACCTGGATTGGGATGAGTTTCTCGAAAAATACATCGAGGCCCAGGCCGCCACCTTGGCCTCAGAACAACATGAGGAGGCGATGGCGGCGTTTCGCGAAAAGCGGGAGGCACGCTTTTGAGGCGAAGTCCGGAAAACAAGAGGAGCGCTTCGGCGGCCTTCTCGGACTGCGCTTTCTCGACGGCCTTTACAGGCTGCGGAAAAACTCGGGCTTCGTATCAGGTTATCGCTTTAGCGATGACGTAAACTTTTTGGAATCGGATGCCCCTTTAGGGGCTGGGCATCGGAAATCGAATTTTTCCGCAGCCTCTTTCGCTTGGAATCGAAAGCCTAACGGGAAACCAGACTAGGTGTGCCGCCCGCCGCCTGTTCCAACCACGCATTCGCTAAGCCGAATCCCGTCTCCAGCGCGCGCCGGTTGATTTCCTCCGTCCCCTTGGGAACCCGCGCCAGGACTGCCTTGTGTAGATCCTCTTTGGAAGCCAGTCCCGACAGCATGCCAACGATTCCCACGCAGACCATGTTGGCCACGACTTCCTTCGCCAGTTTCACGCGTGCGGTTTGCAGGATCGGTAAACGGCACAGGCGGAAGGCCCCCGGCGGGATTGCCGAAACCCGGTTCTCGTCAACGATCAGGATCCCATCTTGCTTGAGTTGGGGGCTATAGGAATCGCAGGCTTTCTGCGTCAGGGCCAGCAGCAGGTCGAGGCGGGTGCAGATGGGATAGTCCACCGGCTCGTCGCTGACGACAACATCCGAACGGCAACTGCCGCCGCGCGACTCGGGCCCGTAGGACTGCGTGTAGGTGACTTGCTTCCCGCCGTAGATTCCGACGGCTTCGGCCACGATGGCGCCCGCCAGCACCAGCCCCTGGCCGCCTTCTCCGCTGAGCCGAATCTCGTAACGTTCCATAGTTTTCTACTCCCGCATGTCGGGACGCACCGCGCCCGCAAAATCCCGATCCAACGTGGCCAAATATTCGGGCGCCGAGTCCTGGTGCAGGATGCCGGTCAGCAGTTTGCCCTTGCGCCGCTCCGGCGGCAGGGCGGCTGCCGCCTTTGCGTCCAGCGTGTGCTGCTTTTGGGTGAAGAGCATGTCCGACGGACTGCCGACGCGATTGAAGCGCCCAAAGAATTCGGGGCAGTCACTGAGAATTTCCACGAAGGAAAAACCATTGTGCTGAAGCGCCCCCGCAATCAGCTTTTCCACTGCGACCGGTTCGTAGGTGACGCCGCGGGCTACAAAGGTGGCGCCGGCCGCCTCGGCCAGCCGGCAGGAGTCAAAGGCGCGCTCGGTCTGGCCCTTGGGACTGGTCGTGCTGACCTTGCCCGGAGTCGTCGTGGGGGCGGATTGCCCGCCGGTCATGCCGTAGATCTCATTGTTCAGCAGCAGGCAGGTCATCGCCAGGTTGCGCCGCGCGGCGTGAATCAGGTGATTGCCACCGATGGACAACGCGTCGCCGTCGCCGGTGATGACAATTACCTTCAGTTCCGGCCGCGCCATCTTGATTCCGGTGGCGAACGCCAGCGGCCGCCCGTGCGTGGTGTGCAGCGTGTTGAAGTCCACGTAGCCCGACAGCCGGCTGGAACAACCGATGCCGGAAACCACCATCACTTCATCCTTGTTGAGGCCCAGCGAATGAATGGCGCGCAACATCGCGCCCAGCACGATACCGTGTCCGCACCCAGGACAAAGGATGTGGGGAAACATGTCAAGCCGCAAGTATTCCTTGAAATCAAACATGAGTTTCCCTCCCCGCTTTCAGCGCTGCCAGAATTTCCTCCGGTGTAATGGTCTCTCCGTCGGCCTTCAGGCAGGTATGGATGCGTTTCGCATTGCCCGCGGCTCGCTGCACTTCCCCGAGCATCTGTCCCAGGTTCATCTCGGCGACGACGATGCGGTCCACCTGTTCCGCCAGGGCGGCGATCTCCTCGGTGGGGAATGGCCAGAGCGTGATCGCGCGAAACAGTCCGGCCCGGATTCCCTGCGCCCGGGCCAGGCGGAGCGCCTGTCGCGCCGCCGCCGAAACAATGCCGTACGCGAACACCACCACCTCGGCGTCATTGCAATCCACGGTTTCAAACTGGACGATGTCCCGCCGCTGCCACTCGATCTTGTCGTGCAGGCGCCGCTGCGTGGCGGCGATCACCGCCGGGTTCTGCGTGGGATAGCCGCGCTCGTCGTGCGCCAATCCGGTCACATGGTAGCGGTAGCCGTCGCCAAACGGCGCCATCACCGGCACTCCGTCCTCGCCGGGAGCGTAGGCCAGATGCCTGCCGGGCGCGCCGTTGGGCTTCTTGCGGTTCTCAATCGGGAGTTGGGCGAGCGCCGCCATGTCCACTTTCTCGTACATGTGGGCGACCACCTCGTCACACAGCAGCGTCACCGGCGTGCGCAGCCGCTCCGCCAGGTTGAAGGCGCGCACCGTCAGCTCGTAGAACTCCTTCGGGGAGGCCGCCGCCAGCGCGATGCTGGGATGGTCGCCGTGCGTCCCCCAGCGCGCTTGCATGACGTCGCCCTGGGACGGCGAGGTCGGCAAGCCGGTGCTGGGCCCGCCGCGCATCACGTCCACGATCACGCATGGCACCTCGGCATACGCGGCGTATCCGATGTGCTCCTGCATCAGCGAAAACCCGGGCCCGCTGGTGGCGGTCATCGCCTTCATGCCGGCCAATGAAGCCCCAATCACGGCCGCCAAAGATGCGATTTCATCCTCCATCTGGATAAACCGGCCGCCCGCCTCGGGCAGCAAGCGCGCCAGCTTTTCCGCGATCTCCGACGAAGGGCTGATGGGATAGCCGGCGAAAAACCGGCATCCGGCGGCGAGGGCGGCCTTGGCGCAGGCCGTGTTGCCTTGCAGCAGTTCGATCGAATTGGCAGTAGCGGTTGCCATGGTCACGGTTCTAGTGCACGTTGACGGCGAGATCGGGACAAAGCCACTCGCAGAGCATGCAGCGAATACAACTGCTGGCGTCGGCCACGACTGCCTTCCTGGCGTCGTTCATCTTCAGGCAATTCTGCGGACAAACGACGACGCAGATCTCGCAGCCCTTGCACCAGGTCTCGCGAATTTCAATGTCAGCGATTGCCAGGCTGGCAGCGGCTTCCTGCGCCGGCGCTGCGGCCGGTTCTTCTTCGGCTGCCGGGAACTGCAGGTTTCGCCCCGCCAGAAAAGCCCGCCGGTTGACCTCGCGCGCCTGCGGCTTCACGCTGCGCTCGATCGCGTTGGTCCAGTCTTCCGCGGAAAACTCGCAGACATTGGAGAGAACCCCCAGCAGAACCGTATTACTGACTTTGGGATTGCCCAACTCCGTGGCCAGCGACTCGGCATCGAGCGCGCGCACATCCCCGCGCTGCTGCCGGAGCGAGCGCTGAATCTCCTGCGGATAGCACACGGCGGCTTGCGGACGCCGGTCCAGGCACGAAGCGGGCGGAACCCGCTGGCCCAGGTTGGTGATCAACGTGCCGCCCGGCTTCAGGTACTTGCTCCAGCGCAAGGCTTCCGCCGGCTCGAAGGCCAGCAGCACGTCGCTTGCGCCCGGCTCAATCAGGGGAGACAGCACCTTGCGCCCGTAGCGCACGTGGGTGTACACCACGCCACCCCGCTTGGCCATGCCGTGGACTTCGCTCTTCTTGACGTCGTAGCCGGAGGCCAGGCAGACCGAGGCCAGGATGTCGCTGGCGGTCAGCACGCCTTGTCCGCCCACGCCCACGATCAGTACGTTTTGTACCTGCCCGTTTTCCACGCGAACCCTCTCATTGCGAACGCCCAGCCGAGACGTCCGGCAGGGGCACAATCGCTTCCGTCGGACACAAAAGCGCGCACACCGCACATCCGATGCAGGTCCCCGGATCAATCGTCACCTTGTGCTGGCCTTCGTGGAACTCATCGGTCCACGTGATGGACGGGCAGCCCAGGTTCATACATTTCTGGCAGGCGTTACAGGCCGGCGCCGCGACTTCGTAGGGTGCGCTGCGAATCGGCGCGGGCGAAACCACGCAAGGACGGTTGGTGATCACCACCGAGACGCCGTCATGACTCACCGCCGCCTTCAGCGTGCGGAACACCGCGGGTACGTCGTAAGGGTCCACCACCTGCACCTGTTCCACCCCGAGCGCCTTGCAGACCTTGGCAATCTCGATGGTGCGGGAGATCTCGCCGCGCAAATTGTGCCCGGTGCCCGCGTGGTCCTGCCCGCCGGTCATTGCCGTGGTGTGGTTGTCGAGGATCAGCACCGTAATCCGGGCGCCGTTGTAAACGGCATCAATCAGGGGAGGGATGCCCGAATGAAAGAAAGTTGAATCTCCGATGGTTGCTACCACGGGTCGCGAAGTGGCCCCGCCTTTTTGCAGGCCAATAGCCATGCCGATGCTGCAGCCCATGGCCAGCGTGGTCTCAATCGCCGCCAGCGGCTCGTAAACGGCCAGCGTGTAGCAGCCGATGTCGCCCACGACCAGGGCATTCATCTTCTTCAGCACCAGATAGGGGATGGTGTGCGGACAGCCTGGACACAAAGCGGGCGGACGAAACAGGTTCTGCGAAACCGGCAGCTTGCTGGCCTCGGTTGGCGGCGGGGGCGCCGACAGGACGCCCGCCTTCTGAAAGCCCTCCTTCACCCGTTCGGGCGTCAGTTCTCCCAGGCGCGAGAAAAACGTTTTCCCTTCGACCGCAATTCCACCGGCCTTGCACTGGTCTTCCAGCACCGGCTCCAGTTCCTCGACCACGAACAGCCGCTCCACGCTGGCGGCAAACTCCCGCACCGTTTGCATAGGCAGCGGGTACGTAAATCCCAGTTTGAGCACGCTGGCTTCCGGCAGGACTTCCTTCACGTACTGGTAGCAGACCCCGCTGGTAATCACGCCCACAGACGCGCTGCCCTTTTCCCAGCGGTTCAGCGGCGTCTGCTCGGAGAATTCCTCGAGCTGCGCGAGCCGTTCGAGAACCTTCTCGTGGCGGACGCGGGCATTGCTCGGGACCAGCACGTACTTGGAAGGCTCGCGCTGATAGGTTTTGGCCGGGGCCGCAACAACCTCGCCCATCTCGACCATCCCCTTGGAGTGGGAAAGCCGGGTGGTGGTGCGCAGAATTACCGGGGTATCGAAACGCTCGCTGATTTCACAGGCCTGTCCAACAAAATCCTTCGCTTCCTGACTGTCGGAAGGCTCCAGCAGGGGGATCGCGGCAAAGCGCGCATAGATGCGGTTGTCCTGTTCGTTCTGCGAGCTGTGCACACCGGGGTCGTCCGCGCAGACGATGACCAGCGCCGCCCGCACGCCGGTGTAGGCCACGCTCATCAGCGTGTCGGCGGCCACGTTAAGTCCCACGTGCTTCATGGTGACCAGAGTGCGGGATCCTGCCAGCGCGCCGCCGACCCCGACGTCGAGGGCCACCTTCTCGTTGGGCGACCAGGCCACATAGCCTTCCGTGTCAATGTGGGCCAGTGTTTCCAGAATCTCGGTGCTGGGCGTGCCCGGATAGCCGGTAGCGACGCGAATGCCGCTCTCCATCGCCCCACGCGCAATTGCCTCGTTCCCCGAAAGCAGGACTCTGGTCGCTACTGCGTTGTCGATCGCCATGGTTCCAGCGGTGGTCATATATTACTAAATTACGACAGAAACAAAATTAATGTAATATATTGCGGCACAGAAATCCTATTGTCAAGAGAAAAGTGCGCTGCGACCCGGCGGGCGGTCAGTCGCCCGGGAGGAAGGCGGCCTCGGGCTCGTGGACGGACTCGAAGGGGTTCTGCAGGGCTTGCAGTCGGGCCTGCACCCGGTTCCAGCGCGTGTCGGCCGGCGCCCGAAAGACCTCTTCAAAGAAGCGGATGGCGCCCTCCGCCAGCAGTTGGTAGTAATCCCGGAACAACTGCCAGGCGGCCGATCCGGGCCATTCCCGGGGCAGCAATTCCGCCGGCAGGCTGGGATCCACGAACAGGAACTTGCGGTACTCGTGGACCAGCCAGGTCTTGTCGGAAAAGCATTCCTCGTCCGCCATGGGATCATTGCGCTCCGCGCGGGCGCGGCAAGCTTTGAAACGTGGCTGCCAGGTGGCGATGAACTGGCCATACTGCCGGGCAATGGCCGGAATATCCCAGCAGCGCGCGACGATTTCCTGGCGTGAGGAAGTGCCGATGTGGCGTGCCGTAAAGGCTTCGACGCCCTTGCCGATCTTCTGTAAACGGAGATGGTTCAGCGCCACGCGCGCGACCGGGTTGGGCGAGATCCAGGTTGCCGTCGTCAGTCGCCCGAAGCCCAGCCACTCCATTTCCCGGCGTAGCCGGTCCCGCCGTTCCCGTTCGCCCTCGGAGCGACCCAGGGTGACCACCGTCCACTGTCCGTCCCAAGCGTCGCGGTGCGCATGGAAGATCCGGTGGGCGGCTTCCTCCATGCGCTCCTGCCCGCGTTCGGACAGACCGTAGTAACTCAGCTTCCCGTCGCGTGTGGCCTGGAGCCATCCCTGCTGACACATGCGCGACAGCGCCGTCCGCACGGCGCCCGAGGAAAAGCCCAGCTGCTCCATCAGCGAGATGAGGCTTCCCGTCCAGATGCCGCCCCCGAAATGCAGGATGTAATCCCCGTAGAGGGTGAAGAGCACGCCACGGGCTTTCAGCGCGCTGCTCTTATGTTTGGCGATCGAAGCCGGCATCAGTCGCTTTCCGCGGGCCACCCTGCGGAAGGGTGTACCCGGTGCATACTATATCACTTTTCTGTGTATTGTCGATGAACTGTATCATGTGTGAAGAGCTTATTTTGCGGAGATCCGCGGCCCCTCCTGCACCTCACCCGGTCCTCTGGAGCAGGCGCATTTCCTGCAGGCTGGCAATTCCCCGGGAAAAACACACGGCAGAAATGCGGGGGTGCAGGCGCTGGTAGCGGGACCGCAGAACCTCGAGCGCAGGCCGGTCCGAGAGCAGTCTCATCAGGTCGGGGACACAGACATCGCCACAGTACCGCACGCCCCGGCTGGCCTGCGGCGAGACCACGGCCGGGCGCAACTCCACGAACTCTCCTTCGATGACGGGCCGCTCCTGAAGTTGGACTGCCGGACCCATCGTGATGCGGTCCTGATTGCGCAGAGCGGCCTGACGGCGTCCCGCTGCCGGGTCCGCACTGGGCGGCGTTTCCAGAGCCGCCCGTTGTTTCCAGAACGGCTGCTCCGCGAAGCGCTGTTCCCGGCGGTAGTAGTTGCTCCGGGCGGCGAGGTGGCTGAGAAAGCCGGCATGCTCGCGCTCGCGGCAGAATTCCATCACCCACGCGCTGCGTTGCGGATGGACCAGGAGCGTGTGCACCGCCGTAGCCGCAGTCAGCGCCGAAGCAATCGCCTTCTGCACACCCTGCGAACACAGCGGATCCAGCGTGGACGCCGCATCGCCCGCCAGCAGCCAGTCCGGCCCGCAGCAGCGCTCGACCAGGCTGGGATACGCGGGGAAGATGCGGACTTCGCCATCCCACGTGAACCCGCGCAATCGTCGCTTTGCGTGTCGGGCGTTTTGGAGAGCCCTCAGGTAGATCTGCGGCGCGGTTCGGCGCAAGTTGGAGGGCAGCAAGCCGCGATCCGTCATGAAGCCGGCCACACGTTGCGCCGAATTCAGACGCGCCGTGTAGAACCAGCCATCCGGCAGAGATTCGACCAGCGGATTGAAGCCGTCCGCATCGTCGCGGGGCTGGGTGGCCTGCCAGTAGCCGATCAAGCCTAGCTGCGGTCCGCGGGTCTTCTGCTGCGGCAACCGCAATCGCCGGGCGAGGACCCGGGCGCGCCCGCTGGCGTCGCAGACGAACAAAGTCCGGAAACGGCGCCGGAAGCCTTCCGCAGAGCACAGCTCAACCTGCCAGCCCGAGTCCGCATGCTCGAATTCTTGCGGCCGCCATCCTTCGAATACTGTGGCGCCGGCGGCGCCGGCGGCCGCCAGCAACTGGGCGTCAAATTCCGCGCGTTCCACCTGGAACCCGCGACCGGCCTCGTCAGTGGTATGAGGATGAAAGGTGACACGACCGCTGCCCCACGCCGAGAGATTGCCGCTGGTGAGTGCGCCCGCGAGAACGAAATCCGGCGGAACGACCCCCGCGCGCTTGAGCAGCAGGGCGACCGAGGCCGGCAGCGTTTCCCCGATGGCGTAGCGCGGGAATTTCTGGCGATCCACCAGCGCCACGCGGTGGCCCTTGCGGCTTAGCTGCTCCGCCAGCACCGAGCCTGCGGGCCCGGCGCCCAGAATCACCACGTCGAAACGGGACGGAGACGTCATAAGAATCGCCCACCAGCGAACGCTTACCGGGCTTACGCCGGACCCTGCCTTTTCTCCTGCTCGTGCCGCCGGAGTTCCACGCGCCGGATTTTCCCGCTGACTGTCTTGGGCAACTGCTCGAGAAATTCGATCGCGCGCGGGTACTTGTAGGGAGCGGTCGTCTTCTTTACATGCTCCTGCAGTTCTTTCACCAGTTGAGGGGAGCCCTCATACCCTTCACGCAGCACGACAAAAGCCTTCACGATGAGCCCGCGCACCGGATCCGGGCTGCCCACCACCGCCGATTCCACCACCGCGGGATGCTCCAGCAGCGCGCTCTCCACTTCAAAGGGACCAATGCGATAGCCGGCGCTGATGATCACGTCGTCAGCGCGGCCCACGAACCAGTAGTATCCGTCTTCATCGCGGTAGGCGCGGTCTCCGGTCACATACCACTCGCCGCGACGGGTGCGCGCGGTCAGGGCGGGTTCTTTCCAGTATTCTCGGAACAGCGAAGGGGGCGAGCCGCGCAGCGCAATTTCGCCCTCCTCTCCGGCGGGCAGCGGGTTCCCGTCAAAATCCACGATCGCAATGTCGTGTCCCGGCATGGGCTTGCCCATCGATCCCGGCTTTACCGGCAGGCTGGGATGGTTGCAAACCGTAATGGTGCTCTCGGTTTGCCCATAGCCGTCGTAGATGGTCAAGCCGGTGCCTTCGCGCCACACCTCGATGACCTCGGGATTCAGCGGCTCTCCCGCCCCCACCACGTGCCGCAACGCAAAATGGTATTTCTTCAAGTCTTCCTTCACCATGACGCGAAACGCCGTGGGCGGCGCGCAGAAGGTCGTGATCCGGTACTTCTCCAGAAGTTCCAGCGTCTTTTTCGCGTCGAAGTTTCCCGCATAGGAAACCACCTGCGAACCCACGTGCCAGGGCCCGAACAGCGTGCTGTAGGCAGCCTTGGCCCAGCCCGTGTCGGCAAGGTTCCAGTGCAGATCGTCGGGGCGCAGGTTAAGCCAGTATTCGCCGGTGACGTGATGGGCATAGGTGTAGGCGTGCGAATGCAGCACCATCTTCGGACCGCCGGTGGTGCCGGAAGTGAAATAGATCAGAGCCCGGTCGCTCGCCAAGGTCGGCTCCGCGCGGAACTCCGTCGCCGCCTTCTCCATGGCCTGCTCATAGCCGACCCAGCCGGGACGCGTGCCGCCCACCAGGATGCAATGCTTGAGTCCGGGAGTGTCTTTGCGGGCTGTCTCGACCTTGGCGCAGTTGTCCACATCCGTGATGATCGCTTTCGCTTCCGACAACTGTGTCCGGTAGGCGATGTCTTTCGGTTGCAGCAAAGTGGCGCCGGGAGCGGCCACCGCGCCCATCCGCAGAAGTCCCAGCATCACCACCTGCCAGGCGGGTATGCGGGGCAGGATCACCACCACCACGTCGTCCTTGCCAATCCCGAGGCTGGCCAGAACATTGGCGAACTGCTTCGAGAGCCGGCTCAGGTCCCGGAAGCTGTAGCGCTCTTCGTTTCCTTGCTCGTCGCACCAGAGCAACGCGGGACGCGTCGCATCGCGCGCGTGCCGGTCCACAACGTCGGTTGCAAAATTGAAGTGCTCCGGCAAATCCCAACGGAAATTGTTGTACAACTCAAGATATCGGTCGCTCACATGGCCTCACGCAGTTTCGATCTTTGCCGCAGCCTCTAATCCCAGTTCTTCGGTGGACACCTGCCGCATCTTGAATTTCTGGATCTTTCCGGTCACTGTCATCGGGAACGAATCCACGATCTTCACGCACCGGGGAATCTTGTAGGCCGCGATCTTGCCCTCGCAGTACTTGCGGATGTCCTCCGGGGAGACTTTCGCGCTGGCGTCCAGTCTCACCCACGCCACGACCTGCTCACCGTATTTCCCGTCGGGCACGCCGATCACCTGCACGTCACTGACGCCGGGACAGGTGTACAGGAACTCTTCAATCTCGCGCGGGTAAATATTCTCGCCGCCGCGGATGATCACGTCCTTGGCCCGGCCCGTGATCTTGCAGTAGCCGTTGGCGTCCATGGTGGCGAGGTCGCCCGTGTGCAACCAGCCGTCGCGATCAATCGCCTTCTGGGTTGCCTCGGGATTCTTGTAGTACCCCTTCATCACCAAATACCCGCGCGTGCACAACTCGCCCGGAGTCCCGCGGGGCACGATCTCCCCGCTGATGACGTCCACGATTTTGACTTCCGTATGCGGCAGGGGCTTGCCGACGGTGGTCACGCGCAGCTCCAGCGGGTCGTCCACCGTAGTTTGCGTGATGGCCGGAGAAGACTCCGTCAAGCCGTAGGCAATCGTCATCTCTTTCAGGTGCATCAACTGCACCACGCGCTTCATCACCTCAATGGGGCAGGGAGAACCGGCCATGATGCCCGTGCGCAGCGTGCTCAGGTCGAAGCGCGCAAATTGCGGATGGTCCAGTTCGGCAATGAACATGGTGGGCACACCGTGCAGTGCGGTACAGCGTTCGGCTTCAACCGCCTCCAGCGTCGCCAGCGGGTCGAAGAAGGCGGCAGGAATGACCATGGTGGCGCCACTCACCACGCAGCCCATATTGCCCAACACCATTGCGAAGCAGTGGTAGAAAGGCACGGGGATGCAGAGCCGGTCCCGGTGGGTGAACTTCATGGCCGCGGCGATCAGCAGCCCGTTGTTGACGATATTGTGGTGGCTGAGCGTGGCGCCTTTCGGGAATCCTGTGGTGCCGGAGGTGTACTGGATGTTGATGGGATCGTCGAATGACAGCGAGGCCTCGCGCTGCCGCAACTCCTCCTCCGGCACGCCGCGGCCCATTTCGCGCAGTTCGTCCCAGCCGAACATCCCAACCTGCCTGCCCTCCCCGATGAAGGCCAGATTCTTGAGATGGGGCAACGCCGCCGAGCGCAGTTCGCCCGGTCTGGCTGACGCCAGCTCCGGACACAGGCCGTGCACGATGGCAACGTAGTCAGCATCGCGGAACCCCTGGATCAGCAGGAGGGTGCTGCATTCGGACTGGCGTAACACGTACTCCAGTTCGAAAGCGCGGTTGGCGGGGTTGATGTTGACCAGGATGGCGCCAACCTTGGCGGCGGCAAACTGCGTGACTACCCATTCGGCGCAGTTCGTCGCCCAGATCCCGATCCGGTCTTCCTTCTGAATGCCCAGCCGCAGCAGGCCTCGCGCCAGCAGTTCTACTTCTTCCAGCAACTGCCGGTAGGTATAGCGAAGCTTTTGGTGCCGGACCACCAGTGCGTCCTGGTCGGGATAGGAGCGGGCTGAAACATCGAGCACCTCTCCGATCGAACGGCCGAGCAGCGGGATGTCTCCGCTACCGTGGGTGTAGCTGCGTTCTCTGGTCACTTCCGCCATGCATCTCTCCCATCTTCAGCCTTAGCCTTGCTTCAGGCTTCGAAACGAGCGGCTGTTTCTTCCCTGGGCGTGGCTTGCGCAATCAAAAATTCTACGATTTCTTCGTGCCGTGCCTGCGGCTTCTGCTGCAGGATCCGAGCCACGCGGGCGATGATATGGGCGGCGGCAAAACTGTGCCCTCGCAAGTTGAGGCTTTGCGGGCGTCCCGGCAGCGGGCGCGGACTGGGATGGGCGCGGAACGGCACGGCCTCGTCTGGGCAGTAGAAGTGCTCGTCCCAGGCGCACCGCTCGTCTCCCGCGACTGCGATCACGTTGGCGAAGCTGGCCGGAAACCATTCCTGTTCCTCGTCCCCGGCAGCCGCCACCAGAATCATGCCGCGCCGGATGGCTTCATCACAGGCGTCCTGCAATACCTCCCGGTGCTCCGCCCGCTCCGTCCCCAAGCTGATGTTGACCGCCTGCATTCCGTGCTTGATCGCCCAGCGAATCGCCGCCGCCACGACTACGGCCTGCGTCCGCAATTCCCGGTCAAAAACTTTCACGGCGTACAGTTCAACTTCCGGCGCCTTGGCGCGGATCACGCCGGCAACGGCCGTCCCGTGACCGAGCATATCGCGAAAATCCGGATCGAACTCCACGCTGCCATCTTCGCGCCAGCGGACGTGAACTCCGCCTGCGACCTCGCGCACGTGCGAGTGCAGGGCGTTGATCCCGCTGTCCAGGACTGCAATTCGCACGCGCTGCCCGTCCTTGTTCGGCGGGCCAATTCCGGCTGACCGGTCCCGAGAGTTCACGACGCCACCGCCTCCGCGCCGGGAATGGTTTGCCGCACGCGGGCCGCGCGCTGTAACTCCCGGTACAAACCCTCCACTTCCGCCAGGCGCTCGTGCGTTCCCACCTGCACGACTTCGCCTTGATCGAGCACCAGGATCTCATCGGCATCTCGCACCGAAGACAACCGGTGGGTGATGACCAGTGCCGTGCGTTCCCTGAGACACTCCTCCAGCGCCAGCCAGATCCGCGATTCTGTCAGCACATCTAAAGTGGAAGTGGCCTCGTCGAAGATCCATAATCTGGCGTCCCGCAGCACCGCCCGCGCAATCGCGATCCGCTGGCGCTGGCCGGTCGAGAGCTTAAGGCCACGTTCCCCGACCACCGTATCCATGCCCTTGGGTGTGGAAAGAATGAATTCTTCCAGGTCTGCCTTGCGTGCCGCTTCCCACACCTGCTCGCGAGAGGCGCCCCAGTGGGCGTAGCGGATGTTCTCCTCGATGCTGGTGTGGAACAGAAAGGGCTCGGAACTGACCACCGCAATCTGCTTGCGCAACGAACGCACTTGCAGATCGCGCAGGTCATGTCCGTCGAAATATACCGCTCCCTGCTGCGGATCGTAGAAACGCAACAGCAGGTCCACGAGCGTGGATTTGCCCGCTCCGCTCGGCCCGACGATCGCCAGGCGGCGTCCCGGCGACAGGTTGAAACTGACACCATGCACCACCGGGATTCCCGGCCGGTAGGCAAAGCTGACGTCGCGGAACTCCACTTCGCCCCTCGTCGCGCCCAGCGCGACCGCGCCCTCCCGCTCCCGCACTTCCGGCGGAAGATCGAGAAACTCAAAAACACGATCCAGCGAAACCCGGGCGCGCTGCAGGCTGAGGTAGAGTCCAATCACGTTTTGCAGCGGGCTCAGCAGGCGTGCCTGGTAGGCAGCGAACGCCACCAGCGCTCCCAGGCTCATCGCGCCCACGATCACCTGGTGGCCCCCATAGAGCAACAGAACCAGCGTGCTCAGGCTCATGAAGATGGTGGGCAGCCCGCCTGCATACGCTGAGACCACCTGGTACCGCAGCACGCTCGCGATGTACCCCTGGTTTTTCTGTGTCAGCTTCTCCGCCTCGGCATCCTCCGCGCCCACGGTAGTGATCCACTTCATGCCATGCAGCGATTCCAGCACTGTACTGCTCAAATCGGCATTGTGTTCCCGCACCACGCGCGCCTGCTGTGCGATTCGCCGCCGGTACGGCACCAGTGCCCGAAAACTGAAAGGCACCAGCACAAAGCCCAGAAGAAACAGTTTCCAGTTGAGATAGACCAGCACCACAACCGTGCCCAGCAGGGTCAGGACACTCAGCGCCAGACTGAACAAGGCATCGGTCGCGACCGACTGGATCTCCGCGACGTCGCTGTTCAGCCGGGAAACAATCTCGCCCGTCCGGGTTTGGGCATAGAAGCGCGGCGAGAGTGTTTGCAGGTGGCGAAAAACAAATACCCGCATCTCCATCAGGATGCGGGATGAAACCGCAGTGTACAAGTAGCGGGTGACGGCGCCGGTGACGAAGCTTAGCACCACCAGCGCGGCCAGCACCAGCGTCGCCACCAGCAGCAGGTGCGGCTTCCGCCCCACCAGCACATCGTCAATCAGGAACTTGGCGCCCAGCGGGTACACCAGGCCGAGCAAAGTGGAGAGCAGGGTCAGACTGAAAACCAGCGCAAGCTTGCCGGCGTGTGGACGTACGAAAGGAAAGACCCGGCGCAACTGTCCCAGCCCTGCGGCCGACGCTCCCGCGCCGGTCCGGTCACTCCCTTCCTGCCTAGACTCTGTGCTCATCATGGCCCATCATCGAAGTGCACCCCGGGGTACGACGCGCAACGCGGTTACGCTTCCGTCCCCGGAGAGTTCGATTTTCTTGATCTGCTTCAGAGTCTCGGTGTCGTAGATGTCCATAAAAGGTGCGGCCCCAGAGACGTACAGCTTCCGCCCATCGCGGGAGATGTTAGTTACATATTTCGTCCGGTCCAAGTCAAGGACATTCGTCACACGGCGGTCTTCCAGATCCACGACCACTAGCTGGTTCATGACCGCATAAGCCCGTTTGCGGTCCGGAGACACCACGGCAGAATACAGCGGAATGGCCGGTCCCAGCTCGACCAGGTCGGTCTTGCCCGTTTCCACGTCAATGTTCACCAGCCCCATCAAGCTTTTCCCGTTCAGGGGATTCGTCGTGTAGTAGGGCAAGGAAAAGATTCCGCTCTGCTCGTACTGGGTAAACAGCGGGAGGCTGTCGAGCGGGCCGTGGTCCGGAGCCGGCGTTTGCAGCGGAAAGCGCTCCGTAATCCGGCCCTGCGCGATATCAATAAAATAAAGATCGCGCCCCCAGCCCACCAGTCGCTTCCCGTCCCCCAGCGCGATCAGCGCGGCAACGCCTTCGGGCACCTCGGCAATCTTGCGCGACTTGCGGGTACTCAGATCGTAGGCCAGGATCTGCGGCGGCTCCGCCTGGTATTCGTCTTGCAGCAATCGCACCGGCTTGACGTGCACATACAGCACCTTGTCGTCAGTGCTCAAGGCCGTGCCGTAAATCACGAACTTGTATCCGGGAGGAGCCAACCGAATGACGTCTTCCGCCTTGCGGTTGACGAAGTCCACGATTTCGATCTGGCTGCGCCCCTCGGTAGTGACATAAAGATGCCTGCCGTCGCGGGAACGTTCGATCTCCTTGGGAGCGCGGCCGCGCAGGGAAATCTCGCCAACCACTTCATCACGGCTGGTATCCAACACGATCAGCGCGTGCGGATGGATGCCCATCACCATGTATTCGTGTCCGGCCGCCTGCGCCCACAAGGGCAGGGCCGCCGACAGAAACAACAAGCCGATCGCCAGCAGGCAAAGCCAGCCGGCCTTCGGCTGCCGCCGTATTCTCCAAGCTTGAATATTGCCAACCAAGGTTCGCATCGTTGCGCTCAGCTCCGTCGCTCAATCACTTTTTCAAAGAAGGCGGGATTCCTTTCCATGATTTCTCCGTAGCATTCCAGACCCAAGTCAATCCACGTGCGAATCCATTCGCAGTAGTGCGGATTGCCGTGGTAGAGGTCGCCGTACCGGGTGTGCGCTTCGTGATGACAACCGCCCGAGCAGATGTGCCGCACCCAGCAGGTCTGGCAGGGCGCCTTATGGCTCAGATGAGCGTTTTCCAGAAACTCTGCCTGCTTCTCCACATCCAGCCCGTCGTACACGGAACCCAGGCGGTGTTCCGGCGATTCCAGGAAGCGATGACATAAATAAAGGTCGCCCTTGGCGCCCACGCCCAGCAACCCCAATCCAGCCCCGCAGGGATAAGTCTTCACGATCCCGGCGTGCAACTCGGAAAGCAAATTGGAAAGGTTGGAGAATCCGAGATACTCGTCCCTGGCCGCCTTCTCCACGTACAGCCGGGAGAGTTGCCGGAACGCGGTCATGATCTCCCACAGTTCTTCCGCGGTCAGGGCGTAGTCGTCGCGGTCGGCGGAAGTCACCGGCGCGAAACCGACCTCGTGGAAGCCCATCTCCTTCAAGTGCCAGAAGCACTCCTCCACGGCCGTGACGCCGTGCGTCAGTGTGGCGCGGGCCGCGACGCGGCGCGTCTTGTGGTTGCGCAGCAGGCTGAGCACTCGGGGATGGATCATGTCGTAGGAGCCGAGTCCGCTCTTATACGTCCGCCGCAGATCGTGATACTTCTTCGGCCCGTCGATGCTGACGGCGACTCCGATCTCGCTGTCGCTCAGGAAGTCGATCACTTCCGGCGTCAGGTAGGTGGCGTTCGTGGTCATGCTGAATTCCACCCGCTTGCCCGCCTTGCGTCCTGCTTCGTTGGCGTAAACCACCAGGCGGCGGATCAGCGCCAGGTTCATCAAAGGCTCTCCGCCGAAAAACACCAGCGTCACGCTGTCGCTGTCTCCGGAGTTTTGCAGAAGGAAATCCACGCTGCGGCGCGCCGTCGCTTCGTCCATCATCTGGCGCGGCGCTCCGTAGTCGCCCTGCGCCGCGAAACAGTAACTGCATCCCAGGTTGCAGTCGTTCGCCACATTGAGCACGAGGCTTTTCTGCGGAAAGGGCAACGGCGGGAGCTTCGGTGCCGTGAGCCCGGCCGCGTCTTCCCGCACACCACGAAGCCGGATCGCACCCATCCGGCCGAGTTCCGACAAGACCCCCCGGATTTCTTCACGGGAATGTTCGCCTTCGAATGCGGAATACAACTTAGGAAAAGCGACAGGAGGGTTTCCGGTCGCCTGCTCGCCAGCGGTCGCAGCCGGTGGACCTTCGGTTCCGCTGCGGAGGAACTTCAGGATCTTCCCTCCCGGTTCGTCCACGGCAAAGATGCCCGTGGTTGCAACCACCATCACGTACTCGCGGCCGCTGACCGAAAATTGCCGGACTTCACCGAGCTGCACACTTGGTTCGGTGACCGCTTCCTCTTGTGGCCGCACTGGCGGCACGGACAGGCGGGACGCACCCGACTGGAGGCGAACGCCGGCTTGCGGCGTCAGCCGCGAAAGCGGAAAGAAATTCTGCGCGCTGCCATACCGGGACGTTCCCATGTTTGCCACCTGCACAATCTAGGCAAGATCCCGCTGGGCCAAGGCGAATCCCCGTATTATCCGCACGCCAGAATCGCCGGTCCCATTTCGGGTGCTGGCAAGTGTAGCTGCCTCCAGACAAATTGTCACCATCGGAAGCCGGGAGCCGGGTTCTTGGGTGTAAGATTCTCGCACCTGCTACGGCCCGCAGGACACGCACGCTGGCAGGTCAGCGGGGAGACGCCGCACTGACTGGCGCCGGGACTCTCTTATGTCCGGAGAGCTCTTCCGCGGTCTGCAGGATGTCGTCGCGGGCGTAGTCGTCGAAGAAGGCCCAATCCCCATGTCTCGATCGGATGCCGGGAAGGACTGCCTCCACTAACGCGTTGCCGGATTTCCCGTCTCCCTGGGCCCGGCTGACGGCAGCCCGCAGATCCGCCAGATATTGTCGGAACGTGGAAACGTCCCCCGCAGTGGCGACCTCGCCGTGACCCGGCACGAAAATGGACGAGCCGTGCTCGGACTGAAGGGTTGTAAGAGTGCGAACCCAGGATTCGGTCGTGGCATCGATCAGGTTCGGGAAGTGGTCCTTCCACAGCAGGTCGCCGCAGAACACTACGTTCGCATCGGGCACAAAGACAACAGAATCGCCGCCGGTGTGGCCAGGGTAGTATCGAACCTCAAGGGTTCGAGTCCCAAGATAAAGATCGATTCGGTCGTCATATACCACATCCGGCAAAGTCAGCGATTGCACCCGGGCCCTGATTTCCGGGGGGATGGGATCGGTCCAGAACTTCAAGTTCTCGCTGCGCATCCAGGCACGCACGTTGCGCTGGGCCACGATGGTGGCGCCCGCGGCGGCAAAGACGTCATTTCCATTCACGTGGTCGATGTGGTAGTGAGTATTGACCACAAAACGGATCGGCGCCGGGGTGATCTTGCGAATCTCTGCCAGAAGTTCCCTGGCGGCTTCCGGATCCTGGAAGGTGTCGATGACCGCGACCCCGTTATCTCCCACGACAAACCCGGAATTACCAAAAGCCTTCCCGGCATCGCTGGCAATGACCGCCCACACTCCATCGCCGACTTTGCGGAGCGTGAAGTCTGGAGCACCTGCTGCGGCACTGAAGCCCGGCAGTGCAACGAGGACGAGAAACAGCAAGACCAACGACTGGTGTCTCATGGTTGAACTCCTGCCCCGGACAGGATACCTCACGCAAACAGGATCAGCGGAAACACATGTTCGCTACACCTCGCACAGCAGATAAAGATGGAGAGAAGGCGGGGAGAGCCAGGCGAAAAACCTAAAAGCAAAACTTGGGCAAAGAATCGACCCCGAATATGGTCAAAATCGAGTATCGAGGGGTGGAAGAGTCGTCGAATCAACAACAAGTTAGATTGACCGATTGGGCTCATAACCCAAAGGTCGGTGGTTCAAATCCACCCCCCCGCAACCAAACCTCTCGTTTGGTTTCAATGGGTTGAGCCAATCTCATGAACTGGCTCGGTGACTCTAAACCCAACTTCCCAGCCGAAATTTCAGGAATTCTTTACGCACAGTCTTACGCCACTGGGGTGAAGGGCACCTGTTTCGCCACTCTTGTCTTCGGCGCAGTGCTTGCCGAAGCTGTTCAGTTTTATTGTGGACCCTCTCCGGGCTGCGCCACTCAGTTCACCGTCGCCCCGCCGCAGCATTTCTTGTATTTCTTTCCCGAGCCGCACGGGCACGGGTCGTTCCGCCCGACCTTGGGAGCGGTGCACCGTGGCTCACTCGTGTGGGCACCGCAGGGCGACGTGGCGACCGAGCTTCAGGTCTTCCGCCTCATATACAACACCCATGCCCCCGCCGCCGATCCTGTTGAGGATGCGGTAATGGGAAACCGTCTGACCCACGGGTTGGGAGGGGATAGCCATTAGCGAGAATGTTAGGTCTGACGCTCCGGGAAGGTCAACGCTCGGTGGATTCCAGTTCAGGTCAGTTCAACCACAATCGCCACATCGAATTTCGAGTAATACTTTTTCACGTCCTTCACGCCGTACTTTTCCCGAAATTTCTCGACCACAGATTTCACCGCTTTGGCGTCAGTCACGGGAACGGTTCGCAACTCCCCTCCAACGCCTCGTGCATCGATCCGAATCGACGGGTTTTGGAGCACGTTCTTGTACCACTGCGTGCCCGAGCCTTGCACGGGCAGGAGGTAAAGGTTCTCGCCTTCCAGCACGAACCAGACGGGAATCGAGATCGTCCGCCCCGACTTCCTACCGACCACGCTGATCTTGATCTGGCGGTAGCGGGCGAGGCGGTCTTCAAGGCTTTCCTTGGAACCTGCCATCCTGACCTCCATCTGATTCACGGCTTACGAATGTTGTGGGTCTTTTAGCGCCGGGCGCTGCTGACGATTTTCTTCTGCGGTGACCGCGATCCGCTTCGATTTCCGATAGACGTTGGCAACCGCCATCGTCCAGAAAGGAACTAAATCGACTCCGGGCACGAGCTTGGCAAGAAACGATGGCAGAAATTCCCAGTGCCAGCCAAGGAGTTCAACCAGCACGGCTGCGATACCGAAATCCAGTATGTCATCGGCAGGCGATAAAGCGCCTTCGACGAATAAGGGAAAAACGACGATTTGGAGTGCATCCGCAATGATGGCCAGCACCATGGCGGCTCGAAAGCGCGAACCCGGTGAGATTGTGATGGTGTCGTGAGTCACGGCAGTGCTGCTTTCGTGCTGCATGCCTATTCTAGACCCATGCTCCGCTGTAGGTGCGTCAAACGCCATGCCGCTGCCGCGTTCGCCTGCGTGCCCTTTATCTCACGCTCGGCTTGAAGCCAATCGTCCAAATCGTGACCGTCAGTCCTTCCACGCTGCTCGTAAAGTTCGTAGGCGCGTTGCTGAATCTGCTGCTCAATCGGGATCAGGACGGTCGGCTCGTCCGACTCCAGTGCGAGTGTTGATGGCTCTCTCTCGATCTCGTCTGGATGGCGATCTACCCTTTTTTCCAGTTGTTCAGTCTGCCGCTCTAATCTATCGGCTTTGGTGCGTTTCGTTGCCATGCCCACAGCTTGACACAAACCTCACGCCAAAGCGAGGTTCTACACGGCATCACTACCGGAGACGAGCGTTTCCGATTGTTACCACTGCGCCGACTCCAGCCATTTCTTAGCTAAACATCCTTCAGTTGTTCCTCATCCAGCCCGAAATAGTGGCCCAGTTCATGGATGACGGTGAGGCGGATTTGTTTGCGGACTTCGGCCTCGCTGGAGCAGACCGCTTCAATATTCTTCTGATAAAGCACGATGTGATCGGGTCCTGACGGTAGGTCAAATATGCTTTTCTTGGTCGTGGGCACGCCCTGGAAGACACCCAGAACCAGCCGCCTTGGCTGCCCCGACTGCGGTGAAGTTTGGTTCGGCGGTATATCCTCCACCAGAACCGCAACGTTACGAATGCGACTGCGAAATTCTTGTGGCAGCGAGTCGAGCGCCTCCTCGACTACTTTGACGAAATGTTCACGCTTCATTCTTCACCCACTGAAGTAAATGAGGGCACGGTCACTCCGAGTAAGGATCTGCTCAACAGCCGCATGGCCTATGTCTCGGTCTCGCGCGGAGCGCACGATGCACAGCTTTTCACCAACGACCGCGAGAAGCTGCCTGCGGCGCTCGGTCACGATGTATCGCAGCAGAGCGCGCATGTGCCCGAGATCAAACCCAACCAGACGATTGCGCCGCAGCAGGAAGCCTCCCAGGGTCAACAGCAGGACCACGGCATAGGTCTCCGTCTTACAGCTTCTGACGACGAACATCCGGCTGGGGAGCGAACTTGGTGACACGAACCGTGCGCGTAGCGAAAAAGTGCAGCAGAGCTTGGCAGACATGGCTGTCAAAGTTCACGTACTTTCCCGCAGCAACGAAGAAAAGCAGGACGCGTTGCGCGCTGCCGTCGAGCTGCGATTGGACAAACTGAACGAGAACCATAATCAGTTTGAATAATGGGTTTGGTCAAGGACAGTGGGCGGGGAAGGTTTCAATCGATGGTTGATGTCCGCTAGGACGAAAGTGCCCCGGACCTCCGGCACGCTCTGAAATCAGATACTTCTCAGCGTACTCTGCGTCTCGGCGGTGACGTTCCTACTTCTGTTTTGCGATGATCTTGTCCTTGATTTTGTCATAGGTCGCTTGGGGAAGAACTTTTTTCCTCACCAAGTCGGTCTTCTTCGCATAGGGACGGCCGTCGATGATTTTCTTTGCGTAGGCCGCTCCGATGCCCGGCAGAGCATCGAGCTGGTCTTTGGTCGCCGAGTTGATGTCGAGCAGATCGGCGGCAGCCGCGGCCGTTGTGGCCTTGGCCGGCGTCTTGGCGGCTTGCGCCACCGCCATTCCGCTCATCAGGCTCAGCGCAAGAAGTGCAACGAGAATTCTCGTCATGAATTTCTTGGTCATATTTGTTTCTCCTTATTGATTTTGAGCTCTCTTATTCTTTTTGAGCGCCCTTGTACCCGGCAGCTTTCGCTTCGGCTTCGGTCATGAATTTTCCTTGCTTGGTCTTGCCATACCAGCGGCCGCCCTTGTGATAGACCCCGCTTTCGGTGTTCACCCAGACTTTGCCGCTGGCTTGCGCGGCGGCGATCTCGGGACTGGAAGCCGCGGGGGCAGTGGTTTTGGTCGCAGTCTTCTTGGGCGCCGCCATGTTGCTGGAGGAAGCCGGGGCTGCGGCCGGAGCTGCGGCCGCAGGCGACATGACGCTAGTGTTGGGCTTCATCGCCGAAGCGGCGGGAGCGGTGCTGGCAGGCGCGGCATCCGCTGCCGCTGCTTTGGATTTCTTGCTGCTCTTCTTAGCGGTCGATGCCGCGGGTGCAGCCGTGTCGGCAGCAGCCGGTGTCGAGGTGCTATCGGCTGCTTCCTTCTTGGTCTTTTTCGACTTCTTCGTGGACGCGGCCGTCTTATCGCTGGCAGCGGACTTACCCGCGGCGGCAGTCTTGTCATCGGCAGCGGCCGCTTCCTTCTTGGCCTTCTTTTTGGACTTCTTAGTCGTGGTATCCGCGCTGGTGCCGGTTGAACTCGTTGAACTCGCTTGCGCCTTCGCCAAAGAAGGCGAAATGGCGACCGTGAGCATCAGACAGAAAACGAGCATCCACAGCGTGAATTTCTTTTGGGAGTGATTCATTTTTCCTCGTGAGATTCACGTCGGAATCTCCTTCTTACGTTCCAAACGGGGCGACCCATTGTACGCTCGCTCCACTGATCGCGACAATGCCAATCAATTTCCATCCGGATCATCCTCTACGGTACGAAATCCCGAACCAGCACCGCCGAAATTGCGCCATTTGCGGCCCACTTTTGCGACACCTCTCCTTACTCCAACTCGCGGTAGACAGACTTCGCTGCCGACCTGACCGCCATCTATCTATCTATCTATCCCGTCGGTACCGCCAGTAGCGCGTGTCGGCCCAGCGTTGCTCCCAGTGATCGAGGTGGGCTTGGGCTTTTTCCAGACTCTCGAAGCGCAAGCCTTGCAGCGGTGTTCTCTGAGCATGACCGACGCCCGATTCGACTTTGCCTTTGCGGTCGGGATCTTGACTCCGGCAATCCGACCGCAAGGCGTTGCGTCAGGGTTCAACATTCAGCTCGCTCACAGCTGCTGCGCGCATCAGTGATTTAGCTGTTTCTCCCTGACGACGAACTGAGACTCTGTCCTGATGCCAATTCTGCTACCCGAGAAGTTGTGCGGCGACGCAGTGTAGTCGTCGAGAACGACGCCCTTGTCGTTGCTAACCCGTACGTGAGACCCATCAACCTGAATGTGTACGGACAGCGAGGTGGCCTGAGTCGCCGCTGTAGCGTCCACTTTGGCTTCTTTTTGGTCGGAAACTTCTTCTCCGATGACCAGCTTGCGCACCATTTTCTGTCCCTCCAAAATATAATGGACGCGTGCCGTGCCCTCCGCGGCTTCGATCACCCACTCGATTTTCTTATTCCAAAACAAATTCTTCCCCGGCTTGGAAAAAATGAGATTCTCATGCAAGAACCCAGCTTTCAGATACACAAACTTGTGAGCGTCTTGCGCTCGGACCCACGGGCCTTCGTGAATCACCTGAGCCGCGTCCTGAAATTCGTAGTCCGGGATCGGAACGAGCTTGAGCGGAATACTCACGTCGTCACCGGCAATCAACTTTAATTCCGTATTGTATTTCTGGAAGCCAGGTGCTTCAGCCACTACAGCGTACTGTCCGGAGGGCAGTCTAAGTTTCACTGACGCCGGTGCTTGATGCACTTGCGAATCCCCCACCCGCTGGTATTTCACCGTGACGTTGGGAACCGTCGTTTGAAACGCCAGCGTTGGCCATGGAGTCAGCCTGGCATCCGGGAGTAGAACCTCGGGCGGTTTCGCAGAAATCTCAAACATGCGGCTTTCGTGGTACGGCTTGGCTAAGGCTACCGAATGCTGTCCGGCCGCCAGCAGGTTAGGAAGCCGCAGATTGCCATTCGCGTCGAGTTCGCCTGCCCGCTTGCCATCGATGTCGACTTCGGCCCCGGGAGTTCCGTCCGCAATCAGCAGGGACGCCAGCGTCACCGGTTTCACCTTGGCCTTGAGATTGACATTTTGAGTGAAGGTTTGGCGGCGCTGCAAGGTCATCGTCCAGTTCTGCGGTACGTAGCCTTCGGCAGAAAGCACGAAATCGTACCTGCCCGGCGGCCTGCTGACCTGCCAGCCGCGCCGCTGACGTTTCACCGGAGTTCCATCGACGGTGAGGGTTGCTCCTTCAACATTCGACGTAACCTGAACCTGCCCGTCGAGATTGGTCGAATGCACGGCTAGCGTGGGCGCATTGCCGATTTCAATCGCCAGGCTTCCCTGTTCGCTCCCTTCGCCGAACTTGATTTCGCGGTTTTGTTCGCTGAGACTCAGGTTGGCTCCGGAAGGACTCACGGCGACATTCTGATCCCCCAATCGCACGTTTTTCACGAGATTTCCGGCATACAACTTGGCACTGCTGCCCAGGCTGGCGATCAAGAACAGGTCGTTGGCGTCGAAAGCATTCACTTCAGGAAGAGCGCCGGCCACGGCCTGGAGTTCGACAGAGAACAGCCGTTTGCCCTGTGCCGTAACACTGAGCTTGTGACGATTGCCATCGAGTACAAGGTCATATTCGTCCATGTTACCGCCGGGGAGATCGCTGATTGTTTTGCCATCCAACTCCACCGTTCCGCTTTTCTCGGAAGTCTGTATCGACAAATGTAAAGGCTCTGGTTCGAGCACGATCTTCCCATCGGACTCCGGCCGGACCCCCACTTCTTTCGTTTTGTACCCGAGCCTCGCGACCTCAATCGTCACGCTCGTTCCGGGAAGCAATGAAACCGTCCCGTTCGGGACGGGCTTGGAACCGCTCGTGACCGAGGCGTCGGGCGGATTCGGGATGATGTGAACTTGGAGGGGCGTAACCGTCGTCACGCTGGCCGTCTTCTTGCGACCGCCGAATAGCAGATAACTCGCCACCGCCAGAACCACCGCCACTACTGCCACCACCATGTACTTATTAGGCCCCGCCAGGAGGTTTGCCAGCTGACGCTGAACATCAAGCGCAGAAATTCTCCGCGGCGGCGTGCCCCCCGTTGGTAACGACGCGGCCTTCTTTGCTCCGGTCACGACCGCAGTTTCCCGGATCACCGGAGGCGATTTCTTGGACGTAACATCAGCATCCCGCAGCACCGCTGAACCCAGCACTCGCGTAGCGGACAGGTTCACGCCAGACTGGCCCGCCTTGGGCGGTTCCGGCACAACCGGAGGAGCGGTCACCAGCGGCACAATCTTGGAGTTCTTGCTTTCCGCTTGCAGACTCGCAATCCGTCTAATTTGCGATTCAAACTCCGAAACTTGCGGGTAGGCGTTCTTCAGTTGCCGCCATTCTTGAAGAGCGTCCGAAACACTCCCCGCCGCCTCCAGACGTTGGGCTCGATCGATCGCCGCGCTAATTTGAGTCCTGACCTGTTGCAGGTCCGCGAGCCGCTGCCGGATCCAACGGTTATCCGGATTGGAACGGGCGGCCTCTTCGGCCAACTGCACTCGCGTCGCCGGATTCGGTTCGGCGGCGAGCTTATTATCCAGGGCATCGAGCGCCTCGCGAGCATGAACGGCATCGTAAAGTTCGCGAACCGGTGGAAAGTCCGAATAGGGAGCAGCGTGGGTGTCAAGAAACTCTCTTGCACTCCGCGCTCCGCGCTCCTGCAGCATCCGCTTTCCCTCGGTCAGAGTCGTTGCAATAGCCTGGAGCTTTTGTTGTTCTGATTCTTCCGCCGCCACCCGGTCTCGAACTGTCGACCGCAATGTCTCCAGTTCGCCGTTCCCAGGCGCTCTCTGCAGGGCACGGTCCAGAACCGCCAGTGCTTGCAGCAGTTGTCCGGAATCGGCCAACGAACTCGCGACGGCAAACTGTTCTCGAACAAACTCCTTCTGTTCGACTCGGACCCGTTGCGATTCCGCCAGCACTTTGAGCTTCAGCAAGCTCTGTTCCTGAGGAAATTTCTGCAGACCCTCTTCCGCCTTGGCCACTGCCGTCGCGTAATCTTCGTGAACCAGCGCGGCCTCGATCTGCCGGCGCAATTCCTCCGTTTCGGACCGTCGTCTCTCTTGCTCACGCGCCGAAGCCGCGAGTTTGGCAACCGTCTGCAACTCGTTTGAGGTCGGATCCAGCGCCTCGGCGGCCTGGAGCGTGGCGAAAGCTCCGGTCAAGTCGCGCGCGGCAATTTGATTGCGTGCCTGGTCCAGCAAATGCCGCAACTGCTGCTGACGGGACCTCTCGTCGACATGTTGCGAAATAATTACCTTGAGGGCCTTGGCCTGGGTATCGGAAGCATCGATTTTGAATGCTTCATTGACCGCACTTTGTGCCTCGTCGAGATCTCCGTCCTGGAGCGCCGCCTCCGCCCGGTTAAGCGCTCGGCGAAG